>ERZ773099.2478-NODE-2478-length-12652-cov-12.216242_pt1 | contig 12652 bp, 12 predicted proteins | sample MGYA00511120_ERZ773099 | MGnify/ENA primary metagenome ERZ773099 (study PRJEB29015, sample SAMEA2738012) | human oral metagenome | biome: human oral; feature: human-associated habitat; material: dental | place: China | collected 2104 ... | reverse complement strand
GCGGAACACGAGCGGTCACGTAGGTTTCAAACTGGAAGAAGTCGAGGTGTCGCCAGTTTTTTTTCCATGCCGCCGCGGGGTGACGCCTGATACGCGGTCAGTTCGGTCTTGCCCAGTTTCTTCGCCCAGTAAGGCAGGATGTGACAGTGACCGGAGCCGCACACGGGATCCTCCGGCACGTTGCACTTGGGCGCGAAGCTGCGGGACACGCAGTCGAAGTCGCTGCCCTTTTTTCCATGGTAATAGCTCCTTTGTCCGCGGATACGGGGCCCAGCGCGCCGGGCTTATGGCTGCGGCTTTTCGATGCGGCGGGCACCGGCAGCTGTCGTATCGGTGTTTTCCTGAAGCAGGGCCTCCGCCCAGGCCGTCTCGCGGAACCCGATCAGTACGATCTCCTCCGTCACCAGCAGGGGGCGTTTCACGAGCATCCCATCGGATGCCAGCAGTTTCAGGGCCTCCTCCTCGTCCATCCCCGGCAGCTTGTCCTTGAGCCCCAGGGCACGGTAGTTTATGCCGCTCGTGTTGAAAAAGCGCTTCAGGGGCAGAGCGCTTCGCTTTTGCCATTCCTTCAGCTCCGGGACCGTCGGAGGGTCCTGGACGATGTCCCGGAACGTATAGCTTAAATTTTTCGCATCCAGCCACTCCCTGGCCTTTCGGCAGGTTCCGCACTTGGGGTACCACAGGAACAGCATGATCGGTTCCTCCTTCGTCCCTGGAATGAGGATATAATATAAAAAAACGGTCCGGAAGACAAATTGGAACCGAAGGGAGGCAGACGGGTGAGTACGATAAGGTTGTTCTATCCTGATTTTCTAAGCGGAGGTCTGGAGACGTATTATTTCGGGGCCGTTTTGCTTCAGCATATCCTGCCGCAGAACGAGAATCAGGCGCTCTATAAGGTCAACATCGCTCCGCCGGCCGGTAAGAAGTATGAGGTAACCGATGGCGTCTATGCAAAGGAAGAGGTGAGGGCCGGCATTGAAGACGCGATGCATATCCTCGAGCGCGTAAGGCCCGATAAAGTCGTTACGATCGGCGGAAACTGCATCGTGTCTCAGGCGCCGTTCGACTACTTGCACGGTATTTATGAAAAACTTGGAATCGTATGGATTGATGCCCATCCGGATGTCTCTACGGTAAGGGACAATTATCCGAATGCCCATGCCTACGTTTTGGGCTCTCTGATGGGGGAGGAGGACACCTCGCTCACGGACTTGATGAAGAACAAAAAGTTTGAGGCCAATGAGATACTCTATGTCGGTCTCCAGGCGATACACGGTTATCAGGAAAGGTTCTTGAAGGAGAGAAACGTCGGTTATAAAATCCAGACGGAAGAATTTGTATCCGATGATGAAATAAAAGATTTTACATCCAGGTTTGACCGTATTCTGATACATCTCGATATCGATGTGCTGGACGCGGGGCTGTTCCATTCAACCTACTTCGCGAATAAGGAGCTGGTAGGAGACGGAAGCAGCAGCGGCAAAATGACCATGGAAAAGTTAACCGATGTGCTGCAGTGCATCCAGGCGAACTCCGACGTGGTTGGATTTACCGTAGCGGAGTACCTGCCGTTCGATGAACACAATCTGAGCAGGATGTTTTCAAAAATCGGCATTCTAACGGAAGAGTAAGGACGCGTTGATTTAGGGAGGCGCTGATTGAAACAAAAATTCATATCTTGCCAAGAATAACTATGCGAAGCATCTGAAAAAACTCCAGCGCTTCCCTAAAAATTTAACATGGGGGCTTCGCCCCTTGGTGAAAAACCTGATGAAATTCCTAGTGAAGAATATGTTATGAAGTGCCCGACGGAGGAGAAGAGGGACCGTCCCGCCGCCGGGAAAACCCGATGGAAAAGTGTATAATAAGAAAGTCTACGTAATCCATGCAATTGTAAACGGGTCTGTCTGTTGTTTCATATTTTTTCATTATTATTTAGGGGGAATCGTCCATGTCGTTCCGTCACAGCCGTTCCAAGCGCCCCGGTGCCCTGCAGCTGAGGAGCAAGATGCTTCTCTATATCCTATCCGTCGTTGTCATCATTTTTTCCGCCGTCACCTTCTATGTGGCCGTCTCCTCGTCGGCCAAGGTGTCCCATGACGCCGAGACCCTTACCCTGGCCTCGTCCAGGGTGGCCGCGCTCACCGTTACGGACACGATCACGAGCAACATCAACATCCTGACGACGATCGCGGAAGCCATCCCCCGCCTCGACAGCAGCCTGGGCAGCTCGCGGAACACCGTCCTGACCCTGCTGGAGTCGGGCACACTCCAGCGTCCGGAGATCGCCTCCATGTGGCTGGCCTTCGAACCCGACGCCTTCGACGGCCGGGACAGCGATTTTGCGGGCGAAGAGTGGTACGGCAAGACGGGGCAGTTCACCGCCTCCTTCGTGGAGAGGAACGGAAAGGCCGTCCGCACCAACGACGTGACGCCCGAGAAGATCTACGTCCCCGGCGACGGGGACTTCTACACGGTCCCGCTCCGGACGGGCGAGGCCACCATCGGGGACCCGGAGTACCTCACTTACGAGGACGGGACGAAGGCCCTGGTCTCCACTATCTCCGTGCCCATCGAGATCGAGGGGAAAACGGCCGGCGTCGTGGGCATCGACCTGGACTACTCCCAGATTCAGGAGAGCCTGAAGTCCATCAGGATCATCAGCGACCGCACGGCCATCATGCTGGTCGACGACGACGGCTTCATCATCTATTCCACGACCCCCGAGTACGTCGGCAAACAGCTGGGCGACCTCATCCACGGTCAGGAGAACGCCGACGAGACCCTGCGTAGCATCAAGGAGGGCAGGAACTATTTCCGCTACGGGCACTCCGCGTCCCTGAACGGGCAGGTTCTGAAGACCTACACCCCGGTGCGCCTTCCCCCCGCAAAGCAGACCCTCTCCGTCAATGCCCTGGTTCCGGTGGACGACATGCTGGCGGACTCCCACGCAATGACCCGCAACACGATCCTGGCCGCCATCGTGGGATTGCTCCTGATCTCGGGGACCATCTACTGGCTGACCGGACGCATCCTGCGCCCCATCAACGCCTTTGGAGGCCTTCTGAAGCGTGCCGCCACGCTCGACTTCTCGACCGACCAATCCAAGGTCTGGCTGTACGACTACAAGGATGAGATCGGCGATATGACCCACAGCTATTCCCAGCTGAAGCACAGCATCGTGGACATGCTGCGCAAGCTGAACGAACAGTCGCACAGCTTCACCGAGTCCGCCCAGAACCTTGCGGCCATCTCGGAGGAGGCGGTGGCCTCCATGGAGGAGGTCAAGGCCTCTGTAGATGAGGTGGCGCGACTCTCCGAGGAGAACTCGGAGTCGCTGGCGCGCACGAATACAGGTGTCGAGGAGGTCTCCCACGCCGCGTCCTCGACGGCGAACTCCGCCGAGGAGGGCGCGGGCATAGCCACCCGCACCGCGGACCTGACGCAGTCCGCCTCCATGGAGGTGGATGAGGCGGTGGAGAAAATCCGCCAGGCCGGGGAGCGCTCCCGCGTGGGCGGTGAATCCATCCGTAAGGTCAACGGGTCGGTGGAATCCATCGCCGGCTTCGTCTCCACGATAACGGGCATCGCCGACCAGACGAACCTGCTGGCCCTGAACGCGGCCATCGAGGCCGCCCGGGCCGGAGAGGCGGGACGGGGCTTCGCGGTTGTCGCCGAGGAGGTCCGCAAGCTCGCCGAGGAATCAGGCAACGCGGCCCAGGAGATCCAGAAGCTCATCGCGGGGCTCCAGAGCGACTCGGACAAGGCAGGCTCCGTCGTCCGCGACCTGGAGACCCTGCTCGGAGAGACGGTGAAGAAGTCCGGTGAGGCCCAGGAGAGCCTGAAGAAGGGATTGGACGAGGTCAACGCCCTGAGCGGCCACATGCAGACCATCGCCGCCGCGGCCGAGGAGCAGGCGGCGTCGAGCAGCGAGATGGCCGAGGCCATCGGACGGGTGACCTCCGCGACGTCGGAGGTGGGGCAGACGCTCGAGAACATCAAGCGGGCGACGGCGGACACCGCCGCGGCCAGCGAGAACGTCGCCGGGGAGGCCCAGAGCATGAGCGAGGGCGTCGCGCATCTGGAGCAGCTGCTCGATCAGTTCCAGTACGACGGCAAGGGGCAGGAGACCGGGAACAGGGCGCCGCTTCCGGCCCCAAGCCCAAAGAACAAGAGGTGAGGATCGGCAGCCCCTCCGCTGCCCCGGTCGACGCTTCGAACACGATGAGCCCCTGATAGGAGAGGGTCGGTCCCCGCTGGGGACCGACCCTCTCGTCCTACTTTACCTTCTTTACCCTCCCCCGAGCCGATCGGGGCTCCCAGTACCCCCGTTATCCTCTCCGACGAGGAGCGCATGCCACGTTCTATCAGCGAAATGCAGGCACCCTAGGGCCCCAGGCCCCGGCGGGTCAGAGCCGCGTGTAGACCGCGCCCCGGGGCGTCAGGCGGCTGCGCATCAGCGAGATGTCGGAGCAGCGCCACGCGACGGACGGCACGCGCTCCAGCTCCCTCATCAGGGCCGGAGGCAGGGGCAAACCGTCCGACCGCGCCAGGGTCAGGTGCGGGCTGAAGGGCCGGTCGTTGCGCGGAATGCCGACCCCGAACAGGGCGTCGTTCACCCGCCCCGCAAGGGCCGTCAGCTCCGACGCGCCCCGGTCCCCGCCCAGCCAGAGCGTGCGCGGACGGGCCAGGTCCGGGAACGCGCCGGCACGGTGCAACTCGATGTCGAAGGGCTGAACCGCCACGGCTGCCACGGCTGCCCGGACCCGCTCGACCGCCGCCGGGGACAGTTCCCCCAGAAAGCGCAGCGTGATGTGGAGCTGCGCCCGGGTCACCCAGCGGCAGCGCGCCAGCGGCCTCAGCCGATCCAGCAGCCGTTCCGCCTCCCGGGCCGCCGCCTCGGAGAGCAGCACGGCCACGAAGGTCCGGACCGTCTCTCCGGACTCAGGCACGGTTCAGTTCCTCCAGAACCGGAATCACGCGGTCCAGGGAGTCCACGCGCCTGTAGAGAAGACGCTCCACCTCCGGGGTCGGCGGCAGCAGGTCGGGGACCATGACGGGGAGCATCCCGGCGGCATGGGCCGCCTTGATCCCGTTGTAGGAGTCCTCCAGGACCACGCAGTCCGCGGGCACTGCGTCGAGCTCCGAGGCGGCCTTCAGGAAGATGTCCGGCTCGGGCTTGCTCCGCGCCACGCGGTCTCCGGTCACGACCGCGTCGAACGGATGGTCCAGGTCGGCGTGTGCCATGTAGAAATCGACGAAGCGGCGCTCGCTGGAGGTGGCGATGGCGGTCTTCAGCCCGTTCGACCTCAGCCAGGAGAGCAGTTCCCTGAGCCCCGGCTTCTCGGGCATCCCATTTTGCTCGATGTGCGCGAACGACCACGCCACCCGGTCCGCCCGCACGGCGTCGAAGTCGAATCCGGGTCCGAAGTGCTCGGTCATCAGGCGGCGCGTCACGGCGAGGTTGGCCCCGATGTGGCCGTATATGACCTCCTCCGTCATCTCGTACCCGTGCCGCCTGCCCGCCTCGACCCAGCCCCGCATGTTCAGGGACTCCGTGTCGAACATCAGGCCGTCCATATCAAAGATAACCGCAGCGACCAATCGCCTCAGCCCGCCTTTCCGCTTGAAGGTGCAAATTGAAGGTACGAAAGAAGGGGCCCGGAAGGTCCGGACCCTCTCCCTCACGTCTTAATTATAGCGTGCCCCGTCCGCCGGACCGACCTCTCAGCTCTTGTACGCCTCGGGGATCGAATGGAAGTCCTTGTCCCCGCGCCCCGAGAGGTTGACCAGGACCATCTCGTCCTTGCCGAGCGTGGGCAGGAGGCGCAGCGCCCAGGCCAGAGCGTGACTGCTCTCCAGCGCGGGAAGGATGCCCTCCCGATGGCAGAGCGTCCGAAACGCGGAGAGCGCCTCCTCGTCGGTCACCCTCTCGTAGCGGGCCCGTCCCTCATCCTTCAGCCAGGCGTGTTCCGGCCCGACGCCGGGATAGTCGAGCCCCGCGGATATCGAGTAGACGGGGGCGGCCTCCCCGGCTGCGTCCGTCAGGACATAGCTCTTGAACCCCTGGAAGACCTTGGGCGTCCCGAAGGCCAGTGTCGCCGCGTGGTCCCCCAGTTTGTCCGTCCCCCGCCCGGCGGGCTCCACGCCAACCAGGCGGACCTCCGCATCGTCGAGGAAGGCCGAGAAGAGCCCGATGGCGTTGCTGCCCCCTCCGACGCAGGCGACGGCGTAGTCCGGCAGGCGCCCCTCGCGCTCCAGGAACTGCTCCCGCGCCTCGCGCCCGATGACGCTCTGGAACTCCCGCACGATGGAGGGATACGGGTGCGGCCCGACGGCCGAGCCCAGAAGGTAGAAGGTATCCGGCTCCTCGACGTAGACGGCCAGGGCCTTGTCCACCGCCTCCCTGAGGGTCTGCTGCCCGTCCGTCACCGCCACGACGTGGGTCCCCATGGCCCGCATCCGCTCGACGTTGGGCCCCTGCCGCTCCATGTCCAGGGCCCCCATGTACACCGTGCAGTCCATCCCGAAGAGCGCGGCGGCCATGGCCGAGGCCGTACCGTGCATTCCCGCGCCCGTCTCCGCGATGATGCGCTTCGCCCCCATGCGCTTGGCCAGCAGGATCTGACCGATGCAGTTGTTGATCTTGTGCGCGCCGCCGTGGTTCAGGTCCTCCCGTTTCAGGAAGAGCCGTCCCCCTCCCAGGTCCTTGGAGATGTTGCGGCACTCCGTCAGCGCCGAGGGACGCCCCACGTAATTCCTCAGGAGCTCCAGGTACTCCTCGTGAAACGCCTTGTCCGCCATCGCGTCCCGGAAGGCCGCGTCCAAATCGTCCAGGCGCTTCTCCAGGGCCTCGGGGATGAACTGCCCGCCGTATTCCCCAAAAAATCCCGTGACCATCGCTTTCTTTTCGCTTTCGTTCGCCATTGCAATCTCCTCCTTGGGAATTCAAAATCCGCAATGAAAAAAGCCCGGGGTCCGAATACCGGCCTCCGGGCTTCAACGCTCTGTTGTCCAATAAAAAAAGGCCGGAGGGTATTCCATTTCCCCTCCGGCCCTTAAGCACTCTCTCGACTTCCGAGGCACGCGGACAGAGGGCAGCTCAGGGCTGCCACCACCACATCCCGCCGTTCCGAACCCGTGCCGCGCTCTCCCCGTTCATGACTCCCATGACTCTTGTCCTCGCTCTCCTGTCCTCCCCACGAGAGGGGGCGGAACTTGGCGAATAAAATAGCACCCCTGCGGCAGGGTGTCAAGGGCCCGGGAGGCGCCCCAATCCGCAGGCAAAATTTTGATGTGTGACGAGGTCGGGTTTTACGCGTTTTCTGCCACACTTGGCGGGTGCGAGTTCAAGGTCGGCTTAACTCATACCATAACACGCTCAATCCTCGATAAAGCTGTCTCGATTTTGTGGATTTGAGAATACAAATGGAGATGGTCAAAAAGTAGTTTCTGTGTAATAATTACAAATTAAATGTAGGCAGGTGACGATATCGATGCAGGTCAATGGGCAGGTCAATGGATTAACAGGTTTTTTCTCGCGCATTGCGTCTTGGGGACATACGGGCGCCACAGCGTGGGGAAGACCGAAGTTTGATGCTCTGGCGACTCGGAGTGATGCGGACACGGTATCCTTCTCCGGCAACGGAAAGCGCCTTTCTCTCAGCCAGTCGGAGAAGCTGTCGGCAAAGAGTGAAAAAACGGGCACGGCAGGTACCGTTCTCGCCCTTATGGATAAGTCCATGAGCGAGGTGGAGAGTATCCTCGACGAGATGACGTCCCTCGCGAAGAGTGCGGGGAAGGAGGGGCTCTCGGATCTCGAGCGTATCAATAAGCAGATCGAGATGGAGGCGCTTCGATTGAGGCTGTATTCCGCCTCCAGGAGCATGTCTCATCATCTGGCTGAGATGTCCGGGCAGAGGACCAGCGGAGAGCTTACGTTAGTCGATGCCTTGCCCGGTATTTGGGGTGGAGACCGTCGGACGCTGCTCGAACGTGCGCGGGACCGTATAGAAAAAGGCGAGAAGTGGGATGTCGTCGAGGGCTACCGATACTTTCACACGATTGAAGAGGTGCGAATCGGAGGGACCGACCGTTCCATCAAGGTCGAGAAGGGGAAGCGTTTCGAGCTTCCCGACGACATCGACCCCCAAAAGGCAGTTTTGTGCTGCATCGGGACTCCGGCTGGCGGAGAGTGGTTCGTGAGCGACAGCAAGGAAGCCCTGTCCGTGCGGCAGAAGATCAAGGCCAGCGGGACCATCGATTTGATGGATGCAAAATCCGCTCGGGAGGGAGTCGAACGCCTGGAGGCCGAGCTGGAGGATATGAAGGCCATGCGGGAGAAACTCGCCGCCTTTTCCAGAGACTACAGCGCGGAGGATATGGTCCAGACCGTTGGGGAGAACGCACCGGGAGGCGGGGGATTGCTTTTCAACACCGTCCTGGGTGTGATGAAGACCCAAACGGCAACGGGGCTCAACGCTACGCCGCAATTGGTAAGGCCGGCCAACCGTCTGGGGGAGATGTTCGCCAAGATCGACCACCTCTTTCAACGGGTTGCGAAAAATCTTGCGGAGAAAATGATTTCGGAGGCTGCCGAGGTCACGGATGCCGCTTATACCAACGCGGACCGTTTCGTGTCGTCGGGAAAAACAGCGGTCAGTTGAATGAAATATGAGGCGTTAAGCGAGGTTTCGGGCGGGCTTGTGAATTTTTACAGGCTCGCCCTTTTTCTTCATTTCGTTTTTTCTCGGAGCGGCACGCTCCGACCTCTCGACCTCCTTCCGGATTTGGGAGGCATTTGGGCGGGAGAACGTCATCATGGTATTCCCTGCCCCGTTCATGCCGACGGAGTGGAATCGGCCGGGTCCGCGTCTTCATAGGCCTCGTCCAGGAGGGCTCCGTCGTCGATGGAGGCCCCCGGTTCCCGCGCGTCCAGCCGCTTCACGATCCTGCCTCCGGACAGGACCAGGGCGGCATCGGCCAGCCTCCGGGCCTGCCTCAGATTATGGGAGACCAGGATGACGGAACGGCGTCCCCGAAAGGACAGGATCAACTCCTCTATCCTGAGGGCCGCGTCCCGGTCCAGCGAGGCGGTCGGCTCGTCCAGCAGAAGCAGCTCCGGGTCGAGGGCCAGGGCGCGGGCGAGGCAGAGCCGCTGCTGCTGGCCCCCGGACAGGGTGGACGCCGGGGAATCCAGCCGGTCCGCGACCTCCTCCCAGAGCCCGACCTCCTGGAGGCGCTCCCTGAGGATCTCCTCGAGCCTGTCGCGGGAAAGGTCTCCGGCCAGCGACACGGGGAGCGTGACGTTCCTGCGGATGCTCATGGGCAAGGGGTTGGGCGTCTGGAAGACCATCCCCGCAGCGCGGCGCAGCCGGGAGACGGAGGGTGCGTTCGGGCCCGCCGTCGGCCTCAGGATCCCGCCGAGCGAGACCCGGACGTCCCCCGAGCTCTCGCAGCCCTCGAAGCACTCGTTCAGCCGGTTCAAGGCCCTGAGGAACGTGGTCTTTCCGGACCCCGAGCGCCCCAGCAGAACCGTGATCCTCAGGGCGGGGAAATCCGCGTCGATGCCGTGAAGGACCCGACGCCCCCCAAAGGAGACGTCGAGGGACCGGACGGAAGCGCAGAGAGGGGCTCCGTCCCCGGACGGTACAGGCAAGGCGAATGCCTCCTTTCTCACGATACCCTTTTTTCTCACGATACCCCCCGGTCTCACGATGCCCCGCCCCGGCGCCATCGCCTCTCCAGCCTTCGCTGCAGGCAATACGCGGCAAGCGACAGGAGGGCCGACAGCGCCAGCAGGACGAGGGCCGTTCCGAAGGCCCGGGCGAGCTCGTCCTGGTCCGCGTACTGTGCGGCCGTGTAGTAGATTCGGAAGGACAGGGCCTCGAACTTGGCCGTGAGCCCGGAGGGGAGCCCCGCGTTCGCGACGGCGCCGGTGAGCATGATGACGGCGGTGTCCTCCACGGTGCGCCCCATCGCCAGGATCACGCCGCCGAGAAGCCCGGGTGAGGCTGCGGGAACCAGAAGGTGTCGCAGCGCCTGCCCCCGGGACAGCCCGAGGGCGGCGGCATCGATGTAAAGGCGCTCCGGAAGGGCCTCCAAAGCCGATTGAGTGGCCGTGACCAGGGTGGGCAGGACCAGGATGGCCAGGCAGACGGACGCGAGCAGCAGGCAGGTCGTCCCCCGGGGCAGCAGCGTGCGCCGAAGGGAAAGGATCAGGACGAACCCAAAGAGCCCCATCACGATGGAGGGGATCCCCGCAAGGACGTCGACGGCCGTCTCGAGGGCCTGTTTTTTCCGGGGCGGAGCGTAGCAGGCCAGGTAGATTCCGCAGCCGATCCCCGGGACGAGCGCCAGCGCCATGGTCACGGCCAGCAGGGACAGCGTGCCGAGCATGGCCGGCCAGATACCGTCCCAAACGGGTTTCAGCGCCAGGATGGCCTCCATCGGAGGGGTGCTGCCGAAGAGGAGGGCGGGACCCAGTGTCGGGACGCCGCGCGCCAGGAGGAAGGACAGCAATCCCCCCAATGCGGCGCAGACGGCGATGGCCGACCCCCAGCTCAGGGCCCGGAGCCCCGCCTCCCGAGCCCTCACGAGGACCTCCTCCCGCCCAGGTTCCGGGCCAGAAGGCTGACGCAGACGGAGCCGATCAGGAGCAGTCCCCCGGCCAGCAGCAGGGAGAGGTGCTCCCCGCCCCCCATGTCCGAGGAGAGCACCAGCCCGATATGGGCCGTCAGGCTGCGCATGGAGTCGAGGGGGGAACGGGCGAACTGGACGGCGTTCCCGGCCAGCATGGTGGGGAGCAGGGTGTCCCCCAGGGCCCGGCCGAAGCCCAGAACGGCCGCGGTCAGGAGGGCGCGCCGGGACCCCGGGATCGCCACCCGGGCGAGATGCTGCAGGGGCGTCATCCCCAGCGCCGAGGCCGTCAGGGCCGTCTCGGCACTTCGGGAGCGCATGGCGCCATCCATGACGAGCGTCATGGTCGGGACGCCCTGCAGGGCAAGCATCGAGGCCGCCGCCAGCCAGCAGAACCCCGTTCCCCCCAGCGCGCCGCGGATGACCGGGACCAGCACGAACGTGGCGGTGAAACCGTAGACGACGGTCGGGACCGCGGTCATGAAGCGCAGGATGCCCATGAGGAATCGGGCGGCGGGGCGCGGCGCGGCCCCCCGGAGCATGCAGCAGCACCCCAGGGAGAGCAGCCACCCCGCACCGAGCGAGGAGAGGGCCAGCAGAAACGAGGCGTGAATCATGGCCGCGATGCCGAAACGGCCGGCACGGGGGTCCCACACCGGCCCGAACAGAAAGAGCCCCTGCCCCGCCCTCAGGGCGTCCAGCGCCGAGAACAGGATGAAGGCGAAGACGGTCGAGAGCACGCTCCCCACGAAGCAGGCCAGGACGCGCAGCCAGAGGGGAGCCGAATGCGAAGGGCGCATGGGCTCGGGGCCGTCCTCAGTTCCTGGGCTTGGGGACGGGGATGTAGCCGCTCTCCTCGATGATCTTCGCGCCGTCCGGGCTGTAGATGTAGTCGATGAAGGCCGCAGTCAGGCCCGTCGGGGCTCCCTTGGTGTTCATGTAGAGGTCGCGCACGATCTTGTAGGCCCCGGACGCGGCGTTCTCCTGCGTCGGCAGCGCGCCGTCCAGGGCGACCCCGGCGATGGAGGCGTCCAGGTGCCCGATGCCCACGTAGCCAATGGCCCGCCTGTCCTGAGCGATGGCCGTCTTCATCGCGCCGTTGGAGCCGACGACGTTGACCGACGGGGAGAGCTGTACCTTGCCGAGCAGCTTGTCGGTGAAGGTCTCGCGGGTCCCGCTGCCGTCCTCACGGCCGTAGAGGTCGATCGCCCCGGGCTCCCCGCCGAGCTCCTTCCAGTCCGTAACCTTGCCCGAGTAGATGTCCATGATCTGCTCCCCGGAGAGGCTCTTGACGGGATTGTCGGGATGGACCGCGACGGCCACTCCGTCGATGGCGAAGGGGAAGGTCACCAGTCCATACTTTGAAATCTCCTCGTCCTTCAGGGGACGTCCGGTGTTTCCGATGGCCGCGAGGCCCTCCCCAACCTGCTTGACGCCGACGCCCGAGCCGCCCCCCGCGACGGAGATGCGGATGTCGGGATAGGCAGACATGATGTTCTGAGCCGCCTTTTTCATGACCGGGATGTGGGCGGTGCCGCCCGCGATGTCCAGGGTCCCCGAGAGCCCCTTGAACGCGTCGAGGGGCTCGGCAAGGGCCGATGCCGCAGAGAGGGACAGGGTCAGCAGAGCTGCCGTCAGCAGTTTTTTCATCATGGTCTTCATTGCAGAAGGCTCCTTCCGTTCAACGATTTTCCGATTTTTCGATTTTTTGATAAGATCCAGATTCGACGATTTCAAGAACGATAAAGGCGAGGGCGGCGGCAGCGGCATGCTCCGCATCCGGAGCACAAGCAGGCGGGCCTCCGCACGAATGCGGGGGGCCGGTTCAATCGGGTCTGTCCTTGCGAGGGACGGCGCCCAAACTCCCGCCAGAACCTGAGACCAGGTCCAGACGAGGCTCGTCGGGGTCATGCGCCGGCGCGGCGGCGGGGGTGGAACGGAGCGGAGGGGGCCGACGGCGGCAGGGACGGACTCCGGGGATTCGAACATGCATCCCGTGCATCTTCGCCGA
>ERZ773099.2477-NODE-2477-length-12658-cov-24.575181_pt1 | contig 12658 bp, 10 predicted proteins | sample MGYA00511120_ERZ773099 | MGnify/ENA primary metagenome ERZ773099 (study PRJEB29015, sample SAMEA2738012) | human oral metagenome | biome: human oral; feature: human-associated habitat; material: dental | place: China | collected 2104 ... | reverse complement strand
GAGGCCGGCGTCGAGCGCGTAGTTGCCGTTGATGACGGCGAGGTCCGCGTCGGCCCTGGAGTTGGCCACCTGCGCGCCATCGACCTTGGTGAACTCGAGATTCTTCGGGTTGTCCGTGATGTCGAGCTCCGTAGGCAGCTCGACGGAGGGGTCGAGGGTGATCAGGCCCGTCGACTCCACGAGCTTCAGGCCGCGCGCAGTATTGGCGGGGTCGGAGTTGAGGATGACCTTTCCGCCGTCGGGCACCTGATCGACGGAGGTGTAGCCCTTGGAGGTGTAGATGCCCAGCGGCTCGACATGCACGTCGGCCAGTGAGGTGAATTTGTAGCCCTTCTCCTGGATCTGCTGGGCCAGGAAGTTGGGCGTCTGGTAGAAGTTGGCCGCCAGGGCGCCATCGTTCAGCGAGGAGTTGGGCGTCTGGTAGTCGTTGATCTCCTTGATCTCCAGGCTCAGGCCGGCGTCGGCGGCGAGGTTGTCCTGAATCCACTGCAGGATGGTGACGTGGGGCTGCGGGGTGGCGCCGACGGTGATGGTGGCGGTGTCGCCGCTGACCTTGATGCCGTCCACTCCGGAGGAGGACTTGCCGCAGGCGGCCAGAGTCAGAGCGGCGGCGGCAGTGAGGCCTCCGGCGAGGACGGTGCGACGGGAGATGCTGGTGGTCATAGTGGTTCCTGTTCGTGAACGGCTCGGGGGCCTTGAGGGCAGGGAGAAACTGATGAGGTGATGCCGAGTCCCAAGCGACTTGCGCGCGCAGCCCGAAACGGCCGCATCAGCGAGCACTCACTCCGGCTGGTCGAGGCTCAGCGGTGGTCGACCAGCCGGCTGAGCATGTCGCCACAGACCTGGATGATGCCGACGATCGCCACGATGAGTACGACGACGATGACCATGACGTCGGTGTCGTTGCGCTGATAGCCGTGTTGAATGGCGAGGTCGCCCAGGCCGCCTCCGCCGACGGTGCCCGCCATGGCGGTGTAGCCGAGCAGGGTGATGATGGTGACGGTGGCGGAGCGGACGAGCGTGGGCAGAGCCTCGCGCACGAGCACGCCCCAGGTGATCTGACGACTGGATGCCCCCATCATGAGGGCGGCCTCGACCTTGCCGTGCTCGACGTCGTTGATGGCGGTCTCGACCAGGCGCGCGTAGAAGGGGATCGCCCCGACCGTGAGCGGCACGCAGGCGGCCTGCCAACCCAGGGAGGTGCCCACGAGCATGCGGGTCAGCGGGATGATCGCGACCATGAGGATGATGAAGGGCATCGAGCGCCCCATGTTGACGATCTGGGAGAGGGCCTCGTAGACGAAGCGATTGGGATGCTGGCCGCGCTTGCCGGTGGAGATGAGCGCCAGCCCGAGGAGAAGCCCGAGGATGATGGTCAGTCCCCCGGACAGCAGGGTCATCTCCAGCGTCTCGATGGTGGCGGGCCACAGCCTGCGCTGGATGGCCGAGTTGTTGAACCAGGTGCCGTTCGGGCTCGAGCCGGCAGCCAGCGCGGTCGCCAGGCCCGGCGCCCTGACGGCGAGGGCGGATGCGGCTGTGGCCGTCAGAGCAGTCGGAATCATGAGCGCACCTCCGCGGTGATGCCGGCCTCCCGCAGGGCCGCGACGGCGGCCTGGGCACGATCGGCGGGAATGGTGAGGGCGAGCCGCCCGACCTGAGCGGTGCCGAGGGTCTCGAAGACGCCCCCGGCCACGTCGGCGCCCTGCTCGGCGACCAGGGCGAGCACCTGGGCGGCGGCGGGCTCGCCCGGGTGGGCGGTCAGGGCGACGTCAATGATGGCGCTGACGGCACTGTCAGCATTGCCAACGCTGTCAGTACTGCCAGCACGATCCGCCCCGCCGGCTCCATCGGCTTGGTCATCGGTGTCCTCGGTGCTGCCGGCGACGAGGGCGGCCTTGGGCACGTCCGGGGGCGGCACGAGTTCGAGGGAGAGCCGGGAATCGACGTCGGAGACGACGTCCTCGATGGGGCCGGACTGAACGATCCGCCCGGCCTCCAGAAGGCTGACGGAGTCGCAGATCCTGCGGACGACGCTCATCTCGTGGGTGATGATGACGACGGTGACGCCGAGGCGGTCGCGGACGTCGCGGATGAGGTCGAGGATCGAGCGGGTCGTCTCGGGGTCGAGGGCGCTGGTGGGCTCGTCGCACAGGAGGACGGCGGGCTCGTCCGCCAGGGCCCGGGCGATGCCGACGCGCTGCTTCTGGCCGCCGGACAGCTGAGCGGGGTATGAGGAGCCGCGGTCCGCCAGGCCCACGAGCTCGAGCATCCGGGAGACCCGCTCGTGCCGCTGGCCCTTCTGGGCTCCGGCCAGGTCCAGGGGGTAAGCGATGTTCTGGGCGGCGGTGCGCTGGTCGAGGAGGTTGGCGTGCTGGAAGACCATGCCGATGGCGCGCCGGGCCTTGCGCAGCTCGTTGGCGCTGAGGGTGGTCAGGTCCTGGCCGGCGACGCGCACCTCGCCGTAGGTGGGGCGCTCGAGGGCGGTCAGGCAGCGCACGAGGGTGGACTTGCCGGCGCCGGAGGTGCCGACGATGCCGTGGATGGAGCCGGCCGGGATGTTGAGGGAGAGCCCGTCCAGGGCGTGGACCTGCGAGCCGTCGCGCAAGCGGTAGACCTTGTGGACGTCGCGCAGGGAGATCATGGACTCGTCCGCGTCAGGGGCGCCTGTCGGAGCTGCGGTCTCGTCCGGCTCGCCAGTGGTTGCGGGATTCACGCTCACTCGTTCCTCCATCGGTCCTGGCGGAAGCACCTGCACCGCTAAGCGGAGGTTGCTGCAACGTCGATGAGCCAGGTCTCTCGGCTGCTCTAGATGGTCGGTTGAACAGTAAGCGCTACCAGCAGAGGGACGCAAGTCCTAGGCCGCGAAGGGATGCATCTCACGCATGCCTGCGCACCACCCGCTGCCGCATGATTGCCATAGCGGGTCCTTGACCTGAAACGTATGAGCATCGTTACAGTGCTGTTGTCCCTGTCATGTACGGAGGCGGTGGCGGCCGCTCCGACATAGTGAGCGTGGTGCGATGAGCTCCTACGGTTATGTCCCCTACGACTCCGGTGACCGAGCTCGGTCTTCTCGGCCCGGCCCGGCACCTCCTGCTGAAGGGGGCCCGGAATCAACTGCGCCCCCTGAGGATTCCGCACAACCTTCCGGAGCCGTCCCGCAAGGGGCCGGGGCGGGCCGAGGCCGATGGGACGGGCCCGCGGACCGGGCGGAGCATACAGGCATGGCGGGGTCGGCGGAGCAGGCAGGCCGGCTAGCCGGCAGAGGGCCACGGACTTCCGATTCTTACGGGATTCTGCCGCAGGGTCCCTCGGCCGGAATGAGGGCTGCGAATCCAGCCGCCCAACCGGGCCCGTCCCAGGCAGCGCTCCCGCCGGACGGGCGGCATGCGGCAGCCCAGTCTGGTGCCGCGAGGGCTGCAGGAGCACCGTCCGAGCCGGGCGGGCGGCACACGGCATCCGCGGCATCCGAGCCGGGCGGGCGGCACGCGGCGCCTCGATCGAGCGGACGGCATGCGGCATCTCAACCGGACGCGTCGTATGTCGGGGCTCCGCATCAGGCCACGGGCCCCGCACCCCCGCCGGACGGGCGGCATGATTGGCAGTCCGCAGGTTCCGGACACCTGGCCCCCGCACCCCCGCTGGACGGGCGCCATGCGGCCCCCGAGTCAGGCGGACGGCATGCGGCTGCCCGGTCTGATGCGGTGAGGGCCGCAGGATTGCCGTCTGAGGCTGGTGGGCGCGGGCAGCCTGGTGGGCGCGGGCAGCACGGGTACGGCTTCGTCTCCAGCCCGGGTGCAGGCGGGCATGTGGGTGGGGGCGGCCCGAATGGGCCGGGTCTCGGGGGTCCGGAACCTTCGAACAGCGGGGGCGATCCGGGCGGGCCTGCCGGCGGGGACGATCTGGAGTGGTGGGAGCGCGCGGGCGCGTGGCTGCGATCCTGGCGTCCACTGATGGTGCTGCGCCGAATTCAGGCGATCGCCGTGTGGGTGGCTTTGCCGGTGGTGCTGATCGCGCTGGTGGTCAGTGAGACGTTGCGCGTGAGCCTGGCCGCGTGGCTGGCAACCGTGTGGGCGGTGTTCGCCTGGTTCTGGATGGCTCGCACCAAGACGGTCTCGTGGCGGCTGGTCTCGGGAGTCTTCGCCGTCGCAATGCCGTGGGCGGGCGTTGTGGGATGGCTGTCCCTGCGGGTAGTAGCGGCTGCCGGCGTGAGCACGACGGCGCCGGCAGCGGCGATCGTGGTGGCGGGAGCCGTGGAGGAGGTGTGCAAGCTGGCGCCTCTGGTGATTCTGGCTCTGCTGGCGCCGGGAAGGGTGCGTCGCCTGCTCGTATGCGACTGGCTGGTCCTGGGCGTCGCCGCCGGTGCGGGTTTCGCGGCGGTGGAGGAGGGGCTGCGGCGATTCGTGTACCTGTCCGAGCCGACTACTCCCGGTATGACGCTGGCCACGGCGATGTGCCCCCGCGAGCCGAGCAAGATGGTGGAGTGCCTGGAGCTGCCCACGTTCGGCTTCTCACCGTTCTCCCCCTCGTTCTCGACCGTACTGTCCTACGGTGGCCATGCGATGGTCACGGGGATGGTGGTGGCCTGTGTTGGTCTGGCGCGGCATCTGTGGTGGCGTTGCGGCGGTGGCGGTGGGGGTCGCGGCGGGCCGGGCGGTGCGGTCGGCAGAGTGCTGGCCCCACTGCTGCCGCTACTGGCCCTGTGGGTGGCGGTCGTGGACCATACGGGGGCACAACGCTTCAATGAAAGGCGGCGCGTGGAGCCAGACCGGCGGCGAGGCGCCCTGGACGGCGATGGGCATCACCAGCGCATTGGCCGGTGGCGGGCACGGCCGGGGCTGGTTGATGGTGATCCTGCTGGTGGTGGGGTCGGTGCTGGATGCCCGGGTGCTGTGCACTGGCCTGTACGACGACGGACTCCTGGACGACCTGGGCGTGCGCGAGGGGCGTGTCGGTGGAGGCGTTATCGGCGCCCGGCGGTGGCGCATCCTGGCCGGGCTGCCCCGGTCGGGGGCGGGACGGGGCCTTGCCGACATCGTGGATGCTTTAGTGCTGCCCTGGCTGGAATGGCGCTTAGTGGTCCGAGCGGCCGGAGCGGGCAGGGCGCTGCACCGGTTCCGGCTTCCGATCTGCACGGTGGTGGGATTGCGCCGGGAGCGGGAGGCGGCGGCCCGGGCCGTCCTGGATCCGGGGCGGAGCTACCGGTGGGTGGTGCGACTCCTGGCCGGGCTGGCACTGCTGACGGCCATTCCGATCCTGGCGTGGGTCCCGGGCATCACCCGCGATCTGAACGGGGAGCTGGCGCCCAGCATCTGGAGGAGCTGGCTGGCCGGGATCCTGGATATGTTCGGCAATCTGTGGAACTCCATGACGCCTGTGGATCAGGGTCTGCTGATGGTGACGGCCGGGGCGCTGATCGTGCTGTCCGGGGGCACTCTGGGGGTGGCCTTCGAGGTGGGCATGGGAATGGCCCTGCTCGGTTCGGCGCATGATGCTGCCAGGTTTGTGCGTGATCCCAAGGGAACGGCTGCCGGGTATGTCTCTTCGCATACGCCCGCCGAGATGGTCCTGGACGCCGCAGCATGGGTGGCCGCCATGGCCGGCGTGTTCGGCGGAGTCGCCCGCTATGGACGCCAAGCAGCCCAAGAATCCCGCCGCTGGAACCAAGCCGAAAAAGCCGCCCGGGGCATGGCCGGACCACGCGCTGCCCACGCCGACCCCCGCCGGGGCGACCCCGACAACGGCGCCATGTGGCGCGCCCAGCAGGGAAGCGGATACAGCGGCGGACGACGCAAAGCACAACCCGAACCGAAACCCGCTCAAACACCGAACTGGGCCGACCCCGCCGTCCGTCATAAGTGGTACACCAGTCTCAGAACCCAGCAGATCCGCTCCAACAGCCCCGCCTACGTCTACCAGCACAGAGTTCTCGGCACCGACATCGAACGCGAGATCGTCGCCGACGACGGGACAAAAGTGTTTGCTGACGCCATCACCCCCGACGGCGACGCCTACATCGCCTGGGACGCTAAATACGTCAAGGGAAACGGAACATCAATATACGAAGGAAAAGCGCCAAATTTCGTACAAGAGAGCGTCATGACGGAATTTGACGAAGAGATAAAAAAATATCGAGCAGCAATTGAATCTAGGGGCAACCCGATGAGACAATTGATCATCAAGATCAATACGCCAGACGCACAGGCATACCTATATCAGCGAGCCCCGAGCATCCTGGAAGACGATATTCCCTTCGAAGTTCACCTCCACCCCCGACACGAAAGGAAAGAGACTATGGGAGTCAGGTACATGGTCATGGTCGTCGACCCCCACCAGAAGATCTTCGACGCCAACACCTTCATCTCTCGGGCACAACAAAAATGGGCAGAATGTGAGGCGTTTAAGTTAGATCTTGAAAAACATACTTCCGATGCAACCGCTAATGTAGACCCCACAAACGCCCCCCCATTCCACATCGATCATTTCCCTAGCGATCAGATGATCTCCGTTGACGGAAACCCCTACAGCTCAGCCGAGGTGGCCGCATGGGCGCGCCCCTTACTCCCCGATCCAAATCTCGCCCTATGGCTCATCGACCAGTCATTCTCCGGCCACACAGTCCTATTCCCAGGAATTACACCCCAACAAGTCCTCGACAATTGGGTAGACCACTCCGAACACGACCCCTACACCGAATACCCCCAATACTTCCAATAACCAAAACTCAACACCGAGCCCCCACGGCAGCGTCGACCAAGGCGACGGATGGACCATCAAAATCACCCAGGTCCACGTAGAATGCGTGGAAAAACAACAACTCCCGGAATATCCACAATAAGGAGAAAACGATGAGACGATTGGTCACCTGGACTATAAACTCCCAAACCGGACGCTCCGAAGTATTCACCCTGCCCCAAACCCCGGAGAAAATAGCCGATGAGTTCGCACACGAACTCACTTACCCAACCTTTTTAGATGGGCAAGGTTATTTCGCCCTGGGTGTGTGGGCGCTGCCCGAGGGCAAGACCCACCCCGACGAGGTCTCCAAGGATGAGTGGGGGGAGTTCTACATGCAGGCGGCTGGTTCCAACCGGGCGATGACGGTCGAGGTGCGAGTGCCCGACAGTACGGAGGGCTATGCCCACTACGTCGTGGCCCGCGAGCCGGTTCGGGACCCGAACACATGGGTGCCACTGTCCTGGAACAACGGAGGCGACGAGCCCTTCACCACCCACGTCCACCCCGAAGAGGTCTTCACCGGCCAACAGGCCGTCCCCATCTTCCGCGCCTACATCCTCACCGGCCAAACCCCACCCCCCAACCTCCTACGCCGCATCAACATCTAACCGCGCTGAATCGCATGCGGCACGTCAAGCCGTTCACTGCCGCCCCACCTCCGCCGCCCCACTCACTCAACCCGCTCAGACCGTGCCAGGATGCTCCACATGACCGAGACCGCCCCCACCGAGCCCTCCGGGCCGACTGGGCCCGCCACACATGCCGCGCACGCCGAGCCCACCAACTCCGCTTCGCCTCCCATCCCGGCTACAGCGCCCCCCGCGTCTTACACACCCAAGGTGAGCACGGACATCCTGGGGGAGCCGTGGGTGGCCCGTCGCATCGATGTCGCCCTCAATGAAGCTGCGGCCCCCAACGCAGACCACGCCGTCCTAGTCCACCAGCGCGGGGCCGCCCCGGCAGCCGGCACCCAAGCAGCCCCCCGCCATGAACGGGCCGTTCTCTACCTTCACGGCCGCAACGACTACTTCTTCCAGACCCACCTGGCCGACGCCTTCCTGCAAGCCGGCTACGAGTTCTACGCCCTGGACCTGCGGACCTGCGGGCGGGCGGGCATCGGCCACCCCTCCCCGCACGACGTGCGCGACCTGCGCATCCACGACGAGGAGATCAGCGAAGCCCTGCGGATCATCCGCTCCGAGCACGGGCACGGCGTCGTCGTCCTCAACGGCCACTCCACCGGCGGACTGCAGGCGGTCATCTGGGCGGCGGACCACCCCGGCAGCGTGGAGGCGGTAGTCCTCAACTCCCCGTGGCTCCAGCTGAACGCCTCGGGGCTCATCCGCTCCTACGGGTCCGCCTACGTCGATGTGCTCTCCCGGCGCAGCCCGGAGCGGATCATCGACAACCCGGCGGAGGCCAAGGCTCGCAAGCGCCTGGCCGCCGAAGCCGCGAGCGCCCCGGGCCCGGACGGCGCAGAGGCAGGCGGCTCCGAACCGGTCGAGGCCGACCTCTACGTGCGGGTCCTGCACCGGCGCTGGGGCGGCGAGTGGGACTGGGACCTGCGGCTCAAGCCCTCGCCGGCCTTCCCGGTGAGAGCCGGATTCCTGGCGGGAATCCGCCGGCTCCAACGGGAGGTGCGCCACGGGCTGGGCATCGAGGCGCCCGTACTCGTGTGCTGCTCGACGACGTCGAGCAGCCCCGAGGCGAGTCCGGAAGAGGCGCTGCACAGCGACATCGTGCTGTCGGTCGAGCAGATCATCGAGCGCGCCGCCTTCCTCGGGACGGACGTCACCGTCCGGCAGATCCCCGGCGGAGTGCACGACCTGGCACTCTCGCCCTCACCGGCGCGCGAGGAGTACCTGGCCACCGTGACCGGCTGGCTGGACGAACACCTGGGATAAGCCAGAGCATGCCCGGATAAGCCCGGGTAAGCCCAGAGAGGAGCCGGGCCGCCCGGGCGCCGGGGCGGCCCAACTCAGCACGCCGCCCGGCCGCTCCTCAACGCTGCTGCCGCTGCTCCGACAGCTCCACCAGCGCGGGAGCCACGGCATCGCACACGCGCTCGACGACATCAAGAGTCTCGACGAAATCCTCCATCGTCCCGTACCAGGGGTCGGGCACATCCAGCTCGTAGCGGGCATCGGCGCCGGCCCAGTGCCGCTCCGCACCGGCAGCCGGGTCGAGTTCGCGGAACATGCGGATGCGATCGGCGTCGACGCCGAGGCGCTCGGCGCGACGCAGGAGTTCGCGGCGGTGGGCCGAGGTCATGGCCAGCACCAGGTCGGCGCCCGCGAGCTCGGCGTCCCCGATCCGGTGGGCGGCGTGGCCGGCGATGGCGACGGTGACCGCACGGGCGGCGGCGTCACCTCCGGTGCCGTAGTCCCGCTCGGCCAGAAGACGACGAGCACGGCGGTCGATGGGGTTGCCGCGCTCCTCATCGGAGACGCCCGCGGAGGTCACGACGACGCCGGTGCGCCCCGAGGTGGGGACTCCGGCAGCAGTCAGGCGATCGATGAGCACGATCTCGGCCATGGCCGAGCGGCAGATGTTGCCGGTGCAGACCATGGAGATCGTGTAAGGGGCGTCGCCGTGGCGGGGCGTCGGCAGGTCGGATGGCGTAATAGTGACGGGCATGCGGGCCAGGCTCTCGCTCATGGAGCGCCCGTGGCAAGCCGGCTCTCCATGAATTTCTCAGGCTCTCTCAGGCTCTCTCAGCCGATCGAAGCGGTCTCATCAAACCTCGTCAAAGCGACTTGCGCGGGCAGCAGAGCCTGAAGAGACCTCAGCCTCACCGCCTCAGCTTCTCCGCATGCCCTCAACAAGCCCTCCCGGAACTAAGAACGCCCGCGCATGGGCTAGGCGTGAAAGGCTTCACCCATGCCGACAGCCCTGATCGCAGCCCTGACCGCCGCCGTAGTGGCCATCGCCGCCCTGGTCCTGGCGGCCGGACCGGCCGCTTCTGCCGCCCGAGAGTACGTGGCCCGTCTCGCCGCGACGGACTCGACAGACTCCACGCACGCACCGCAGATCCGCCGCCCCTGGCTCCTGGAAAGGCGCTTCCAGGCTCTGATCGCACTCGCGCTGATGGGGCCCATCCTCTGGCGGGGAGTCGACAGGGCCCTCGCAGACACGCTTGTGGCGCTCCCACTGGTCGCCGTCCTGGGGGTGGCCTGCTGCGTCGATGCCGTCAGCCACCGCCTGCCCAATCGACTGCTCGGCTGGGCGGCGCTATGGCTGATCGCCGCGACCGGATTGCGTCTCGGAGCCGAGATGCTCTCGTCGGCCCTTGGAGGAACGGAGACATCCGGGGCGGCCGGAGCACTTGGAGCGCTGTGGCCCGTGGGCCGCGCTGCACTCGCCGCGCTCGGAATCGGGATAGTCATGGTCGTCATGGCGCTGCTGCCCTCGGGATTGGGATTCGGGGACGTCAAGCTGAGCGCGCTCTGCGCGCTGTGGCTCGGGCAGCTCAGCGCCGAGGCGCCCATCATGGGCATCATTCTGGGCTTCTTCACCGGCGGCCTGGCCGCTCTCGTGCTGATGGCCCTGCACCGGGCGGACCGCAAGACGGCAATCGCCTTCGGCCCCTACCTGGGGGCGGGAGCCTGGCTGACGTGGCTGCTCGTCGTCTGACAACAGGCAGCCTCCAGCATCAGAGACGTCACGCAGGAAGGGTGTTGCACACCCAGTCGCGGCTCGCGCCAGACAGAACCGCGGAAGCAGCGATGAATCACGCCGCGCTCGGCAAGCCCGATCGCTCCGTGCCATAGGCTCAACCCATGACCCGGTCCCATTCTGAGTCCGCTGCTTCCTCTACACCCTCCACCCCCAGCACCACCCGCACCGCCACCGACGTGGACGCCATCGCCGATCGCTACGTCGCACGCCTTGCCGACCTGTCCCCCGAGTTCGCCGTTTACAACGGGCTGCCCGGCCGCCGCGGCGAGCTCGACGACTACTCCCCAGAAGGCCTGGCTGCCCTGAGCGACCTGGACCGTTCAACCCTGCGCGAGCTGGATGCCGTCTCACCCACGGACGACGTGGATCGCATCACCGTGGCCGCCATGCGCGAGCGCCTCGGGGTGAGCGTGGACCTGGCCGACGCCGGCGAGGAGCTGCGCTGCCTGAACGTCGTCGCTTCGCCGGTACAGAGCCTGCGGGACGGATTCGACAACATGCCCACCCGCACTGAGGAGGACTGGGCGGACTTCGCCTCCGCCCTGCGCGACGTCCCCCGGGCGCTGGACCAGTACGCCCAGTGCCTGCGTCTGGCGCTCTCCTGCGGCGATGTCGCGGCGCGGCGCCAGGTCGAGGCCGTCATTTCCCAAGCGCGCATCCAGGCCGCGGAGGACACGAGCTCCTACACGGCCCTGGTCGACAGCGCTGTCACCGCCGACGGCGCACCGCTGTCGGCGGTGATGGCCGAGGATCTGCGTTCCGCCGCCGCCACCGCTCGGAAGGGCTACGTCCGCATCGCCCAGGTGCTGACCAATGAGATCCTGCCTCATGCGGGCGACTCCGACGCCGTGGGCCGGGAGCGCTATGAGCGCTTCAGCCGGAAGTTCCTGGGCGCCGTCGTCGACCTGGATGAGACCTACGAATGGGGCCGGGAGCGCCTGTCCGCGATTGACGCCGAGCAGCGGGCGATCGCCGAGCAGCTCTACGGGCCCGGGGTGAGCGTGCGCGAGGCTCTGGACCGGCTCAACACCGACCCCGAGCGCACCATCCATGGCACGCGGGCGCTGCAGGCATGGATGCAGGAGACCTCCGACGCTGCGATAGCGGCTCTCGACGGGGTCCACTTCGACATCCCCGCCCCGCTGCGAACCCTGGAGTGCCGCATAGCGCCGTCGGCCACCGGCGGCATCTACTACACCGGCCCGAGTGACGACTTCTCCCGGCCGGGGCGCATGTGGTGGTCGGTGCCGGCGGGGACCGAGGACTTCGCCGCCTGGCAGGAGCGCACCACCGTCTTCCACGAGGGCGTGCCCGGCCACCACCTGCAGATCGGCATGCAGACCCTCCTGCGCGACGAGCTCAACTCCTGGCGCCGCCTGGTCTGCTGGGTGAGCGGGCACGGCGAGGGCTGGGCCCTGTACGCCGAGAAGCTCATGACGGATCTGGGCTTCCAGGACGATCCGGGCGACCGCATGGGCATGCTCGACTCCCAGCGCCTGCGGGCGGCCCGGGTCGTCCTCGACATCGGTGTGCACCTGGGCAAGGAGCGGCCGCCCGAGCTGGCGGATCTGCCCGGCGTGGGCGGGGGCATCTGGGATGCGGGCAGCGCCTGGGCATTCCTGCGGCACAACGTGGCCATGGACGAGTCCTTCCTGCGCTTCGAGTTGGACCGCTACCTGGGGTGGCCGGGGCAGGCGCCGTCGTACGCGGTCGGGCAGCGATTGTGGGAGGACGCGCGGGATCGCGCGCTCGCGAGCGGGGCGAGTCCGAAGGACTTCCACGCCCGAGCGCTGCGCCTGGGCAGCGTGGGACTGGACGTCCTGCGCGAGGCCCTCGCCTAGCACCTGGCACCGCCGAGATCGGTCGTACTCCGCACCGAAATCGGTCGCAACCCGCGCCGAGATCGGTCCGCTTCCGCGCCGAAATCGGTCGCAACCCGCACCGAGATCGGTCATACTCCGCACCGAGATCGGTTCAGCCCCAGAAGTGCTCGACATCGACGACGCCGCCGGCGGCCTCGAAGTCGGCACGCACGGCCCGGCGGAAGTCGGCGTCGTACAGCCAGTCCAGAGCGACGGCTGCCAGCCCGTAGGCGCCGTCGACCGCGGCCCCGTCCCCTGAAGGGGAGCCGGCGGCCCTCTCCATCTCCCGAGTGTGGAGGGCGACGTCGGGACGGTCGGTGACCCTGATGAGCGGGTGGATGCCGGGCACGCGCTGGGAGACATTGCCGAAGTCGGTGCCC
>ERZ773099.2475-NODE-2475-length-12659-cov-72.441288_pt1 | contig 12659 bp, 14 predicted proteins | sample MGYA00511120_ERZ773099 | MGnify/ENA primary metagenome ERZ773099 (study PRJEB29015, sample SAMEA2738012) | human oral metagenome | biome: human oral; feature: human-associated habitat; material: dental | place: China | collected 2104 ... | reverse complement strand
TACCAGAAAACTAGTTTTGTTCGCTTTTTATATTTGAGGTCGGACTTTTGTCCCACTCTCAATTTATATTCTTAAAGTGAGTTTACATCAACTTTGATACCAGGACCTTGAGTTGTTGTAATAGACAAGTTTGTTACGTAAGTTCCTTTTGCTGTAGCTGGTTTTGCTTTTTGGATTGTATCGTTGAAAGCTTTGAAGTTTTCAACCAATTTTTCAGCATCAAATGAAACTTTACCAATGACAGCTTGTACGTTACCTGCACGGTCTGCACGGTAAGTAATCTTACCACCTTTAGACTCTTCAACCGCTTTTGCAACGTCCATTGTTACAGTACCAGTTTTAGGGTTTGGCATCAAGTTACGAGGTCCAAGGACACGTCCAAGGCGACCTACAAGAGCCATCATGTCAGGTGTAGCGATAACTACGTCGAAGTCCAACCAACCATCGTTGATTTTAGCAACAAGGTCATCTTCACCAACGAAGTCTGCACCAGCAGCTTTTGCTTCTTCAGCTTTAGCACCACGTGCGAAAACAAGAACGCGTGAAGTTTTACCAGTACCGTGTGGCAATACCATTGCGCCACGGATTTGTTGGTCAGCTTTTTTAACGTCGATGTTCAAGTTGTAAGCAACTTCTACAGTTGCGTCGAATTTTGCAAAGTTAGTTTCTTTTGCAAGTGCTACAGCTTCTTCTACGCTGTACGCTTTTGTGCTGTCGATTTTCTCAAGAGCAGCACGAAGTTGTTTGCTTTTTTTAGCCATTTTATCTTTCTCCTTGTAAGTGGTTCAATCGATTTTCATCTCCCACGTCACTCGTCAATCTGATCAAGTGTAATGCGGGCAAATGGGAATGAGTTATTGATTAGTCAACAACAGTGAATCCCATAGAACGAGCAGTACCTTCAATCATACGCATTGCAGACTCTACGTTTGCAGCGTTCAAATCTGGCATCTTAGTTTCAGCAATTTCTTGCACTTGCGCACGAGTAACTGTTGCTACTTTTGTTTTGTTTGGTGTACCTGATCCCTTTTCAACACCGGCAGCTTTCTTCAAAAGAACTGCAGCTGGTGGAGTTTTGGTTACGAAGGTAAATGATTTATCTTCATATACAGAGATAACAACTGGGATGATCATACCAGCTTGGTCAGCTGTACGAGCGTTGAACTCTTTAGTGAATCCCATGATGTTGATACCGGCTTGACCAAGCGCAGGACCAACCGGTGGAGCTGGTGTAGCTTTACCAGCAGGGATTTGCAATTTTACAAGTTTTTCGACTTTTTTAGCCATTTTTAAATCCTCCTTTGTGGTTTTGGCGGTAATTAGAGATTTTTACCTCCCACAAGTATGCTTTTTGCATACTTTTCTATTATACACTAATCTTTCTAAAATGCAAGAAAAAATTCTCGTCTTTTCTCATTTTTATGGTAAAATGGTTGTATGATATTATTAAAAATTGCTTCTGTATTATTTATCTTTTTAACACTTATCTTATCGATTATCGCGGTGAAGGTCTTCAAGCTAAGAAAATTTGGCTTGAATTTTGCAGATTTGGCTTTCCCTTTTTTTGCCATGGAGTTTTATATCATTTCAGACAAGGCCTTCTACCACAGTCTTTTGCCTCACCTATTATTCGTCTTGTCTGGCCTGGCTATTGCTATCACAGCCTATTTTCTCAGAAAAAAGCGGAGTTTCTACTATCCCAAGTTCTTTAAATTCTTCTGGCGGGCTGGTTTTATCTTGACCTTCTTTATGTACCTAGCTATGGTCATCGCTCTCTTTTTATAAATGTAAAACACAACCCATCGGTCATAGCCGATGGGTTTTCATATGTAAATCTTATGACTTATTCTTCTGCTGAGAAACGAAGTCCCTCCGAGTCTCCTAGTCTTATTCATGAATCTCCAGAGGCAGGCCATCGGGATCAAAGAAGAAAGCCATCTTACGGCCATCAAAGTCGTCATAACGCAGCTCGGTATGGGGAATCTCCAAACGGTCAAATTCCGCTAGCGTTTCTTCAACATCTGTCACTCGGAAAGCCAGATGCCGCAATCCGGTATGCTCTGGAGCTGGCAAGGCTGGCCGCTTGGGAGCCTCTTCCTTGATAAAAATTTCCAGCGTCAGATTTCCCTTGCGGACATTAAAGAGAATGTCCTGCTTGTCGGGTCGATGGTGCTCATCCAGCATGTCAAAACCCAACTTGTCCACATAAAAGGTCTTAGTTTTGGCATAATCATGGCCAATAATCGCAATATGGTGAATGCTATCTAGTTTCATAACTTTTTCCTTTCATTCTTTAGTAGAGAAAATCTGGCGGCAAACTGCTGGCAGATTTTTATTTACAGGATATTATCCTTGTTGACCGACTGCTCGGGAAAATGTTTAACTTGTCTGCAAAACTTTTCTCGGCTTGGTTCCCTCGGCTGGTCCGATAACGCCAGCTGCTTCCAGTTCTTCCATGAGACGAGTAGCCCGATTAAAGCCGACCGAGAGTCGCCGCTGGATCATCGAAGCGCTAGCTTTCTGTGTCTCAATGACCAAGGCCTTGGCTTCCTCAAAGAGAGGATCGCCTTCATCATCGCCCCCGCCAGTATCCAAATCACTTTCAGATACTTCACCAGGATCAAAGCTATCATCATAATCAGCTTCAGCTTGATTCTTGACAAAGGCTACGATACGCTCCACGTCCTCATCTGAGATAAAGGAGCCCTGCAAACGAACTGGATGGTTTTCATCAATCGGCTTAAAGAGCATGTCTCCTCTACCCAAGAGCTTTTCTGCTCCATTTTCATCCAGAATGGTCCGACTGTCTGTCCCGCTGGACACAGCAAAGGCAATCCGAGACGGCACATTGGCCTTGATCAAGCCCGAGATAACATCTACAGATGGCCGCTGGGTAGCCAGAATCATGTGAATCCCAGCCGCACGCGCTTTTTGTCCCAAACGAATAATAGCGTCTTCCACTTCCTTGCTGGCCACCATCATAAGGTCTGCCAGCTCGTCCACGATGACGACGATTAAAGGTAGGGGAACCTGCTTGTATTCTGACTGAGCATTGTACTCGGCTACTTTAGCATTGTAGCCAGCAATATTACGAGCACCAACCTTAGAGAAGAGTTCATAGCGGTTTTCCATCTCGTCTACGACCTTCTGCAGGGCGCGGCTGGCCTTGCGAGGATTGGTCACGACAGGGATGAGCAAGTGGGGAATGTCGTTATAAACAGATAGCTCCACCATCTTAGGGTCCACCATCATAAACTTGACTTCATCAGGTCTGGCCTTCATGAGAATGCTGGCAATAATGCCGTTGACAGCCACAGATTTACCAGAGCCAGTAGAGCCAGCCACCAAGAGGTGGGGCATCTTAGCCAAGTCAAAGGAACGGACAGATCCGTTAACGGCTTTACCGAGTGGGATTTCTAGGAGTTTACTAGCATCGGTCTTAGACTGCTCCCAAAGTTCTCGGAAGGTCACGGTCGCAATTTCAGAGTTGGGTACTTCAATCCCGACAAGAGATTTCCCAGGAATCGGCGCTTCAATCCGCACATCCTTGGCAGCCAAGGCTAGAGCCAAGTCATCCGCCAGATTGGAGATCCGATTGACCCGAACGCCGACAGCGGGTTTAACCTCGTACTTGGTGACAGAGGGCCCGATTTCAGCTCGCTCGACAGTAACCTTAATCCCAAAGCTAGCAAATGTTTCTTCCAAAATCTTGATGTTTTCTCGGACAATCCGCTTTTCTTTGGACTGATTTTTAGGCTTATCAGGCGCAAAGAGATTGATGGTCGGCAGCTTATAGTCCAGACTTTCTTTGGTCGTAAAATCTACCTCTACGTCCGCCTCTGCTTCTTCTATTTCCTCTTCGTGGCCAAAATCTAGCGGTTCATGAGGATTATAGTTTCCCTCTTCAGCATAGTCCGCCTCGTCAAAGTCCATAGGCGAATAGGACAAATCCTCGGCATCTAGAATCTCTCCCGTTTCAGGATCCACTTCAGCTCCTGCCTGCTCTACCTCAATGGCTTGCATAGCTGCCTGTGCAGCTTTCTCCTCCTGCTCAAGAAAACGGAGCTGACGCTTTTCTTCCTCTTTTTCCCTCCAATTTTGGAAAGCCACGCTAAATTTCTCAGCAAGATCATAAAGCGACCATGGACTCATGAGCAGACCCCCTAGCAAAATCAGGAGCAGCCCGATAAAATAAGAACCGATATTTGAAAAGAGAAAAGAAATCGGAGCATAAAGAGCCGCCCCAATCAGCCCCCCACCAGCAAATGAGGTCACTTTAAAGGCCATCAAATCTGTTAGGACTCGCGTAAGCGTTGTGGATAAAACCTGCCCTTTCAAATGCAAAACATGAACAAAATAGGCTTGAAAGATTAAGCTTAGTCCTAAGAAAAAGCTGATAAAGCCTGAAATCTTCCCCTCATGTTTGTGCAGCCACTTAAAGAAAAAGAGATAAAACAAGGCCGCTAGAATCGCCACATAAGCCAGACTCCCTACCAGAACTCGAATTAAATTATAAATGGTGACGCCAAAAGCGCCCAGCTTCAAAGCAGCAAACAACAAAGCAATAGCCAAAACAAAGGTGACTATCATCCGTCGAATCGCTTTCTGTCTTTCTAATTCCGCTTTTGTCGGCCGTCTTGTAGTCCGACCATTTTTTGTATTTTTCTTATTTGCCATAACTTTCATTATACCATATTTTAAGATCTTCTAAAGAGAAAACTAGCTGCCTTTTGCAACTAGTTTCTGCTTTATTCTTCTGGCAAAATCAACCAGAAAATGAGGTAGGGAAGAAGTCCAATCCCATAAGCGAAAAAGGAGACTCCCCAGAAGACACGAATGATAACCGGATCTATATTAAAATACCGAGCTAGGCCGGAGCAAACTCCCGCAATGATTTTATCATCAGCACTTCTTGTTAAACGTCTTGCCATAATCAAGCCTCCTTCAAACGAACGACAAATTTTTATCAAACGAAAGCAATGATTCTCATCTTATTTTACCATAATTTTTCCTCGAATAATTGTCGGAACTTCACTATCGTCCTCAAAATCTTCGACTTTTTCTTAATCAGGGAAAGGTTTCTGGATACGTCCTAGGATAAAATGCGAGAGCGAACCAACCAGCAGAAAGTTGATCGGAAAAGCCATGATAAAATTTGTTCCCCAAGCTCCCAAATAACGTTCCACTAACAAGGATGCACCCCAATATTTTGCCAGCGCTTGTGATAGTCTTTCAAAAAGTGGAAGAACAGTCCTTTGACCAAGGCTCCTACTAAAAGAACATCTAATAAAAAGGCCGTTATAAAACCAGATAGATAGTCAGCAGCTAAATTTCCTAAAGGAAAATGGCCTAGTAAAAAGAGATTCCAATCGTACATCCCCAAGGTCATAAGAATACACATAAGCAAGGTGAAGAAGATAGCTTCTTTAAAATTTCTCGGCATAAACACTCCATTTCTGATGAATTACATTCATGCTAGCATAAATATCTTTGTCTCGTAAGCAAAATTTTCCAGAAAATGTTTCCATAGCTTGAGATTGGTAATCCTTAGTTATTTTTGCTAGACTAAGTAGAAGAAAAGCATCGAAAAGGAGAAAACCATGCGAGCAGGTGTGATTATTTACAATCCTTTCTTGGACAAGATTTTGCTGATTCACCGCTGGAAGGACGGACAAGAGTATTTCGTGATTCCCGGTGGAACTATCGAGCCTGGAGAAAAGCCTTTAGAGGCTGCCTTACGGGAAATGAAAGAAGAAGTCGATCTTAGCTTTTCTGCCGACCAGCTATGCACAGCTTTTTCCCTTAATAATCAGGGCAAAGAGGAGTATTATTTTTACGCTGAACTATGTACGGTCGAGACTCCACTCATACAAGGCGAGGAAGCCCAGCGCAGTAGTCCCCAAAATATTTACCAGCCCAAATGGCTCAGCTTGCAGGATATTTACAGCCACAATCTGCGCCCAGAAAGCCTCAAATCCCTGCTCTTGGAATTTCTGACGCAAGAAAGTTTGAAAAACTAAAGCACTTATAGTAAAATAACAATAGTGCATAAACTTATGCTCAGAAAGGTTCCTTATGAAAAAAATCATTCTTTTTAGTCTTTTATCCGCACTTGCTCTGGCAGGCTGCTCCGCTAAAGAAGATTCTACTACCAAGTCATCTAGCACTCCTACGCAGTCTTCTACTACCAACGCTACCGATACCAGCTCTGAGGCAGCTGAAATTCAGAAGCTCCGTGAGCAATACAAGGATGCCATGACAAACGAGAATGCCAACTTCCCACAGCTATCTACAGAAGTTGCCGAAGACGAGGCTGAAGTCAAAATTATTACAACCCAAGGAGATATTCGTCTCAAACTATTTCCCAAATACGCTCCTTTAGCGGTCGAAAATTTTCTGACACATGCCAAGGAAGGCTATTATGATGGGGTGATTTTCCACCGCGTTATCAACGATTTCATGATTCAGACAGGCGATCCTAAAGGAAATGGCACGGGCGGCGAATCCATCTGGAAAGGCAAAAATAAGTCTATCGACTCAGGAAATGGCTTCAAGAATGAATATTCCCCTTACCTCTACAACTTGCGCGGTGCATTGGCCATGGCCAATGCTGGAAAAGACACCAACGGTAGTCAATTTTTCATCAACCAAAGCAAGAAAGACTTATCTAAACAATTACCGACCGACACCTTCCCAGCTAAAATCATTGAAGCTTACAAAAACGGCGGAAACCCAAGTCTTGACGGCGGCTATACTGTCTTTGGTCAAGTCATTGAAGGCATGGACGTAGTAGATAAAATCGCTGCCACAGAAACTGGCGATAAAGATAAACCCAAAACAGATATTAAAATCGAAAAGATTGAAATTATAAAAGAATAGAACCAGAGTCAACTCGAGTTCTGATCATCTTATGAGTTATGCCTTAGCATCAACAAAACAAAAAACCAGTCCCCAAAAAACGAGGACTGGTTTTACTATGCATTTTTCTAATCATCCAGCAACTCAACTCCATTTTTAAAATGAGATATGTAGCTTCTAACTTTTGAGAATAAGGTAGACGCTGAGTCTGCAATTAGATTTTACTGGACATAATTACCACCTGTAAAATGATAATACTCTTCCAGTGTGAGACCAGATTCGGAAATTTCCTTGGCCTCTTTTCCTACATAGCGTAGATGCCAACTTTCAGGCACATAGCCAGTAGAAGCCTCCTTGCCAACAGGATAGCGTACTACAAAACCATATTTATAGGCATTGTCCAAGAGCCACTGACTAGCTCCAGCTTCTTCAACCAGATTGCCGCTACTATCAATCAGATCAAACGCTAAACCAGTTTGGTGCTCGCTGTAGCCCGGTCTTGCCGAATAACGATCAGCCGCAGCTTGTCCATCTCGATTCACATAACTTTGATAAAGGCCGACCTGAGTTTGATAGCTACGAAAGCCGCTATATTGGTTGCTGATAGGATAACCTTTGGACTGCATATCTGCGATTAACTTAAGTAGTTCTGCTTTAGCAGTCGGATCCTCACCTGGATTGTAATCAGCTGATAATGGATAGTGTTTATTGGCGATGACTATTTCGTCATATTTCCCTTGAACGCTATAATAGCTTCCGTTGTAAGAAACATTTTTATCGACAGTTACGTCCTGCTTTTGCTCCTTCTTAGACTCCGCACTATCCGATTCACTCCTTGTATCTTGGCTAGATGACCGGTCTTTTTCAGCCTCCTTTTTTTCAACAGATACCTTTGAGCTACTTGCCTGCTTGTTTGTACTACTTTCAGTCTTGTCTTTGGCTGCTGAGCAAGCACTTAAAACCAAGACTGCCATTGCTAGAAAAATAAGTTTATTATATTTCATTGTATTCCACTAACTTTCTGAAACTTCAATATTATAGATTGCAAAGGAATTTCCGGTCGGCTTCAAATAGTAAGTTTTATTTTTTCGATTGACACTATTTGGAGTACTATCAATATAGTGAACTGTATAGTCTTCATAAGTCGTCACAATATAGGAGCCGTTCTCCTCTCTCACTTCACGGATATCCAAAGCTCCTGGATCGTAATAATCAATTTTCGCCTTCTTGACACCGCCACCTGTAGTCCACTCAACCATCTCTTTGTATGCTGGACTAGAAGTATCATAATATTGAGCATAATAATTAGAACGATTAGAGACCGATCTGAAAACAGCCGTGCGATATTCGCTAAGAAAATTAGTGATTTTTGCCTTGTTAGCTTCTAGCTTTTTAGTTTCTTCATCCTTTTCTTTGATCTTATCTGTCACTTCTTTTGGTAAAGATAATACAAGATCAAGCGTGTCTCCTTTGACAACAATACTTTCCTTGTTGGTTACAAAAGTGCTACCAGCAACAACAAACTTAGCATAAACTTCCAGTTCTTGATGTGGTACAACTTGAATATCTGTTTCCAAACTACTACCAATTTCCTTGCCATTTACAACAATTTTAAGGTCCGTTGCATTTGAAGCTTCTGCTGGCATAGTAATCTTCAATCGTTTCTTTTCAGACTTAAGATCCAATTTAATTTCATTATTCTTAGCAGTTGCTAAATCAAGCTGTATCTTACTCTCAATTTCCCCAACTTCCGTCTTACCTTTAAGGGTGAATTCCTGCTTGATAAAATGATATTTGCCAATATTCGTTTCAGCATTCTTACTCAAAGGAAGGCTTTTCTTATCTCCTGCTTTGATGCTCGCATTGTCTAAGTTCGTGTTAACCTTCACCTCTACAGGATAGGCCACTATTTGATATTCCTGAAAAATCCCAAATTTTTTGCTTTTTTCAGTCACACCTAAAAGTTTATTCTGATTGTCATCAATATAGGCTGATTTTCCCTTCGACTTAGCAATGTTGTCCAGCTCAGTCTCAATATTGATTTCTTGACTTTCTAAGTGTTCGACTAAAGCCCTCGCATCTGCGCGTGTCCACTTATCTGAATTCGTAGAGAGAAGGTTTGCAATTCCATCATAATCCTTTTTCGTAACTGCTTTTGCGAAATCATCCGTCACTACTTTAACACCTGTCACGGAGCTCATATATAAAAAGGTTACCACCAAAACAGAAAGCAAAATAAGAGGAAAAGCAATCAGCATGGCTTTCTTCTTCGACATTCTTTTTTCTGCTTTTTTTATTGCTTTCTGTGGCAATTCCGAATCCAATAATTCAGAGCGGATAGGCAGATTAAGAAAACCTTGATTTCTAGCTTCTAAAAATTCCTCTTTAGTCGGCTTTCTACCAATATTCGTCTCGAAAGCTTGCAGCCAATTTTCCCGTTGCTCTTGGTATTGATCCGATTCTGAAATCTCTTGCTTTTCTTCTTTAGGAGACTCCACAACAGATTCTTCTTTGAAAAACTCTAGGGCTGGCTCCTCTTGCCCCAAATTTTGTTCCTGAGTCACCGAACTTTGCTTCTTTTCAGCTGCCCCATCGTTACTTTGTCCTGCTGGAGCCGCAATAGAAATAATCTTTCTGGGATCAAAATCAGAACGTTTTCCTTCTAAAAACTCGTCTGCGGTTGGCTTTCTACCAATAACCTGCTCAAAAAGCTCAACCCACTTTTCTTTCGTTGTCATAAATCACCTCCTAAAATCTTACATCATCATAAGACTCATCAGCAATGAGAAAGCGATGAAAGTAAAGATAAAAGTAATCACACCATTGACAATAATTGCCAGTAAATATTTATAAAAAGGATCCATTGACGTGCTAGATTTTGAATAAATCAAAGCAAAGGTTGCTCCGACCCCAATTAACACCAAGGCAAGCCATGATAAGAAGAGGGATACGGACATAATCCCAAGTAAGCTAAATAGAGCAGAAAGAGCTACAAAAGGTAAGACAATCGCATAGAGTCGACCATACCAGTCAAATGCCTTATTAAAGCTAAAGCTTCCATCCTTATAGACCATGCGTTTTACAGCAAAGCCTCCTAAAATAATGGAGAAAAGAACGAGGGCTGCCGCTATCAGTGAGACCAAGAAAAGTCTAAAATCAAAAGTCGGACCACTGTAAAAGCCAAAACTGACCGAAGAAATAATATTATAAAAATTATAATTCACCACAATAGCTGCAAAGAAAACAGTCAATCCTAGAGAAAGATAGCCATTTAATTTGCTACTTTCAACTTCTGAAGTTGGCGACTTCCAAGCAGAAACAAGCCAAGCCCAGAAACCTTTCATTGTTTTAGAAAATTCACTTGGTTGCGCCGGCTGTTGCTGACTATAGTAGGCCTGTGGACCTTGCTGGAAATTCTGCACATTGAACTGGCCTTGCGGATTATTTTGATAAGCTTGCTGATTGAAGCCTTGCGGACCAGAAGATTGAGGCTGAGCAATAAACTGGTTAGGTTGCCCACCATTTGGCTGTTGATAAGGATATCCCTGTTGAGCAAATGATTGTGCTTGATTAGCAAATTGATTTAGGTTTTGCTGTTGCTGAGGAAGCTCTTGATATTGCTGCCCAGTTGGCTGAGCGAACGGGGCTTGTACATTCTGTTCCTGAAAAATATTTTGCTGCTGTGCATAGTATTCTCCGTTCGAAGCCACTCCTTGTGCTTGTGCAGTTCCTGCCATGGTTGAAGCAGCTCCATTTCCAACTTGATGTGCACTTGCCACCTCAGGTTCCACAAACTCACCAGCTAGGAAAGCTTGAGCAATTTCTGCATCCGTCGCTGAACGTCCATTCACAGCTTCAAAATATTCGAGCCAATCTTGCTTTAACATATAACAATCTCCCATCTATAAATGATTATCCTCATATTAGTATACAAAAAATCGAGTGAAAATTCAATCAAGTCAATAGTCACACGTAGGTAACTCCTAGACTAATAATGAGTCGCCACACATCAATTGATTAGGACAGGAGATTATCTTATTGCCCATAAAAATATAAGTGCATAAAATAAGACAGTAGACATAACTTTCTACTGTCTTATAATTATTTACCTAAGAAAATCGGCTCTATAATTTCTGTAGTGGGTAACACCACTGTATGGATTATGGAGCCACTTTTATTATAGAAAAAAACCCATAAGACCTATAATGAAAAGCGACCAAACCATCATTAGAAAGAATCTTATGGGACAGCTAAATTTTATCATAAACCTACTCAAAATTAAAGACAAAAATATCATCATTCTAGATTACAAGGACTCGGGAACTCATAAAGAAATCTTCGCCAAGCTAGATTATCCCGCACCTAAATGCCCTCACCGTCAAGGAGAAATGGCTAAATATGACTTCCAGAAAGAATCAAAAATTCCCTATTTAGAGTGTGCGGGATATAAAACGCTGATTCGCTTAAAGAAACGGTGTTTTCGCTGTAAAATCTGTAGAAAAAAGGCTGTCGCTGAGACGTCCTTGAGACGTCCTTAGTTAAGAAGAACCACCAAATCGAAACCATCGTCAAGCAGAAAATCGCTCAAAAATTGATGGAGAGACTTTCTATGGCAGGCCTCTCTGAAAGCTTGGCTGTCTCCACTTCTACCGTCATTCGTAAGTTGAAAGAATTCGAGTTTAAAACGAACCTCAACTACCTTCCAGAACACATGAGCTAGGATGTGGAAACAGTCAGGAAAGTGACTGTTTCAATCGGCAGATAAAGATGTGCTTCATTGCGCAGGATTTTGATTCCAGATCGCAATCACTTTCTGCGCTATTCCAGACAAGTCCAAAAACAAGTCAAAGTCATTACCATGAACATGTTTAGACAATATTACGATATTGCCAGAAAACTATTTCCAAAGGCTAAAATCGTTCTGGATCGTTAGTAGCAAACAAAAAAACGGCTCCAGCCGTTATTTAAATACAGTAATGATTAGAAAATTCTAAACCAACAATATATCGGGAAGACAGGATTCGAACCTGCGACACCTTGGTCCCAAACCAAGTACTCTACCAAGCTGAGCTACTTCCCGATTATAAGTAAAAACGGAGTCATATGACCTCGTTTCCCTTCATGCACCCTAGAGGAGTCGAACCTCTAACCGCCTGATTCGTAGTCAGGTACTCTATCCAGTTGAGCTAAGGGTGCCCTGTCGCATATACGCTATGCCGAGGACCGGAATCGAACCGGTACGATCGTTACCAATCGCAGGATTTTAAGTCCTGTGCGTCTGCCAGTTCCGCCACCCCGGCCTCAAAGCGAACGACGGGATTCGAACCCGCGACCCCCACCTTGGCAAGGTGGTGTTCTACCACTGAACTACGTTCGCATCTCTATCCAAAAAAAATGCCGGCTACATGACTTGAACACGCGACCCTCTGATTACAAATCAGATGCTCTACCAACTGAGCTAAGCCGGCTCATTTATATTCCTATGCGGGTTAAGGGACTTGAACCCCCACGCCCTAAAGCGCCAGATCCTAAATCTGGTGCGTCTGCCAATTCCGCCAAACCCGCGCTTATGACCCGTACTGGGCTCGAACCAGTGACCCTTTGATTAAAAGTCAAATGCTCTACCAACTGAGCTAACGAGTCTATCAATTGAAACTGTTAAACAATTTCAACGGTCCCGACGGGAATCGAACCCGCGATCTTCGCCGTGACAGGGCGACGTGATAACCGCTACACTACGGGACCTATATGGGAGTTAACGGGATCGAACCGCTGACCCTCTGCTTGTAAGGCAGATGCTC
>ERZ773099.2474-NODE-2474-length-12660-cov-10.986672_pt1 | contig 12660 bp, 13 predicted proteins | sample MGYA00511120_ERZ773099 | MGnify/ENA primary metagenome ERZ773099 (study PRJEB29015, sample SAMEA2738012) | human oral metagenome | biome: human oral; feature: human-associated habitat; material: dental | place: China | collected 2104 ... | reverse complement strand
TAGCAGAGGAGGAAAATAGCCATGAAACGTACTGTATTACGGTTTATCTCTACGTTAATATGCATTATCGGATTGCAATTAATGCAAACAGAAGATACTTTTGCTGCCGATTGTTGGGTATACAGCAATGAAACTACAAATTGGTTCGTGCAAGATGAAACAATTCAATGGAGACGGGACGGTCTTGATTGTAGGGTCAATGTTAAGACGGCATCAAAAGATCCCAATAATACGGCTAAGACCAAAATACACCATAAACATTATTCCTATTATAACGGCGCATGGTATGTCGTTTACACGAAATTTGAACCTATGCCTGTAGATCATGATCCTATCGAGCAGGCCATCTTCAACTTCCTGCTCAATAATCGATGAAAGAAGGTGTATTCTATGAAGAAGTCGTACACTAAGAAAAGTTTTCTCCTCTCCGCAGCCTTTTTCTGTGCAATTGGCGCAGGTATGAGTTTTCCGTCAAGCATTGCAGATGCGATCCCGCAATTTCTTGATAATGAGCAGATCATCGAATATCCGATTGCACGCGCTGCGTGGTATTTGGACGGAAATAAGAATTGCATCGCTGTCGGCCCCGGCACTTTCTTTAATAGCACGAAAGATGACGTGGCAGATGTGCACCTAAAAACATCTGCCTATATTTTTCGCGATTCAGTCAAGACGGTTAATATGGAAAATGGAAAAATTGGCATACTGGCAAAACTAGTTCGCGCTCCGTTATCTATTTTAGTTGTCTACGAACCGAAAGATGCGGCTGGCACATACCGTGCGAGATTTTTCGCTATAGACAGGAATGGGAATGTATTGCCTGATGCCGAGGCAAATAAAATTGTTCGGCCGTCCGACAACGGCGCTGGAAATGAGATCAAGCCGTTTCCCAATTCGCGAAAGGGAGATATGGCGCGCTCGCGTATTGCCGAAATGCTGTATTTCATTGCATTTGGAAAGCAGTATTATGGCGATTTAGACCCGTACAAATATCGTCCTTATGGCGGCGAGGTAGTTGGATATATCGAGGTGTATAATCCTTATACAGAAGATGTGTATGAACGTTGCAAGGAACTATGAGAGACGTTCTCTGAGACGGAACGTGCCTCCTCCCGCGACAGACTGGCGAAGACGGCAGAGGATCATGGAACAAATTGCTCGTGAAGAAAATTCCTGAAGCTACAGTGCATTGGCATCATAAAAAAAGGCTATGCGTAAGTCATTTCCGACTTGCGCATAGCCCTTTTTGGTGAACGGCTTTTTGTATGCCCTATCTCGTCCGCTTCTCACGCAGCCAGATCGAGCGGATGCCGGGGCTGTGCTCCTTGCAGATGTAGAAGGCGAGCGTGGCGTCTGCGCTGTCGTAGAAATAACCGCAGACGGGCGGCGCATTGTGACTGCATTCGGGCTTGGGGATATAGCCGTAGACGGCGTTGAGGTCCTCAAGCGTGCTGTCCAGATGGATGCCGCTCGGCGTTTCGATCATCTGCGCCTCGGCGGACGGCCTTTCGTTGTACTTGTTCACGTTGTTCACGCCGAGGTGCACGCCGATGACGCGGCAGGCGTCGCCTTCATCGCGGTACTGCACGGAGAGGGAATCGCCGTAGTCACAAGCGAAGATGTGGACGGTCGTACCGCCCCACTTCGTCACGCCGTCCGCGATATGATCGCCTTCGCCGTAGACGGCCTCGACATCCTCCCTCGTATCGCCGAGACGGATGCCGCCGAGCTCCATCTCCTCGTCTGCGAGCCCTGCTGCACCGCCTGCGGCGGGAAGAAGGAGGAGCGCGAAGAGCAGCGTGAAAAAAATGCTCTGATTTTCATAGGGAGACTCCTTTCTTATTGCTGAAGATCGGCTCGATGGCGCTGCCTACTTCGCCGCGTCCTTGACGTATGCGGGCGAGATCGAATCCTCTGCGGTAAATCCAGAAGCCGTTGTCAGCTGCCATGCGGAGAAGGCGAAGACGGCGAGCGCGAGGACGGCGAAGACGGTGGCGAGGATCAGCTTCTTGCCGTGCTCTCCCGCATCACTCTTCTGCCTGAGGATGAAGAAGAGGACGGCGAGCGCGAGGGAGACGATGGCGACTGCAGCGGTCAGCATGATGTGCGGCTTGTTCCACAGACGGAATTCCGCTTGGATGTGCTTGTCGCCGCCTGCAGTGAGCGTCGGAGCGAGATCCCAGCGCAGCGTCTTTCCGCCGTCTTCCGTGCGGTCCGCATTGTGCTTTTCGGGTGCTCCAGGAAGCGTCAGGCAGAACTCGTAATGGATCTGATCGAGGAAGCCCTTCATCATGGCGGCAGCCGCAGGATCGTCGCCGTCGGCATCATTTCCTGTTTCACTAGGGCCTGCGTAGAGATCGAGTGCGTAGGCGTCGTAGAACCACGTCTTCTTCTGCTGGATGCCCGCCGCCTTGCCGTCACGGCGCGTGAAGAGGTCGCCGCCCTTTTCGGCGAGCGTCTTCATGTCGGGGTATTCCGAAGTGATCTCGAAGCCCGTCTTGTCGCCTTCGCTGATTTCTTTGACGACAGCGGCAGAGTCTTTCTTCTTCATTTCGTTCGTCGCTTCGATGATCGCCTCCTTGAGGAAATCCGTGCCGAGAAGCCGCGTCTTCAAGGCGGCAGAGCCGTCGGCGCGGATCGTGAGGTTCGCCTCGCCCTTAAAGCAGCCTGCCGTGAAGACTGTAATGAGCAGTAGGCAGAGGACGGACACGAGCGTCCGCGCTCTTTCCCAAGCGAATTTTTTTGCTGACATGGAGACGCCCCCTTCGTGATCAGAGGTCAATGCGATAGATATTCGCGTCCGTCTTGTGATCGATGAAGTAGATGTGGTTCTCATCGTCGACTGCGGCGCCGGCAGGCTCAATGTTCTTGCCATTGATCTTCAGCTCGACGTCGCCGACATACTTGCCGTCCTTTTTGTTGAAGACACGCAGGAAGCCTCTATCGTAGAACACGACGTAGTCCTTCGTCGCGATGGATTGACGCTCGGAAATCTTGCGCTTTTCCGCCGAATCGGGGATGCCTTCGTTGCACTCGAAGGTGCGGATCTTCTTGCCGTCCGGGCCGTACATGTGCAGAGGCTGCGTCCACTTGTCGCTGCCGCCGCCGTGCGTGGCGAGCGTCGTGATGTAGAAGCCGTCCTTGTCCGCGCAGATGAGGTACGAGTTGTTCTCCTCGTCTGCCGCTTTGTTGTTTCGGAGTTTGCCGAACTCGTCCTTGGAGAGGACGGATTTTGCATCCTTGAGGCCTTCCTTGGAGATCGCGCCGGACATGATGTCGACCTTCGAGGCGAAGTCGCCGCTCGTATAGGCGTCGTGTGTGCCGAAGACGGCGCGCACGACGCTCACGCCCTTCAGCGTGAAGGTCGAGGCGGCATTGCCGTCATAGCAGCCGATGTTCCCGTTCTTGGTTTTTTCAAGATAGTAGATGTTCGTTCCATCCGAGGAGATTCCCTCCTTCGCGACAAGGCCGAGATCTTCGACCGAGGCGACCGCGCCATCCTTGAGAACCAGCTTCTTCAGATGGTAGCCGTTGTCCGCCTTCTCGTAAGCTAGACCGTAGATCGCGTCCTTCGTCACGGCGAGGTTGGAATGGAAGCCTTGCAGCTTCTCGGGGAGCGCCGCGCCCTTGTATTCGTAGAGCGGCACGTCCTTGTCGCCGAGCTTGAGCTGGGCGACGGCTTCCTTCGGCGCGTCAGGGCCGAGGCTCTTGCTGCCGAGCATGCCTCCGCCCGAGCCGCCCGAGCCGTCGGAGCCGCCCGAGCCGCCCGAACCGCCGCAGCCCGTGAGGAGTGCGCCGCAGAGAAGCGCGGCGCTCGCTGCCGTGAGGAGTTTCTTCCACAATGTTTTCATGTTGTTCTGCCCCTTTCTTTGTTGAATCCGGATACATTCTGTTCCTTCTATAAGGATAGCATAAAAAGTGTTCCGTGTGTCCTGTAGCAAATGACAGGTAGGGAAAAATTTTTGCGGAGAATGGAGCGAACGTGCCTTTTCTTTTGCTTCATGCCTGCGCGGCCCCAATGCAATCTCGTGGAGAGCGGCGCGGATTTGGAGAGGGCGGTAAAAAATAAAAATTTTCCTTTTTGACCTATTGACTTTTTGACTTTTATGCGTATAATAAGAATCAGAAGGCGAGCAAAGAACGCCTTCCCTGATGAGCAGATGAACGGCGGTGCAGAGAACCGCGCCGCCGCATGAATTTCAAGGAGTTGATTGTTATGTTTGGACTGGTACCTTTTGCCGGACGCCGCGACCTCTCGGAGCGCAATGAAGCGAATCCGTTCGCGCTCTTCGATGCGATGCGCGATTCCTTCTTCCATGATGCTTTCCCCGCTGCGAACTGGGGCGCCGCCTCCTTCAAGGTGGACGTCAAGGAGATGGACGATCACTACGAACTGACCGCCGATCTGCCGGGCATGAAGAAAGAGGACGTCGCTCTGCACTATGAGAACGGCTATCTGACGGTCGCCGCCTCACACAGCGAGTCGAAGGACGAGAAGGACGAGGCGGGCAGCTACATCCGCCGCGAGCGTCACACGGGCGAGGTCAGCCGCTCGTTCTACATCGACGGCATCGACGAGGCGAACATCCACGCGGAATTCAAGGACGGCGTGCTGCAGGTGAAGCTGCCGAAGGCGGCGGGCGAGCCTCAGCGCAAGCAGATTGAGATTCACTGACACGGGAGTCTGCACCCGAACGATAGAGAGAAGCTGCATCGACGAGGTTCTTCGGTGCAGCTCCTTTTTATGGATGAATCAGGAGCATTTCCATGCGCCTGCATCCAAAGGTAGCTTGTGCAACAGCATAAGGCAAACGAGAATCATTCATATTAAACAAATAGGGATTGACGGTATTTGCAGACGGTGTTATGATACAGGAAAATCCATATCTACTAACTATCATAGGAGGAGGAATCGCCATGGAACTGAAGGGTTCGCAGACGGAGAAGAATCTTTGGGCGGCGTTTGCCGGCGAGTCGCAGGCCTATACGAAGTACGGCTACTATGCATCACGCGCGAAGAAGGACGGTTTCGAGCAGATCTCGGCGCTTTTCACGGAGACCTCGGGCAACGAGAGGGAGCACGCAAAGATCTGGTTCAAGCTCGTCGCGGGCATCGGCACGACGGCGGAGAATCTTGAGGCGGCTGCCGAGGGAGAGCACGAGGAGTGGACGTCGATGTATCCGGAGTTCGCCAAGATCGCGAGGGAAGAGGGCTTCACGAAGATCGCGAATCTTTTTGAAGCCGTCGCGAAGATCGAGAAGGAGCACGAGGAGCGCTATCGCATCTTGCTCGCGAACGTCAAGGATGAGAAGGTCTTCAAGAAGGACGAGAAGATCATCTGGCAGTGCCGCAACTGCGGCTATGTCTGCGAATCGCCGCAGGCGCCCAAAGTCTGTCCCGTCTGCGCCCATCCGCAGGCTTTCTTCGAGCAGCTCAAGAAGAACTATTGATTCAGCGCATCGCGCAGAAGGGAAGAGGGCTGCTGCACGTTCAATTTCGTGCAGCAGCCCTCTCTTTTCATGACGGATTGCTTCGACGCGGCAAACAGCCTGACAAAGCTGTTCCTTTCTGCCGTGCTGCGTGCCTGCTGTATCTTTCGGAGCGCACGCGCTGCTTCTCAGCAATTCCCCGGATGCACGAAGTGCAGATGTCTCCCCGCGATTTCCGCAAGCTTTTCGATCGTCTCGACGGGCGTCGCGGGCGCATTCTCGTGCCAGCGCGGGAAGTAGCGGCTGATGTGAAGCGGCAGGTCGGGACTCAGCGAGGCGAGCCAGCGGGCTTCTTCTTCCATATCGCGCTCGCTGTCGTTTTGGCCGGGGATGACGAGCGTCGTGACCTCGACGTGGCAGCTCTTTACAGCGCGGGCGATCATATGCTTCACGCTGTCGAGGTAGCCGCCGAGACGGCGGTAGAAGTCCGGCTGCCAGCCCTTGAGGTCGATGTTCAGGGCGTCGACGTGCGGCAGGAGCGCTTCCAAGGGCGCGGGCGAGATTGTGCCGTTCGTCACGAGGACGACGGCAAGCTCTCTCTCGTGCAGCAGCGGCGCCGTGTCCATGATGAATTCATAGCTTAGAAGCGGCTCGTTGTAGGTGAAGGCGACGCCGATATTGCCGTGCGGGCGGCGGCTGAGGTCATGGGCGAGCGCGGCAAGCCCGGCGGGCGTGACGTCCTGCGTCTCGCTTTGCCCGTCCGCCATGGAAATCGTGTAATTCTGGCAGAAGGGACAGCGGAGGTTGCAGCCGAAGCTGCCGACGGAGAGGATGAAGCTTCCCGGGTGGAAGTGATAGAGCGGCTTCTTCTCGATGGGATCGAGGGCGACGGAGGTCAGCCTGCCATAGTTCCGGCAGCGGATCGTGCCGCCTTCATTCATGCGGGCGCGGCAGAAGCCCGTCTCGCCGTCGGCGAGGCGGCAGTGATGCGGACAGAAGGAGCAGACGATGCGTTCGTCTGCTCCCTCTGTTTTTGCGGTGCGGCTATCCGCGCTCAATGGTGACGCTCCACTTCGAAGCGCCAGATGCGCACATCGTCGTCGGCGGCGATGCCGCCCTTCTTGCGCGCGATCTTGAGCTGGTTTTCGACAGTGTCGACGCCTTCGAGGTCGGGCAGCAGAAGTCCCTTGCGGCCTCGCGCCTCGACGATGACGCCGTAGCGCTTCGGGTCGAGGTCCTTCGCGGCATCGTGGATCAGCTCAGGCTCTGTGAGCACGTCGACGCTGTAGACGATGTCGGGCAGTTCGTCTTCTTTGAGCGGCGAGAAGCGCGGATCGTGAAGGGCGGCGGAGACGGCGTTGTAGAGGATTTCTTCGGCGACGTCTTTCTGCGTGGGCTGGAAGGTGCCGATGCAGCCCCTGAGCTCGCCGTCCTTCTTGAGAGATACGAAGACGCCCGCACGCGCCTGCATTTCCTCGGGCAGATCGTCGGGAATTGCCGCGTACTGTCCCGTCACGACGAATTTCTCCACGCTCTCTCGCGCGAGCTTCACATAGGCGTCTTCCGCCGCCTTGATGTCGTCGAGGGCGCGTCTTTGGGCAATCTCATAGCGCATGCCGAAGTTGCGTTTCAAGTCCTCGCGCTTGACGACGAAGGAAAGAAGCCCGTAGCCGACGCCGAAAGGCCCTTGGTAAGAAAGCTTCTTGATCTTCAGCGCCTGGCAGTCGAGCGCTCCCGCCATGATCCAGAAGGAGCGCAGGCCGCACTCCGCCGCCTTCTTGGCGAGTGCGGGATCCATCTGCAGAAGCTTCAGGAAGGTGCCCTCTTCGAGGTACTTCATGCACGCCTTGTCGAAACGTGGTCCCTCGGCGGCGAAGCCGTAAGGCCCGTCGGGCGTGAGCTTGTGCGAGAGGTCGCCGCTCGCGATGAAGACGGTCTTTCGGTCAAGCTCCTCGGCGGTGCGTGCGATGCACATGCCGAAGCGGTAGTGATCGAGCGGCGTCAGCCCCGAAAGGCCGACGCGCACGAGACGGAAGTTCTCCGTGTGCGGCTGCAGGAAGCGCAGCGGGATCATCGTGCCGTGATCGAGCGCCGCATTGCGTCCGCCCAAAGGCCCCGCATCGAGTCCGGCTTCGCTTGCGACGGTCGCGAGCGTCTTGGCGAACGCCGTGTCGTACTCAGCGCGAACTTCGACCTCGGGTGCGCCGAACTGCGCGAAGCTTCCTGCGCCTTCGTCGCCCGGCGAGATATGGAAATAGTCGGCGTACATGACGGCGTGCGGACTCGCGACGACGACCGTATCCGGCTCGAAGGAAGCCGCCTCCTTCATCGCCCGTTCATAAGCGTTTATCGTCAGCTGAATCTTGCGTTCCTCGCCCTTGCCGATTTCCGGCAGAATGATCGGCGGATGCGGTACAGCATAAGCAGCTAGAATTGCCATGGGTAAGACCTCCTCGAAGTGCGGTGTTCATTAAAATATGTATTCGATATGAGAAGGGAAAAGCCCTTTATTTGCAGGAAATTTTCGAAAGGCGGATTTTCTGCAGTGCTGCGTGGAAAAGTTGCGTCGGGAAGGATTTGCTATACGATATTGATATAGCAGATTGCATGATTGGCATTGTACAAAGTACGATGTAGAGAGAACGTGCAGTGCAGCTTGACACTGTGCTTTTTGCATGCACTTGATTGTATGTCTTGAAAGGAATATAATCAAACTATAGTTTATAGGAATCGCTGCTTCGTCGCCAGGCGTCTGGCGAAGTGAATGGAGATCGTAAGAAAGGCGGGTGCATCTCATGCCGGAGTGGGTTCGGGCGATACAGTGCCATAACTGCGGCGGGGCGATGTACTCCGAGCAGAAGGCGGCGGCGTATGTCTGCACCTTCTGCGGTACGGAGGTATCGTGGACGGACGCACCGGTCTTCTGGGCCTCGCCGATTACGTTCCGCCATAAGCCCGTGCAGATCGTGGACGGGGCGATGAAGCTCGGAGCGGTGGAGGTGATGTGGGAGGTCGACGCGCACGACAAGGGCTGCCTCAGCCAGCACTACCGCCAAAAGAGCGTCGAAGAGAAGCTCGCGCTCTGGGACAAGACGGCGACGGCGGCATTTGCAGGGGTCTGCCGGCTGACGTTCCGCTGTCCCTTCTGCGGCGGAGATTTTTCGGGGGATTCGACGCAGCATTTCTTCACTTGCGGCTACTGCAACAATACGTTCGGCGATGAGGAGCTGCTGCGCCCTGGTGCATATCGGCGGGAGTTCATCATGGGAGTCGGCGCAAAGAATGTCCCGGGCAGGGCGATCCCGTTTGTTGTGACGCCGCTGCAGGCACAGAATGCCGTGCGAAAACTCGCATGGAGATTTCCGCAGGAGTTTTCGGGGCAGGATATCGAGCGGCGCATCCGCGCGGATATGACGGCGGTCTACATCCCGTTCTCGCTTGCCGATCTCCGTGTCAAGATGTGCGTCCGCGGCAAGCGGAGAAGTTTCGAGGCCTACGAGGAAATCATCAACTGGGCGTGCCCTGATACGACGCTCTATGACATCCGTCTGCTCGATCGGCTCGACCCATGGGATTTCGGCGCGGTCATTCCGTTCGATCCCGCCTTTGCCGAGGGGATTTTCCGCATCGCGGCGGTGGCGAACAACGTCTCGCGTGTGGAGACGATTGAGAACATCCTTGCAGAGCGGCTTGTCTCCGATATAAAAAGTACATTCGATTTGACGACGGCTTCACTCACGCTCTGGGGACACGATTTCCGTAAGCACGAAAGAGCCTACTTCCTTCTGCCCGTCTATGTTCTGGATCGACGCGCAGAAGACGGGGAAGGTGCGCGGCAGGTGCGCATCGCAGTGAACGGGCAGACGGGAAAGGCTGCCGCGCTCTTCTATCGGTATGGGCAAGAGGAGCGCTATGTGGCGGACGCGCCTTCCCGGCTGCAGCCGATGTCGACGGAGCACACCGTCCGCACGTCGCCCGTCGCGGTGAAGCGCGTCGGTTCGCCGTTCCTGTACCGTGTTACGACGCTTGACGAGGCGACGGAAGGATAAGGAAGCACTGATAAATTCAGCCACCCATCTTCACACATCTGCACTGTCCTCTCGTCGTCGACAAATCCTCGACGTAGCACCGCTACGCCTGCGGTTTGTCTCCTCGATAGATACAGCGCATCTGTGCAAATCTGGGCGACCTCATTTTATCAGCGCTTCCATAAAGCTGACGGCGTTCGCCCGCCCATGGACGCATCGAAAATAATTTCCACGATATTCCTGTTTCCGTAAGACAAAGTGACAGAAAAGTTGTATAATGTATACAAGAAATAGACGGTTCGGACAAAAGGAAAGGGCGGGATTGCAATGCGCAAGGAACATGATTTTCTCGGCGAACTTGAGGTGCCGGATGAGGCGTATTACGGCGTGCAGACGCTGCGTGCCATAGAGAATTTCAGCATCACGGGCAGTCGGCTCGACGTCGACTTCATCCAGGCGCTCGCGAAGGTGAAGAAGGCGGCGGCGCAGGCGAACATGGAGACAGGGCGCCTCGAAAAGCGCATCGGCAACGCGCTCGTCGAGGCGGCGGAGGAGATCATCGACGGCAAATTTATCGACCAGTTCCCCGTCGACCCGATTCAGGGCGGCGCGGGTACGTCGGTCAACATGAACATGAACGAGGTCTTGTCGAATCGCGCGCTTGAAATCCTTGGCGAGCCGAAGGGCAGCTATGACATCATCTCGCCGAACAATCATGCCAATATGGCGCAGTCGACGAACGACGCTTTTCCGACGGCGATCAAGGTCTGTCTGACGCACAAGGGACACAAGCTGACGGCGGCGCTCGACTATCTGGCGACAGAACTGGAAAAGAAGGCAGAGGAGTACAAGGACATCCTGAAGATGGCGCGCACGCACCTGCAGGATGCCGTGCCGATCACTCTGGGGCAGGAGATGGGCTCCTATGCGTCCGCCGTGCGCCGCAGCATCAAGCGCGTCGGCTGGTCGATGGACAGCATCCGCCTCATCAATATGGGCGGCACGGCGGTCGGCACGGGACTCAATGCCGAGCCTGCCTACATCAAGGCGGTTGCACGCAAGCTGCGTGAGATTACGGGTGAGAATTTCGAGACGTCGACGAACATCATCGATGCGACGAACAATACGGACGGCTTCGTTGACGTGTCATCCGCGCTCAAGAACACCGCGCTCGTGCTCATCAAGATGGCGAACGACTTCCGTCTCATGGCGTCGGGACCGCGCTGCGGGCTCAACGAGCTGAACTTGCCGAAGCGCCAGCCCGGCTCCTCCATCATGCCGGGCAAGGTCAATCCCGTCATCGCCGAGGTACTCGACCAGGCGTGCTACCAGGTCATCGGCAACGATCTCGCCGTATCGTTCGGCGTTGAGAACGGGCAGTTCGAGCTGAATGTCATGGAGCCGATCATGGCGTACAACCTTTTCAACTCGATGAACTACCTGACAAATGCCGTGCGCACCTTCGTCGACAAGCTGCTCATCGGCCTTGAACCGAATCGCGAGCAGTGTCAGCAGTGGGTCGACCGAAGCGTGGGCGTCGTCACGGCGCTCCTGCCGCATATCGGCTACGAGCAGTCGGCGATTCTCGCGAAGGAGGCCTATACGACGGGCAGGCCGATTCGCGAGGTCATCTTGGAGAAGCAGCTCTTGACGAAAGAGCAGCTCGACCACATCATGTCGCCCGAGCAGATGACGCATCCGGGCATCACGCACGAATGAGGGAAGGAAGGCCATGGGTTTATGCCGTTGCCTGGAAGTGTCGATAATAAATAATATGAGAGACATACAGTAAAGGAGGCGTTTGCATGAAACGGATTTTTCTGGCCGTCGTTTTTGCCTTGTTCGCTCAAGTCTTATGGATGCCGCAGACCTTTGCCCAAGATGTCTGGGCAACATCCTATGATGACAAGGACATCTACGTCGTGACGGAAACCCTGGAGAAAGAGCGGCTTCCGACAGGCAATGCCACCAGCTATCGCGGGATGGTGAAGTTCGTGCACGGCGATGAGCTGCTGAACACGGCGCAATACTTGTACAAAGCGAGCGAAGACGGTGTGTTTCTGTCGATCGACGGCGGCGCCTTTTTCCGACTCGGTGGAGATTTTGACGGCGTTCCAGAGAGATATGCACACTACATGGCGGTCTATGATACCATGTGGAAGACGTTGAGAAACAATAGAAATTGAAAATCGTATCCCCTTTGTTTGCCTACAAGGTGCAGTCTAGAAACAAAGGGGATATTTTTTGAATTGCAATATTGCATGAGATGCGTCATTGACGTATCATAAAGATATGAAGAATGAAGTGATTCCTCAAGTGGTCGTTGAAACGATGCCATATCAACGAGCAGTTGAAAAAATATGGGATATAGAAACTCAGATGGAGTTCAAGATATATCGGACTGAATCCATACAGTGGTAATCTGATTCCCGGAATCGGCGGCATACGGAAGATTCGCTGGCAGGGCTCTGGAAGAGGAAAACGCGGTGGTGTCCGTGTGATCTACTATGTCTATAATGAGAGTCAGCCGATTTATCTGTTGTATGCCTATCCGAAAAATGTCCAGGTTGATTTAACCGAAGACGAGAAAAGAGTATTGCGGGATATTGTAGAAGAGATGAAAGCGATTTTTCACAGGAAGGAGGAGCAGCATGGAGCCGATGATGTCAGACGCGGCAAGTGAAATTCTTGAAGGCTTGCAGGAGGCGCTGCTGGATGCGCAAGGTAGTATCGTGGAAGGCTTGAAAAAAAGCGTCGTATATCGCATAGAACCTCAGGCGGTGAGAAAGCGTCTGGCGATGTCACAACAAGAGTTCTCGCGAGCCTTCGGGATTCCTTTGGCAACCTTGCAGAATTGGGAGCAGGGACGCAGGCAGCTCGATGCTACGGCGGTGTCGTATTTGAGAACGATTGCGCGATTTCCAAAAGAAGCCATGGCGGCTCAGATGTGAGCTGCCATGGCTTCTTTTTCAGTATTTTTCCACCCATCGTCCGTCGAATTTTGGCACGAAGGAGGCGGAGACGGTGCCGCCTTGTTGGATGTAGCAGTTTTTAATGCCGAGACTAAGCGCATGGTCGACGACGCTTTCGTACTCGAACGTCGTGAGGCGGCGCTTGAGTTCGGGAAATTTCGCGAGGTCGCCTATAGGCGTGTATTGGTTCATGAGGCTGATGTAAATGGTATCAGAGAAGTTCTGCCAGA
>ERZ773099.2473-NODE-2473-length-12663-cov-8.358344_pt1 | contig 12663 bp, 17 predicted proteins | sample MGYA00511120_ERZ773099 | MGnify/ENA primary metagenome ERZ773099 (study PRJEB29015, sample SAMEA2738012) | human oral metagenome | biome: human oral; feature: human-associated habitat; material: dental | place: China | collected 2104 ... | reverse complement strand
CCGCCGTCATGAAGGCGAAGGCGATGAACATCTCCGGGCTGTTCCGCTGCATCTGTCTGACGGACGTGGATACGGGCGCAGTAAAGCACTACTCCGATGTGAACGAGTGGAAGAACAAGAACAGCTATACAGGTGTGAATCAGGTCGTATGTTGGCCATGCGTCAAGAGCGGCGATATGGTTTTCCGCATGTCCACGCATATCCTCGGCATCATTGGCGTTATGGATGCGGCGAATGAGGATGTGCCGTATCAGAGCCCGTCGAACCTCTCCATGCAGGCGACGGGCATCTGCCTGAGGGACGGCACGGAAGTCGCGCTCTCGCTCGATCAGGCAAACCTCCTAAACAGTCAGGGAGTTATGACCGCACTCAATTTCAGCGGCGGATGGAAGAGTTGGGGAAACTACACAGGCGCATATCCGGCCATCACAGATGTAAAGGACTCGTTTATCTGCGTACGTCGAGTGTTTGACTGGCAGTATCAGACGTTTATCCTAAATTACTGGCAGAAGGTGGATCAGCCGCTGATGCCGCGCCTTATTCGGACGATTGTTGACTCCGAGAAGATCAGGCTTAACGGACTCGTGTCGCGTGGATTCCTGCTTGGCGCAGACGTGAAATTCCTCGAAGAGGAGAATCCGCTCACAGACCTCCTGCAGGGGATTATCCGCGTACACAGCTACATCACACCGCCTGTCCCCGCACAGGAGATCAACGACATCCTCGAATACGATGTCAACAACTTCAAGGCACTCTTTGGCTGAGAAACGAGGTGAAATAAATGACCATTCCAGAAGTAATCAACGATATGCGCTGCTACATCGACGGGAACGACGACTGCATCAGCGCGTCCAGCGTGGAGCTTGCCGATCTCTCGTCCATGACCACGGACGTGAAGGGAATCGGCATCGCAGGGACGATGTCAGCACCCATTCACGGACACTTTGAAAGCCTTGAAGTCAAGGTGAACTGGCAGGTGCCGACAAAAACGGCGATGCGCTACCATGGCGGGAGAGCAATCAAGTTTGAAGCGTATTCTGATGTGCAGGGATTCGATTCCGGGGAAGAAGAATATACACATGAACGTTATCGTGTGGTCGTTCGCGGACGCGTCAAGAGCTATTCGGGCGGCAGCCTTGAGGCGGGCAATACGTCGGGGAGCAGCACCACGATTGAGGCGCACTACTACAAGCTCGAATACGGCGGGGAAACAATCGCAGAGATTGACAAGTACGGGTACAAGGCGATCATCGGAGGTGTCGATCTCCTCGCCCCTATCCGCAAGAACATCGGGATGAACTAAGGAGGACATGACAATGGCAGACGAAAAAAAGAATAAGCTGGAAACTGCTATGACAGCAGAGACGAGTGATGTGGAAGTATACGATGCTGAACCCGTGGACGAGGGGAATGTGATCCACCTCAAAAAGCCGATGCACAGCGGCGCAGCGGAGATTCACCTTGACTTTGACCGTGTGACTGGCTACATCCTCCTGAGGTGCGAGAAGGAGGCAAAGAAAGAAGATCCGCTGATCAGCGTCATGGCACTCTCGCAGGTGTATCAAGCACGCGTAGCGGCGGCAGCGGCAAAGGTGAAATATGATGAGATTTTGGAACTTTCGGGCGCGGACTTCACGGCTGTCTGCCTCAAGGTACAGAATTTTTTAATGGGATCGCGCTAGGGGAAAACCTCCGGCGCTCTGCTCTGCGTATGGCAAAATACAGCAATTCCCCCATCGGCGTGTTTCTTGAAATGCCGACGGGGGAATTTAGCTGTTGGATGCAAATCATGAATGCAGAGATCGACCTTGAGAATGAAGCGGCGAAGAAAGCCGCAAATAAAAAATAGCCGCCTTGCGGGCGGCTCTATGGAATCATATTAGGGAAGATAACTTGCGGGATTTTTCTGTATTCCGGAGGCTGTGGGGGCGCGGTCGTTGCGATGGATGAAATCGTCGATGGTTTCAAGAAGCGATGCCGTACTGCCAGATAGACTCGCAATTCCACCAACCACAATAAAGATCAATATGCCTCCAATCAGTACAACAAATAGCAGCAGGAAACTCATAGTAGCAAAGTCCATATGAAGCCCCTCCAATCCATCTATATACGAATCAATTCTTACCTTTAGCATACAGGGGAGGTGATACTTTGTCAACCGGAAAAACATTCGCGCTTGCCATTGCGCTTAAGGCGACCATCGACAGCAGTCTTGCATCTGGGATTGCAAAAGCGGCACAGTCCATCCAGAGCGTTGCACAGACCGCGCATGCGGTCAACGCGCAACTGGATAAGGGGACGGCGGCATTGCGTGGCTATGAAAGCGAACTTTCAAATATCAGCGCAAAGTCCGCGCAGTTTATGACGCTCAAGCGTGCCATTCAAGATAATTCAAGCAGCCTCACCGAGGCACGCGCCCGCGCGGCAGCACTCGCAGGAGAGTTCAAGGCATCGCAGCAGGAGACGGCGGCGCTCAAAGCACGTGTTGACCAGGCAAAGGAAAGCCTCGAACACATGAAGGGGACACTTACACCTGCGACCTTCAAAGCGGCAAAAGCGGAAATTAGGAGTATGACTGCCGCTTACAAGGAGAGCGAGGAACGGACAAAGGCACTCGGCAGGGAGTTCGATGCCGCAAAGAAGGATGCGGCGAACCTAAAAAACACGCTTTCAAGTCAGCAAACCGCCCTACAAGGCGTCCGCACATCACTCTCTGAGGCAGGCATATCGACAAAGAATTTCGCCGAGAGCCAACGCGCCGCGCAGGAAGCCCTGCAAAAGACCATCGACAAGGAAAAAGCGGCGATAGCACACCGCGAGAAGATGGCGGGATTACGTGAGAAAAGACAGGGCGCAAGCGAAAAATTTAGCGCGGCAAAGGGAAACTTCATGGAAGCGACGCTTTTTGCGGGGGCGATTGCCGCGCCACTCATCGAAGCAACGCATGAGGCAATCAAGTTTGAGTCTGTGATGGCGGATGTGCGCAAGGTCGTTGACTTCGATACGCCGCAGCAGTTCAAGACAATGTCGGGCGATATTCTCAAACTATCGACGGAGCTTCCGATGGCGGCAGAGGGAATCGCCAAGATCGTTGCGGCGGGCGGTCAGTCCGGCATTGCGCGTGAGGATCTGCTTGCATTTGCAGAGTCCGCAACGAAGATGGGCATTGCCTTTGACATTACCGCAGATCAGGCGGGCGATATGATGGCAAAATGGCGCACGGCGTTCAAAATGAACCAGGAGGAAGTCGTTGCGCTTGCCGATAAAGTCAACTACCTCGGTAATACGACAGCGGCATCCGCGCCGCTCATCTCGGATGTTGTGACGCGTATCGGCCCGCTCGGTGAGGTCGGCGGCGTTGCATCGGGGGAGATCGCCGCGCTTGGTGCGTCGATGGTCGGCGTTGGTATTCCGTCAGAAGTCGCGGCAACGGGCATTAAGAACCTCATTCTTGGCATGGCAGCGGGCGAGGGGGCGACGAAGTCACAAGCCGCTGCATTTGCCGCGCTTGGCATGACGGCTGAGGATGTAGCGAGCCGGATGCAAGTGGACGCAAAAGGCGCAATCATCGACGTAATGAAAGCCCTGCAGGAACTTGACGCAGACAAGAGGGCAGCGACACTACAAGACCTGTTCGGCAAAGAATCCATCGGAGCAATCGCGCCGCTGCTCGGCAATCTTGAGAATTTGCAGGAGAATTTTGATAAAGTTGCCGATGCAGCGCAGTACGCGGGGTCAATGGAGCAGGAGTATGCGGCGCGTAGTCAGACGACGGAAAATCAGATTCAGCTTGCAAAGAACGCGCTGGACGCTACGCAAATATCCATCGGCAACGCACTCCTCCCGGCAATTGGGAATTTGTTCGCAGCAGTCGCGCCCGTACTCACGTCCTTTGGCGAGTGGGCATCAAAGAATCAGGAACTTGTTGCAATCATCGCAGGAGTGGCGGCGGGAATTGCTGCGCTTATCGTTGCAATCGCAGGAATGACCTTGATCGTACAAGGCGCAGCCCTCGCCTATGCGTCCTTCCAACTTGCCGCTGAGTTTGTCAAAGGGCTTGAACTCGCGACGAGAATAGCAACGGCGGCGCAGTGGGCATGGAATATAGCAATGTCAGCCAATCCACTGGGGATGATCGTCATTGCGATTGCGGCGGTCGTCGGCGCACTCTATCTCCTCTACACACACTTTGACGGCGTGCGAGAGTATGCGGATAAAGCGTGGGAAGGAATAAAAGCCGCGTGGGCGAGTGTAGGCGAATTCTTCACACAGCTTGGCGCGGATATTGTGGATGCAATCTCATCTGCACTCAGTAGAGCAGGAGCGTTCTTCACAGGGCTCGGAACTGCGATTGTAGAAGGTATTCAGTCCTTCGTATCGGCGGCGATTGACTTCATTATGCGAATTCCTGAGCGTGTGGTATTTGCTATTGGATTCATGGCGGGGATCATCATATCGCTGCCAAGGCTCTACTTGAGGATGGTTCTTGCGATTGCGGGATTCCTCATGAGACTGCCGGGCTACTGCATGGAAGCAGGCACAGCGTTTTTTGCGGTGGCGATTGCGTGGCTGTTGGCAACGCATACGGCTTTTATCGAGAGGATAACGCAGATAGTCAATGACACATATACATTTCTTATGAACCTGCCCGCTTACTGCATGGAGACGGGGATGGCATTCCTTTCAGCGGCTGCGGCGTGGCTCATAGCGGCGTACACGACCGTTATCACATGGATAACGAACATAGTCAATGAGGCGTATACATACCTCATGAACCTGCCGACATACTGCACGGAAGCGGGCGCGTCGTTTGTTGCGGCAGCGGATGCATGGGCAAGCGATGCGTATGATGCCGTTATGAACTGGATCAGTCAGATACCAGAGGCGATTTCAAACACACTCAGTGGAGCGTGGGAGAATATCAAGGCGAGCTTTTCGGGCGGTTTCACGGTCGGCGTCGATGCCATCGCGGCGAATGCACGCGGCGGCATCTATCAGAGAGGGGCGTTCCTTACGACCTTTGCGGAGGATTCGGCAGAGGCGGCAATCCCAATTGACGGAAGTGCCCGCGCTGCGAGCCTATGGAGGCAGACAGGCGAAATGCTCGGGCTTTTACCGAATGCGAAAACGATGCAAGAGAGTGCGGCGCAAACACGGCCGCCGAAACTGACACTTGTACCGCCTATTACCAACGCCATACAGAACGCAGAGCCGCAAGCAGCAGCACGCATATCTATGATGCAAATGCAAGCACCACTCCCGATGCAGAATCCGACTGTTATGGCAATGCCGCCATCAAGCGGGGGTGTGAGTATCACCTTCAATCCAACCATCCACATCGACGGAGCGGTAGATGCGGGTGTTGTGGAACAGCTGCGCGTGGAACTTGAGCGGCAAAAACAGGAACTCATCGCTATGCTCCCGGCACTCATTAAGCGACAGGATGCGCATGAAAGGAGGCTTTCCTATGCCTGATACCTACACGAGCATACAAGGTGACACATGGGACATGATCGCCTATAAGGTCTATGGCAAGGAATCGGCAATGGTACAGATGATTGAGGCAAATAACGACCTCGTACACATCGCCATATTTCCATCGGGCATAAATGTCATTTGTCCAACCATTGCACCGGAAGCCTCACACATATTGCCGCCGTGGAGGAGGTAGGAAATGGCAGAATATAAAAATCCGCTAGACGATTGGCTGAAAGAGCTGCCGAGCGGATCGGAACTCTCGCGTCGTGCATGGCTTGAAATCAAGTACACTCCGGCGGGCGAGACGGAGGAAAAGGATATTTCCGAGGATGTGAGCAAATATCTCATATCCATGTCCTACACGGATAACCTATCCGCCGCAGCGGACGATGTGACACTCACACTTGAGGATCGAGCGCAGCTCTGGATGGAAGATTGGTTTCCGGAGGGCGAGGGCAATATGCTCGACATCACCATTCACACCTACAACCGCATCACCTTGAAGGACGGCGAGGCGATTTTTCATGCAGGGAAATTTGAGATTGATGAGGTGGAGATCGTTGGGTTCCCCTCCACTGTACAGATCAAAGGGGTATCGGTTGTCGGCGCGTCCACACTACGCGGCACGCGGCGTAATCAGACATGGGAGGAAATATCCGTCTGGAAATGCGCCTCCGACATCTGTGAACGAAACAATCTTTCGCTCATCTGGGACTGCGAGGAGAATCCGAACCTCGATCATGTGGAGCAGGCGGATGAATCCGACCTAGCATTTCTACTGAAAATCTGCAAAGACAACGGTATGAGCCTCAAGATCATGGCAGAGCAGATCGTCATTTTCGACGATGTGAAATATGAGGCACAAGAGCCGATCATCACCGTCTATAAGCCCGGCGTAAAGGCGGAGCTTGACGAAAAGACAATGCCGCTGCGGTGGCTCACGTCCTACAATATGCGTGCCAAGACGCGTGACACCTACGGGAGCTGTCACGTCAAGTATCAAAAGGGAAAGAAAAAAGAGGTCATTGAAGGCGTGTACACAATCCCCGGAAAGGAGAAAGGGCGCGTCCTTTTTGTACGTGAGCAGGTGGAGAATACTGCCGAGGCGGAGCGGCTCGCCAAGAAGAAGCTGCGCGAGGCGAACAAGGAAGAAGTGACGGGTAGTTTTGCAACCATCGGGAATACGAATTTCGCGGCAGGAATGACAATCCTGCTCAAGAATTTCGGGAAGTTTGACGGCAAATACATCGTGACAAAAGTATCGCACAGCGTCGAAGCATCCTATACAACGAGCGTTGATATAAGGAGGTGTCTGGATGGCTACTGATACGGGCAGCGCTGCGCTCTCGGAGTGTATTTTCATTGGTCAGGTGTCATCCTACGGAAAGACGCCGGGGACGGTCATCGTACGCCGTCCGGACAAGGATGACCGAACGACCGCTGAACTCGCCGTGATGAGCAGATGTACGAAGGAGACGAAGGACTACTGGATGCCGGCGATTGACGAGCAAGTCCTATGCGTCCTTTTGCCAAATACGTCAGGGAAAGGCCCCGGCGAGGGATTCGTCATCGGTGCGTTCTACAGTGAGGCAGACCCGCCGAAAGAGAGTGATCCGAGCGTACGCAGCATCCGTTACAAGGACGGAAGTTACATTATAAATAACAACGGGGAAATGGAAATTCACGCATCAAAATCGCTGAAATTCACAGCCCCGCGCATTGATCTGAACTAAAGGAGGAGCATTATGCCAGCAGCAACAAGACAAGGAGATAATGATACGGGACATGATGCCTGTCCGCCGCGCGGACTCGCAGGGCACAGCGGGGACGTATACATCAACGGGAAGGGAGCGGGGCGCGTCGGTGACAGCTATCCGGCGCACGGATGCCCTGTACATCCGCCGCACAGCGGCAACATCGCCGCCGGAAGTGGAACGGTATACATCAACGGACGACAGGCGGGGCGCATCGGTGATCCTGTGTCATGCGGCGGGAGTGTAGCCGTGGGAAGCGGAAACGTATTCATCGGCGGGTAATGTCGCCGACAAGGGAAGAAGGTGACGGACTATGTATATCGGCTACATGGGCGATATTGTCTTTGTCGTTTCGCCGCATTATATGCTCACGCCGATGGACTATGAGCGTGAGAGCGCGGGGCGCTGGACAGAGCATGACCTACTCATGCGAAAGCCTGTCAGTCAGTTTGGAGGTCCCGGGCTTGAAAAGCTGTCATTTAGCATTATTCTTGACGCGGCGCATAATATCGACGTTGCCGCGCAACTGGGGAAACTGCGCAAGATGCGCGACACGGGGGCTGTATTTCCGCTCATCATCGGAGGAAAGCCCGTTTCGCAGTGCTATTGGCGACTGGACAGCATCAAGGAGGCGGGGCATTACTGGACGGCGGACGGGCGTTTGCTCCAATGTACGCCGTCACTCACCCTCACGGAATACGATGACAGCAACTATGTCGAAGAAAAGAGCATTGTGAACAAATATGGGAAAGCGTACAACATCACGAGTGCCGTTTTGGGAGGGCTGTGACGTGCTCTATACAATCAACGGCGGCGATGCACCGCTGATCAATTTCGCACCTAAGACACTTGCTGAGGAAGTCCTGCAAAACGTCCGTATGATTATATCCACAGTCAAGTATTCCGTGCCAATGGATCGTGCCTTTGGCATTGACGGCGCGATTGTTGACCGCCCGATCAATATCGCAAAGGCACACCTTACAAACGAGATATTTCGTGCGGTACGCCGCTATGAACCGCGTGCAATCATCGAAGCCATTGACTTTAACGGTGATGAGAGCGGAAAACTGACACCGACAATAAAAATACGAATCAATGAATGATGCAAGGAGGTGAAAGTGAATGGGACTCAAAAATTTAGAGCAACTGAAATTTGTGGATGCGAACCCGGAAGAAATGGAAATTCACGTCTTGGACATCGTGGAGGCACTGCTGAAACGAAAACTTGCACGAGCCGATCCCTTGCGCTTATTCCTTCTTGGTATTGAGGCACAGCTAATTCAGCAGCGCCTTTTGTTTGACCAGTCGGCGAAGATGAACCTGCTTGCATATGCAAAGGGGAGTTATCTCGACCATATCGGTGCGCTTGTCGGTACGGAACGACTGCCCGCAAGCCCGGCAACGGTAACGATGAAGCTCACGCTCTCAGCGGCACGGGAACAGGCAGTCATCGTCCCCAAAGGGGCGCGGATCACGGCGGGGGATAATATTTATTTCGCGCTGAGCGAGAACGCCATCATTCCGGCAGGGGAATTATCCGTCACGGCGTCGGCAACCTGCATCGAAAATGGGGGGCGAGGGAACGGCTACCTGCCGGGAGAGATCAGCAGAATCGTTGACCCTGTGCCATTTTGGGCGGCGGCGGAGAACACGACAAAGAGCGAGGGCGGTGCAGACGTGGAGGACGATGAGTCCTACCGCGAGCGCATCCATGAAGCGCCTGAGAAGTTTTCGACGGCGGGACCGACGCTCGCGTATGAGTATCACGCAAAGGCGGCATCCGCGCTCATCTCGGATGTGAGTGTAGACAGTCCTGCGCCGGGCGAGGTGGATGTCTATCCGCTCCTCAAGGGAGGTGTTATCCCGGGCGAGGAAGTACTCTCGCTTGTACGTGAGAAGTTGAATGACCGCAGAATCCGCCCTTTGACGGACAAGGTGAGCGTAAAAGTCCCCGAAAGCGTGAAATACGATATTGAAGCACGGTACTACATCGACCGCCGCGACGCAACCGAGGCGGCAGCAATACAGACACGCGCGGAAAACGCTGTGCAGGAATTTATCGCATGGCAGAAGGAGAAGCTCGGACGGGACATCAACCCGACCGAGCTTTATTATCGCCTGCGAGCAGCGGGCGTAAAGCGGGCAGAGATCAAATCCCCCGTATTCAAAAAGACGGAAAAGAATCAAGTCGCCATTGCCGATCATGTCAAGGTGACATTCGGAGGACTGGAAGATGAGTAAAGACCTGCAAAGCGTTTCACTTCTTGACATCCTGCCACCGAATCTTCTCGCCGATAAACAGATTCATGCGGCGGCACGGGCGCTCGATGATGAACTGCAAAAAATCACGGTGGCGACAAGGAATGCCCTACTCCTGCCGCGCCTTGACGAACTCTCGGAGGAGGTCATCGACCTTCTCGCATGGCAGTGGCACGTCGATTTCTATGAGCCGTCTATGAGCATTGAGACGAAGCGTCAGCTCGTGCGTGAGTCTATCGCATGGCATCGTATCAAAGGAACAAAAGCCGCTGTTGAAAAGATGACACAGACCGTTTTCAAAGGCGGTGTTATCACAGAATGGTTCGAGTATGGCGGTGAGCCATATCATTTTCGGATTGATGTTTTGAACGCACCAAACATGACGGAGGAGAACAGGGGGCGCTTGCTTGCAGTCGTCAATGCCTCAAAAAACACAAGGTCATGGTTGGACGAACTCAGATTTCAACGGGAAACGCGGAATCTTGTGTACGTTGGTGAAGCCGCAAGCATCCACACGACCTATGAGATACGCCCGGCAGAGATTTCAGACGCGCAGACAAATGCGCGGCAGTATATCGGCGCAGCAGTCTCCACACACACAGCATACGAGGTATACCCCAGTATTGTGCAAGATGCGGCGATAGATAGCACACACTATGCGGGCGGTATTGGCAGTATCTACAAGAGCATTGAGGTCACACAGACCTAGAAAGGAGTAACTATGGCAAACTGGACAGGAGGCCGCTTAACGAAAGCAGGGCGCGACCTACAGCTCAAAGTCGAGGCGGGGCGTTGCAAACTTGAACTGACCAAGATCAAGCTCGGGGACGGGACGGAGGGCGTGGACGCAACCGACAATCTGACCGACCTCGTTGGCCCCAAAGCCGTCTTTGGTATCAGCAGCGTTGTGGCAAAGGACGGCATGTGCACCGTAACGGGCGTCATCTCATCGTCCAATGTCACGGCGGCGTTCTACGCGAGAGAGTGGGGGCTTTTTGCAAAGGATCCGGATCGCGGCGAAATCCTCTATATGATCTCGCTCGACCCCAATCCCGAATCCATTCCACCAAAGACTGCTGCCCTTAAACAGGCCGCGACGTATGCAATGAATATCGTCGTCTCCAATGCGGCGAATATCGTTGCGAATATCGACCCCGCAGGACTGGTAACAATAAAAATATTGCAGGATTATCTTTCCAAAAAAGTCAGCAAAAACGGCGACACCATGACAGGAGCGCTCACGCTCCCGCGCCTAAACTTTGCCTACAATAGCGGATTCGAGATGAATAAGGACGGCGTGGTAGAGATCACCAACGGAGGCAGTCTCTACACGGCGGGGAAAATCACAGCAGTGGGTGGAGGATTTGAAGGAGATCTCGCAGGCACAGCGGAAAACGCCACAAAATTCGCGGGGAAAACATTTGATCAGGTAAAAGAAGAGATTGGACGCGGAAAAGCAAATACGAATTCCCCAGCGTTCACAGGTGAACCAACCGCGCCGACGGCGGCAAAGGGGACAAACACCAAACAGATTGCAACAACGGCATTTGTAGCCACCGCTGTGGCCGATCTGGTTGGATCAAGTGCAGCCATGCTAAAAACGTTGCGTGACCTTACAACAGCACTCGGAAACGACAGCAATTTTGCGGCAAACATCAATAAAATGATTGCTGCAAAAGTCAGCAAGAGCGGCGATACCATGACGGGGAATCTTACCTTACCCCGCTTAAATTTTGGGTATGACAGCGGTTTTGAAATGAACAAAAACGGGCTTATAGAGATCACCAACGGCGGCAGTCTTTACACAGCCGGAAAAATAACAACGACCAACGGCTTTGAAGGAGATCTCGTAGGCACAGCGGACAATGCCACAAAATTCGCGGGGAAGACATTTAGTCAAGCAAAAGATGAAATCAAGACACAGATCGCCATCATTACCGGACAGATCGCGCACGATAGAACATTGCCGCTCCCGAGTGGATATAGTGAGGGACAGTGCAAGTGGTTTGTTGGCATCAATTCCGTTTCAGGCGGGGCAGTCCGTTGTTATACAGATGGCCGCGTTGTAAAATGCTCCGATGACAAAGGGAGCGGCACTGCCAACTATATTGTGATAGGAGTGAAATAAATGTGGTATATCTTTGACAAGACGGGGAAATGTCTTAGCTCTTGTGACAATGCGCCAAACACCGAAGACCTTGCAACACGCGAAGAAATCGCCATCCAAAGTGAAGTGTTGTATAACATCGCACAAATCAAGTGGGTTGATGGAGCAATTCAAGAAATAGAGAAAGAGCCTCCTGTCGTGCGCCCTCCCATAGAGGAAGAACCCGTGGATGAAGAACGCCTTGCCGCGTTTGAAGCGATGGCGGCACAGGAAGCACGCCTCGTGGAGCAGGAGGCACGCATCGCAGCACTGGAAGCGGCATTGAAAGGAGGTGAAGGGAAATGAAGAAGTGGAGCTATATGATTCCCGTCTACGCCTATCTTGTGCGTGCGGGAAAGTGGGCGATCTCTGAGGAGGACAAGACCGAGGGACAGAAAGTTGTCCCCGAGGTGTACCGTGAGGACGTCGCCGCCTATCTTGCAGAGCACGCCGTAGGCTAACAAAAGCGCAGAAAAGCCGCTGTATGGTATGGCGGCTTTTTCTATGCCAGAAAGGAATGGAACATGGCCAGGGCGATACTTGCAGAGCTTGAGAGCATCAAAACGCAGCTGGAGATCATCGCTGAGGAGATGCCGGGACATCGCAGTCAACTCTACGAAATCAATGCCCGTATTACGCGGGTAGAGGAAAGTACGAAATCAGCCCATCACAGAATCGACGATTTTAAGCGGGATGTATGTTTTACCATCGGTATGAGTACGACAGTTGTCGGCATCTTCGCATCAATATTAACTTGGGTGCTTGGAGGGAGGTGAATGTATGAGTAAACCTGATTTATTGCCACCTGTCGATTGGATGGTAGGATCCGGGCTTGTCATTGTTGCGGTCTTATCTATTTTTTACGGCAGTCCGGAACTATCGAGCAACGTCACATCGGGACTGATCGGCTTTTTGGGCAGATCTGTTATCACAAAACAGCAAAGGGAGGGAAAGGAATGAGCCATGTGCTTAGTAAATCCATGATGTCGCGTGTTACGCCGGCAGAACTTGAAAGTCTTGCCATGT
>ERZ773099.2469-NODE-2469-length-12664-cov-10.799826_pt1 | contig 12664 bp, 9 predicted proteins | sample MGYA00511120_ERZ773099 | MGnify/ENA primary metagenome ERZ773099 (study PRJEB29015, sample SAMEA2738012) | human oral metagenome | biome: human oral; feature: human-associated habitat; material: dental | place: China | collected 2104 ... | reverse complement strand
GGAGACAATATCTGCAAAGTCCGGTACGTTTGTTTGCAGCCATTGCACGATTTCACTATCGCCTGCATCTCTCATTGAGGCAAGCTCATGCGCCTGTTCAGGCGATAACTCGTAAGCGATTTCGTCAAATACTCGCGTATCAAGCGTTTCTTCAAAGTGTTCGGAGAGGGAAGCGAAAGCTTCGTCGCTTAAGTTAATTCCTAGATTTGCGAGAACTGTTTTGCTAAGTACTGGCATGGATATATCCTTTTCTGATGTTATTTAATATGGTTTGATAGGTGGGCTGTGGTTAACTAAGTATCATCGCGTCTACGGCTTTTGCTCCTTTTTGCTAGTGTGCGTTTTGCGGCTACTCTTCTTCCTGGAGCGCTCCACGGACCGCTTTTTGATAGAGGTCAGCTCGTGCAGCGGTTTGTTCTTGCATCGTTTGCTCTTGACGATCAGCTTCTTCCCACGCTTCTGATCGTGTTTGCGCTGTTTGCTCCAATGAGGCTTTTTCCAGTTTGGGGCTTTTTAATCGTTTTTCGTATAGCGCGATGTTATCTTTAATTGCCGCCACTCTGTCCTTTGCCGCTTGCAGCTCCTCCGTCTTCTCTGCGGGTGACCATGCACCGAGTGCCACTCCATTCCTGTCAGTCCTTGACCATACACCGAGTGCCACTCCATTTTTGTCAACCTTTCCTCCATTAGTGAGCTCATCTACCTCAGCCTGTGCTTCCGCCAAAGACTTTTTCAGTGTATTAATTGCATAGTTATAGTCATCAATAGTACCTAGTTTTTGTGCGATACTGGATCTTTCTGCGCGAGCTTTGGACGCAGCGGCACTGGCGGTGTCAGCGTCTTTGCTAGCAATAGCATGCTCAATAGCGGCTCTACCGACATTCCGTTTTTGCTCGTCGGGTATTCCGGCGAGGATTTCACGAACTTCCCGGCGAGAAGCTCCTTGTTCTCGCAACTCATGCCGCAATGCCTTGCGTGCTTTAGCGTCGATCGCACGCTCTGCGAGCTCTTTGATGTTCTCGCTTCGTCGCTGCTCGGCATTCTCTCCGACAGCTTGCTCGCGGGCGAGCATTGTCTCCTCTTGTGCATCTCGAGCTTTCGAGATACTCTCTTTGTGCTTTTTTGCCGCTTCAAGCTTACTCCTGCGGCGTTGTGCAAGACGACTATTTTCGCCCGTTTTTTTGACGGCGTCCTCGTATCGTTTATTTTGGCGCGCAACGCGACCGTCAGCGAGCCAGTTACGAAAGTTAAGGCGAAGTAATTTCGGCGTTTCTTTTAAATTGGTCCAAGCCATCTTAGCGCCTTCAATTAGCTTCATGCGCTGATTATTTGCCTCTTTTACCATTTGGCGTACCGGGTAACTTCGACCGAGGATTTCTTTATCAGTGAGTTGATCCGGAGTCATGGGCTCACTATCAGCTTGCGCAGTTTCTTGCTCAGTGGTGATAGTGTCTGTAGTTTCTTGCGAAGAAACGTCGGATGTTTCTCCTGAGATACTGCTTGATTCATCCTCTGCGGATGGTGTTTGCGCCCCTTGCTCTTCGTATGCTTGGTATGCGGCATCGTCTTCTGCCGTCCAGCTACCCTCTTGGTCGTTTATCTCTTCTGCTCCTCTCGGAGCTGGTGCTATCATATTTGGTGATCGCATAGTTTTTCTTTCTTTTATTTGCTAACTTAGCGTCCACTATATCATAAGCGCAATGAAAAGGCAATACCCGCCGCTCGCGTGCACTATGGTAAAATGAAAGCATGTTAGATATTCGGTTCATTAGAGATAATGCGGAGCGCGTACAGACGGCAGCGACGCAAAAGGGGTATCAAGTTTCAATTGCGCAGCTGCTAGAGTTGGATGATTCGCGGCGAACGTTGCAGCGGCAAGTTGATGAGTTACGTCAGAAGCGGAATGAAATCGCTGCAAAAATGAAGAACGGGCAACCAGAGCAAAAATTGATTGATCAGGGTAAACAGATAAAGACTGAACTTATTGAGCTTGAGGAGCACCTAAAAAAGGCTGACACTGAATGTATAGCACTGATCAAGGCTGTGCCGAACGTGACCGCTGATGATGTTCCGCTCGGCGGCGAAGCTGATAGCGTGGAAGTCAAGCGCTGGGGCGAGCAGCCAACGGGCGCGGTTGATCACCTGGATTATGCGACGAAGCGCGGTTGGGTTGACTTTGAACGTGGCGCAAAGGTTGCCGGTGCGAAATTTTATTATCTAAAAGGTGATTTGGCGCTGCTTGAAAACGCGGTGACGCAATTTGCGCTTAACTTTCTGATCGCAAAAGGTTTCACCTATATGACGGTGCCGCACATGGTAAATTCACGCACCGCTGAGGGTGCAGGGTTCGCACCGAAGGGCAACGTGAGCGACGACCAATATTTTGTTGAGGGCGAAGATCTGACGCTGATTGGTACAGCGGAAATGCCGCTCACTGGATATCACGCTGATGATATAATTGATGAGAAAAAAATGCCGCTTTATTACGTCGGCTATAGCCCGTGTTACCGCAAAGAAGCGGGTACGTACGGCAAGCATGCACGTGGATTGTTCCGCGTTCATCAGTTTAATAAGCTGGAGATGTATATCTTTTGCACGCCCGAGCAATCGCTTGATATGCACGAAAAGATTTTATCGCTTGAAGAAGAAATTTGGCAAGCTATCGGCATTCCATACCATGTGGTGAATATTGCAGCAGGAGACTTGGGCGCGCCGGCGTTCAAAAAATACGATATTGAATATTGGTCGCCGGTCGACGGTACGTACCGCGAATTAACGAGCTGTTCAAATTGTACGGACTTTCAGACGCATAGTTTGAATATTCGCGTGCGGCGCGCTGACGGCTCGCTTGATACGGCGCATTCGCTGAATGGTACGGCGGTGAGCTTGGCGCGGAGCTTGGTAGCGATTCTAGAGAACTGCCAAACAGCGGACGGCAAGCTGCGTATTCCTGAAGTACTCCGACCATATATGGGTAACCACGAGGAAATCTAGACGGTGAAGCGAGCGATTCGCAAACTGAGTCGGCAGGGCTATAAACATATCGCGAAGCCGTTATTATTCCGCGAGCACCCGGACAAAGCGCATGCGCATATGATTATAGCGGCGCGCGGATTGCAGAAAGTGCGGCTCGCTGGTGTGCTGAATGTATGGCGCTACCAAAGTCCGCGGTTAGAGCAGGAGCTCCTAGGGATTCGCTTCAAAAATCCGATCGGTATGTCGGCGGGGCTTGATAAGAATTTTGATTTGCCGCCAATTGCAAAACGAATTGGGCTGGGGTTTGAGATCGGCGGTTCGACGACGGCTCATGTGTGCGCTGGTAATCCGCGTCCGTGGTTTAAGCGGCTGCCGGGTGAGAAATCAATCGTCGTTAACGTTGGGTTGGCAAACAATGGGATTGAGCGCAATATTGAGCGTATTCGTTCGTATCCTCGGAAATTATGGCGTGATTTTCCGCTGAGCGTGTCGGTTGCGAAAACAAATTCGCCGCAGACGGCGACGGATGATGAAGCGATTGAAGATTATTGTGTAAGTTTGCGGCTGCTTGAGTCGGCAAACGCCGTGCCGCTGTACGAGGTGAACATCAGCTGCCCGAATACGTACGGCGGCGAGCCGTTTACAACGCCGGTACGGTTAGAAAAACTGCTTTCAGCGATTGATGAATTACACCTGACAAAACCAGTGTTTATCAAATTGCCGACCGATAAATCGTGGACGCAATTCAAAGCGTTGCTACGCGTTGCAGACAAACATCGTGTTACTGGGCTGACGATTGGAAATTTGGTGAAAAATCGAGCAAAGTTAAAGCATCCCGATGAACTTAGCAATGATGTAAAAGGCAACTTGAGCGGACTACCGGCGCAGAAGATTACGACGAAGCTGATTTATAAAACATACGAAGCGTATCGCGACCGGTTTGTGATTATCGGTGTTGGCGGTGTGTTTACGGCGGCTGATGCTTATGAAAAAATCTGCGCAGGTGCGAGCTTGGTTGCGATGGTAACGGCGCTTATGTTTGAAGGACCGCAGGTTGTAGGCGAGATTAACGAAGGGCTTGTGAAGCTGCTTGACCGCGACGGCTTTGCGACAATAACTGAGGCGATTGGATCGGCGCACCGCTCATAAATCTTTACTACGTATTCTTGCCGTAAAATCATGCTATACTAAAGGCATACTAACGGTTAAACGAAAGGATCTTAGAAATGATCGCAGATGTCGAAGTAGCCGGTATCGGGGGCTATACTCCTGATGAGCCAACCAAAAAATACATTCGCAAAAAAATCGGCGCCCTTGATAGGCTTGTTACGCGCCACGCTCGCAAAACAATCAGTGCCATTGTAAAAATTGAGGAAGTTAATCGCGACCACGGTAATAAGTATGAGGTTGAGGCGGTTTTGACCGTGCCGGATAAAACGATAAAGGCAAAAGACTCGACGGTTAATGTGCTCGCTGCGACTGATATTGTTGAGCAAAAGTTAGCGGCGCAGTTGCGTAAATACAAAGAAGACCGCGTGCCGCACGTTGGGCGGCGCGGACTTTTGGCGCGGTTTAAGCGCAGTTACGACCGCGAATCGTAAGATTTAATAGTGATAATCGTAAACAGCTCGCGTGCCGATCAGTATCTCGAGCTGTTTTTCTTTTGACAACCCTTTATTTATAATGCGCTCAATAGTATAATAAAGCGTAGATTTTCTGAACTAGCTAGCAAATGGAGAGGGTTTGAATGGTTACGAGAGACAAAGCGTTGACAAAAGTGTTCGGCGATCCGCAGAAGCGGATTTTGAAGCGTTTACAAAAAAAAGTTGACGAGATTAATAAGCTTGGTCCAAAGTATAAAAAAATGTCGACTGACGATCTGGTGGCGCAGACTAATGTGCTACGCAAAAAACTTAAGAAAAAAAACGTAACGCTTGATACGATTTTACCGGATGCGTTTGCGGTGGTACGCGAAATGGCTGACCGTGTGATCGGCGAACGGCATTACGACGTACAGTTGATCGGTAGTATGGTGCTACACGAAGGCAATGTCGCCGAGCTAAAAACTGGCGAGGGAAAAACGCTCATGTCAACGCTGGCGGCGTATTTGAATGCGCTTGAAGGTAAGGGTGTGCACATTGTGACAGTGAACGATTATCTGGCGCAGCGCGACGCCGGCTGGATGGGGCAGATTTATGACGCGCTTGGCATGACGACGGGTGTTATCATCAACGACGCGTCGTTTTTATATGACCGTGAATACGACAATGAGGACCACACCGACCCGCGCATGAAAAAGTTGCGCCCTTGCACGCGCAAAGAGGCTTACGAGGCGGATATCACATACGGGACGAATAATGAGTTCGGGTTTGATTATTTGCGCGACAACATGGTGAACGAAATCGGGCTAGTGCGCCAGCGTGAACTCAACTTTGCAATTGTTGACGAGGTCGACTCAATTCTAATCGACGAAGCGCGCACGCCGCTTATTATCAGCGCGCCGGCTGCTGAAAATCCGGATAGCTACTATCAGTTTGCGAAAATTGCGGCGCAGCTGACGCCTGACGACTACACGCTTGAGGAAAAGCATAAGCAGGTGGCACTGAGCGACCAGGGTGTTGAGAAGGTCCAAAAGATGCTTGGTATAAAAAACTTGTACACGCCGGAATATGTGCGCAGCGTGTATCATATGGATCAGGCCTTGCGCGCACAAACATTATTCCATCGCGACAAAGATTATGTAGTGACAAATGATGGCGAAGTGATTATTGTTGACGAGCATACTGGTCGTTTGAAGCAAGGTAACCGTTACAATGAAGGATTGCATCAGGCGATTGAAGCGAAAGAGGGCGTACCAGTGCTGCAAGAAAGCATGACGCTTGCGACGATTTCGTTTCAGAATTACTTCCGGCTGTATAAGAAATTAAGTGGCATGACGGGTACGGCCTTTACTGAAGCCGAAGAATTTCAACAAATTTATTCACTCGACGTCGTGGTCGTGCCGCCGAACAAACCAATTACTCGCAAAGACCACGAAGATCTGATATACAAAACTGAAAAAGGCAAGCTGAAGGCAGTAGCACAGGCGATTAAAGAATATCACGCTGAAGGGCGTCCAGTGCTCGTTGGTTCGGGTAGTATTGCTAAAAATGAGATGATTGCTGATTACCTGGATAAAGAAGGGATTAAGTATGAGATTCTCAATGCGAAAAATAATGAGCGCGAAGCAGAAATCATTGCGCGAGCAGGCGAGAAAGGTGCAATTACACTTGCGACAAACATTGCTGGGCGCGGTACTGACATTAAGCTTGGCGAAGGCGTAAAAGAGCTTGGCGGGCTCGTGGTGATTGGCAGCGAGCGCCACGAATCACGTCGCATTGACAACCAGTTGCGTGGACGCGGTGGCCGCCAGGGCGACCCGGGTGATACGCAGTTCTACGTATCGACCGAGGACGACTTGATGCGAATCTTCCAGGGAGAGCGTATCGCGGCGCTTATGGAACGTTTAGGGGTCGACGAGGAGACGGCGATTCAAAACAAAGCTGTATCGAAGACGCTTGAGGCGGCGCAAAAACGTGTCGAAGGCTATAACTTTGATACGCGTAAAAATGTTGTTCAATACGACAACGTGATCAATCGCCACCGCAAGGTTGTTTATACGATGCGGCGCAAGATCCTTGAAGGCGATAATATCAAACCAGAAATCCAGCGGCTACTTAGCGTTAAGGTGGCTGAATTAACAGATGTACCAACTAAGAACAACCCGAAGTTTGCCGAAGAATTTGAAGAGATTGTTCCGCTTGATTCGGAAGAAATTAAGAAGATTGGTGCGATAAAAAAGGACCGCGTGCGGCGTGAGACAGCGCTTGAGGCGGCGCAAAAACTGTATGCCGAGAAAGAGTCGGAAATGGGCGAAGATCTGATCCGTCGGATTGAGCGCGAAGTATATCTTCAGGTGCTTGATACCTTGTGGATGCAGCACTTAGAGAACATGCAGCATCTGCGCGAGGGTATTCACTGGCGCAGCGTTGGGCAGCGCGATCCGCTGGTCGAGTATCGCAGCGAGTCGCAGAAGTTGTTTGACAGTTTACAGGCGACGTTACGCGACGAAGTGTTGCGGGCGATTTATCATGTGCGCCCGACTGACGCAATCAGCCGTGAATCGGTTGATGATGACCACGAAACTGAGCTAACTAAACTTGCGGAAACATCAGTTGAGCACGGCGTGAACGAAATTACCGGCGGCGAGGAGAACCGCGATCGTGATTTTACCAAAGTAAAAACGACCAAAACCAACGCCGACATCAACCATAAACGCAACGTTGCGCGCAAGAAGAAAAAGGCGCAGCGCCAAAACCGTAAGAAGAGGCGATAAGATGAAACATACAGTATCAGAGGTGCGCTTAGCAAATGGCGCGCGCGGATTGTTGATTGATGTGCCAGGCGCGACGGTGATGAGTTTCCGCTTTCATTTTCGTGCCGGCAACCGCTATGTCGGCGATAAAAATGTGTACGAAACAGCACACATCATGGAGCATATGGCATTTGGCGCGAACGCGCAGTTTGCAAACGAACACGCTTACGAAGCAGAATTTACCAAGAATGGCGCTTACCATAACGCGATGACGAGCGATTTGTCGATGGTGTATGTGGCGGAATGCGCGGATTTTGAATGGGAGCGAATCCTGCGGTTGCAGCAAGTTGCGATTTGCCAGCCGCGGTTTAAGCAAGAGGAGCTTGATGCCGAAAAAGGCAATGTGCGCAGCGAGCTTACGGGTTATTTGAACAATAATGGGTATGTATTATGGCCAAAAATTCAGCAGCTGATGGGCGAGGATGTTTATACGTTTCGGCAGCGCTTGCGGCTGATAGATAATGTGACACTTCAGCATATCCGTCATCATCATACATTGACGCATACGAGTGATAATATGCGCTTTGTTATTGCCGGAAACCTGCATGGGCGTAAGGCGCACATCCAGCGCATGCTTGAAGCGTGGGAGCTTCCGCGGGGTAAACGTTTTGACGTGCCGCGCGATGAATTAAGGAAGGCTGGCCCGACCTTGATCCGCCGCAAAGAGGCGAGTAATTTGACTTTTGGTTGGAGTATGGCGTTGCCACGTGAGTTAGATGATGATGAGTCCGAGGCAATGGCGTGTCTGAATCATATTTTAACCGGCACGATGCACTCGCGTATTTTTGGCGCAGCACGTAAAAAGGGCTTAGCATACGGCATGTTTAGCGAAACGTCGACAGGATTCTACGATAGCGGCTGGGATTTTGGCGGGCAGGTTAATTTAGAGACAGCCGATAAACTATTTGATATTATCGCGCGCGAAATCCGTGCGGTGCTGAATGGTGAAATTACCGAAGAAGAGCTTGACGCCGCAAAATCATACGCGCTTGGGCGTTATCAGATGGGCGCGCAAACGGTTGCGCAGATTAGTAATTTTTACCGCGGGCGCTATTTCGGCGATGGTTTCGTGAGGAATTACGATCACGTGCCGGACGAAATCCGTAACGTTTCGCGCGAGCGTATGCTGCGTACGGCGCGTGAGTTTATTGACGCAAATACCTGGGTATTTGCAGGCGTTAGTAGCGGCGTGAAGGACGATATTGTGCGAATTAACAATAAGCTTGAGACGTTGTTCAAGTGACATTATTAAAATTTGCTTTTTGTGTGATTCTATTGTATCCTAGACCCTAGACAATACACCAACAGGGGTGTATTGTAGATCTTCTTGGGAGGGGCAATGAGCCTTACCATGTCCGTATCTGGAACAGGACTGTTTTTTGCAGCGCTTGCTGCCCTTGTGGGGTTTTTCGTTGCTTCGGATGTGGCGGTTAATAGTAATATTCTTGACGACGATCGTCTTGGGCGAGTCGTCTTCAAGAATATGGTTGTGATGTATACGATAGCAAACGTTGTCGTATACAGCATGACGGCGCTGTCGCCGCTGCCGCCGCGTTCGGAGACGCGCGCTGCAACGGTCGCAGAGGTTACGTCCCATTTCGGTCTGGAGTCGGGTAAAGAGTATCCGCTCCAGCTAGGTGAGCGTTTCGCTGGCACGTCTGGCGATATGCGTGTCGTTGGCGCGCTTTTCTACACCTACGGTTCGGGCTCATGGAATCCGGCGACGGGGCTTTCGATTGGGTTCTCTGCCGAGGATGGCAGATCCTATATCCTTGAGGTTCCAATGGAGAAAGTGACGTTCGTTCAGTCTGAGACAGCTGAACCGAGCGTCAAATTGAACGTGGGCAGTGGCGTCTGGTCCAACGAGCGTAGTGCTCGTGTGCTCATTCACCGCAAGATGTCAGGTTGCTCGGTCGTCATTGATGCTGGATGGTGGACTTGTCGTCGAGACACTCTGTCGGAGACGAAAAACTACGTGGTTTCCGACGATCTTGATCGACGGGGGCTTGCCCCGATCGTAGCAAGTGCCTTCGGACGTCACGGCAGCGATGCGTCTGCAATTGTTACGCTTTCACCGCAGGCGTACAATGACCTGCTGAACGGCAAGTAACAACGCTCAAGAGGGTTGTTCCCGCCAGAGTGTCAGAGTAAGCACTTTGCTCTGGCGGGGTGTTTACTTTTTTTGGTAAAATAGAAGCATGAAGATTGCGATTGCAGGGTATGGCGTCGAAGGGCGGGCGAGTCTGAAGTATTTCCGGCGCAAGTATCCGCGCGCTGAGTTTCTGATTGTTGATCAAAATGATATAAAAAACCCGGCTGACGATATAATTGTTCACACTGGTACGAATGTCTTTTCGGAGCGGTTGAATGATGTTAATCTGGTGATTCGTACGCCAAGTATCGCGCCATATCATATTCACACACTGGGAAAAATTTGGTCGGCGACAAATGAGTTTTTCGCCGAGTGTCCGGCGCCGATTATTGGCGTGACGGGAACGAAAGGCAAGGGAACGGTATGCAGTATGATCGCGGCGATTTTGCGCCAGGCGGGCAAAACGGTGCATACGGTCGGCAATATCGGTACGCCAGGGCTTGACGTGCTGCCGCAGATTACACCGCGTGATGTGGTGATTTATGAGTTAAGCAGCTTTCAGCTGTGGGATTTGGAGCGATCGCCGCACATTGCGGTTGTGCTGATGATTGAACCGGATCATCTGGACGTTCATCGTACGTTTGATGAATATATTGATGCGAAATCAAATATTTGCCGGTATCAGCAGGCAAATGATATTACGATATATCACCCGACGAATATTTATTCACAGCAAATTGCGCTCGCGTCGGGTGGCGAAGGGCAGGCGTACCGGTACGGTATTCCTGATGACTTCCAGGTGTATGTTGACGGCGTGTACTTCATGTCGCAGAATCGCCAAGTATGCCCAACCGATGCCGTGCAATTGCCGGGCGGCTATAATCTTGATAACGCGTGTGCGGCAATGAGTGCTGTTGCGATGGCGTTTCCGGGCATTCCGCTAGAGGTGTATTACCATGGACTACGCTCATTTACGGGCTTGCCGCACCGTCTGAAACGTGTTGTCGAAAAAAGAGGCGTGACGTATTATGACGATAGCATTGCGACGACACCAGGAAGCGCTATTGCGGCGATTGGCGCATTTACTCAGCCGAAAGTTTTGATTCTGGGCGGACACGACAAAGGCGGCGATTATACAGCACTTGCTAAAGAAATTGCCCGCAGTAATATGCGCGCCGTGATATTAATGGGTTCAAATGCCGAAAAAATTGCTCAGACTATATACAATATTGCGCCACAAACCAACTTGGTTATTAAAGGTAAAGTTCCAATGGCGGAAATCGTACGTACCGCAGCGACAACAGCGCAGGCTGGCGATGTAGTCATTTTATGCCCCGCAGCGGCAAGCTTTGACCAGTTCACTTCGTATAATGATCGCGGCGATCAGTTTGTGGCGGCTGTACAGGCGTTGTAGCGAAGCGACGATTGGCTTGATTTGTATAGAGCCCCTGCGGAATAAGGAGTGATGTGCAGAGGTCTCGGGCTTGTTGCTCGGCGCGCGGGTAATTGTCACGGGCCGGCGATATTGCTATACTAGAGGAAGTAAGCGCGAGCTTTGGGGTTATCAACCATGATATGCGGTACGTCCGCAGGTAGAGGAGTCATCATCAATGCAGCAACAGCCATACCAATATACGAAAGGAAAGATTGCCGTGGAGCGTGCACGTATGTCAAGCGACAATGTCGTGCTAGGCGTAACGTTTGGCGTTTTCTTTTTGCTGACATTCGGATACTTTATCTATAGCTATTTCGATGAAGTCGCTAAGCATCTGGGCGGCGTCACGTTTCTTGGTGGTGTTATCGGTCTCCTTATTGCGCTTGTGCTCGGCTGTATATTTTTGGCGGTTTCGCTGGGTATTGGCATGTTTTTGACTCGTATGATGCGCCAGCAGATGCTTGGTAATTCGCTTGAAGTGCAGTATAGTGCATACGCTTGGCTGCGCGATTGGTCGAATGAAGTTGCGGCAGACTTAGAAATGCCGCAAGTTGAGATTTTTATTACGCAGAATCCGGTGATTAATGCGTACGCGTTTGGATTTGCGCGTCCGTATGCGATTGTGCTGCATTCAGGTTCAATTCGCTATCTAACGGAAGACGAACTGAAAGTGATTGTCGTCCATGAGATGGCGCACATTAAATACAAGCATACCGACGCATCGGTGTACTTGATACCGTTTTTGATCATTCCGATCATTAATATGGCTGGCAACTGGATCGCGGGATTCTGGCGCCGCCGGACTGAATTTACCGCCGATCGTTTGGCATTGGCGTATATCGGCGACGCGGCACTCGTGAAGAATGCGCTCATTAAAGTGCACGTCGGTCCGGACACGGCGAAAGACATGAACGATGTTGCACGCCAATGGCTGCAATATAAGGCTGAACGCCCGATGAATCGTTTTGCGCAGACGTTTAGTGATCATCCGTATTTGGTGCGGCGCTTAAGCCAAGTAGATTATTGGGATGCAGCGTTTCACGCGGCGCAGGCGCAACCTGCTCAAACAGCATCCGCCGCCCCTGCTCAATCCACGCCAAACGGAGAAGTGGCAGTGCAGTCGTCGACAGCTTCAACTCAAACACCGAAACCGCCCGTGCCGCCGCGTAAACGTAAAAATTCGCAAGGATCGCCAAAAGGCGACGATGCGTCAGAAGCTTAATGCAACCGCTGAAAAAGCGCGCGAGCGATCTGCTGAAGCAGATCCGCAGTGCATACGAAACATTGCATATTGATGCGAAAGCAGAAGAACTAGCTGCGATTGATCGCCAGCTTGCCGATAGCAATGTATGGGCGAATGTTGAACGTGCGCAGCAGTTGTCGCGCGAATCGGCAGCGTTACGCGCCCAGATTGAGCCGTGGCAGGTATTGCGTTCGCAAACAAATGATATTGTTGAGCTGATGGATTTGGGTGATGACTCAATGATAGCTGAGTTTGACGAGCAGATCAGTGCGCTTGAAGCGGAGTATGCGAATCGCCGCCGCGATTTGTTATTCCAGGGCGAGTACGATAACTATGCGGCGATTGTGAAATTAAGCAGTGGTGCGGGTGGCACTGATGCGCAGGATTGGACGGAAATGCTTGAGCGCATGTATCTGCGCTGGGCGGAAAAACATGATATGCACGTTGAACTCGTAGAGCGTTCGGCAGGGGATGAAGCAGGGATTAAGAATGCAACGTACATTA
>ERZ773099.2468-NODE-2468-length-12671-cov-8.878091_pt1 | contig 12671 bp, 3 predicted proteins | sample MGYA00511120_ERZ773099 | MGnify/ENA primary metagenome ERZ773099 (study PRJEB29015, sample SAMEA2738012) | human oral metagenome | biome: human oral; feature: human-associated habitat; material: dental | place: China | collected 2104 ... | reverse complement strand
CCGGCCTGCTCATGCCGTTGTCGGCCACCTGGTGGCTCGCCCCCTCGGGCAGCCGCGGCCTGACCGCCCGCTTCTGGGACCTGGACAACCGCCGGCTGGAGACGGTGACCACCGGCCGGGCCGCCGGCGCCGACCCGGCGTTCCAGCGCTCCGAGGACGCTCCACTGGTGTGGGGCGCCTCCGTCAGGACCCTGCTGTCCGGTCCGCTGCGCCTTGCGGGGGCGACCCGGCGCGGCGATGGCGCCCTCGCCCCGTCCAGGCGCACCACGGTGACGCGCTGCGGCGGCTACGACGGCATCGACCTGACCGCCCTCTCCCACGAGCTCGGCTCTCTGCGGCGCGGCCCCCGGGCCGCGGGCTTCGAGGCCCCGGCCCCGCCGGTCCGCCTGCTCCTGACCCGCGCGTCGGGCCTGGGGAGGTTCGACCTGGACGAGATCCACCAGCAGTACGTGTGGCCCGTGCACGACGAGGCGGGCCAGGACCACCTGCTCCGCCTCGACCCCGACGGCGCGGAGTCCCGACTGGTGGCCGCCGTCCTGGCGCGCAACCTCCCGGTGGTCGCCATCACCGTGGAGGGGGACCGACCCGCCGGGATCTACGTGCGCAGCGAGGGCGTCCTCACCCTGTTGTCGCCCACCATCTCCTCGGTGCGCGCGGACGCCTTCCGCTTCTACCGGCGTCTGGCCGAGCGCCTGGAGCGGCTGCGCGCCGAGGCCGCTGTCCTGGCGCCGCCCCGGGAGGCGGGGCCGATCGAGGCCCTGTGCGCCGACGTGCACGAGGCGCTGACGGCGCTGGCGGCCTCCGGCGCCCTGCAGGCGGAGGGGATGACCGCGCACGTGCTGGCTACCCGCGCCCGCGCTGCCCGCGACCTCCAGCTTCAGACCCTGGCCGCGGCGCTGGCGGAGGTGGAGGAGCGCCCCGGGCCGCGGGCCGTCCTGCGCGCCTGCGCGGTGGTGGACCGGGTGCGGGCGCTGGCGCGCTGAGCCTCGGGGACGGGCTTCTCAGGCGAAGGCCCGCCCGATGTCGACCACCTTGTACCTCCCGGTCTCGTCGGCGCTCAGGATGAGCCAGGAGGCGTAGGCGTCCTGGCCGTACCGGTCGGGCTTGGGGTGCAGCCAGGGCTTGGCCGGGTCGTCCGTGGTCACCGGGCAGACGATCGCGCCCGGCGACATGGCCCGGCCGTTGCCGCTCGTGCCGTACGAGGTCCCGCTGGGACCGGCCAGCGCGCACCCTACGACCCTGCCGCCCGCGGGGAACTGGACGGCCCGTGTCGTCGAGGCGGCGTCCCGGCCGGCGCCGAGGTGCTGGTCGAGGGCGTCGAGAGCCGTCGGCTCGATCAGCTCCTCCTCGACCGTCCTGTCATCGGAGGCGATGGCGTCGTAGGCGGTCTGGACGTCCTGGGCCGAGGGTATCCGCAACGCTCCCGAGGGCAGGCGGTAGAGGACGTCGGTGATCTCCAGGGAGTCCCCGTCCCACTGGTCGGTGACCGTGGCCTCGGCACTGCCCCGGCAGGCGTGGCACTCGGCGTCGCCGGCCACCTTGATGCCGGGTACGGTGTAGACCAGCGTGTTGCCCACCGAGCGCAGGTTCTTCACAACGAGGTCCGGAGTGTCGCCGATGTCGTCCTTCGCCACGTGGTCCACGGACCCGATGAGCGTCTTGTCGGAGCCGTACGCGGCGACCACGTCGAAGACCGTGTTGCCTCCGCCGTAGCAGCTCAGGACGGCGATGGCCACCGGTGAGCCGTCGAAGACGCCCGGCTGCAGCGCGACCATGGTGGCCGTCGGCGGCGCTCCTGCGGCGGAGGAGCCGGTGGCCACGCCGTCGACGAAGGCGGCCATGGTCCTCCCGGTGGCCGGGTCCTCCTTCCCGGCGGGCTTGCACAGGTCGGGGACCTCGAGGGTGGAGCCCTTAAGGCCCTCCAGGTCGAGCGGAGGCGCCGCGTCCGCGGTCGGGGCGGACGCCGGCAGGCTGCCGGCGGGGGCGGAGCCCCTGCCGAAGGACAGCAGGAACGCTGTCGAGCCGTTGAAGACGACGACGGTGTCGCCGGAGGCGGACCAGGAGGTCACCGTGCCGTCGGTCCGCCAGACCGTGCTGCCGCTCATGGGGTCGATGGCGACGATCGCGTCCGGGTGGGCGACGACGACCGCTCCCTTGCCCACCAGCCACCGCGGCTGGTCCTGGGCGCCCAGACCGTTGAGGGCGGCGACGCCGTCGGGGAGGGTGCCGGACCACAGCAGGGTGGAGCCATCGAGCCCCGCCATGGTCGTGCCGTCGCTGACGACCCACACCCGGTGGTTTATGGGCAGGTCGATGCCGGCGATCGTGCGGGGCATGTCGATGCGGGCCGCCCACACTGCGCCGCCGTCGAACGTGAGGTTCTCGACCACCTTCCCGTCAGCAGTCAGGGTGCCGTCCGGGCTCACGGCCAGGGGCGCGTCCTTGGAGGCGGACTCGCTCAGTCGTACGGAGGCTGCTGAGGATGCCGAGGATGCTGAGGGGGCTGAGCCGGGGACCGGGCCGGAGGTCGAGTCGGGGGTGGGGGACTGGCTGCTGTCCGCCGGTGCGCCGGAGGAGGGGGCCGGGACCGCGGGATCGTCGGAGGACGCGGGGTCGGGGGCGGCCGACACGGTGGCGGGGCCGGCCGTATTGACACCGGTCGACGGGTCGATACTGAGCAGGTCGCCGCAGTCGAGGGCCTCCCGCGTGTACTGGCAGCTCAGGGTCTGGCCGACGAGCTCGTCGGGTACAGGCACCTGCCACACCGGGGAGCCCGAGGCCGAGGCGGTATCGACGCCGACCAGCGCCTCCCGGCCGTCCTCGGCCACTCGCAGCACCCGTGTCTGCCCGGAGGCGAGGACGACGGCGCCCTCGGAGTCGATGGGAGCGGACGCCAGGTTCTCGCCGAGGTTCGACAGGTCGAGGGTGGCCTGGACGGCCGGCGGCCTCCTGTGCGTCTGGGATCCTCTTGAACGGGCCAGGGCCCAGGCGCCGGCCCCGGCGAGCACGATCACCAGAACCAGGGCCGCGGCGAGCGCGGCACGGCCCCGCCGGCCCAGGCGAGGGCGGCGGCGAGCGCGCGACGGGGGCGGCGGAGCGGGCCGCCCCTGGGCGCCGGCTGCGACCGGGGCCGGTCCGGTGGCGGGAGGGACGGCCCCGTCGGGCGGAGGCGGAGGCGGCTGTGACCCCGACCCGGCGGTGGGCGCTGGCGGAGGAGGCTCGGCAGTCATGGGGCCAGCGTAGGGTCGGCCGGCGGCGTTGTGTGCACGATGGGTGCTGCGCGTCAACGGGGCGAGACGCGCCGACTGAGTCTCGGGGCCCGGCCATGGGGAGGCCTGCCCCTCCGATCCGGCGCGCGGGGAGATTACGCTCGCATCAGCCCGGCTCGCTCAACCGGGGCGAATTCATGTCGCACCCGGTCGTTACCCTTCAGCGAGCAGAAGCCGGCCTCGTCGGGGGCGAGCCGGTGATGACGACTGACACAAGTTGACGCAAGGAGCCCGCCGTGACCGATTCCGACGTCCGCGACCTAGTCGACCGGGCACTGCTGCCGCTCAAGGCGGTCAACGAGGAGCTGCACGCCCACGCGGTCGGCTACGTCGTCGACGGTGAGACCCCGCAGGTCCTGTTCGAGATCATCGCCTTCGGGGGAGACCCGGGCGACTGCCTTCTGTCCACCGGCCCGGGGGCCTCCTTCTGCTCCTCCCGGCCGGACGGCGCGTTGCGCACGCGCCTCCGGGCAGTGGGGATCAGGTGGACGAGCGGGGACCGCTCGGCGCGCCCGGTTCTCGCCCCGCGCGACGATCTCTACCGCAGCGACGCGGTCAGCCTGGCCCAGTGGGTGCGGCTCGGACGACTCCTGGACTCCGTCCGCCGGGCCGGGGCCGATCGCGGTTCGACTGGCTCGATGGGCTCGACTGCTCCTGAGCGGGTGCCCGGCTGGCTGCGCGCGCTTCTCATCGACGTCCTGGGAACCGTCGATTCCAGGGGCATAGACAGGAGAGACAAGGCCGTCGATGCGCGTGCGGAGCGGCTGGGAGGGAGCCGACCGGGCTGGGACGCCCGGCGCCTGGCGGCGCTGCTGAGACGGGAGGGCTTCGAGGACAGGGACGTCCCCGCTGTTCTCCTCCTAGCCGCCTACGGCGGGGCGACCGGCGGGTCGTGGGCGATGTCTCCGTCGCCCGCCGACCTGCCCGGTGTTGCCGACCTACCTCGCCGACCACGCCGACGCGCTGCCCGGGTCGCTCATGGACGTGCTGCGTCCGGAGGAGCGGCGCGACGTGCTCGCGCGCATGACGGCCAGTCCGCGGTGGGCGGAGGCGGGTGCTCACCTGGTGGCGGCCCTGAGCGTGAGGGCCTCCAAGGAGCTGCGTCGGCAGGCGATCGAGCTGCTCGGCGACCTGGAGCCGGCGGTGAGGGCCCGCGCACTCGCTCCGGTCCTGGCCCGGGCCCCGGCGTCCCGCTCCTCGGAGCTCGTGGAGCTCCTGGCCTCGGCCGCAGGCGGCGCGGACCTGCTCACTCGGGCGGCCGAGGCAAATCGGAGGCTGGCCGACCTGATCGCCCGCACCCGGGCCCGGCACGACGCGCTGAGCGCGGAAGGAGCCGATGCGCCCCTCGATCCGCCGCCGTTCACGCCCCTGGAGATCGGGCCGAGCGCCGCCCCCATCAGGGCCGAGCTGCGCGTCGCCCTGGAGCGCGTCGCCGACCGCTCGGACGGGTGTCAGTACTCGTGGATGCACGGTCAGGTCAGGGAGATGCTCGGGATCATGGATGAGGCTCTCGACGCGCTGGTGGCCGTCGCCGACGGTGAGAGCGATCAGCCTCCTGTGCTCCTGACCATGTTCAGCGTTCTCTGGTTCATCGACCACGCCCCGAGCCTGACCCTTGCGCACGCCCTGAGGTTTCATGCCGCGGAGAGAAGGAAGGCCCGGTACGGGGACACGCTGCGCCACTACACGGGCCCGCAGACCGATCCTCGCGCCATCGAGGACCTCATGGCGCGCCTGGGCCACGGACCGGACACCGGCGAGCGCTTCCGCGACCTTCACGACTACGTCTTCCGCGCCGTGGATGCCGAGGCGTCCTGGCCGTGGTACGCCGAGCACCCCGAGCTGCTGCGCGAGCGGCTCATGGATACGGATACGGCGACGCGCGCCCTGGAGATCGTCGCGGCCTTTCCCCGGATCCCCGCCGAGCTGATGCCGGTTGTCGCAGAGATCGCCCTGGGCCCGTCGAGGGTGAGTCGTCCGCTGGCGCAGGCGGCGCTGCGCTCTCACCCGGGGGTGCGCGGGCTCGCCGAGGTGGGGCTTGCCGCCAAGTCGGTGGAAGTGCGCGCCTCGGCGGCCGCCTGGGTCGGCTCGCTGGGGCAGGGCGCCTCGGTGCCGGCGCTGCGCGCGGCGCTGGGCCGGGAGAGGAAGGAGGTCGTGCGGGCCGCGCTGCTGGCCGCCCTGGAGCGCTGCGGCGGCGATGTCGCCGAGTTCCTGTCCCCCGAGGCGCTGGAGGCCGAGGCCGCCAAGGGCCTGAAGGGCAGGATGCCGGCATCACTGGCCTGGTTCGACCTGGAGGCGCTGCCAGCCGTCAGGTGGAGGGGCGGTGCGGCCGCTGATCCGCGCATCATCCGCTGGTGGGTGGTGCTGGCCGACAGGATGAGGAACCCGTCGGGCCGAGGGCTCGTCGACCGCTATCTCTCTCTTCTGGAGCCCGGGGACGCCGAGGTGCTTGCCGCGCACGTGACGCGGGCCTGGACGGTGCAGGACACCCGCCCCCCGGAGGCGGAGGAGAGCCGGGCGCATGCGCAGGTCGCCGGCCGGCAGCGCTACGACTATGCCCAGCAGTGGCTCGCGAGGTGCCGCGCCAATCCCTCGTGGGCGGGCGACCTGAACCGGGCCGAGGCCGCGGCAGCGGTTCCGCTGGAGGAGCAGATCGCCGCAGCCTATGCGGAGCACCAGCGGACCTACGTCGGCTCGTCGATGCCGGACAAGGGGCTGCTGGCCTTCGCGGTGCGTATGGACGGCGGCGAGCTGGCGGGGCTGGTGCGCTCCTACATGCGCGACAACCCGAATCGCCGGGCTCAGCTCGAGGCGCTGGTCCGCGTCCTGCACGCCAACTCGAGTCCCGAGGCGCTCCAGGTGCTCCTCGACGTTGCGCGCCGTCACAGGATGCTCAGCGTTCAGCGGGCCGCTGCAGCTCTGGCGCAGGAGGCGGCCGACGAGCGGGGCTGGAGCGCTGATGAGCTGGCGGACCGCACCATTCCTACCGCGGGATTCGACGACGACGGCCTGCTGCGCCTGTCCTTCGGGGACCGGGAGCTCACGGGCCGCCTGGCCCCGGACTTCAAGATCGTGCTGTTCGACGCCGCGGGTAAGGTCCGCAAGTCCCTGCCGGCGCCGCGCGTGGACGAGGACCCCGAGGTCGTCAAGGAGACCAGGAAGCGGCTGACGGCCGCCCGCAAAGAGGCGAAGGCTGTCCTGAGTCTTCAGACCGGGCGGCTGCATGAGGCCATGTGCGGGTCGCGCACCTGGCGGGGCGCCGACTGGCGCCGGTACCTGGCGGGCCATCCTCTGGTCGGCCGTCTCGTCACCCGGCTGATCTGGACCGCCGTACCGGCGGGCGGCGGGGAGGCGGTGACCTTCCGCCCCACCGAGGACGGGACCTTCGTCGGGGCCGACGACGCCGACGTGCCTCTGGCAGACGACGCGATGGTAGGCCTGGCCCACGGCACGCTCCTGAGCGCGGCGCAGGCGGAGGCCTGGAGGGCGCACCTGGCCGACTACGAGGTGGAGCCGCTGTTCGACCAGCTGTCCGCCACCGTGCCGAGGATCGGCGGGAGCCAGAAGGTCCTCACCGACCTCCAGGGGCACGTGACCGACACCTTCACCTTCCGGGGCGCGGCGACCAGGCGCGGCTACCAGCGGGGGAAGATGCTGGACGGGGGCAATTTCGAGGACTACGTCAAGGAGCTCCCCTCCGCGAACCTGACCGCGGTGCTGGGCTTCACCGGCTCCCGGGTTCCCGAGGAGAACAGGTCCTGCGCCACCACCGGCCTGTACTTCACGCGCGGCGAGCGGCAGATCGGGCTCGCCGACATCCCGCCGATCCTGCTGGCCGAGTGCTACGCGGACTACGAGGCCATGGCGGCCCTGGGGCCCTTCGACCCCGACTGGGAGGAGAATGCCACGCCACTGTGGTGAACGCGGGCCCGACACCTGCTCGACCGGGGCGGATTCGTGTCAGACCCGATCGCTACGCTCATGAGCCATGAGGGCCGCCCTGCAAGGTCGGGCGGTCGGCGAGAGGCAAGGAGAGAGCCGTGACCGATTCCGTGACCCGCGAGCTCGTCGAGCGCGCTCTGCTGCCGCTGCGCGTCGTCGGCGACGACCTGCACGCCTCCGCCGTCGACTACGTGCTGGACGCCGGCGCCGACCCGCAGGCGCCCCCGGACATCCCGGCGCAGAGCGACACTCGCAGGCTCTTCAGCGACCCCGGCAGGATCGCGCCGGTGGTGGATCTGGGTGCCCAGGTGCGCCGGCGCCTGTACGACGTCGGCGTCAAGGCCCCGGGCCGGCCTGATGACGGCTCCGACGAGCCCGTGGCGTACCTCGTGCGCTCCCTGCGCGCGGTCCTGTACGTGCGGGGCCCACTCGCGCCCGCTCAGTGGCAGCGCTTCGGCAGGCTCCTGATCGCCCTCGGCGGCAGCCCCAACCGGCGTGCCGAAGGCGTTCCCGACTGGCTGTGCGCGCTGCTCAACGACGTCGCCGTGACCGCCGCCTACGCCGGGTACATGCTCCCGCCGGACGAGAGGGAGAGCGAGCCGGCGTTGAGGGAGCGCTGGAGCCCGACGGCGGTCGCGGCCCTGCTCGAGGCCACGGGCGCGGCCGCCGAGCAGGTTCCCGCCGTCATCCTCCTCGCCTGGCTCGCCGAGGCGAACAGGGGCTACGTGTACGCGTCGGCCGACGAGCCCAAGTACTGCCTTCCCGGCATCGAGGACTACCTGGCCGCCCACGACGGGCAGATCCCCGCCGGCGCGCTCACGGCACTGTCCGCACGGGCGAGGGCGGACATCGCCAGACGCCTGGGCGCCCACCCCCAGGCTGCTGCGGACTGTCCCCGCTTCCTGGCGGCACTGGCGGTGGACGGCGCCGTCACCGTACGGCGCGCCGCGATCACGGTGCTGGCCGGGCTGTCCGGCCGGGCGCGCGACGCCGCCCTGGTCGAGCAGCTCGCGGCCGCCAGGACGCCGCGCCTCAAGGAGGCCGTCACCTGGCTCGCCTCGACGCCGGGAGGCGGCCGGGTCCTGGAGGAGGCCGCCGCCGTCAACCCCGCCGCGGCTCGCCTGGCGCACTCGCTGGCCGAGCGCCACGACAGGCTCACTGCCGGGGCCGGACCCGAGCAGATCCTCGACCTGCCTCCCTGCGACTCGGCCCTGGACGTGCCCTCGGCGGCGCCGGCCAAGGCCGCGCTGCGAAGGCGGATCGACGCCCGGCTCGCGGAGCCGGCGGACGCCGAGATCGGCACCCCGCCGGTTCATCGACACATTCTGGAGTCGATCACCGATGACCTCCTCGATCACGTGGTGGCGGTCGCCGACGGCGCGAGCGACGAGCCCCTGGGCGTCTCCAGCAGGCACGTGCTCTGGGACGAGCTGCTGAGGTGCCCCGAGCTGCACCTGCTGCACCTGTGCCGGCTTCAGGCGCACACCGACGACCCGAGCGTCACACGGCTGCTGTACGGCCGCGCCGCGCGCGACCTCGACCCGCGCACCGTCGAGCAGGCCCTGCGCGAGGCGGGCCTGCCCACCGGTGAGGAGCTCGTGCACTGGGTGTGGGAGTGGCACGACCCCGAGCAGACCTGGGCGTGGGCGGCGACCCACCTCGACCTGGTCGACGAGCGTCTGCGCGACACCGCCGGGGCCGTCGATGCATTGAGGACCCTGGAGCTCTTCCCCACCATTCCGGCCCGGCTCCTGCCGGCGGTGGCGGACGCGGCCGTGGGAGGCTCGGTGGTGAACCGGCTCCTGGCTCAGAAGGCCCTGCGCTCTCACCCCGCCGTGCGCGAGCTCGCGGAGCGGTCGCTGACCGGGACCGCCTCCACCCGGGAGGCCGCGGCGCAGTGGCTCGCGGACCTGGCCGACCCGGCGGCGGTGCCGGCGCTGCGCAGAGCCGCCGCCAAGGAGAGGACGGCGGCCGGCAGGGCCGCGATCCTGCACGCGCTGGCGGCCTGCGGAGACGACACCAGCGACCTGCTCTCACCCGAGGCCCTGGGCGCCGAGGCCGCTAGAGGGCTCAGAGGCAGGGCGCCGGCGTCATTGGACTGGTTCGACCTCGACGCCCTGCCGGCCCTGCGGTGGTGCGACGGGAGCCCAGTCGCCCCCGAGATCGTGCGCTGGTGGGTGATCATGGCCGACAAGCTCAAGGACCCCAGTGGTCGCGGCCTGTGGGAGCTCTACCTGGACCGGCTCGATCCGGCCGACGCCGCTGCGCTGGGCTCCCACGTCCTGCACGCCTGGGTCGCGCAGGACACGCGGCGCCTCGACGAGGCCGAGTGCCGCACCCGTGCCGAGGCCGCGGGTCGCCGCGAGCACGACGCCTGCCAGCGCTACCTGGCCGCGACGAAGGAACCGGAGTGGCTGGTGGAGCGCGCCCGTCAGGAGGCCGCCGTCCCCGTGGAGGAGCACGTCGCCCGCTTCCTGCGCTACTACCGCGGGCTGTTCGTGGGCTCGGCCATCGCCGACAAGGGCCTGCTGGCGCTGACCGTGCGCATGGACGGTGCCGAGCTGGCGGACGCGGTGGCCGGCTACATGCGCGGTGCGCAGCGCCCCCAGGGCGAGCACCGCGCCCAGCTCGCAGCCCTGCTGACGGCCCTGGCCGCCAACGGGAGCACCGAGGCCCTCGCCGTGCTGCAGGCCACCGCCAGCCGGCACAAGATGCGCACGGTCCAGAAGACCGCCATCAACCTGGTCGAGCAGGTCGCCCAGTGGCGCGGCTGGAGCGCCGACGAGCTGGCCGACCGGACCGTGCCCACCGGCGGTTTCGATCCCGACGGCCTGCTGCACCTGAGCTACGGGGACCGCGAGCTCACAGGGCGGCTCACCCCCGACCTGAGGGTCGTCCTGACCAACGCCGCGGGGAAGACCCTCAGGGCCCTGCCCGAGGCGCGCGCGGGCGAGCACAGCCTCGACGTGACCGCCGCCAAGAAGGAGCTGCGCGCCGCCCGCAGGGACGCCAAGGCGGTCCGCACGCTCCAGCCGGCTCGGCTGTACGAGGCCATGTGCGGCGGGCGCACCTGGACCGGTGCCGGTTGGCGCACGCTACTGGCCGGCCACCCCCTGGTGGGCAGGCTCGTCACCCGGCTGATCTGGCTCGCGGCCCCGGCCGACGGCGGCGGGGCGGTGACCTTCCGTCCGACCGAGGACGGGGCGCTGCTGGGAGCCGATGACGCCGTCGTCGCCCTGGATGACGCCGCCGCTGTCCGCGTGGCCCACGGCACCCTGATGAGCGACGGGGAGGCGGCCGCGTGGCGCACCCACCTGGCCGACTACGAGGTGGAGCCCCTCTTCGACCAGCTGACCGTCGCCGCTCCCCGGGTGGCCGAGGGCGCGAGCCGGGTCGACGAGCTCAGCGGGCGGGCGACCACGACCTTCGCCCTGCGGCGGCAGGCGACCAGACGCGGCTACCGGCGCGGCCAGGCCGTCGGCGGCCCCTGGTTCGTGGACTACACCAAGGGCTTCGCCTCCCTGGGCCTGACCGCGGTCCTCGGCTTCTCCGGGGCGGAGCTGCCCGAGCGGGATGCCCGCTGCACCGTGGGCGACCTGAGTCTGCGCCGCGGCCACCGGGACGTGCCGCTGGCACAGGTCCCGCCCGTCCTGCTGGCCGAGTGCTACGCCGACTACCGCGCCTTTGCGGGCGCGGCCGCCGCCTCGAACCGCGGCAGCCGCAGCAGACGCGGTAGGCACGACGACGGGGCGCGAGCATGAGCCCGGCGTCCCGGCCCTGGGGCACGAGCGACCGCATGACACGCGCCCTGGAGGCCTTCAGCGACCTCGACGACGCCCTGCGTCAGCTGCTCACCGGCTACCTGGTGGATCCGGCCGACTCACCGACCCCCACCATCAAGGACCGGCTCGCCCTGACCCGTGCCGCTCGTGAGGCGCTGCCCGCCGTCCCGGACGCGGCCCTCGTCCTGACCGCGCTCAGCGTCGACCGGGCGCAGGAGATCCGCAGCACCGCGGCCCGGGCGCTCGACGACGTCGGGCCCTCTGCGCCCGACGTCTGCCGCCGGGGACTGCTCACCGCACTCCGGGCGGCCCCGCTCGCCCGGGCCGACGAGGCGGTCGCCCACCTCCTTCGCTCCGACGGGGGACGGGAGACCCTGGCCCGCCTCGGCGCCGAGCGCCCCGACCTGGCGGCGCTCGCCGACGAGCTGCGCGGCCGCGAGCGCGTCCTGGCCGGGCTGCCCGAGGGCGCGCCGGTCCCCGCCCCGCCCTTCGCGCCCCTTCCCGAGTCGAGCGCGGCGCCGGCGGCCGACGAGCTGCGAGGGACTCTGGAGGGGCTGATCAGCAGAGGCGAGTCGCAGGGCCGCTGGGGGCGGGAGCGGACCGCAGGGGCCCGGGCCGTCAGCGATGCGGACCTGGACGGGCTCGTGGCCGTCGCCGAGGGCAGAGCGAGCGAGCTGCCCGCTCCGATACGCGCCCTCGGGATCCGGTGGATCGCCCGTGAGGCACCGAGCCTCGACCTCATCCACTTCACGCGCCTGGCGCTTGCCTGCGGTGAGGACGTGGAGCGGCGTGACCTGGAGTCCCTCCTGGGCTGGGACGCCGATCCGCGCGCCGTCGCGGACGCGCTTGAGCGCGGCGGGCTGCCGCACCACAGGGCGCAGGAGGCGGTCGCCGTCTGGGCCCTCGGATGCGCCGAGCCCGAGGCCACCTGGCCGTGGATCCTCCAGAACCCCGAGGCGGTCCTGGAGGCGATGAAGGACTGGTACCCGGCGAGGGCGGTGCTGCGGGCGCTCGCCTACGCCCCCACGCTGCCGCCGGCGCTCCTGCCCGCCCTGGCGCAGGCGGCCGTGGGGCGCTCCGAGGGCAACCGCGTCCTCGCCCAGAGGCTGCTCGCCCGCACGCCCGCGGCCGCCGACCTGGCCCTTCAGGCCCTGGAGAGCCCGCACACCGCTGTGCGCAGGGCGGGCGCAGCCTGGCTGGCCGACCTGGGTGTCGCCGACGGCGCGGAGCGCCTGCGCGCCGCCCGCGCCGGGGAGAAGGACCAGCTCGTGCGCAGTGACATCCTGCGCGCCCTGGCGGCCTACGGCGATGACGCCGCCGACCTCGTGACCGCCGAGGCCCTCGCGACGCCGGGGCGGCGGCCCCGCGTACCGGTGGCACTGGCCTGGTTCCCCTTCGAGGCCCTGCCGGTCGTGCACCTGGCCGACGGAACCGCCCTGGACGCCGGCACCGTGCAGCGCTGGGTCGTCCTGGCCCACTCCCTGAAGGACCCCGACGGGCGCGGCACGGTCGCCGCCTACCTCGGCCTGCTCGACCCGGGCGACGCCCGCGAGCTGAGCGCCGCCGTCGTGGAGTCCTGGATGGCCCACAACCGCGGGCTGGGCAAGGGGGAGAGCCTGAAGACCAAGGGCCTGCTCGCCCTCGCCGTCGGGATGGACGGCGCCCGCCTCGCGGCCGA
>ERZ773099.2464-NODE-2464-length-12683-cov-10.406557_pt1 | contig 12683 bp, 15 predicted proteins | sample MGYA00511120_ERZ773099 | MGnify/ENA primary metagenome ERZ773099 (study PRJEB29015, sample SAMEA2738012) | human oral metagenome | biome: human oral; feature: human-associated habitat; material: dental | place: China | collected 2104 ... | reverse complement strand
AAGAAATCAAAGCTAAATTGGAAGAAGCAGGAGCTTCAGTTACTCTTAAATAAGAAGTACATCCAAATTAGAAAGCAGAATCTTATTTTATCAGTTTTTGATTGCGATAAGCGAATGAAAAAACAGGTAAAATCATTTGATTCCCTGCCAAAAATCTCTGCTAAAATTTCCTTGGCAGGGATTTTTGTTTTTTAAAGAATGATTTATCTCAAGCGAGAACTATTTTTATGGTTCTTGCTTTTTTGCGTTTATAGTGGAAATATGCAGAAAAAATGTAATCGTCCCATTACATCGTGATTTCCTATTTAGTCCGATAAAAGGGACTAGATATTGTTGAGTCAATAGCTACGATGGTTGATTTGGAGAAGAGTGGCTTAGTTCGAATTCGACTAAGTGGTGAATTGCTGATAAAATAATATGGAGGTATCTCATGAAACAGATTACGGCAAATCAATATCAAAATCCAAGCAGGTACTATAGGTCACCAAAGATTCTCTTTGAGGATGAGCGGTACAAGGACATGAAACTGGAAGTCAAGGTGGCTTATGCAGTTCTCAAAGACCGCCTTGAGTTGTCTCTCAGTCGTAGCTGGATTGATGAGGATGGAGCGGTCTACTTGATTTACTCTAATTCAACATTGATGGAGTTGCTGGGATGCTCCAAGTCCAAGCTCTTATCTGTCAAGAAAACTCTCCATGCCTATGGGCTCATGGACGAAGTTCAACAGTCTTCCAGTAAGAAAGAGCGATTAGCTAATAAAATCTACTTGGGTGAATTGGAAGCTACCCCCGTGTCAAATTCAGACGGAGGTGGTGTGTAGAAAAGAGATGGTGCCCGTTTTAAATTCAGCCCCCAGTGAAACTGAATATAGTGATCCTAATCCTAGTGAAACTGAAATTATTCTTGAAAAAATGAGGACAAGCAGAATTTGGAAAGAAAAATTGAAAAAGTTAGCAAATATGACCGAAACTACATCTGGGGGTTGATTCATGACCAATTCTGTCAAGAAGTTTTTCAATTAGTGCTTGTGACCTTGTCAGGATGCTTTTTGAAGAGCAGTACCAGTATGTACTAGACTATATGCAGCTTGATATGGAAAAGGACAAGGTGAAGCTTTCACCAAAGAGACCAGCTATTACTATGTTTATCACAAAGACGCTGCAGAGAAAAATTACTATATGAGGGGTCAAGCCTTGATTATACAGTTCAGCTTTGAAAATCAAACTATTCCTTTCCGCAGAAAAATAACTGTGGAGATGATTAAAGAAAAAAATTGCGAAAATGGCTACCTTACTTGAGCTAGATGTGCTGAATCAATCTTATGTAAAAGTTAAAGACGAGCTAGTTCATGAACTAGCTGAATCAGAGATGAGAATCCACGAACTAAAAGAACGAGTGACAACTTCAAATCAAGTAGCAGAATATTTGATGGCTTCAGTTGAAAACAAGCAACAAATGATTTTGAATCTTTCAAAACCGAATATAACTGTGGAAGTTAATAGTGGTATTGTTGAGAAGAAGTTGAAGCAACTGGGGAATCAACTGGAATTAGAAAGTGATAGATATAAAAAGGTAGTGTTTAAGGTGGATAAATTTATAAGTCGTTCGAGTAAGGGAAATTCAAAAGGAGATGGGATGGATTTTTAAAAATAGAACCTCTGTTTAAATGACTATACATAATTTGTATCCTTTTTAAAATATATTTGAATTTTAGATTTAATAATGATAAAATTAAAATTGAAATCAATTAGAAAAGGAAGATGAAAAGTGGGGACACTATTAGCAACAAGATTAAAAAATAGACGAAAAGAATTAAAAATGTCTCAGCGAGAATTAGCTGAAGGTATTTGTAAACAGGGGCAAATTAGCCGATTAGAGAGCGGTGAGTTCACTCCTGGAGCTGATTTTTTACATGCTCTGGCTAAAAAATTAAAAGTTAGTATGGACTATTTTTTTGATGATAATATTGTAGAGGAAGTTGATGAGCTATCAGAGTTTAAGAAATTAGCTCAGACATTTATCACAAATCGAAATTATGAGTCTTTGAAATATATATACGAACTAGAGAATGTAAAAGCTCATCGCTTATCTCTAGCGGATAAGTTTTACATGGAGTGGATAAAAGCCCTAATAGATTTTTATTTTTATGAGCAGCAAGAAGAGGCAGTTGCAAGACTGGAGAAGGTGTTGTCACAGTTAAGTGTATCGGACATGAACTATCTTCAAGTTTCAAACACTCTATTCAATTTTTATTATGATATTGAAGATTTAGAGCGTTTTAATGAAATTCGTGAAAAACTAGAGTATCAAGTCAATCAACTCAATTTGAATACAATCGAAGAGTTAGAGCTATCTATTAAGTTCAACTACAACGTTTGTCGCTACCTATGGTTACAGAAAAATATAGAAGAAGCTATTACTAAAATCACCGCTACGATAAAACAGTGTAAGGCTTACAGAACGAATTATCTTTTGGCTGATTTGTACTTATTGATGGGAAATGTAAGTGAAAATTTTTCTTCTAAAAGTTCAGTGAAAGAATATTTTGAGACAGCTCATTTCCTTTATAAATTAGAGGAAAACATGTCAATGGCTTTGAAAGTTGAGCATTACATTGCAGATATAACAGAATAATGAATACGGTGTTCAAGTGAGCATCGTTTTTAAAATCCAACTTAGATACAAAAAAGTATTAAGTAAAAAAAAATAAAAAAATATTATAAAAATGCTTGACGAGCTAATTTTGAAGTGATAAAATAAATGCAAGAAAAAAAGAGGAGAGATGCATGAAATGTTTGTTTAAGAAATTAGTTGCTTTGTTAGTTATAGGATTAATTTTATTAGGCATTGCGGGGACACCTCAAGTTCATAAGATGGCTAGAGAGATTGACCCAGGTCCTGTGAATATAGTTCGACTGTAGGAGATAGTTTTTACTTGTTGAAGTTTTTTTCAAAAGAAGATTGCAAACTGTTCTTGGAAGATAACTTAAAATTAGATAATTTTCTTAATTCTCCAAAGGTAGATTTTGCCCAATCATTAGTTTTTAAAAATTATGCCAGCTTACTTCCAGAAGATTCTGATATAAAGTACAAGATTATGAAAAGATGTCTGGAGGATACACCACAAGATGTGGATTTATGGAAGGCATGGTTTAAAATATTTGGAACTAAAGATGAAATAGTAAAAAAATCTACGGAGATTTTTGAATCAGGTTATTCTGATGTTGAAATACTTCAATATATAAAAATCAATTCAACCGGAGTGGAAAGTATAATTAGAGCAATTATTTTACTTAATACCCGCTCTAACCACATATTAGCTAAAGAATTACTTTCAAATGTAGATAATAAAAAATTAAAGAGTATCTTGAAAATATTTATAAAAAATTATGATTTTACATCGATGATAGAAAAGGGAGAGTATGGCTCAGATTTTTAAAGAGATAAAAAAAGATATAGTAATTCACAGTATTTTGACGATACTTTTATCTGTAGCAATGGTTAGCGAAGCATATCTTATGCAACTTATTATAGATTCAATAAAGGTAAGTATTGATAATTATGTTAGAGTAGCAATCTTTATATTGATTTTTTTAATTTTTCAAACTGTTTTATATTATTTTCAACAATCGTTAACATCTATCATTTGTAAAAAATCAGTGTATATTTATAGAAAAAAGATTTTTCATAATATCCAAAATACCTCACTTGAGTCGGTAACTGGTAATAAAAATGCCAAGTTATTAGCTTCGTTAACAACTCAAATTGAACAAATAGAAAGAGATTATTTTTACTCAATTTACTGGGGAGGATATTTATTATGCCAACTTATAGTTGCTGTTGTGATTTCTATTTATATTAATCCTATAATGGCATTGTTAACAATCATATTAAGTCTCCCTAATTTAATAGTAACCATTTCGTTCAAATCTTCTCTTGAAAAAAAACAAGATAATATAATTTCTGAAAATAATTCAGTGGTATCAAACTTTCAAGATATAGTGGATGGAATTAGCGATTGGAAAACTTCGAGTGCAGATGTCAATATTTTTAAATTATTTAAAAAAGTTAGCTTGAAATATTTTGAAGCGCAAAAGCAATTTGAAAAATTCCAATATCTAGTAATTAGTCTGAATCAATTATTTTCTAATACTTTGTATTTTGGTAGTTGGTTAATTGGTGGCTTCTTTATCTTAAAAGGTCAGCTAAGTTTAGGAAGTTTAATTGCATTTTCTCAACTCTTAGTAAGAATCTCATATCCCGTATATACTTCATCCGATTTATTATCGCGATGCATTAGTGGTAAAAAAACCTTAAAATATTTGAATGAAGAATTTTTATATAAGGCAGAAGGTGAAAAATTAATGTCGGTTAACTCAATCGCATTATGTGACTTTGTTGCTTTTAATGCTAATAGAGATCCTCTATTTAAATTAAATATTAATTTCTTATATGGCGAAAAATATTTATTGATAGGAAAAAGTGGGAGCGGAAAGAGTACAATATTAAAATCTATATTACGTGAAAATGTAGACTACCAAGGTGTAATTACTATAAATGGTGAAGATATTAGTAATTTTGAAGAAAATAGTATTTATAAGAAAATTTCGTATGTACCACAACAACCTCATATATTCAAAGCGACTTTAAAAGATAATCTAACACTATTTGATAACCATTATACGAACGAACAAATTTATGTAGCATTAAGATTTGTTGAACTATCAAAATGGGCTAATCCAGAGTCACTAGCTAGGGAAATTTCTAGTGAGTCTGGGAAACTATCTGGCGGTGAAGCTAAGAGAGTTGCCTTGGCTAGAGCGTTATTGATTAACAGAGATATCTTACTCATAGATGAATTTTCATCGGGAATAGATTTGGAAACTCTAGGAAAGATAGAGGAAAGAATAACAGCATTGAATAAAATGGTCATATATGTTACTCATTCTAATATAGATAATTTATCTTCTGGTTTTTCCAAAGTTATAAACTTAGATAAACATTGAAAAGGTTTCAAATTATAACTCTAATTTTTTAGCTTTTTGTATCTAACTTAATTTTACAAATTGGGAAACGAAAAAAGGAGTAGAATTTATTCTTAAGTCAGTATATGAAAAAGTCTATATCATCAACTTTGAATCTTCTCGTTTTTGGGCAGTCTTGAATACGAAGTTTTGAGTTAACTGGAGAAGTGGTATGTTTCAAATGGAAAAGAATGAATGTATATACCACTCAGAGTTGAAGTTAAAGGACTTTGAAACTCTATTTCTCAATTTGTTTGGAAAAAGAGTTGAAAAAGTACGATTTGCAATAGATTATATGTTATTCTAACAGTCGCAGTTTAAAGGAGCTTGTAACCACATGATTGAATTGAAAAATAGTTGTTTGACTGTTCAGTTTAGTGAGGTTAAAGGATCCTTGTCTTCCATAAAAGAATCAAATCATAAAACTGAGTAAAATAGCACATTGATTATAGACATCCCCGATTTGAGTGAGTATGGTTGCAAGAGCGATTATTACTCACCCTTTTATGTGACTTTGATCGTCTCACTCCGTAATATGCGAGACAAAAAATCTAACTTTGGGGGTCAGTACATAGATGGGAGGTTATGATTTGTTTAAAAGGAGCAAACTATTTATAAGGTTTATCCACTATATCTATAGCTTGTGAATTATAGAATACCACAATGATTGAAAAACTTTGTAAATAAAGGTTTAGTGGTTGATTATAGCGATGATGTATCTGTGGAAGGAGATTATGTTTGCTAAGGTATTTTTTGCAGAAATAGTGGTACAATATCCTTAGAATAGTTCAAAATTTATCTTTGCTAGGGGAAAGGGAGATTGAACTCCCTGATGCATCCGTCTTAGTATGGGATTAATGTTCTATAAAAAGGAAATGTTATAAAGGTGATATTGATGGAAAAATATGAATTTACAGCGACAACAGCAAAATCAGATATTATAATTGGTATCCTTTTTCCTATGTTCCTCATGCTTCCTGTATTAGGCATACAGTTGGCTATATTATATTTAAAACTGAATGATTTTTTTTAAATTACAACCTCTTTTTCTTTATGCGATAGTATTAGTGTTTTTTGGTATTAGTTTTCTTTTAATTAAAAAAATACAAGGTAGTCTAGTGAAGAATTTTGTCGTAGAATTATCTGGAAGAAATATTAAGATTTGGTGTAATGGGAAGGAAATTTTATCAGGAGAAGTTGTTTTCTGTAAGATAAAAAATAACGAACATAAAATAGGAGCAAGAGCCTTAAGGGTGGATATCTATACCAAGGGGGACCAAATAAAATTTCGAGTTCGGTCTAAGGAATATGAAAAATTATCATCTTCTACTTGGAATCCTCTCGGGACAAGTGAGCCATCTGATGTAGAAACGTTATTATCTTTGGGCCAAAAAATAAAAAATGCTATGGAAGAAGAAGTTTTGATAGAAGATGAAGCTTCAAAAAAACCTCGATCGTTTTGATTGAGGTTTTTAGCATATTTCTTAGACAACACCTTGGGCAATCATAGTGTTTGCTATATTTTCAAAGGCAGCAATATTTGCACCAGCAAGATAGTCAGTACCAAGTCCGTAAGTTTCTGCTGTTGTTTTAGCAGTGTTGAAGATATTGGTCATAATGCCTCGTAGGCGTCCGTCAACTTCTTCACGCGTCCATGAGAGGCGAAGGCTATTTTGACTCATTTCAAGAGCCGATACAGCTACACCGCCAGCATTGGCAGCTTTTGCAGGTCCATATAGGAGTCCGTTTTCTTTGTAAACCTTAATGGCGTCAATGTCACTTGGCATGTTGGCTCCTTCAGATACACAGATAACGCCTTGAGCAACCAAGCGTTTAGCGGCTTCGCCATTGATTTCATTTTGAGTGGCACATGGAAGAGCGATATCATAGTTTTCAGCGTAAGTCCAGACAGAGCCTTCATGATAAGTAGCAGTAGCTTTCTCAGCAGCGTATTCGGTTAAACGAGCACGGCGATTATTTTTAACATCTGCTAAAAGGTCAAAGTCAATACCGTTTTCATCGATGACATAACCGTTTGAATCAGATACGGAGATGACTGTTGCACCGAGTTGAGTCGCTTTTTGAAGGGCGAACTGGGCAACGTTACCAGAACCTGAAATGACAACCTTTTTGCCAGCTAGGGTATTACCGTTTGCTTGCAGCATTTCTTCAGTGAAGTAGACTAGACCATAACCAGTAGCTTCTGGGCGGATCAAGCTACCACCAAATCCAAGAGGTTTACCTGTCAAGACGCCTGCATCAAATTGGTTGAGGCGTTTGTATTGACCATAAAGGTAACCAATCTCACGAGCTCCAACACCAATATCACCAGCTGGTACGTCCAGTGATGGTCCGATATATTTTTGTAGCTCCGTCATGAAGCTTTGGCAGAAGCTCATCACTTCAGCATCCGTCTTTCCTTTAGGATCAAAGTCTGCTCCACCTTTTCCTCCACCGATTGGAAGTCCAGTCAAAACGTTTTTAAAGATTTGTTCAAATCCGAGGAATTTCAATATTCCTTGGTTTACAGTTGGGTGGAAACGAAGTCCGCCTTTATATGGTCCAACAGCTGAGTTAAATTGGACACGGTAACCGCGGTTAACTTGTACTTTTCCATCGCGGTCAAGCCAAGGAACACGAAAAGAAATTACACGCTCAGGTTCTGCAATCCGTGCCAAGATATTTTCCTCGATATACTCAGGGTGTTTTTCAAAGACAGGCTCCAAGGTACTGAAAAATTCTTCAACCGCCTGGAGAAATTCAGCCTCGTGCCCATTACGAGCTTTTACAGTTTCAAACACGCTTTGGATATATTCTTTAGCAGATGTCATATCGTTCTCCTTGTTGTCATCTTATATTACGTGAGCCATTATAGCAGAATTTTTAAACAGTGTAAAGAATAAACGGGAATTTCCTAAAAATTCGTTCAATTTCTCCGCTACTAGAAGAGTAAAATAATGGTAAAAACGAACAATTTACTGAGTAAATTATTTTTAAAAAAGAAATAGCGAAAATATGGTATAATGTTAGAAATAATGAAATCTGGAGGATCAAAAGAGATGGTATCGACTAAAACGCAGATTGCTGGTTTTGAATTTGACAATTGCTTGATGAATGCAGCAGGGGTGGCTTGTATGACGGTGGATGAGTTGGAAGGTGTCAAAAACTCAGCAGCGGGAACCTTTGTCACAAAGACTGCGACCTTGGACTTCCGTCAGGGAAATCCTGAACCACGTTACCAAGATGTTCCACTTGGTTCCATCAATTCTATGGGCTTGCCAAATAATGGTTTGGACTATTATCTGGACTATCTTTTGGACTTGCAGGAAAAAGAGCCAAACCGAACTTTCTTCCTTTCCCTAGTCGGCATGTCTCCAGAGGAAACACATACCATCTTGAAAAAAGTCCAAGAGAGTGAATTTAAAGGTCTGACGGAACTCAATCTCTCTTGTCCAAACGTTCCAGGAAAACCTCAGATTGCCTATGATTTTGAAACAACAGACCGTATCTTGTCAGAGGTATTTGCCTACTTCACAAAACCGCTTGGAATTAAGTTGCCACCTTATTTTGATATTGTTCACTTTGACCAAGCAGCAGCTATTTTTAACAAGTATCCACTTAAGTTTGTCAACTGTGTCAACTCCATCGGGAACGGCCTTTATATAGAAGACGAGTCTGTCGTTATTCGTCCTAAAAATGGTTTCGGTGGGATTGGTGGAGAGTACATCAAACCAACCGCTCTAGCGAATGTACATGCCTTTTATCAACGCCTCAATCCTCAAATCCAAATCATCGGAACAGGAGGTGTCTTGACAGGTCGCGACGCCTTTGAACATATCCTTTGTGGTGCTAGTATGGTGCAAGTCGGAACCACACTTCACAAGGAAGGTGTGGATGCTTTTGAACGCATTACGACTGAACTCAAGGAAATCATGGTGGCAAAAGGGTACGAGAGCTTGGAAGATTTCCGTGGGAAATTGCGCTATATTGATTAAATCCAACAAAAAATAAAAAGAAAGGAGAGAAGATGCTCGCAATAGAAGAGAGCCAGAAGTTGGCTTTATCAAATCTACCTGCTCTGACCCTAGTTACCGGTGCCGATCAAGGTCAGTTTGAAGTTATGAAGGATCAGGTGCTGAAACAGCTCGGCTATGATCCTGCTGACCTCAACTTTGCTTACTTTGATATGAAAGAAGTAGCTTATAAGGACTTAGAACTGGAGCTGGTCAGTCTCCCTTTCTTTGCGGATGAAAAGATTGTGATATTAGATCATTTTGTCGATATCACAACGGCCAAGAAACGTTTTTTGACAGATGCTGAACTCAAATCATTTGAGGAATACCTTGACAATCCTTCGCCAACGACCAAGTTACTAATCTTTGCAGAAGGAAAACTAGATAGCAAGAGACGTTTGGTCAAACTGCTCAAGCGTGATGCGATAGTCTTTGATGCCATTGAACCTAAGGAACAAGAAGTGCGTCAATACTTTCAGAAATGGAGCCAGGAACAAGGTCTTCAGTTTGCTGATAAATCTTTTGAAAATCTACTCCTCAAATCCGATTTTCAGTTTAGTGAGATCCAGAAAAATTTATTCTTTTTACAGTCCTATAAGTCAGATGGGGTGATTGAGGAAAAGGACATTGTCGAAGCGATTCCTAAGACTTTACAGGACAATATCTTTGACTTAACTCAGTTTATCTTGGCTAAAAAGATTGACCAGGCGCGTGACTTGGTCAGAGACTTGACTTTACAAGGCGAAGATGAAATCAAGCTGATTGCCGTGATGCTGGGACAACTTCGAACCTACGCCCAAGTCAAAATATTAGCAGAGTCAGGACAAACAGAATCGCAGATTGCAAGTAATCTAGGGACTTACTTGGGACGCAATCCCAATCCATATCAGATCAAGTTTGCACTAAGAGATTCGAGAGGGATTTCCTGGTCCTTTCTCAAACAAGCTATCTCTTATCTGATTGAAGCAGACTACCAGATTAAGTCGGGTGTGTATGAAAAAGGCTACCTCTTTGAGAAAGCACTTTTACAGATAGCTAGCCAGATGTAATGAGCATAAAACTTGAAAAATGACTATGTTTACGTTATCATTTTCATATAGAAAGAAAAAGAGGTATTACAAATGGCTATTATCTTACCAGATCTTCCATATGCTTACGACGCATTGGAACCATATATTGATGCAGAAACAATGCACTTGCACCATGACAAGCACCATCAAACATATGTAAACAATGCGAACGCAGCACTTGAAAAACACCCTGAAATCGGTGAAGATCTTGAAGCCTTACTTGCAGATGTAAAATCTATCCCAGCTGATATCCGTCAAGCCCTTATCAACAATGGCGGTGGACACTTGAACCACGCTCTTTTCTGGGAATTGATGACTCCAGAAGAAACAGCACCATCAGCAGAACTCGCAGCAGAAATCCACGCCACATTTGGTTCATTTGAAGAATTCAGAGCAGTCTTTACTGCAGCAGCTACAACTCGCTTTGGTTCAGGATGGGCATGGCTAGTTGTCAACAAAGAAGGTAAACTTGAAGTGATGTCAACAGCCAATCAAGACACTCCAATCTCAGAAGGCAAAACCCCAATCTTGGCTCTGGATGTTTGGGAACATGCTTACTACGTAAAATACCGTAACGTACGTCCAGACTACATCAAAGCTTTCTTCTCAGTTATCAACTGGAACAAGGTGAATGAGCTCTACGCAGCAGCAAAATAATGAAATATGGAGGGAAGAGTAGATCTTCTCTTTTTAAGGCTATTCTCACTGATGTCTGACTAAATCGTCAGACTTTTTTCATTTCTATGAGAAACGTGCCAACTTAGAGAAAATATGGTAGAATAGAGTGTTAAGTAATCGTAGAAAAAAGGATAAGTATGCGTAAAGAAATTGCACCCGAATTATACAATTATAATAAGTTTCCTGGTCCCGAGTTCCATGTGAATGGAGATAAGATAGAGACAGAAGGGATCACTTTTTCCTTGGTTGAAAATGTTAAGGAAGCTTTTGATGTGACCGTTTTTAATCAGCGCTTTTCAGAAGTTTTGAATAAATTTGACTATATCGTAGGTGACTGGAGTAATGAGCAGTTACGTCTGCGTGGTTTTTACAAAGATAATCGTACAGAGGAGACGCTAGAAAAGATTAGTCGCTTGCAGGATTACCTGCTAGAATACTGTAGCTATGGATGTGCCTATTTTGTCTTAGAAAATGAGGCACCTAAACGAGCGTCATTTGACCAAAAAATGCGCAAGAAAGAGGAAGAACACTTCTCACGCAAAGGGAAGAAGTCCTCTCAGAATAAACGTAAACCTCATACAAACAAGAGAAATCGACGCCGTCAAAAGGAACATAAGTTCCGTGAAGAAGATGTTGACCAACGCCATTTTGTCATTCGTCAGAAATGATAGTGGGAAAAAATAAGGAGAAGAGATGAAACCGTCCATTTATAGTTTAACACGTCAAAATATGCAGGAATGGGTACTAGAGCAGGGAGAAAAGAAATTCCGTGCAGATCAAATCTGGGAATGGCTCTACCGTAAACATGTCCAATCATTTGAAGAAATGACCAATCTTTCTAAGAACTTGATCGCTAAACTCAATGAGCAGTTTGTGGTGAATCCATTGAAACAACGTGTCGTCCAAGAGTCGGCAGACGGTACCGTTAAGTATCTATTTGAATTGCCAGATGGCATGTTGATTGAGACTGTACTTATGCGTCAACACTACGGTTTGTCAGTCTGTGTGACCACTCAGGTCGGCTGTAATATCGGCTGTACCTTCTGTGCATCTGGTTTGATCAAGAAGCAACGCGACCTCAATAATGGTGAAATTGTATCTCAGATCATGCTGGTTCAAAAATACTTTGATGAGCGTGGTCAAGGCGAACGTGTGAGCCATATTGTAGTCATGGGGATCGGTGAGCCTTTTGATAACTACAATAATGTCTTGAACTTTATCCGTACTATCAATGATGACAAGGGAATGGCTATTGGTGCCCGTCATATCACCGTTTCAACTTCGGGCTTGGCCCACAAGATTCGTGACTTTGCCAATGAAGGAGTGCAGGTCAATCTTGCCGTCTCCCTTCACGCGCCAAACAATGATCTTCGTTCCAGCATTATGAAAATCAATCGTGCTTTCCCGATTGAAAAACTCTTTGCTGCCATTGAATACTATATCGAGACAACCAACCGTCGTGTGACTTTTGAGTACATCATGCTTAATGAAGTCAATGATGGTGTAGAGCAAGCCTTGGAATTGGCAGAATTGCTCAAGAATATCAAGAAATTATCTTATGTAAACTTGATTCCATATAACCCTGTCAGCGAACACGACCAATATAGCCGTAGTCCTAGAGAACGCGTGATGGCTTTCTATGATACACTCAAGAAAAACGGCATTAACTGTGTTGTTCGTCAAGAACATGGTACAGATATTGATGCTGCCTGTGGACAATTACGTTCAAACACTATGAAAAAAGACCGTCAAAAAGCAGTTACTGCAGTAAATCCATCATAAAATGAATAGAAAAAAACAAATTACATTAGGTATGGGAGTAGCGTTTTACAGCATTTGTATCGTCTGTTTTTGTTTTACTCCCCAACCTCAACTTCCTACAGGAGTGGAAACTCCAG
>ERZ773099.2463-NODE-2463-length-12685-cov-9.908789_pt1 | contig 12685 bp, 8 predicted proteins | sample MGYA00511120_ERZ773099 | MGnify/ENA primary metagenome ERZ773099 (study PRJEB29015, sample SAMEA2738012) | human oral metagenome | biome: human oral; feature: human-associated habitat; material: dental | place: China | collected 2104 ... | reverse complement strand
TGCGGTCGGCCATCTCGCGGAAGAACTTCATCTCCGCCCGCGTCCCCACCAGCGGAATCATGACCTCCGGCCTCACCTTGACGCCGGCCTTCGTCAGCTCCGCCACGGCCTCGAAGATAGCGTTGATCTGCATCTCGTAGATCTCGGGGTAGACCATCCCCAGGCGGCAGCCGCGGAACCCCAGCATCGGGTTGGCCTCGTGCAGCTGATATGCCTTGTTCAGCGTTCGGCGCAGCTTCTCGGCCTCCGGAGAGGAAGCGGCGCCCTTCTTCTCCAGCTCGCCCAGCGCCTCCAGCAGGGCCGGCTCCTTGGGAAGAAATTCGTGCAGGGGCGGGTCGAGCAGCCGGACGATGACGGGGTACCCGTCCATCGCCTTGAAGATCCCGACGAAGTCGTCCTTCTGCATCACCTTCAGCTTGTCCAGCGCCGCGACGCGTTCCTCGAGGGACTCGGCCACCACCAGCCGCTGCATCACGGGCAGGCGGTCGGTCGCCATGAACATGTGTTCCGTGCGGCAGAGGCCGATGCCCCTGGCCCCGAACTCGCGGGCGCGCCTCGCATCCTCCGGCGTGTCCGCGTTGGCCCAGACCTCCTGTCCGGCCGCCTCGTCCGCCCAGCCGAGCAGCCTCTTGAAGTCCTCCGAGAAGGTCGCCTCGGTCAGCGGCACCTGCCCCGCGAGCACGCGGCCCGAGGAGCCGTCCACCGTCACGAAGTCCCCCTTCTTCAGGGTCCTGCCGCGGCTCGTGAGGGTTTCGGACTCCAGGTCGATCGCCATCTCCTCGCAGCCGCAGACCGCCGGCTTGCCCATGCCGCGCGCCACGACCGCCGCGTGGCTGGTCATGCCGCCGCGGCTCGTCACGACGGCGGCGGCCGCAAAGAGGCCGTGGATGTCGTCCGGGCAGGTCTCGGGGCGCGCCAGGATGACGGACTTTCCCTGATGCGCCAAATCCTCCGCCTCGTCCGCCGTGAAAACCAGCATCCCGACCCCGGCGCCCGGCGACGCGGGCAGGCCGGCGGCAAGCAGCTCCTGAGGCGCGTTCTTGTCCACCTGGCGGTGCAGCAGCTGCTCCACCTGCTCGGGGGTCACGCGCGTCACCGCCGTCGCGGTGTCGATCAGCCCCTCGTTCACCATGTCCATGGCAATCTTCACCGCCGCCGCCGCCGTCCTCTTGCCCGTGCGGGTCTGGAGCAGGAAGAGCCTGCCGCGCTCGATGGTGAACTCGATGTCCTGCATGTCCTTGTAGGCATTCTCCAGCTGTTTCGTCAGCCGGCAAAGCTCCCTGTAGATATCGGGCATGGCGCTCTCCAGCTGGCTTATGGGCATGGGGGTGCGGATGCCCGCCACGACGTCCTCGCCCTGAGCGTTGATGAGGAACTCGCCGTACAGCTTGTTCTCGCCGTCGGACGGGTTTCGGGTGAAGCAGACGCCCGTTCCGCAGTCGTCGCCCAGGTTGCCGAAGATCATGGATATGACGTTGACCGCCGTCCCCAGGTCGTCGGAAATCCTGTTGATCTTCCGGTAGGTCACGGCGCGCGGGATGTTCCAGCTCCTGAACACGGCCTCGATGGCCCTGCGAAGCTGCTCCCACGGGTCGGTCGGGAAGTCCCTCCCCGTCGCCTCCTTATAGATCTTCCTGTACTCGGCCACCAGCTTCTCCAGCGCCTCAGCCGGGATCTCGAAGTCCTGGGAGACCCCGAGCCCATTCCTGCAGGCCGCGAGCGCGGACTCGAAGCGGTCGGCGTTCACCTCGTCCACGACGTTGCCGAACATCTGGATGAAACGGCGGTAGCTGTCGAAGGCGAAGCGCCGGTTGCCGGATACGGAGGCCAGCCCCTCGACGGTCTCGTCGTTCAGTCCCAGGTTCAATATCGTCTCCATCATCCCCGGCATGGAGATGGGCGCACCGGAGCGCACCGAGACCAGAAGCGGGTTCTTCCCGTCGCCGAAGCCCTTGCCCGTCTCCTTCTCCAGCGCCTTGACGGCCTCTTTGACCCCATCCCAGACCGTATCCATGATCCCGGGGTCCTGCATGTACCTGCGGCAGACCTCCGTCGTGAGGATGAACCCGGGCGGGACGGGAAGCCCGCTCTGCACCATCTGGCAGAGGTTGGCCCCCTTGCCCCCCAAAAGCAGCCTCTGGTCACCCTTGCCCTCCTTCAAGTTGTAGATGAACTTCTCCGCCATATCGCACCACTCCTTATCCTGGAAGTAGCCCGTCGGGCCTTCATGATTTCAGGCGAGACGAAAACACTGCGTCCCAGAGGTTCGCTGGCCCGCCTCGTTTTCATTTTACCTCGCCGGTGGACAAATCGAAAGCCGCCCCGTATTGCCAAGAGCCACGGGGTGGCTTCCAAAGGTCAACGCTTAGGGGGAATCGTCCCCTGCGGGGCAATCCCCATCGGCAGCGCCGATCCTCACCAAGGTCAGCAGCTCCTTCATGAAAGGAGGACAGACCCTAGCATATCTCCAATGTGTGCTCCATGCCGATATTATCCAAAAAGACCTATCGTGCGGGAGGGGGGTGGACCGAAGGTTTAGCGTAGCTACAATTATCACAGAACAACGACACAACGACAAATTCTCTTGACACCGATTGCAAAATACAGTTATAATAAAAAAGTTAGAATCCGTGCGGAGAAGTGGCCGAGTGGTCGAAGGCGGTTGACTCGAAATCAACTGAGCGGCTTGCCGTTCCGTGAGTTCGAATCTCACCTTCTCCGCCATTTTTATTTCCACAGAAATCTGACCAAAGCAAAAATCCTGCTCACAAGCGGTTTTTTTGCTTTTTTTGTTGTCTGACGATATCTACCGGAATATCCCTGAATCAAATCGACTACCGTATAACAAACTGTATAATGGAGCTAAGAACTCGGAACAACCTTGGGAGTTATACGGTCAAACCTCTTTTCAATAGTCCCAGCAATGTTTTAGTGGACTTTTGGGGTTATACGGCGTGGATTTTCGTTATACACAGGCACGTTCAAAATCGTTATACGGGAGGGCAGAGAAATGGCCTTGACGGAAATGGCAGTCCGCAATGCAAAAGCCCATGAAAATGGAGGCAACTACTCTCTCTGATGGCGATGGGCTTATGCTCCTGGTGAAAAAGAGCGGTGCCAAAAGCTGAGTGCTCCGTTACTGGCTGGATGGGAAAGAAAAAAGGACGGAGCTTGGATCGTACCCGCTCATTGGGCTTGCCGATGCGAGGAAGCTGAAAAACGCTTTCAAGCACGAGCTCGTAATGGGAGTCAATCCACAGGAGAAAAAACGCGCCGAGCGCAAAGAGGCTGCCCGTGTGGAGGCCATCAAGGCTATGACCTTCGCGCACGTGGCCGAGGAGGGGAGGGGGAAATCCCCTTCCGATAGGGTCCATCCCTCAGGACTGCACCCAGCAGAACTTCCGTCCTCCAAGGCATCCGACCTCGACGTCAAGGCCGTAAACCGCGGACAGCAGTTCGCCGTCGATCACATCGTCCGACGGGCCCCATGCGGCCAGCCGCCCTTTTCGCAGGACCGCCGTGGTTCCCCCCACATCGAGCGCATGGTCAGGAAAATGCGTCGTCATGATAATCCCTATCCCCTGATCCCTCAAGCTTCTTACCAACCGAAGGAAACGGAACTGATTCCCGAAATCCAGATGGGCGGTGGGCTCGTCCAGTACCAGCACCTCCGGCTCCTGGGCCAGGGCTGCAGCCAGCAGCACCAGTTGGCGCTCTCCGCCGGAAATGTCCGTGTAGGGTTTGTCATAAAGGTGGGCGACATTCAAGAACGCCAGCTTTTCCATGGCCGTTCTTTCTTCCTCGGCACCGGGATGAGCCAGGTATCCCATGCGGGAGATCCGCCCCATGACGACGACATCCCGTACAGGGAAGGGGAAGAAGGGCACGTGCGTCTGCGGAAGATAAGCTATTTTTCGGGCCAAAGCCCGGGCTCCGTAGTTCTTCACGGGGACCCCATCGATCAGGATTTCCCCGAGGCCACCACGAAGCTCCCCAACGATACATCTGAGGAGTGTACTCTTCCCCATTCCGTTCTCTCCCAGAATGCAGAGGATATCCGGCGCCGAATAGGCAAACGAGATCCCGTCCAGTATGCTCTTTCCCCTGTGGTATTCGAAACTCAGATCGCGTACCTCGAGACGCATCACCAGTTCACCCTTCTCTTGTAGATGAAATAGATGAACAGGGGCGCACCGACAATACCCGTGACGACCCCCAGAGGGATTTCCGAGGCAGTGAGCGTTCGGCATATTCCGTCGATGAGGATCAGATATGAAGCCCCGAGAGAGACGCTCACCGGAAGCAGCACCCGGAAGTCTGGACCTACGAGGAGCCTGGCGAGATGAGGGACGACGATCCCCACCCAGCCGACGACGCCCGCCACGCTGACGGAGAGGGCGGTCAGCACGCTGCCGGCCGCGATTACGACGGCACGGTCCGCCCTTACATTAACTCCCATGGATTGGGCCTCCCGGTCTCCCAGGCTCAGGATGTTGAGCCGCCACCGAAAAAGGTGCAGGACGGCCAGAGATATGATGTAAAAGGGCAGAATCCGCCGAAGCTCAGGGTAGTCGACCGAGGAAAAAGAGCCCATAAGCCAGAAGACGATCTGAGGCAGTTTTTCATAAGGGTCGGCGATGAACTTGAGCAGGGAGATGAGCGACGAAAAGAGAGCGCCAACAAGCATTCCCGCAAGCACAAGCGTCACAGCGGACCGCCTGCTGCGGGCTGCGAGAACGAAGACGATGCCCAAAGAAAGCATTCCGAACCCAACGGCAAAAACCTGGACGAGAACCACCCCGCCGGAGAGAAGAATGGCCAGGGCCGCACCAAACCCCGCGCCGTTCGAGACCCCCAACGTATAGGGAGAGGCCAGGGGATTCTTGAACAGCCCCTGAATCAGAACCACCGGCTTAGCCGGTGGTTTGCACTGGCCCTGTAAGGGCCTCATACCGGCAGCCCTGACGGGCCCCGAAGTTATGCCGCCCGCAACACCGTTTCTGGCTGCCCCTAAAGGGGCCCTTTAATTGCCTTCTCTTACCACAGCTTCACCCGTAAACGGGTCATACATCTCTTTCAGGCTCAACTCGTCAGCCACCTTGTCCTCTGACAGCTGCGCTCGGATATACTCCGCTATACGCTTCTGATTCCTTCCCACCGTATCTACGTAATACCCACGGCACCAAAATCTACGGTTTCCATAACGATATTTCAAATTCGCAAATCGGTCGAAGATCATCAGAGAGCTCTTGCCCTTCAGATATCCCATAATTTCAGATACGCTGTACTTCGGCGGGATGCTCACCAGCATGTGGATGTGGTCCGGACATAACTCCGCCTCGATAATCTCTACTCCCTTGCGCTCACACAAAGTTCGGATAATCTTACCTATCTCCACTTTATACCGACCATACACTATCTGACGGCGATATTTGGGTGCAAACACAATGTGATATTTACAATTCCAGCTCGTATGTGCTAAGGTTCCCTTGTCCATTTTTTCCCTCCTGTATCGTGATGCGGATCGGCGTCCTCTCACTTTACTTGAGGGAAAAAACTATTCATAGCTCAAAGCTACCTGAACCCCCGGCTGAGCCGGGGGTTTTCTAAAAGACTAAAAAACGGCGCCGGATACGCTCAAACCGGCGCCTATCATGGCCGATGCCATAATCCGGGGCAGCCGAACCTGCAAAATCATGCCGACCGCCATACTATCCAATGCCTCCCAGCCTGGCCAGAGCTTTCCCGCCAGGATTTTCAGGACCTCCAGAGGGCCAATATCGTAAGGGCCAATCATCAAAGAGGCAAAAGCAACGCCCACCGGAATCAGGACCAAGGCGGCCCGAAGGCTGGGGCAAAGGCTTCGGGATGCGTGGCCGTTATTCAAAAAGCCCCCTTGAAGGGAATCCCGTAAAATTCCTCATAAAAGCGCTCCACCTTATCCTTCAGGACGGATTCGTCGAAGCGCTCGGGGTAAAAGCGGTTTGCCAGCCAAAGCTCTCCAAGGGCGATCGAATCGGGGCCCGGATTGCCCCATATTTTGGTCCAGCTCGGAGCAAGGTAAACCCGCCCGTGCCTGACTGCATTGACGGGCTTCCATTTCTCGGAGGACAAAATCTCGTCGTAGACCTCCTTGTTACGATCCTGAACGATAATGACGTCCGGATCCCACTTGGCAACCCGTTCGAAGTTCACCTCTTTGTAGCCCTTCAGCTCCTTCGCCGCGACATTGACGGCTCCGGCCCTCTCCAGCTGACAACTGACATACTTCCCGGTACCGTAGGTCATGTTATTTTCATTGGCGATGAACACCCGTATCCGCTGGGCATCGGGGACATCGCTCAGGCGCTCTTCGACATATCTCCTGTTCTCCATGGCGAAGGCCCAGAGGGCCTCCGCTTGTTTCTCGCGTCCCGTCAAGCGGCCAAGGGTCTCGACCGCCCATTTACAGCCCAAGGTATACGCCGTATCCGGATCGGTAAGGTCCGGGCTCTGCGCCTCCTTCTGCTCCCCCTGCCACGTGCGCAGGGCCACGACGAGGACCGGGATCCCCAATTTTTCGAGCTGTGCAATCTTGCCCTTATCGAACTGCACCGCGACGATCACCAGGTCGGGCTTGAGCTTCGCAACCTCCTCGACGTTGCAGTCTTTGAGGTCTCCCGGCGTCGGCAGGGCCTCTATGCCCGGCAAGACATCCCTCATATACCCGCCGAGCAGCCTCTCCCATCCCTTCACAACGCCGACAAGGGACTTCCGGCCTCCCAGCTGAGTGATGATATCCAGGGAATGGTGCTGAAGACAGACGATCCTCTCGGAGGGAAAACGGACGCTCACCTCACGGTTTGCCTGATCGGTGATCGTCTCGGCCAAGCGGGCCGCCTTTTCCTGAGCCCCCGCGACAACAGGGAGCTGGAGCGCCATCACGAAGACGAGCAGTACGGCAAGCTGCCTTCTCCATCCGCAGCTCTTAGAAACAGAAAATTGCATATTCTCTACACTCCTTCCCCCATCCAAAGGGTATGCTGGAATTTTAACGCCATCACATCAAAGCGGGTTCCCTGCCGAAAAAAGATCGGTATTCCTCGTCCGTGAGCTCATAGACGTAAATGCAAACTCAAGTTATCTTGAAAAATAATTCGCTTTCATCACGTGAAGGATAGGACAAAAGGAATGCCATGTCAAGGCAGATCCCAGTCGTCCACCACGGCGGCAGGCGGCAGCCCTCCCTAAAAACGGCACACCTCAAATTCATATATTATTCAGATATTTTCGTATCCAATACGAAGCTCGACCGTCACTCTGTCGCCCTTCACATAACCTCGGCTTCCCCTGGGAACGTAAAGATAGCCGTTGTGCTCGGCAATGCTGCGATCCAGCCGGGCATGGGGAAGCAGCTGGCCATGCAGTTCATGGTCCTCGCCCCGATGGACATGCAGAGTAAAGTAGAAATTTACACGCGGATGTGGCTCCGCATCCGCGTCCAAGATGGCCGGGAGTATTGTCTCTCGATGCTCCTGGCAAAGGCTGGCTCGAATGGCGGGAATGACGTAAAAATCAAAAGTCATTTCCTCCCCGCCCGGTGGGCCGACCACCCCGATGACCGGCGTGCCATCCACGCTTGCAAAACAGGTCCGCTTGCCGGGACCGTGGTCGACACTGGAGAAATACAGCTCGCCGATCTCCGCGATGGCCGCCTGCAGAAGATCGTAACGACCGCGCCCCGAGCCTCCGCTGATGACGACGATGTCGGCCTCGGCTGCTGCCTGGCAAAGCTGCCTCTGGAGCGCCGCCGTGTCGTCTTTCAAAATGGGGTAAAGCAGAGCCCTGCCTCCCCACTGTTCGACCTTGGCTCGCATGGAATAGGTGTTGGACTCTATGGTCTGCCCGATCAGGGGCGTATCGCTGCAAGCGACCAGCTCGTCGCCGGAGGGCAGAAGCGCCACTGCCGGCTTGCGATAGACCGGTACGGTCAAGTTCCCGCCCGAGGCCATAAGATTCAAATGGGAAGGGCGGACAAGTGTATTCCGGGACAACAGCACCTCGCCAATCGCCATTCTCTCCCCGACCGGAATCACGTTCTGCCCCCGTTTCACCGGTTCGGACTGGCGGATTGCGTACAGCCGGCCATCACGGAATTCTGTATCCTCAACCTTTACCATCGTGTCGAAGCTGTCGTTGAAAATACCGATGCCGGTACTCGTTAAGCGGTAATCGGCCTCCTCCAGCCATCCTTCGGCCGAGTTGCCGTTCCTGGCATAGCGCTCGAAATTGAAACTGACGCCATCCCAGCGGCTGCAGGGCGTGTCGGGGAGGTTCAACCGAGAACGGACGTCCTCCGCGACAACCCGGCCACAGACCTCCTGCAGGGGGAGATACTCCGTTCCCAATGTCCCCTTGAAACGGGAGCAGATGAGCCGCACCGCTTCCCGCCTGGCAATGCCGTCGATCACAGGCAAAGCGCCTACCTCGGGGGATCCCGATGGGCCAGTATCATGTCGGCCTGTTCGTCGGTCAGGTCATAGCGGAAAAAGCGGGTGTAGAAGTCCTTCAGCGTGTCCCTCATACGGATATCCCCGAACCGGTCAGGGTGCAGGGTTTTGGCCAGGAGCAACATCAGCAGGGGCTGCTGTACCCCCGAATCCCAGAAAAACACGCCCGTCGGCACGATGACGATACGTTTTTTGGCCACCGCAGCCATGCCCTCGTAATCGGGGTCCTTGAGCATTTCGGCAATGACTTCCTCGGCGGTGTCGTTTCCGGAGGAGCCGGCATGATCGACGAAAATATAATCGGGATTCCAATGGATCAGCTGCTCCTTTCCGATGATGGCCGAACCGGCGGTAATCTCGGCAGCTACGGGGACTCCGCCGCAACGCCGGATCATATCCGTCTTGTTGGAACACTTGAGGATTTTCTGGTTGGCAAAATAGACGGTAGGGCGATCAGCCTCCGGAACGCTCTCCACGCGCTTGGCAATCAGATCGGTCAAAGAGTAAAAATAATCGGCGTATTTCTTTGCGAGATCCGGGGCCCCGCCGCCGATCGCCTCGGCGTAAACGGCCAGTATCCTGGCGACGTCGTCATAAGAACCCGTGGAGGCGTGGGGAACCACGCTCATCCCCGCCGCTCTCATCGTCTCGGTCGTGATGGGATTCGGAAAGTTGAAAACCACGTCGGGCTCGTAGTTCATCAAGTCCTCGATATTGGGCTCGCTATGAGCATTCGGGATGCCGGGAACGGTGTCGACGCGCCTATAGACGACATTGGACCAAGGCCAGCTGTAAATATGGAAATCCCCGTCGAAAACGATCTTGTCCTCGGCATCCAGCAGCACAACCTTTTCATAGGAGGGACCGAAAAGGCAGCCGATCTTCCTTACCTCGGCCGGGACCGTAATCTCCGTGCCGTCCACATTCACAATCGTCTTGTGGTTCGGATTCTCCGCAGACAGGGCCGTTCCCTGAATGCACAACGCCAGCAGCACCAACAGCGACGGAATCCATTTTCTCTTCATGGCGGATTGTTCCTCCTTTGAAACTATGATAATATTCTGTCATTATATTCTCATTTTACGATGGACCTGTCAAATCGGTCAATGTCCCTGTGGGAGGGGCCCGGATGCAGAAGAAAGCGAACCGCCGCTACGGTACCGTTCTTTTGACACTCTGCCTTTTGATGGTGGGGGCGTTGTTTTTTTCGTTTTTCATCGGGCGGTACTCCATAACTCCGGAACAGGCGGCGTCCTTGCTGCTGGAGTCCCTTTTCGGCACGCCGTCTGGGATCGCAGGCAATGTGCGCAAGGTGTTTTTCAACATTCGGCTGCCTCGAGTCATCGGGGCCTTCGGGGTCGGCGCCGTCCTCACACTCTCGGGCAGCGTGTATCAGTCAACCCTGAAAAACCCGATGGTCTCTCCGGATATCCTGGGGGCAACAGCAGGGGCCGGCTTTGGAGCGGCTCTTGGGCTGACCCTCAACGGTTCGGGTATTGCGATACAGGTGCTGAGTTTCGGCTTCGGGCTCCTGGCTGTATCGTTCACCTGCGCCATCAGCTCCGTTATGGGCTTGCGGCGCAATACGACGCTGACCTTGGTCCTCACCGGCATGGTCATGCATGCGCTGTTTCAGGCTCTCGTTTCCCTGATCAAATACACGGCGGACCCCTACAGCAAATTGCCTGCCATCACCTTCTGGCTGATGGGCTCCCTTGCCTCCATGACATGGCGTGCCCTGCCCTTGTTCCTGATCCCCTCCCTTGTCGGAGCAATTCCCCTGTTTCTTTTGCGATGGAAGATCAATCTGCTTTCGTTGTCCGACGAGGAGGCGCTTTCGATAGGCGTGAACGTGACGGCGCTGCGCCGAACGATCATCGTGTGCGCCACCCTGATGACCTCTTCCGTCGTCGCGGTCAGCGGCACAATTGGATGGGTCGGGCTCATCGTCCCTCACGTGTCCCGGATGCTCGTGGGCCCCGACAGCCGGGTACAGCTTCCGGCAACGCTCCTCTTGGGAGGGACCTATCTTCTCCTGGTGGACGACGCCGCTCGCAGCCTGATGGCCATGGAAATTCCCATCGGCATTCTGACCGCGCTGATTGGCGCCCCATTCTTCATCGGACTGATTTACCGACAGAGAAGGGCAGGGACGTAATGCTGTCCGTGGAACATCTCTCCTGCGGTCATCGAAGCCATGTCTTGCTGAAAGATGTCTGCTTTTCCGTGGAGCCGGGAGAGATCGTCTGCCTTCTGGGACCTAACGGCATCGGCAAGAGCACTCTTTTTCGGACAATACAGGGATTCCTGCCGATCATTTCGGGCAGAGTCACCCTGGATGGGGTCGACCTGGACCGATTTTCGCGGCGAGAGCTCGCCGGTCACATCGCCTACGTCCCCCAAACTCAGGGGCAGCCTTTTCCCTACACCGTATACGACATGATCCTCATGGGGCGGGCTTCATTCGTGAAAAGTTTCTCATCCCCTTCCCGGGAAGACCATGCCATCTGCGCCGAGGTGATTCGCTGGCTATCTCTGGACTCCCTTCAGGACAAACTGTTCACGCAGATCAGCGGCGGAGAGCAGCGATTGGTGCTCATTGCGCGGGCCATGGCGCAACGTCCCCGGATAATGATGATGGACGAACCCACCTCCAACCTGGATTTCGGCAATCAGGTGCGGGTGTTGCAGCAAATCGTTCGGCTCTCCTCGAATCGGATCGGCGTCTTGATGATCACACACTCGCCGGACCAGGCACTGATCTGTGCGGATAAAGCCGTTCTGCTGCGGAGGGACAAGCCCGTCCTGGTAGGAAAGCCTCAGGATGTCTTGACGGAGAAGACCCTGATGGAAGCCTATGGTGTACGGATACGTTTTGCCTCAGTCGAAGGAGACGACGGAACACGGTTGGAGACATGCATACCGCTTATCCATCTCGAGAGAGAATGAAGATAGAGAATGAACCCGGGCTCGCAGGTGTCTTTCTCTCCGCAAGGCGATCTCATTGAGGGACAAATTCAAGGAAAATCTCCGCGCCGTAAAGACGACTATCTTCTCCGCAATCCTAACAAACGCGTCACCAAGGAATCGAATCTCGGTGTCGCTTGGTAATATGCTGTAAAGACTTGCCGTCCAACAGCCTGATGCTCTTCTGTCCCTTGTTGACCCACCGGTGGAAGCGCTTGTTCCACAGGTCCATTTCGGCGCAGGTTATGGCCTCCGGGCGCTGCTTATAGATGAGGAGCTGGTCCTGAAAGGCATTGTATCACGGCCGTAGTCCGGTGTCGGTGGCGCTCATTCTAGGAGATAAGAACTGGCGGTCCCAGCGGGATTCGAACCCGCGTCGCAGCCTTGAAAGGGCTGTGTCCTAGGCCCCTGGACGATGGGACCGCTTTTGAAATTGGACTGGTGAGCCGTGTGGGACTTGAACCCACGACACCCGGATTAAAAGTCCGGTGCTCTACCGACTGAGCTAACGGCTCAAACAACACATTCCTTTTTAAGACCAGGGTATTATATCATAAAAGACAATGGAGTTTTCTTGCTTTTTACCCCCTTGCCTTTTGAGTGGGTAGGGAGCCGCGTTCTTCAGCGATAGGCCCCCTTTCTTCCGCCCGTTTTTGCCTCGCACCCGACATTCCATGCGAAACGCTCAAATCCGCAGGCAAAAAAACGCCAAGCAGGAACTGTTTGAGAAAACAGTGTTAAGCTTAAGTTGCTAGATTGTGTCCACTCAAAATATTGTCAAAGTAGTCAAAATATGTCAAAATAGCTGTATGATGGAGATTAGCCAGGTGCAATACAAGCGTATAGCAGATTGTTGGCTCCTCGCTACGAGGAGCCTATTTTTGTAACCGCCTGTTCAGGAGCCTTGAGCATGTCGAGAGAGTTTTGATGGAAGCTCTGCAGGCTTTCTGAAAGCTCCCTAAAATGATTCAATCTCTCACCCTCTTTCCCTGGATTAAATCCTCTTTAAAGGCGGACTAGTATCAATGTGAAGAGGATGCCCCTGCGGGGCACCCTCTTCACGTTTACGCCTCTCTTATTCCCATTACATGGCCGGGGCTAGGATGCCCCCGGCTCCTCGCGGCTTCAGCAGGCGGGCATGGAGTCGATGCACTTCGACGGGCACTTGGCGACACACGTGCCGCAGTTCACGCACTTCTCCGGATCGATGACCGCGAGGTCGCGGTCCA
>ERZ773099.2461-NODE-2461-length-12694-cov-14.998655_pt1 | contig 12694 bp, 8 predicted proteins | sample MGYA00511120_ERZ773099 | MGnify/ENA primary metagenome ERZ773099 (study PRJEB29015, sample SAMEA2738012) | human oral metagenome | biome: human oral; feature: human-associated habitat; material: dental | place: China | collected 2104 ... | reverse complement strand
TTCCACGTTCAATGACCTCTCCATCTTTGAGGACAATAATCTGATCGGCATTGAGAATGGTTTTCAAACGGTGGGCAATGACAAAGCTGGTCCGTCCTGCCACAACCGCCTCCATGGCATGCTGAATCTTGCTTTCTGTTACGGTATCCACATTAGAAGTCGCTTCATCTAAAATCAAGACCTGAGGATCAGTCATCAGGGTTCGAGCAATGGAAATTAATTGTTTCTGCCCAGTTGAGAAGATATTTTGCTCATCATCAATAACAGTATCATACTTGTCAGGCAAGCTTTCGATATACTCATGAATATGAGTTGCCTTGGCAGCTGCTTCGACCATTTCCTGACTCGCATCTGGTACGCCAAAACGGATATTGTCCCGAATCGTTCCGCTAAACAAGACCGAATCCTGCAAAACAATGCCGACCTTGCTCCGCAGGGTGTCCAAATCATAGCCACGGATGTCTTTGCCATCAAAGCAAATGCTACCTGCATCCACATCGTAAAAGCGATTGATGAGGTTCATGATGGTTGTTTTTCCTGAACCTGTCGGACCAACGACAGCTATCATCTGCCCCTTAGGTGCGGAAATGCTAACATCTTTCAAAATCGGTTTATCAGGCAAATAAGAGAAATCAATGTGACTAATTTCAACACCTTCTCGCAATTCCGTAAAGGCAGGGGCATTTTGGGGGCGAATTTCCTCTTCTGCATCGAACATTTCCTGGATACGATCTGCTCCTGTAAAGGCTAGCTGAAGACTGCCCCAGCTAGCAGCAACCTGGATAATGGGCTGGTAATATTGCTGAGAAAACTGGGTAAACATGACAATCAAGCCTAAAGCTGTCGTTGTTTCGATACTTGGATCATTCAGTAGGACAGCTGAACCTGCAAAAATGACGATGGCAGTGTTGACTAAGCTCATCCCATTCATAACTGGAAAGAGGATACCCGAGAACATTCTTCCTTTAAAGGTCGCCTTGCGCACGCGCTCATTTTGCTCAACAAATCCTGCTATGATATCTTCTTGAATCCCTTGTACGATGACGGCTTTCTGACCAGATATACTCTCGTCCATGTAGGCATTGAGTTTCCCAACCTCTTTTTGCTGGATATTGGTGTACTTGCGAGCCATTTTCACTATAAAAACTAGCATGAGTACAGCTAAAGGAGTGCTGGCGACTGTGATAAGGGTGAGTGTTACATTTCTTGAAAACATGATAAAAATCAAACCGATATAAAGAGCAATATTGCTCATAACTTGGATCAGGCTTTCGTTAAGAGCTTGGAGGATATTATCCAAATCACTGGTGAAACGGGAGAGAATATCTCCATCCTGATGGCGATCAAAGAAAGAAACTGTCAAACGAGAGAGTTTCCCAAAGAGCCCCCTGCGCATCTCGTTTGTTGACTCCGCAATGACACGTGTCATCAGGGTCATGTAGATTAAACTCGATAGGCAGATGGTAAGAACAACGAGACCTAGATTAAGCATGAGAGCTGACAAACCCTGCCAAACGAATGCTGGATCCCCCTTTTGATAAGCCAAGACCAGATTGGCTAATTCTGTCACAGCTTGACCAGCAAAGACAGGGAAGAGGGCCTGTGCCACAGTCGCAAGAATAATCATCAGAATCACAATCAGAAAAGATAATTTGTAAATTTTAAAATAATTCCAAAAGAATTGGACTGTCTTCATCTTACTCCTCCTTCCCTTTCTGTGTTTCATAAATCTCACGGTAAACTGCATTGCTTGCTACCAAGTCTTCATGCGTTCCTTGTCCAATCAAACGTCCTTGATCCAAAACCAAGATCTTATCCGCATGGACAACCGAACTAATCTTTTGAGCAATGATAATCGTTGTTGTGCCTTTCAGGTCTTTGTTCAAAGCCTCCTGCACTAGTCGCTCTGACTTGGCATCCAAGGCTGAAGTCGAATCGTCAAAAATCAGGATACGGGGATTGCTGACAATCCCTCGAGCAATGGACATGCGTTGCTTTTGTCCACCAGAGAAATTTGCCCCCCGCTCTTCTACAGGACTTTCAAATGTCTTGTCCATACGACTGATAAACTCACTTGCTTGAGCAATACGTGCTGCACGCTCCAGTTCTGAAACAGTCGCATCTCCTTTGCCTTGTCGGAGATTATCTGCAATGGTTCCGCTAAAGAGTATAGCTCGCTGCAAGACGATGGAAACTGTTTTACGCAAAGTTCCCTCACTGACTTCGCGAATGTCCTTTCCTCCAATCTTGATTGAACCTTGCTGGGGATCGAAAAGACGCGGAATTAATTGAGCCAAGGTTGATTTACCCGCACCAGTCGCTCCAACTACACCGACCATCTGACCGGGTGCAATATCAAAGGTTACATTTTTAAGCATAGGTTCTTCATCTGTAGGATAAGTAAAGGTCACATTTTCAAAACTGAGGCTTCCCGCCAATTCTTCGTCTGGAAGATCTTGGAAAGTCATAGCAGGTTCAGTATCCAGTATTTCACGAATTCGGCGCATGGAAATCATGGCACGACTGACAGAATTTCCCAAAAATCCAATCATAACAATGGTGAAGATGATCTGACTGAGATAATTGACAAAGGAAGCAATGGATCCGACTACTGATGGATTGGTCTGCGCCATGCCTGCAACGAGCCAGATTGAAAGAAAAACCGCTCCGTAGCCAACCAACATCATAAAAGGTTCAATTACTGAAAAGGTGTAGCCGATATAGAGATTTTCCCCTAGAAGTTCATCTGAGACCGCTGTAAACTTTTGAAATTGTTCCTTTTCTTGTACAAAAGACTTGACCACACGTACACCACGTAGGTTTTCCTTGGCGATGGCATTGATCCGTTCAAGAAGGGTCTGAAATTTTGCAAAACGTGGCCCCATCATCCCCATCAGAATTGCTGTTAAGGCAAAAATCAGAACTACCATGAGCACAATCACCCACCAAAGCGAGGGCAAGGTGCGAACTGCCAAAATGAAAGAACCGATAAAGAGGATTGGCAGACGAAATAGGATCTGGAAGGTCATCATAACCACATTTTGAATTTGGTTAATGTCATTGGTCATCCGGACGACTAGATTTCCTGCATTGAATTCTTCGATATTGGCATAAGAAAAGGTCTGAATCTTACGAAAGGCATCCTCACGAAGATCTGACGAAACACCTTGGGCGATATAGGCTGCAAGGACAACATTGACCCCTCCGGCAATCAAACCAACCAAGGCCACACCAATCAACCAAACACCTATACTATAAATAGCATCGTATCGCCCAGCAAGTAATGCTTCTAAAACTTCTTGTAAATAACGGGGTTGTAAAAGAGAACTAGTAACCATTAAGCCAGTCATGATCAGCGAAGCCAATGCATGCCATTTATAGGCTTTTATTTTCTGAAACAGCATCACACCTCCTAATAATATAGACAAAAGGGAGCGACAAAATTGTCAGCTCCTTCCCATTCTTTTCTATTTACGCTATTCTAGCAAAAAAGAAAGCAATTGTCAAAGAGGTCTTCTCGTTGTAAATTAGGCTTCTTTTGCTTACAAGTAGGTGCATGATAACGCTTTTTATGATAAAATATAAGGAGAACTCTAGTAAGGAGGAAAGAGATGAAGAAACAAACCATCGCTGTTTTAGGGCCTGGTTCTTGGGGTACAGCCCTTTCACAAGTTCTAAATGACAATGGACACGAAGTACGCATCTGGGGAAATTCGATTGAACAAATCGACGAAATCAATACCCAACATACTAATAAGCGTTACTTCAAAGACATCGTACTTGATGAAAACATTCTGGCCTATCGCGATCTAACCAAAACCTTGAAAGATGTAGACGCAATCTTGTTCGTGGTGCCAACAAAGGTGACACGACTTGTCGCCAAACAAGTCGCCGCTGTTCTAGATCACAAGGTTATCATCATGCACGCTTCAAAGGGGCTAGAGCCAGATAGTCACAAACGCTTGTCGACCATCCTTGAGGAAGAAATTCCAGAGCATCTCCGAAGCGAGATTGTCGTTGTTTCAGGCCCTAGCCATGCCGAGGAAACGATCGTGCGAGATATCACCTTAATCACAGCGGCATCTAAAGACTTAGAGGCAGCTCAGTATGTTCAAGCTCTCTTTAGTAATCACTATTTCCGCCTCTACACCAATACTGATGTCATCGGCGTCGAAACTGCTGGCGCTTTGAAAAATATCATTGCGGTTGGTGCAGGTGCTCTACATGGTCTTGGATTTGGTGATAATGCTAAGGCGGCTATCATTGCCCGTGGACTAGCTGAAATCACTCGTCTCGGAGTGGCTCTCGGTGCGAGCCCACTGACATACAGTGGCTTATCTGGTGTCGGAGATCTGATTGTCACAGGAACATCCGTCCACTCTCGCAACTGGCGAGCTGGCGATGCGCTTGGTCGAGGAGAAGCACTTGCCGATATTGAAGCTAATATGGGAATGGTCATTGAAGGAATCTCAACTACGCGAGCAGCCTATGAACTGGCTCAAGAACTCGGTGTTTATATGCCGATTACACAAGCTATTTACCAAGTAATCTATGAAGGTATCGATATCAAAGATGCCATTTATGACATCATGAACAATGAATTTAAAGCAGAAAATGAATGGTCCTAGACCACTGGAAAGGAATACTATGAAACAAAAAGTCAGAAAAGCAGTTATCCCCGCCGCTGGACTCGGGACACGCTTCCTCCCTGCAACCAAAGCCCTGGCAAAAGAAATGTTGCCAATCGTAGACAAACCAACTATCCAGTTTATCGTTGAAGAAGCCCTCAAATCTGGAATCGAGGATATCCTCGTCGTTACCGGTAAATCAAAACGTTCTATTGAAGATCACTTTGACTCAAACTTTGAGCTTGAGTATAATCTCAAAGAAAAAGGGAAAAATGATCTTTTGAAACTAGTGGATGAGACAACTGGCATGCGCCTACACTTTATCCGCCAAACCCACCCACGCGGTCTCGGAGATGCCGTCTTACAAGCCAAAGCTTTTGTCGGAAACGAGCCTTTTGTGGTTATGCTGGGCGATGACTTGATGGACATCAATGATGATAAAGCTGTTCCGCTCACTAAACAGCTCATGAATGACTACGAACATACTCACGCTTCGACCATTGCAGTCATGCCTGTGCCCCACGATGAAGTCTCTGCTTATGGGGTCATCGCTCCGCAAGGAGAAGGGGATAATGGTCTTTATAGCGTTGAAACTTTCGTTGAAAAACCTGCTCCAGAAGATGCTCCTAGTGATCTCGCCATCATCGGACGTTATCTCCTCACTCCAGAGATTTTCCAAATCTTGGAGCACCAAAAGCCAGGGGCTGGAAATGAAATCCAATTAACAGATGCTATTGATACGCTCAACAAGACACAGCGAGTGTTTGCTCGTGAATTTAAAGGGGCACGCTATGATGTTGGAGATAAATTCGGTTTTATGAAAACGTCTATCGATTATGCACTCAGACATCCCCAAGTTAAGGACGACTTGAAAGACTATCTCATCCAACTGGGAAAAGAGTTAGCTGAAGAGAAATAAAATGAAAAACAAAGCTCCTGAATTTAGAGCTTTGTTTTTTTTTGTGGGTAAAACTGTTAAAAAAAGCCATCTATACAGATGACTTTCTAGCAGCCGAATCGGTGCTCACTTTTTTCAAGTTGTGTACGGACAAAGCCTTATTTTAACTTTGCTGTGTTGTTTCGAATAGTTCCAAAACGTGACTCGTGTCGTTAACGATTATGTTTCAGTTTTAGAGCTGTGCTGTTTCGAATGGTTCTAAAAAAGCTACTCAAAGAATAATGAGTAGCTTTTTTTCTTATGTTCTCAAAATACCATTCCTTTATAGAAAAGCACGATAGCGATTCCTATAAAAAGTGCTGCAGCTACTAATCTCTGGCCAATATGATACAGTCGTCTCTCGCCTCTCACAGGGAACACAACTGCTAGAAGTGCTCCTCCTACCGCACCACCAATATGCCCAGCAAGGCTAATACCTGGAATGAGAATGCTCCCAATGATATTCATTACAAAAAGAGCAAGATAAGATTGTCCCAACTGCTGGATATAAGGATTACGAGTTGCGTAGCGCAAGACGATAATCGCAGCAAACAAACCATAAAGAGACGTGGATGCTCCTGCTGCAAGAGCTTTCGGGGTAAAAGCGAAAACGAAGAGATTGCCCATCATTCCTGACAAGAGATAAAGAAAGAAAAACTGCCTAGACCCAAAAATCTCCTCCACCTGTCTCCCAAGAAAGTAGAGAGAAAGCATATTCACAATGAAATGCTCCCAGCCAATATGGACAAAGATAGCAGAAAAAAGACGCCAAATCTGGTCAGGCATTAAACGAATGGCTGGGCCATATATGGCACCAAACTGAAAAAGGGTTTTTGCCTTATCAAAGTTGATACCTGTAGTAATCAACATCAGCAGAAATACAAAGCCTGTCACTAGGAGAAAAAAACTAGTTACAGGGTAACGTTTGTCAAAGATTTCCTTCATAGATCAACACCTCCTCAACAGGAATATCGTGGTTATCTGGATTAAATGTCTGAATTTGGCAAGGATAGATAGTGCTCATAGTATGACCAGCAAAATTCTCCAGATAGCGGTCGTAGTAGCCTCCGCCATATCCAATCCGATAACCCTCTGTCGTAAAAGCCAAACCCGGAACATGAATCAAATCAATCTGAGACGGATCCACTATTTCCAAGTCCCCTTGTGGCTCCAGTAAACCAAAGGAAGTTTTTACTAACTGCCGCGGATCATAAATGACAAATTCCATCCGTCCTTTGGGATAGGTTTTAGGTATCAGAACCTTTTTGCCGTCCTTCAGCGCCTGATTGATCAGTTTCTGCGTTTGGAACTCATGTGGAAAAGGCAAATAGGTTGCAAGGTTTTTTGCTTCTTGATAAAAAGGGTGTTGAAGAAAACGCTCTGTCAAAGCCTGATCCATGGCGATTTTTTGTTCCTGAGGCAAAGCCTTCGTTTCTTGCAAGACTCGCTTGCGTAGTTCTGACTTCATAGACTTACTCCCCTAGTTTGCTCTGCTGCCTTCTTTTTGAGAAAGCTAGAAACCGCATCAATCCCAATGGCTAGAGCTTCTTCCTTAGGGGTCATCTGAGGATGGTGAAGGGCGTAGGGACTATCGATACCCAGCCAAAACATGACACCATCTACCTTTGAAAGCAGGTAGCCAAAGTCCTCGCCTGTCATGGCAGGCTCGATATCAATCAGCTCAATTCCCTCTTTCTCTTCAAAGAAAGTCATCAATTCACGCGCCAAGGCAGGATTGTTCTCTACAGGCAGATAACCACCTTGTTTGAGCTCCACTTCGACTTCCATGCCAAAGGCTGCCGCCACTCCTTCTGCGACAGTTTTCACTCTCTTTTGCACCAAAAGACTCATCTCCCGAGTCAAAGCTCGAATGGTTCCATGTAAAAAGGCTGTATCTGTGATGACATTGTTGGTTGTTCCAGCTTGAAAAACGCCAAAGGTCACCACTGCTCCCTCGATTGGATTAACATTGCGGCTAACTACTGACTGCACCTGGGTGACAAAGTAACTGGCAGCAACTAGGGCATCATTGGCCTCATGTGGAAAGGCTGCGTGCCCGCCTTTTCCTTTAAAGCGGATCTTAACCTCGCAAGTTCCAGCAAAGAGGGTATGGGTATTGGTCGCAATCTGGCCAACTTTCAAATCTGGTCGGACATGGAGCCCATAAAATTGGTCTGGGAGCCAGTCTCCAAAAGCTCCGTCCTCATACATCAGCATACCACCCGCTTCATTTTCTTCAGCAGGCTGAAAAAGAAAGAGCAGATTGTTCTTAGGTTGTTCCTCAAGTGCGCGTTCTAAACATCCCAAAGCAATGGTCATATGAACATCATGTCCACAAGCGTGCATACGCCCTTCATGCTGAGAGGAAAAAGGCAGCTCTGTTTGCTCAACGATAGGCAAGCCATCAATATCCGTCCGCCAACCAATGGTCCGCTCCGGCTGGCTTCCCTGCAAATAGACCAAAATTCCTGTCCGCCAAGTACGAACTTGGACAAAATCCTTGTCCGCAGTCAATTTCTCAATGATATCTAACAAATAAGACTGAGTTTTGAACTCTTCCAAGCCAATCTCTGGAATCTGGTGCAAATCTCGTCGAACCTGAATCAAATCTAACATCTATCTATCCTCCTATTATAAAAGAAAGAGGCTGGAAGAAGTATCCGCCTCTTTTTCACATTTACAAGGTACGAAGCGCGTCTTCTAGCGCTGTTTTTTGTTGGGTTTGGCTATCGATTTCTTTGATAATACGGGCTGGAACGCCTGCTACCACAACGTTTTCTGGGACATCCTGAGTGACGATAGCTCCGGCCGCCACGACAGAACCACTACCAATTTGCACACCTTCGATGATCACTGCGTTAGCTCCAATCATTACATTGTCTCCGACACGAACTGGATCTGCACTGGCTGGCTCAATCACACCTGCTAAAACTGCACCTGCACCGACGTGACTATTTTTACCAACGATAGCACGCCCTCCAAGGATAGCTCCCATGTCAATCATAGTACCTGCGCCAATTTCTGCACCGATATTGATGACAGCTCCCATCATGATGACAGCATTGTCACCAATTTCCACCTGGTCACGGATAATAGCTCCTGGCTCGATACGGGCGTTGATGGCACGTTTATCTAGCAAGGGAATTGCCGAATTACGAGCATCTTGCTCGACAACATAGTCTTGATTTTCTACCAAACCATCGAGAAGCGGAGCGACATCTTTCCAGTCTCCAAATAGGACATTTCCGAGCTTGACAACAGAGCTTGGCACAGCAGTTGCCAATTCTCCTTCGAAAGTCACTTTGACACTGGTTTTCTTTTCAGCATTGGCGATAAATTGGATGATTTCTTGGACATTCATTTTTGTGGCAGACATAAGACTTTCCTCACTCTTTGTAATGCTTACTATTCTATCAAAAAAGACTTCAAATTTGAAGTCTCAAGTGTCAGGATAGACAGCTTTATTATCTTTCTTTTGCTTCTTCAATCGACAAAAAAATCATAGGAATGATAATCAAAGATATGGCTAAAATTAAGGTGCCGTCCAAAACGAATCCTAAGAACAATACGCTCAAAAGTGCCGATGATAATGGCTCACTGGCACTAACGACCGACACAACTAGTGGAGAAACTAGTGACACAGCCTTTATAGAGAGAAAAAAGGCAAAAGCCGTGCCAAAAAAAGCAATAACCAAGCAGATCAAGATACTTCGAAAGTCAATCTGAAACGTAACCTGATAAACTGGATAGAGCATATTACTAAAGAGTCCTGCTATAATCATCCCCCAGCCCACCGTAGGTACAGATCCATACCTACGCGCAAAGCGTTGAGGCAATATTACATTAAACATCACGCCTAGGGCACTGAGAAAACCCGTCAACAAAGCCAGAGGAGTCATTGACAACTTGGATACATCACCCTTGGTTACCATCAAAAAAACGCCCACCATCGCAATCAAAACGTAGAGAACGGCTGCTTTTGAAGCCTTTTTATGGTAAACTAAACCATTGTAAAAAAGGATAAATACAGGACTGACAAACTGCAAGACCGTTGCTGTCGTCGCGTTGGAATACTCAACACAGAGATAAAAGAAAAATTGCACAGAAAAAATTCCTAAAATAGCATAGGCTAAAAAAGATAGATAATTCTTCTTGTCTCTCCAAATATCGAACAAACGAAAACGTATCCGAAAAGCAGATAAAAACAAGACTAAAACACCTGCTGAAAGCAGGCGCATAGAAGTAATCCAACCAGATGATACCTGATAATGACTAAAAAAGTACTCTCCTAAAATCCCACAAATCCCCCAGATAAGTCCTGAAAATAGTGAATACAAGGTCCCCTTAAAAATCTTTTTTTGATACTTATTCATGTTCTTATTGTAACACGAAATAAAAAAAGAAAAAAGTAGCAAGAAAAATAATATTGAATTCATCTTGCTACTATATTTTATCTATTTGATTGATCTGAACGCGTTGACGAACTTGAACTAGTATTTTCGCTTGAGCTTGAAGTAGAAGGTGTAGGGAGTGCTCCTAAAATGCTTGTCCAAGCATTCTGATAATCTGCATCACTTCCCCCGATAGCAAAGCGGTAAGTTGTCGTTGGTGCTCCTTCTTTATTGGCCCAGTAACTCGTTACTGTCGAACCTGAGATTTCAACTTCATTGCCGCTGATTGTGACCTTACCTGGTTTTTGGCCCGTGGATTTAAGCACTTGAGACTTGGTCACGCTAGGATCTAGGTTAAAGCGCTCATTCCCCCAAACAGATGGAGCTGCTTGTTGGATCGCATTGACCAGATGAGCCATATAGTTAGCATTTCGATAGTGTCCTGCGCCTCTACCGAGTGGTCGATTGTCATCGTGACCAATCCAGCCACCGAGAGTTAATTTCCGAGTAGCCACCATGAGCCACATATCTCCGTCTTCATTGGTTGTACCTGTCTTCCCAATCCAATCCACTCTAGCGAGACTTGGATTTAAAGAAGCCAAGTCTGTCTGGAAAGTCGATGTTACCCGTGATGAAATAACTTCTCTAAGCAAGCTTTGCATAATTGTCGCTGTTGCCTTTGAATACACCTGAACAGGCTGGGCTTCGTGTTCATACACTACTCGTCCATCACTTGTTTCGATCTTGGCGATCATGTGCTTCTTGTGATAGACTCCGTTATTTGCCAAGGTCTGGTAACCATTGGTATGCTGTGCAACCGTTACTTCAATCCCGCCTCCCATAGGCAAACTCTCAATGCCGTATTCTGGGATTTCGTAACCCATTTTTTCCATGTAGGATTTAACATCAACCCCCTTTTCACGAAGCATACGGTAGGTCCAGTAGGCTGGGATATTCCATGAATAATTCAAGGCTTCTCCAAGAGTCATCATGGCCGTTCCGCGACTGTTGACATACATGATAGGATTGCCATTGGCAAAGTTGGTCGGATAGTTAGATAGGATACTAGCACTTCCCATCAACCCCTGGTCAATAGCGATACCGTAAGCTAAGAGAGGCTTGGTAGTTGATGCTGGTGAACGCTTGGTATCTGTAGCGTGGTTGTTCTGATTTTCCTGATAATTTCGCCCACCTACAAATCCAAGAATCGCACCTGTTTGGTTGTCCATGAGAACATTTCCCACTTCTACTTTGCCAGTCGCATCATCTAGCAAGTGACCATAGTTAGCTACTGCATTTTGCATAGCGGTGTGGATTTCTTTATTGATGGTCGTCGTAATCTTGTAACCACCGCTTTCGATTTCCTTGCTGGCCAACTCTCGATAGGCTCTCTGGATAGATTCATTTTGTAGCTCTTGAGCAGAAACATTGTCTCGTTTGACCAAGTAATCGTACATACGATCCGTTGCTTCTGACAGAGTGGCAAAGTAGAGGTAACCGCGAGAAGCTGCACTTACACTGCCTGACGGCAAAAAGTCTGCTTTGAGATCATATGTCTTGTACTGCTCGTAGTCTTCCTTGCTCAGGACTCCTGTTCGATACATATTGTATAACACATCCTGGCCACGTTTCAAGCCGATTGCCAAATCTTCATCACTCTTCATACTACCGTCCGATTCATAAGGAGAGTAGGTAATCGGACTCTGTGGAAGACCTGCAATAAAGGCTGCCTGTGGAACACTAAGTTGATCTGCACTCACACCAAAGATACCTTCGGCAGCCTGCTGAACACCAGCAATATTTTGCCCCTTGTTGTTCCGACCGAAAGGAGCAACATTCAGGTACGTCGTTAAAATCTCATCCTTGCTCATATTGCGCTCCAAAGCAAGGGCGTCAACAATCTCTGTCGCCTTACGTGCTAAGGTCGGAGCATCTCCAACCACTTGCTGTTTGATCAACTGTTGGGTCAAGGTCGAGCCACCGCTAGAAGACCCTAGCCCAACGAAAGTCCCTAAAGTCGCACGGATAACGGCTTTGGGTACGACACCCTTGTGTTCATTGAAATGCTCATCTTCTGTCGCAATAACAGCCTGCTTGAGATTTTCTGAAATCACCTCTGAGGTCACTGAAGTACGCAGCAAATCCCCCTCAATCGAAGCAATTGTACTCCCATCTGCATACTTAATCTCTGATATAGACGAGATATCCTTGACCTGCTTGATCAATTCTTCCGTCTTTGGAAGATTCACACGGTCAAACAAGGCCACGCCATACCCCACAGCTACACCAGCTCCAAATAGGCCGCCGATAAAAGACAAAATAAAGAGTGCGTTAAAAGCTACCTTGAGACCACTCAAAATTTTGGTCAAGATAGACAAAGTCTTTCTAGGTACACCGAAAGCATTAACTGCCTCTAGTAACTTTTTCATTTCCCCTTTATTTACTTTGGCTTTTTGTTGCTGGAAAATTTCCAACATTCTTGCCTTTTGTTGGCGGGAAATCTCCAACACCTTTGTTTTTAATTCACTTATTCTTTTTTTCATGAACTTCCTCGCTTAGACTATTATACCACAAAAGGAAAACTTTCAATAAATTAGCCTCATTATTCCTTGTTTTACTAGGCTATTCACCAAGTTTGTGATACAATAGGTAGAAACAATATTTTATAAAGGAGAAAAGACATATGCACATTTTTGATGAGCTAAAAGAGCGTGGTTTGATTTTTCAAACGACTGATG
>ERZ773099.2452-NODE-2452-length-12707-cov-29.200838_pt1 | contig 12707 bp, 9 predicted proteins | sample MGYA00511120_ERZ773099 | MGnify/ENA primary metagenome ERZ773099 (study PRJEB29015, sample SAMEA2738012) | human oral metagenome | biome: human oral; feature: human-associated habitat; material: dental | place: China | collected 2104 ... | reverse complement strand
GCTGGCGCACCGTGACCATCGAGATGTTCACCAGGCTCAGGGCGCCCAGGATCATGATGAGGACCCCGGCCGCGGTCACCACGCTCGTGAAGCCGTCCGCGCTCAGATTCGAATTGTTCCCCAGGTTGTCACTGACCTGCGTGGAGCCCTTCCCGAACTGGGCGTCCAGATTCTTCTTGGCGAGATTCTTGACCTCCTTTGTCTGGTCCTTCCCGGCCCAGATCTCGAGCGTCGGCGTCGGGCGCTCGGCCTCCTCGGGCAGTTGCTGCTCGTAGGCGTCCTTCAGGACGAACGCCGACAGCGGCTGCGGGCAGGGGATGGTCTCGCCGTTGGTGTCGGTGGTGGTGCAGTAGTCCGTGCTCCTGTCCGGTTTGAGCACGCCCACAATGGTGAAGGTGGTGCGCACGGGCGTGTAGGAGGTGACGGTGACCGGCTGCGTGAGCTCGGAGATGCCCAGGGCGTCGAGGAAGCCCTGGGAGACCACCAGCGTCGGGGAGGCGTCGTCGACGTCCTCGCTGCTGAACCAGCGGCCCTGCTTCACCTGGGTGTGGTGCAGGGTTCCGTAGCCCAGGCTCACCGCCTGGGTGGAGACCTGGCGCGGTCCGTCGGGGAAGGCGAAGCGCAGCTTGGTCGTGTAGGTGGTGGCCCAGGAGCTCGCCTCGTACCGGGTGACGAAGGATGCCAGAGCGCGGTCGACCCGCTCCGAGGTCTTGGCCGATGTCTCCTTGGAGGCGCCGGCAGAGCCCTGTCCCGAACCGGCGGACCCCTGATTGGAGTTCGACTGCCCAGAGCCGGCCTGCCCGCTGTCCGGGGCGCCCGAGGCCTTGGACCCGGCCTCGTCGGAGTTCGATTGCCCGGAGTCGCTGGAGTCGCCGTCCTCGGAGTCGTCATGACCCGAGGCCGTGACGTCCTTCCCGGTGGGGGAGACGCTGATGGTCACAGTGCCTGGACGCCCCATGTACTTCTCCATATCGGAGTTGATCGCGGTCACCGAGACCTGCCCGATGGCGATGACGAAGGACATGGCGGCCACGGCCGCCCCCACGCCCACGAGCGAGAGCAGCACCCGGACCTTGCCGATGCGCAGTTGCGCCCATGCCTCGATGATCGCGCCGACGAATCCCGTCATCAGGCCGCCGGTCCCTGCGAAGAGTTTCATCGGGCCCCTCCTGCTGCTCCTACCGCTCCTATTGCATCAGCGCCGGGCGCTGGTGCGACTGCTCGATCCGCCACGGGGGCGAGTTGGACCTCGCTGAACTCCTCCAGGGAGCCCGCCTGGCGCCGACTCACCGAGATCGGGGTCAGGACCCCGTGCTCGAGGCGGTACTGGGTGTGCGCCCGCCCCGCCACGGCCAGGTCGTGGGTGATGAGGATGAGTGCCGCGCCGTTGTCGCGGCACTGCTTCTCCAGCAGCTCCATGACGGCCGCCCCCGTGTCGACGTCGAGGGCTCCGGTCGGCTCATCGGCCAGGATGACGCGGGGTCGCCGGGCCAGCGCCCGGGCGATGGCGACCCGCTGCTGCTCGCCGCCCGACAGGCGCCCGATGGCCATCCCCGCCTTGCTGGCCAGTCCGACGGCGTCCAGGAGCTCCTCCGCCCGGGACGTGCGCCTCCAGAAGGCCGTGCCGTGGTCGTACAGGAGCGGGGCTGCGACGTTCTCCGTGGTCGTCAGTCCGCTGATGAGGTTGAAGGACTGGAAGACGAAGCCGAAGGTCTCCCCGCGCAGGTGGGCGCGGCGGCCCTCGCCCAGCCTGGCCGTGTCGATGCCCGTCAAGTGGTAGCTGCCGGAGGTCGGGATGTCGATCAGCCCGAGGGTGTTGAGCAGAGTCGACTTGCCGGTTCCGGAGCGGCCCACGATGGCCACGTGCTCGCCCGGGTGAACATCCAGATCGACGCCGGTGAGGATGTTCAGCGGCGGGGAGTCGGGGACCGTGAAGGTGCGCGTGATGCCGCGCAGACTGATCAGCGGGCCCGAGTTCACAGGATCTCCTTGCCGTTCTCGTCGTAGCAGGCGGAGTTGTCGGGCTCGCACGTGTTGGGGTTGCCGGTGCGGACGATGTCCTTGCCCGGCACGTACTGCAGGATCGTCTCGCCCTCGGCCAGGCCGTTGGTGATCTGAATATTGGTGCCGTCATTGATGCCCAGGGACACCTCGCGCTTCTCGGCGTCCTTGGGGTTGTCGGGGTCGGTCACCACCCAGACGTTCCCCGTCGTCACGGATCCCTCCACGGCCGTCACGGGGGCCAGGACCGCTCCCGTGGCCGAGCCCGCGTCGATGCCGATGGTGATCTTCAGACCGGCGAAGACCTGCTGCTCGGCCGGCACGGAGCAGCGGACCTCGACTTTGGTGCCGTCCCCGCTGCTGGTCGTGGTGCTGCTGCCGTCCTGGCCGGTGGTGGTGGAGGTGTTCTCCTTCGTGCCGATCTTCAGATCCGTGCAGGAGAAGGGCGCGGGGCCGTCCGTCGTCGAGATGGTGGCCGCGGCCGGGGCGTTGGTGAGCCGGTACTGCTGGGCGGCGGTGATGTCGCCGGTGGCGGAGTAGGTCTGCGGGGTCACGGAGGCCACGACCATGCCGGTGGTCGTGTCCTGGTTCTCGATGACGTTGTACGTCACCTTGCCGCTCACCGGGGCGTAGACGGTTCCCCAGGTCACCTTGTCGGAGGGCGTGACGGTGTTGCCCTCGGCGTCGGTCTTCGGCTCCTGCGGCTCGGTCTTCTTCAGGTAGAGCAGGGGCTCGCCCTGGGTGATCATGGCGTCCTTGGCCACGGTGAGGGAATCGACGGTGCCGGTCAGGGTGGCCTTGGCCTCAACCGCCTTGTCCTGGACCACCTGCCCCTTGACCTCGACCGTGCTGGTGATGTCGCCGACCGTGGCGGTCGTGGTTCGGGTCGTCACCTCCAGGCCGGAGGAGATGTCCGCCTGGTTCTTGTTCTCCTGGCCGGAGAAGAAGGCGATTTTCGTCAGGGCTATGGCGATGACCACAGCGATGAAGATCTTGACGGCGGGCAGGATGTATTTCTTCTTCATGCGAGTCTCCAGTTATGCCCTGAATATGCGGGCGCCCGGGAATTGAGGCGCAGAGGCGCAGAAGTACTACGGCACCGGTATGCCGATGCGCCTCACAGGGGATGACTGAAGCCTATGGTTCCGGGCGTAGGAGGGATTCCTCCTGAAGGAGGAGACGTTCCTATGACTGGGGGAGGATGCCCGATGGGGGAGCTCAGACCCCGGGAGGGAGTCGCGGGGGGGGGGCTCAGCTCAGCCGGCCGGCGGGAGCCGAGGGGATCGCGTTCAGGAAGGCCGGGGCCGTGAAGCCCGCCCCGGCATAGGCGGAGACGACGGCCCGGGCGACGGCGTCGGCGGAATCGGCGTCGACGAGCGCGATCGCGGAGCCTCCGAAGCCGCCGCCGGTCATGCGCGCTCCGTGGGCGCCCGCCTTCCGGGCCGCTTCGACGGCCGTGTCCAGCTCGGGGCAGGAGCACTCGTAATCGTCGCGCAGCGAGTCGTGGCTGGCGTTCATGAGGGCGCCGACCTCCTCCAGCTTCGGACCGGCCAGCGGGCGGCTGTCGCGCAGCAGTGCGACGAGGCGCCGCGTCCGGTCGATCTCGGTCACCACATGACGGGTGCGCTTGACCAGCTCGTCGGCGTCCGCCTCCGCCTCCCCGTGGCCCGTCGGCCCAGCCGGCTCAGCCAGCCTGCTCAGGTGCGTCTCCAGATCGTCGGGCGCGATGTCCGCCAGGAGGTCGACGCCGAGCATGCGGGCGGCCTTCTCGCAGGCAGCCCGCCGCGCACCGTACTGGCCGTCCACCAGCGAGTGCTCGGCCTTGGTGTCGATGACCAGCAGCGCCAGCCCGGCGGCGCTCAGATCGAAGGGGACCTGCTCGACCTCGCCCGTGCGGCAGTCCAGCTCCAGGGCGTGGCCGGCGCGGCACCGCAGGGAGGCGGACTGGTCCATGCCGCCGGTGGGGGCTCCGGCCACCTCGTTCTCGGCGCGCACGCAGGACGTCACCAGACGCGCACGACCGGCATCGTCGGGAGCCTCGGCCGGACCCGCCAGCCCGAGCGCGTCGACGTCGTCCAGCGCCACCGCGGTGGCGCCCTCCAGGGCCGCCGAGGAGGACAGGCCCCCGCCCAGGGGCACGCAGGAGACCAGCGCGGCGTCGAAGCCCGACAGCGGGCCCAGCCCGTCGCGCTCCAAGGCCCAGGCCACACCGGCGATGTAGGCGTTCCAATGGCGGACCTCGCCGGGCGTGCCCTTGGGGCCGATGACGTCCAGGTCCAGGGTGTCGATGCTCTGCGGCGTCAGGGAGGACACGAGCCGCACCGTCCTGTCCTCGCGGCGCCGAAGCGCCAGGTAGGCGCGATGCGGCAGGGCGATGGGCAGGGCGAGTCCGCCGTTGTAGTCAGTGTGCTCCCCGATGATGTTGACGCGCCCCGGTGCGCACCAGACGCCGTCGGGCTCGGCGTCGAAAGCCTCCCTGAACAGGGCGCTGGCGGCCCTGGCCCCCTCCTGCGGGGTCAGGGCGGGGGCGAAGACGGGAGCGGCGCTGGACATCGTGGTCTCCTGGGGTGTGCGGGTGTGGCGGGCGGGCCCGGGCCCCGGCGGCCGATGGCGGGGCGGATGCGGGCGGGCGCACGGCGTCAGTGTGCCAGAAACGACAGTTGGTGACGGTCACTTCGCGCATCCTCGAGGGGAGTCCTCCCCCGTGTCCTCCCCGGGGTGACGTCTTCCGGGCTGGGACTGGCGGGGGCGGGCACGGTAATGTGTTCGAGTGGCCGCAAGGGCGTCCACCGCCCGCACGACCCGTAGGAGACCAGGAATCATGGATATCCCCGCACCAGGCGCGCACCAGTGCGTCATCGGTGTGGCCATCGCGCTGCCCGACTCGGATGCCGCCCGGGTGCGCCAGGTGCGTGCGGCTGCCGGCGATCCGCTGGCCCATGTGATTCCCCCGCACATCACGATCCTGCCGCCCACCGCCGTTGATGTGGGCTCGCTGGAGCAGGTGTCCCAGCACCTCCGGCGCGTGGCTCGGCGGACCTCGCCCTTCCGGATCCGCTTGGACGAGGTGGGCACCTTCCGCCCCGTCAGCCCCGTGGTCTACCTCGATCTGAGCCGCGGCGCCCCGGAATGCGACCGTCTCCAGGGCCGCGTGCGCGATGAGGCCGGCCCCTTGGCGCGCCCCCTCAGCTTCCCCTTCCACCCGCACGTCACCCTCGCCCACGAGATCGCCGACGACCACCTGGACGTGGCCGCCGCGGCCGGGGCCGAGTTGGACGTGGACTTCACCGCCGCCCGCATCCACCTCTACCGTCTGCGCCCCGAGGGGGTCTGGGAGGTTGCGGAGTCCTTCGTCTTCGGTCGCGCCTCCGCCTCCCAGGCCGCTTCCGATCCGGTGGGGGCCGCGGATTCGGGCGAACCGGCGGCTCCCGCGCTCCCGGGATAGCGGCCGGGATGGAGATCGGGGTGGCGACCGGGATGGAACCCGGGACAGAGACGTCGTGATCGCGCGGATCAAAGGGCTGATCGGGGCTCTTCAGCGCACCCGGCCGGGGCGGGCCCTCAAGCGCTACGGGACGGCGCGCGGCGCCCTCATGGCCGGGGGAATCGCCTATACCGCGATGTTCTCCATCTTCGCGGCCCTGGTGATCGGCATGAGCACTCTGATGGCGATGATAGGCAACCGTCCCGCCTTCCGCGCCGCCACCATCTCCTCTGTGGACTCCATGCTGCCCGGTGTGCTGGACACCGGCGATGGTCAGGGGCTGGTGACCGTCGAGCAGCTGACGCTGAGCTCGGCCCTCAACTTCGGGTCGGTCATCGCCGGCGTCGCCCTGCTGTACTCGGCGATGAGCCTGATGGGGACCATCAAGACCGCTCTGCGCGCCATGTTCGGCATCGTCAATCCCCCTCCCGGCCCCGTGGTGAGCCAGCTGCTCAACCTGCTCGGGTTCCTCGTCATCGTGGCGGGAGTGCTGGTGACCGCGGTCGCCTCGGTGGTGACCACCACCCTGTCCGGGGGCATCGGCCGCAGGCTCGGCCTGCCCGACTCGCTGACCGGGAGTGGGGCGTGGCTGGCCACACTGGCCGTGTCCTTCATCATCGATGCCGGCGTCCTGGCGATGCTCATCACCGTCTGCGGTGTGCGTCCGCCCAAGCGCGACCTGATCCAGGGCTGCATGCTGGGGGCGCTCGCCCTCGGCGTGCTGCGGCAGGTGGGGACCGGGGCGGTGGGCTCCGCCGCGGTGCGCAACCCGCTGCTGGCGTCCTTCGCCGCCGTCGTGGTCCTGGTGCTGTGGCTGCACCTGACCAGTCGCGCGGTGCTGCTGGTGGCTGCCTGGACGGCTAATCCGCCACTGCCGAGAGAGGTGGAGCACCCCGCGGAGGTGCATGCCCACGAGCGCCCCAACTACGTGACGCTCTCGGTTCCCGAGACCCTGACCTGGCCGCGGCAGTCCCTGACCGGCGCTCTGGAGGCCGACCCGACGGCGCGTCCCGACTACTCTCCGCTGGTCTCCGCCGAGCAGCGCGAATGAGCGATAGCCTGCGGGAGTGAATGAGAATCCTGAACGCATCGGCTGTGCCCACAAGGCCCACAAGGCTCACAACGCCGACCGAGTCGAGAGCGCCGAGCCTGCCGAGCGAGCCGGATCGGGCGAGGCGATTCATGCCATCATCCCCGCCGGCGGCGCGGGCACTCGGCTGTGGCCGCTGTCCAGGCGGCACCATCCCAAGTTCCTCCTCGACCTGACCGGCGCCGGTCGCACCCTGATCCAGGGCACGGTGGCGCGCCTGGCGCCCGTGGCCGCCACGACGACGATCGTCACCGGCGTCGCGCACGTGGCGGCAGTGGCCGATCAGCTGCCCGAGCTGCCGCGCGACAGCATTCTGGCCGAGCCCCTGCCGCGGGACTCCATGGCCGCCATCGCCCTGGCCGCCGGAGTCATCGCCGCGCGCCACGGCCGCGACGCCGTCGTCGGGTCCTTCGCCGCCGATCACACCGTCGCCGATGAGACCGCCTTCATCGGCGCCGTCCGCCAGGCCGCGGCGCTGGCGCGCGAGGGATGGGTCGTGACCATCGGCATCGAGGCGACCGGCCCCTCCACCGCCTTCGGCTACATCCACTGCGGCGAGAGCCTCGATGCGCCCGGGGCCCCCGATGGGCGCCGGGTGCTCGGCTTCACCGAGAAGCCCGACGCCGCCACCGCGGCCGCCTATCTCGCCACGGGCGACTACCGCTGGAACGCCGGCATGTTCGTCTCCCGTGCGGGCGTCCTGCTGGACCATCTGGCCGCTCACAGGCCCCGGCTCGCCGCCGATGTCGCGGCCATCGCGGCCGCCTGGGACACTCCCGCGCGCGAGGAGGTCCTCGCCGAGCGCTGGCCGGGCCTGGAGAGGATCGCCATCGACCATGCCATCGCCGAGCCCGTGGCCGCGGCAGGGGGCGTGGCCACGGTGCCCGCTGCCATGGGCTGGGACGACGTCGGCGGCTTCGACTCCCTGGCCGAGCTCGTGCCGGAGCGCACCCGGGGGCCGGCCGATGGCGTCGCCGTGCTGGACGACTCCGCGGCGGGCGGTCCGACCGCCGATGTCGAGGCCCTGGCCTCGCCCGGTGCGCTCGTGGCCTCGACCACCGGGCGCAAGATCGCCCTGCTGGGGGTGCCCCGCACCGTCGTGGTCGACACGCCCGACGCCCTGCTGGTGACGACTCCGGACCAGGCGCAGGCGGTCAAGGGCGTTGTCGACGGCCTGCGTGCCGAAGGGCGCGGCGAGCTCCTGTGAGCGCATGCGGTCTGGGGGCACAGCCCCCAGACCCTCCTCAAACCTCGTTCGCGACGACGATCTTCCCGACGGCGTGACCGGTTTCGAGGATCTGGTGCGCCTCGCGCAGCGCTTCGGCGCCGATCGGTCCTAGCATTTTCGTCATGGTAGTACGGATGCGCCCGGCATCGACCAGCTCGGAGATGCTGGCCAACGCACGGTGCTGGGCTTCGAGGTCGTAGCCGAAGCGCGGCCGGGTGAACATGAGCTCCCAGTGCCAAGAGATAGCCTTCCCCTTCAACGCGAACAGGTCGAGGTCTCTCTCGTCATCGATCGCGACGATCTCGCCGAACGGGCGCACGATCTCGGTGAATAGCGGGATCCGGCCTTTGCTCTGTGGGGTGAATACCCAGTCCACGCCACCGGGGGCCACGGCCAGGATCTGGTGAGCCAGATCGTCCGAGGAGTGGTCGACCACGGCGTCGGCTCCGAGGGACAGAGCCCATTCACGTGACTCGGACCGGGATGCGGTGGCGATGACGGTCGCGCTAGTCAGTTCCTTGGCGAGCTGGATCAGGATGGATCCCACCCCGCCCGCACCACCGAGAACCAGCAGGGTTCCGCTCGCGTTCTGGGTGAGGCCGAGCTTGTCGAACAGAGCTTCCCAGGCCGTGATGCCGGTAAGCGGCAGGGCCGCCGCCTGGGCATGGGTGAGCGAAGAGGGCTTCGGCCCGACGATGCGCTCGTCGACGAGTTGGCGGGCAGAGTAAGAGCCGGAGCGCTCGATCGCGCCGGCATAGAACACCTCGTCGCCGGGACGGAACAGCGTCACGTCCTCGCCTACGGCGACGACGGTGCCCGAGGCGTCCCAGCCGAGGATACGGTCCTTATCGCCGCGGTTCCCGGAGGCGCGGACTTTCACGTCGACAGGGTTGACCGACACGGCCTGCACCTCGACCAGAAGGTCGTGGCCCGTCGGCGCGCCGGGGGCGGGGATCCTCGCGTCAACCAGGCTGTTGGGGTCGTCCAGTGACCCACCGGCGCGGGAGACAACGGCAGTGACGGTCTCGTTCTGGGGTACGGCTGTCATAGGAGCAGCTCCTTCTGATGGTGTCGTCTAGCACCGGAGGGCGGCGCCCTGACAACCGTAGCCAGAGGTCAGTAGTTACCTGCAAGATTGCCTACTACCTATTAGATAGTAGATCAACGGTCCTGGGTGGGCGATCAGTGCGCCTCGGTGTGGTCAATGTGCGCGCGGGCCAGCTCGTACTGGGACTCGGCCCAGTCGCGCAGCATGAACATCGGGCGGACCGCACTGTGACCCGCCTCGGTCAACGAGTACTCCACGTGCAGGGGGACGGCGGGGATCACCATGCGGTCCACAAGACCGAAGTCCTCGAGCCGACGCAGTGTCGCCGTCAGCACCTTCGGCGAGATTCCCTGCAGGCGCCGCTGCAGTTCCCCGAAGCGCAGCGTCTCCTCGGCGAGGGCGCCGATCGCGAGTGCCGCCCATTTGTTGGCGACGACATCCAGCAAGGCCCGGCACGGGCAGTCGGCCGAGTAAACTTGCCCGCGGGTCTGCCCGCTCTTTCCAATCCCCGGTGCGGCACCGTTTGCCGTCATCGCGCTCTCCGTCCTATCTTTTTCACAGTCTATTACTTCCTTTCGGATAGTAGCAGACCTTGCGGGTAACTATCGTTTCATGTTTAGCGTCGAGTCATCCCGTGCGGCCCGCGCGGGTCTGAATTTCACGACGAGGAGCACACCGATGCCTCCACCCGTTGTTTTCTCGGTGACGCTGACCCGCGCCACTGTCCATGTTGCCCTCGACACCGACTTCATGAAGTCGGAAGAGCTTGGGTGTCATTAATAAGCAAGCATCGCTGTTCTCGACAGAGAGAATCTCGTAGTTCAGGTGCGCGGCATTCTCGACACGGATGGCGCTGTTGTTCGGGTCATCCGCATCGGCTGCGGCTCTCCTGGGCGGAACTGCGAGGCCGCTTCTGTGACCTTGGCCACCGCCGCATGATCTCGGCTCTACTCGCACCCTGTACTGCATCAGAGCGCAGGCCTTCGAACCACCCCGACCGTCAACACACGACATAGAGAGATTTCCCTGACATGGTTACCCTCGTACCGCGAGCAGCCCTCCAGCCCACTAGCACTCAGATCCCCGCCGGCACCGCAATCCACCTAATTGTCGGGCATCTTAGCGACCTCCTCGTCCGTGTGGAGGCGGTACTCACCCGCGAGCGCTTCACCGACGAGAGCTTCACTAAGATAGACCCCTACAGACTTCCGGTCCAGGAGACCCTTGAGGAGGCCGAGGCGCGCGTGCGCTCCGACCTTGGTCGTTTCGCGGAGCGGTTCCCTGACCAGACCCACCTGACCAGCGCATTCACTGCGACGCTCGACCTGGCGGGCGCCTCGGGCCGCGGCGTCTCCGCACTCAGCTCCGCCTATAGAGACGCCCTCACCGCGTTCTGCGATGCCTTTGAACCTACATCCTCGTCCAGCAGGGCACACTCCATCTTCACGGACGACGGCCTCGACGTGTATGTGCACATTGATCACGACCGTTACATGCGTCCCGAGCAGGACTTCCTCGCAGCGGCTTCGGAGCTTATCGCCTACCGCCGTGATAGGAACGACAACCTGACCGTTGACGAACGCATTGCAGTGCGCGCCGCCTACTGGCTCCTTGATCAGGGCGTGCACATCCCCGGCAAATACCCGATCTGGGGTACCTCGGGCTTCCGCGACGTGCAGACATACGCGTCGATCACGGACCCCGGCGAGGGGCATCTCGCGGGTACCACCCGCTATCCGGGCTACCTTCGTGGTGTCATCGTCCACGTCGAGCACCTCGAGCGCGGGGTGAGCCGCAGCCGTGAGGAGCTGGAACCGTATCGGATCCCGTCGCCGCGCACGGTCGCCCGCGTCCGCCTGCACGCCGGTGAGGCGGCACCGACCTCGAGCTACATCGGGAGACCCCTGCTGGACGGAACGGTTAATGACTCGCTGATTAAGACCAGCCGCACCTTCGCCGCGGCGGCCTCCTCGTTGCTGTCCGATGGTCTCGCGGAGGTTAAGTTCTCGGTCGAAAGGCTGACGGCCTCCGAGGCGGTCCGCCTGCTGTCCTCCCTCGCCCGTGAGGTGCGACGCGACCGCCATGCCCAGGTCCTGTCTGCCGCTTTCAACATCAATACGCCCGTCCTCGACGATCGTGAGGAAACCGTGCGCGCCCGTGGCGGGGCTGTCCAGGCCGCCACGGCGGAGGAGATCGGACTGCTCGGCATCGAGATCGCTGCCCAAGCCGGTCTCGACAAGGTCACCTGGGATGGAACCGCGGACACCTACCCCAGCCGCTGCATCACCGATCAGCTCGGCGGTCCACTCGCGCTCACTCTGGTTCACCGCGCCCATGAGGTCGGTTTGCTGACCTACTTCTCAGCGGGTTTCAGATTTGCCAACATCCCTGACGCGGTCGTCACTGCGGTGGACGGGATCGGCATCGGGGGTGCTCAGATCCTGCGGCTTATGGACAAGAACACTGGTAACCACGGCCCGTTCCTCCCGGACAACATCAACCGCATCCTCGCCATCCGCGACCAGGCCGCAGATACCCCCGCCGGACGAGGGGCGAGGCTGCTCGCGCGCATGGACCGCCTTCACTTCGAAGGTACTTTGGGCGTCGATGACGAGCCGACACGTGTCGCGCTGTTCGAGGCGCTGTGCAATGGAGATGTTGCGGAGGCCGAGCACATCGCCTCTGGGCTTGTGGGCCTCCTGGCGCTCCCTGTCGACTCCGTTCACCCGCTCCTAGCCTGGGCCAAGCGCCTTCTGGGAGGCTCTGGACTCCTGGCCGAGCAGCGCATAGGTCAAGTGGGATGGGGTCAGTTCGTAGCTCGTGTACGGCGGGCGGCCGACCGTGCCGATCTGATCCAGCTCGCCGATCTTCTGCAGCAGGCATCCTCGTGCGGCGCTGGACAGGCCGTCGCTGCCGTGCACTGACCCCGTCCCGTCCTCCCCAGAAGAAGCCGGGAAGGACGGCCCGGGGTGCGTCCACCTCTACGAGCCGTCGTCGAGAGCCGTCAGGGTCCTGGATCTGCTCGCTCCGCGCGCCTGCGCGGGCCCGGGGCCGCGTGAACTCGGGTACTGGCCGCGCGTTCTCGCGGTCTTCCTCCCGCGCGAGCTGCGAGGGGCGGAGGGGAGGGCGACGGAGTGCTAGTCGGCTCCGCCGGGTTCTCGTGACTCGAGACTTGAAAGTTTCGGACGCCCGAAATACTCTCATCCCTCATGAGACCCATGTTCATCTGCGGGCGCCGGACGGCGGCCGTCCTCGCCTCCCTCGTCCTCGTTGCCGCGGCACTGCCCCTGACCGCCTGCGGAGCCTCCACAACGAGCGCTGACGACTCCGCCATCAAGGCGGTCGCGTCCACCACTCAGATCTGCGACTACATCACCCAGCTCGCCTCCGACGGCCAGGACGACGGCCTGTCCTTCGACCGCACCGGCGCCGACGGCACGACCGAGCACTTCGGCGCCGATACCGCCAGCGCCAAGACGCACCTGACCCTGACCTGCCTGCTCGCCCCCAACGCCTCCGCCCACGAGCACGACATGACCGCGGAGCAGTCGCGGGCGCTGTCCGAGGCCGATCTCTTCTTCGTCTCCGGCGTCGACCTGGAGCACTTCCTCGACGACGCCGTCACCTCCACCGGCTTCAAGGGCTCCATGGTCGTGACCTCCGGGGTCGCCGGCGCCGCCGACGTCGACGACCTCGACGCCCAGCTGGCCAAGGAGAAGGAGCTGCCCTACACCGTCGATCGCGGGACGACCAAGGTGGACGTCGCCACCTGGCCCTTCCCGCCCGAGGACGGGGAGAGCGAGCCCGAGTTCCGCTTCGACCCGCACGTGTGGACCTCGCCGAAGAACGCCATCGT
>ERZ773099.2448-NODE-2448-length-12735-cov-16.271136_pt1 | contig 12735 bp, 11 predicted proteins | sample MGYA00511120_ERZ773099 | MGnify/ENA primary metagenome ERZ773099 (study PRJEB29015, sample SAMEA2738012) | human oral metagenome | biome: human oral; feature: human-associated habitat; material: dental | place: China | collected 2104 ... | reverse complement strand
TATACGACTACCTGAGGCACACGCACAGCCACCCCACCGCCGAGACCATCTACAACGACTTGCGCACAAAATCAGAGAGGCTGAGCATCGCCACGGTGTACCGTAATCTGCGCCTCCTCGAGGAGCTGGGCAAGGTCCGCAGCATCGCCACCGTAAACGGTGCGGAAAGGTTCGAGGCGACCAACTCTGCCGAGCACGCACACTTCATCTGCACCTGCTGCGGGCGCGTGATCGACGTCCCAGACCTCACGCCAAAGCTAGCGCAGCTCAAGGAGACCGCGAACCACGAGGTCGGGACTATCTGCCACGCAGACCTCACGCTGCACGGCCTTTGCAGCGAGTGCCTGAGTAAGGAGGGGTAAGACTAACCCCTGCAGTGGTCAGCCTCAGAACACACAGATGACATCGGACTGCCCAACTGCGGAGTTCGTCGGGAGCAGCTGGCGGCGCGACCAACACGCCCGGAGGGGTTCTCAGCACTGTATGCACTGCCACTCGGCGGTAAACGCACGGGACTGCACGTCCTCACACTGCCACTCGACGTCGAACACACGGGCTGCACGCCCTCACACTGCCACTCGACGTCGAACGTACCGAAACGGTACGCTCAGGGCCGAGTGGCAGTGCCGGCCACGCGGGGCTGCACGCCCAGGGCCGAGTGGCAGTGCCACCCACACTGCCACTCGACGTCGAGCGTACGGGCTGCACGCCCTCACACTGCCACTCGACGTCGAGCGTACTGAAACGGTACGCTCAGGCCCGAGTGGCAGTGCCGGCCACGCGGGGCTGCACGCTCAGGGCCGAGTGGCAGTGCCGCCCACACTGCCACTCGATGGTGAACGTACGGGCTGCACGCCCTCACACTGCCACTCGACGTCGAACGTACCGAAACAGTGCGCTCAGGGCCGAGTGGCAGTGCGGGTCCGGGTGGCTGCACGCTCAGGGCCGAGTGGCAGTGCCGCCCACACTGCCACTCGACGTCGAACGTACCAAGACGGCGCGCTCAGGCCCGAGTGGCAGTGCCGACCGCACAGGACTGCACGCTCAGGGCCGAGTGGCAGTGCGGGTTCGGGTGGCCTACGAGCCAGCAGTCGCTGCGCCGATGCCAGGGCGCGCCTCCCGGACGTGTCTCGAGCGAGTGGGTTTCGAGCCTTGTTCGAGACGGACCCTTTGCGGGCAGTGGAACGTCTTCTTGCAAGGCAGGTCGGGATGGCTGTGCAGCTGGCCAGCCCGATGTAGTCAGCCTCCCTCAGGGTGGCACGGCGGCCCCTCACTGTACGACACCCCCATGCTAGCGCAGACTATTGTCCCTGTCATAACGCTTGCCGCCCCAGTAGACGCGCGTCGCGCGCTGGCACTTCTCCCCCAGCTCCACACCCTCGAGCGCATAGTGCACGAACTCCTCGAAGCCCGCGCGGTCCACGATGTAGCCTATGTGCTCCTTGCCCTCGGGTGCATCCGCATCGATGTGCTCCTCGATGAAGGCGTAGGTGTTCTTCACGATCTTGATGATGGAGTCCTCGTCCACCCAACGCAGCCAGTCCTCGGCCAGGCGTGGGTTCTGCTTGCCGGTGCGGCCCATGATCTTGAGGCGGAAGTAATGCTCCTTGGAACGCGTCCAGGCACGGGTGGGACAATAGACGACGCATACGCCACACCCGACGCAGCGGTCCTCGTCGCGCACGATCTTGCCATTCACCACCGAAAGCGCGCTCACGGAGCGTCTCCGACACCAGTTTACGCACTGCTCGCAGCCAATGCAGCGCTCAGGATCGTAGTGTGGCTCCGTCATGCCGATGATGCCGAAGTCGTTGAGGGCGACGTGCGCGCAGTCGTTGGAGCAGCCCGTGAACGCCACCTTCACGTGACGGTTGTTGGGAAATATCGCCTTGTCCATGCGGCGTGCGAAGGCCGTGGTGTCATAGCAGCCAAAGGGGCAGAGCCGTTTACCCGGACAGGCAACGAGGTTGCGCGTGCCGCTCGCCAGATAGCCGTGGTCGGTGTCCTCCTGGTTGATGTGGGTATCCTCGATGATGGCCTTCAGCCGCTTATTGACCTCGGGCATGTCCTCAAGCCGGATGCCCGGGATCTCCACGCCCTGACGGTTGGTGAGAAAGATCTCCCCCTGGCCGAACTCCTCCGCTATCTCCACGATGCGAGCCATGCTCTTGGCGCTCACGAGCCCACCCGGCACGCGCACGCGGCTTGCCGTCTCGCCTCGCACCTTTGATTGGCGAAAGGCGTTCTTCTTGAGCTGCTTGACGTTGACGTCCATGGTCATGATGCGTCGCCCCCTAGTCGAGCATGTCCTTTGACTCGATGTAGTTGAACACCGGCCCATCCAGGCACACGTACCTGTCCTTGATGCGGCAATGGCCACACTTGCCCAGCCCACAGCACATCCGCCGCTCCTGGGAGACCCAGATGTTGCGCTCCGAGAGGCCCCGCTTGAGCAGGCCCATAATCGTGAAACGCATCATCGGCGGGGGCCCGACGACCACGGCCCGCGCACTCGCAGGGTCTTTGAGCGGCAGGTCGGGGATGTAGGCCGTGACGAGGCCGATGTTGCCCTCATAGCCCTCAGGCGCTCCGTCCACGGTGAGGGTGAGGTCGAGCGCCTGGCCCCAGCGCTTGAGGTCATCGCGAAAGAGCAGGTCGTCTGGGCTGCGAAAGCCCACGATTACGTGCTTGTCGGCAGCGTCGACAGCACCTGCGAGCGCATCGATCACGCCGCGCACGGGACTCACGCCCGTGCCGCCGGCCACGACGACGACCTCGCCGCGCTCGAAGAGGGAAAGGTCAAAACCGTTGCCGTAAGGTCCGCGCAGCAGCAGGTGCTGCCCCTCGCTGCGCTCGAACACCTCATTGGTGACGACTCCCACGCGACGAATCGTGAGGTCAACGGACTTACCAGGCATGATGCCCGAGACGCTGATGGGCGCCTCGCCGAACTTAGGGATGGAGACCTCGAAGAACTGGCCAGGCCGCACCTCACCCGAGAACGCCATGCGAAAGCTGTACTCCTTCGCGGTGTGCCGGACGATCCCAAGGATCTCTGATGGGAAGGGCAGGTAGGGGTTCGTCGCCGCGTCAAGCGTGACGCCAGCCGCAGACGAGACGGGCACCCTCATCACGGGGCTAGGCATGGTCGGCCACCTCCTTCGCCGCAAGGGCGTCCACGGTGCCGGCGAGCTTGTTGACGCAGCCCGAGAACGAGATGTACTCGGGACAGACGCTGTCGCAGCGGCCGCAGCCTACGCACATGTCATAGCCAAAGCGGCGACGGAAGTCATAAACCTTGTGTAGCACCTTGAAGCGCATGCGGTCCCCGGCGGCCTTACGGTAGGAGCCACCGCCCGCCACGTTGGTGTAGCCGTCGATCATGCAACTCGCCATCACGCGGCGCCTCTCGCCCACGCGACCATTATCACTGTAGTAGGCGTCCTGCATGGTGAAGCAGGTGCAGGTGGGGCACACCAGGTTGCAGCGGCCGCACTTGATGCAGCGCTGCGTGTACTCATCCCACATCGCATCGGTATAGATTGCGTTGGGAACCTCTGCGGGCACACGGACCTCGACGTCGTTTGCATCCACGTGCCTGGGCGTGACCTCCTCCTCGCGCAGGGCCTCGTCAGCAAAGTAGGGACGCAGGTCATCGGCTGCCACGTCCACACGGACCTCGCCCGTCTCCTCGTCCATATCAAACGAGAAGTCGTAGCCGACCGCGACGTTGGAACCCATGCTCACGCAGAAGCAGTCCTCCTGGCTGTGGTCACAACCCAAGAGAGCAAAGCGCAGCCGCTCGCGAATGCGCCGGTAGAACGGGTCGGGGACGCCGTTTTCCAGGTACATCGCGTCCAGGCGGCGCACGGCGTTGAGATCGCAGGCCCTGAGCACCACGACGACCTCACGCTCGTCGACATCCGCGATCTTGACCTGCTCCTCCGTAAAGAAGAACAGGGTCTGCGAGAGCGGTGTGAGCACCTCCTTGAACGGGTAGTCCGAGCGCCTCACTAGCTCCATCGCATCGACGTCATCCGTGAAGTCGTAGCGCACGACATCGACGTCAGTGAAGCGACCCTCCCCCCGCTTGAGCTGCGGGGCATAGATGCGACGGGTCTTCCCGATACGCTTGATGGCGCGCGAGAAGCCCTCCCGGCTGAGCACGTGGCCCATAGGGACCCCCTCTCCCCAAACGCTCGCACCGCATCCCCTTGCCGTGCGAGCGCACATAAGGCTATCGATTCCCCCTCACAAGAATATACGGAAAGATGGCGTCCGTGTCGCTGACTTTTCGAGGGAACACACCCATTGCCCGCCCGAACGCGCCGGGACGGGCGAGGAGCTCTGCGGGCGTGCCCCGATCGCTGATACCGCCGGCCGCCATGAGCACGACCTCGTCGGACACAGAGAGGCACTCCGGTAGGTCGTGCGTCGTGAGGACGACTCCCGTGCCTGCGTCCGCCAGCTGGCGCAGGATGTCTGCGACCTCAATGCGACGCGCCACGTCCATATGGGCAGTTGGCTCGTCCAACAGCAGTGTCCGAGCCTCCTGCGCGACGACCATGGCCAGGTAGGCGCGTTGGAGTTCCCCACCCGAGAGGTCGGCAAGCAAGCGGTCGGCCAACATCGAGACATCACAGAGCCCCATCGCACGGGTGATAGCGGCCCTATCGGCGTCACCGGGCACCTTGGAGATCCCCATGCGGGAGAAGCGTCCGTGCAAGACGAGCGTGCCGACGTCCATCGCGGGCTGCGCCAGGCGCTGTGGAAGGTAACCCAGCCGACGCGCACGCTCGCGGTGGGACAGGCCCTTGAGCTCCTCGCCACCGAGGCTGATGGAGCCGCGATACGCGAGCAGCCCTGCGAGGGTCTTGAGCAGGGTCGATTTGCCGCAACCATTCTCGCCCACGATGCAGGTGACCTGACCGTCTGGGAGGGTCAGCTCGTCCACATGGATGACGTCGCGCCCGCCATAGCCACTCACCAGGTCCCGAGCCTCGATCATCGGCGAATCGCCGCCCTACCGCGCATAAGCAGGGCGATGAAAAATGGCGTGCCCAGAAGCGAAAGCATGAGACCCACGGGCAGTTCGTAGGGAAAGAGGGCAAGCCGTCCCGCAAGGTCGCAGGTCACGAGCAGAGATGCCCCCCACACGAGCGAGACCAGCGCCTCCCTGCGAAAGCCTCCCCGAAGCACCATGCGCACCAGGTTGGGCACGATGAGTCCCACAAAGCCGAGAAGGCCGCACACCGAGACGGCCGCCGAGGCAAGCGCGGACGCGGTCACGACCGAAGCGATGCGGGTACGCCTGACGTCGAGACCCAAGCCATGGGCCGTCTCGTCGCCAAGGGCAAGAAGGTCGATACCACCGCCCAAGGCGAAGGTCACGGCCAGCCCGGCGACCACGACGAGGAGGGCGAGGCAGAGCTGAGGCCACGATACCGCCGCCAGCCCACCCAGCCGAAAGGCGAGCCTATCGGCCACGAGGTCCGGGCGAATCGTGACGATGACGTCCGAGACCGCCGAGAGGAGCGACGAGATCGCGACGCCCGCGAGTACGAGCGAGGTGCGCGAGACGCCAGCCCGCCGCGACACGAGGGTCACCAGCAGTGTCGCGAGAAGCGCGCCCGCAAGCGCCATGGCCTGGCGCGCTGGCACCGAGAGCGGGAAGGCAAGGCCCGAGATAAGCACCGCAAGCCCCGCGCCCGCATTGACGCCCATGACGCTCGGGGACGCGAGCCGGTTGCCCAACGCAGCCTGAAGCAGCAGCCCCGAGACGGCAAGCGCCGAGCCGCAGACGAGGGCCGCGACAAGACGCGGAAGACGCAGCTGCCACACGATGGAAACCGCCGCCCTCGGCATCGTCTGGGGCCGCAGGAGGGCCGAAAGGGCGTCTGGGGCCGAGAGCGCGGTCGTGCCCGCAAGGACGAAGCCCAAAGACATAAGCAAGAGCACAGCCACGCCCGCCACGAGCGCGATGGTCGCGCGGCGCCGGTCTGACCGCCCGCCCGCAAGTCTCGACGCCTTCCTTTGCCCGCCACGCACGTCGGTCACGGCCTACTCACGGCTCCTGAGCTCAAGCGCATAGCGATAGGCATCCGCCCATCGCGCGTTGGGCTTGTACTGGAAGAGCTCCTTGGGAAGCACAAAGACATGACCGTCCAGCGTCGCCTTGAGTCCCTGCCACGCGGGACGGCTCGAGAAACCCTCCTCATAAGCCTCCCTCGCCTTGTCCTCGTCCCCCTGGTAGATGACAAAGACGTAGGCCGGGTCAGCAGCCTGGATCGCCTCGAGCGAGAGCTCGTCGAGCGAGGAGTCGTCATCGGCGATGTTTTGCATGTTGAGATCGTCGAAGATCCGGCAGGCGAAGTGGTTCTGCTTGAGGGCCTTGCTCTTGGCAGACGAGGTACGCAGGGCCAGATAGCGGGCCTCAGGCAGGTCCTTGGCACGTGCGCGCACGGCGTCACAGGCGCTCACGACGTCCGCCACGTTAACCTGGTAGAGGTCATCGCGGCCGCAGGTATCGCAGAAGCGGCGCATGTGGGAGGCATAGTCATCAAGGCTGTTGACGTCGACGTCGATGCAGTCGATGCCCTGTCGCACGAGGCTCGACCTCAGCTCGACCTGGGCCGGTATGTCTGAGGTGGCAAGGACGAGCCCCGGTGATAGCGCGACGATCTGCTCGAGGCTTGGCCTGGAGAGCGAGCCCACGACCTGCGCGTCGCCCACCCCCTCGAGGTCCCTGGCGTCCTCCGTGATGCCTGCGAGTGTACCGCCCGCAAGCAGCCACATGTCCGCAAGCGAGCGCATGAGGGCCACGACGTTTGCCGGGGGCCTGCCAGCCTGGTCGTCATCATCGGTGGCCCACCGCCCGTCGGGCGGCGCGTCGCAGGCCGCGAGCACGCCTGTGGCCGTCAGGGCCACCAGCAAGAAGTTCCTGCGCTTGAGCATATGGCTGTTCATACCATCCCCTGGAACGAGAGGCGACCGACGCCCACCAGCCTATCACAGAGACGGCGCCGCGCCATCCAAGGCGATTCGCGCCCTCTTGATATAGCAGTCACGGACGGCCCGGATAGAGCCTAAGCCCTCACGCACGACATCGACGGCAAGACCTTGGGCCACCAGCGCGCCCACCCACGAGCCGGGGGCCCGCGACGCCACCTGGAGCCTTGCATGATGGCCCGCGCAGAGCATGAGCGGGACGAGCGTCACCCGCGTCGCCCCCTTAGACGCGAGGCGAGCGGCCACCGCGCGCGGATCGTCCCCAAGCGTCACGACCATGACGTCAACGCGTCCGCACTCCGCAGCAGCCTCCCGCAACCACACGTAGGGGTCGTTGGGACAGCCCGCCACGCCATGCGCCACCAGCAGGAGCTTGCACCGCCGCCGCGCGGGGTGCTCCCCCAAGACAGCCCGCGCCAGCTCACGGGCGCCCGATCGCGTGGACAAAAGCGGTCCGGACACGCTCACGGCGGCGGGCACGCCGAGCGCGGCGGCCTCGTCCTCGAGCACCTGGTAGGTGCTGCCGCCCACAAGGTGCGAGGGCATGATCAGGACCTTCCCGGCGCCCTCGCCCATAAGCTGCGCGACGGCCTCACGAACACCAGGGACCTTGATCTTCTGGGCGCACAGCCCCTCTCGGACGCGTGCGCTCACGCAGGCAGGGGCGAAGGGAAGCCCGCGTGCCGTCGCGAAGGAGCGCAGCGCCTCGACCACAGGCAGGATGTCGCGGCGATACGCCTGCCCGTCCGTCGTCCCATGGCTTGCGAACACCAGACCCAAGACTCCCAAGGTCAACCTCCTTTACGTCGGGACGATCTCGCACCACAAGGGTAGCCCTTTTCCTACGACCAGGGCAGGCACACCTCCATGGGCGCGAGTGGGCGGCGACTACCTGAATCTCAGATACGAGAGGAAGCGCCTGGCCGCTATCGGCAGGCGCCCAGGCTCGCGCGTAACCACGCGTATCGTGCGAAACGCACGGGGCTCAAGATGGCGCACCTCGATGTCGTAGGGATTACGTCTCAGGATGAGCTCGGGCAGGATCGAGAGGCCAAGGCCACTCTCGACCATGGACATGATGGCATAGTCATCAAAAGTCCTGAAACGCACCTGTGGAGTGAGGCCCGCCCTCTCGAAGATGGCGCTCACCTCGTTGTCCCCGGACTTCTGGAGCATGATGAAGGGTTCCTCGCAAAGCCGTTCCACAGCGACGTCCTGCCCTTGTGCCAGCACGTGACCCTTGGGGAGTACCGCCAGAAGCTCGTCATCCCCAAGCGCCTGGGCGACGAGCGACGAGGAGGACGGGGCGAACGGCAAGAAGCCCAGGTCGACCCGACCCTCCTCACACCACCGCCCGATCTCGCCGAAGTCACCCATCAGAAGCTCGTAGTCGATGTTGGGATAGTCAGCCTGAAAGCGGCTGATCACGGGTGGCAACCAGTGCGTCGCTACGCTCGAGAAGGTTCCGATGCGGATGCTGCCGCTCTGCACCCCACGCAGGTCGTCGATCTCCATGCGCAGGCGTCGGTTAGACTCACACACCTCCTGCACCAAGGGGAGGAGCCGCCTGCCGTCGCTCGTGAGCCTAAGCGGACCCCTGCCCCGCTCGAGCAGCGTCAGCTGCCAGTCGCGCTCGAGGTCCGCGACCATGCGGCTGACACCCGACTGCGAGTACGAGAGGCTCGCGGCCGCCCTCGTGAAGCTGCCCTGCCTGTAGCTCTCGAGGAATGCCTCGTACTTCTGGATACTTGCCTCCATGCGACAGCCCCCCACGTCCACACCGCCAACGCCCACATCGCCAACGTCCGCATCGCCCATGGCACCAGTGGCGCTAACGGCACGCCATCTGGTTTTGTCATGCGACCCATGATAAACGTTCGCTTTCCTTCTGAATCGGACAGTGAGACACTCATGCAGTGGACTTACAGAAATATCCATGTTCTATTCAAGCAAGCGCGCCCGGAAAGCGGGCGAGAAAGGCATCGCATGTCGAGGGATTTCATGAAGTATCTGGTATCGCTCGTCCTCTTTGGCTCGAACGGCATCGTGGCGGGAGGCATCGCCCTACCGCCCAGCCAGATCGTGCTCGTACGCAGCTTTCTGGGAAGCGTCCTTCTGGTGGTGGCGCTCACGGCGTCGCTGGCAATGGGACACAAACGCCCCGACCACGCCACAGCCCACCTTGCGACCCTCGAGTACCCTAAGCAGGCCTGTGCCCTCGCCGCCTCGGGCGCGGCGCTCGGCATCGGCTGGATCTTCCTCTTCGAGGCATACCGCCTGGTTGGCGTTGGCGTCTCGACGCTTGCCTACTACTGCGGCCCCGCCATCGTCATGGCCCTCTCACCGTTGCTCTTCTCCGAGAGGCTCACGCATGCCAGGGTCGCGGGTTTCTCTTGCGTCGTCTTGGGGGCCTTCTTTGTGGTCGCCCAGGAGGGGGGCGGCCATGGCGTCAGCGCGCAGGGGTTGGCCCTCGGCGGCATGTCCGCCGTCATGTACGCGGCCATGGCGGTCTTCTCCAGGCGCGCTCCCCAGATCAGGGGCCTCGAGGCCGCCAGTGTGCAGCTTGTCTCGTGCTTTGTTGCCGTCCTGCTCTACTCGATCCTTTCGGGCTCTGTCGTGACGCCTGCGGCACTTGCCCAGGCTAACCTTCCCGCCATGCTCCTGCTCGGCTTTATCAACACGGGCCTCGGCTGCTACCTGTACTTCTCCTCGATAGGCCAGCTTCCCGTCCAGCGCTTCGCCGTCTGTGGCTACCTGGAGCCCCTCTCGGCCGTGGTCCTCTCGGCTGCCATCTTGGGAGAGCCGCTCACGCTCGGGCGCATCGCGGGCGCCTGTCTCATCATCGGCGGGGCCGCCGCAAGCGAGCTTCTGGGCAGGCGGAACATCCAGCTGCCCTGGCCGCATGTCCCCCGATCGCGCAGGAGCCTGCGTCCGAGGTTTGGCACACGTCGCCTGGTACAGCTGTCTCACTGCGCGAAGTGAGTGAATCACTCACTTCAGCTTCATGAAGTGAGTGATTTTTGCGGCAAAGTAGACGTATCAGAAAAAATTAAGATTACATTCCCACAGCTCAGACGCTTACTGAATACAACCTCGAAGTGAGTGAATCACTCACTTCGTCAACGCAGAGTGAGTGAATCACTCACTTCGCGCCATCGCACGGCAAAGCCAGTGGCCGTCTCGCAAGGAACTCATCCGGAAAGGTCCCGACGCAGGTATGTCTATGGCATGTGGACGTCTGCCCATACGGTGGCGCCGCGCCGTACTGCGCCAAAGCACACGTTCACCCGACCCCTCACGCACCTGAGACGAGAAACGTGGCACAATCGGGATGAGTGTACACGCGCCAGGCCGCACCCGCGCGACCTGAAGGAGCAAGGAGGCAGACATGCCCGAGACCATTCGCAAGGTCAACATCATCGGTCACCTTCATCCCGACACCGACAGCATCTGCTCGGCCATCGCCCTCGCCTATCTCAAGAACCAGACCGGCGACATCGAGTACGAGCCCCGACGGGCAGGCACCCTCAACCGAGAGACGATCTTTGTGCTCAAGCACTTCAACTTCGAGGAGCCGCAGCTCATCACCTCGGTGCGCCCGCAGATCAAGGACATCACGATCCAGGACATGCACGGCATCGATCCCGAGATGAGCCTCTTTGCCGCCTGGAACCTCATGAGCGAGACCAAGACAGACACATTATGCATCACAGACGGCGAGCGGGATCTCATGGGCCTCATAGCCGTCAAGGACATCGCCAATGCTAACATGAACGTCTTCGACACCAAGATCATCGCCGAGTCAAAGACCCTTTACTCCAACATACTCTCCACCCTGAAGGCACACATGCTGCTGGGCGACCCCGACGAGAAGGTTGACGCGGGCAAAGTCGTCGTCGGCACCACCCCCGAGATGATGGAGGGCAACATCGAGCGGGGCGACACGGTCCTCGTCACGAACCGCTACGAAACCCAGCGTTTTGCCGTCGAGTCCGGCGCGGCCTGCCTCGTCGTCTGCAATGACGCGCGCATCTCCAACGTGGTGCTCGACGCCGCCAAGGCCAACGGCTGCACTGTGATGACCACGCCGTACGACACCTTCTCCGCCGCACGACTGATCTCGATGTCCATTCCCGTGCGCTCCAAGATGCTCGACGCCGACAAGGTGCTGCGTTTCTCGGTCAACACCACCGTGGATGACGCGCGCAAGACGATCACCCAGTCGCGCCACCGCTTCTTCCCCGTCGTCGACGAGGACGGCAGGTACGTCGGCCTCGTGTCAACTCCAAACCTCCTGAATGTGAACCAGAAGCACGTTATCCTTGTCGACCACAACGAGCGCTCGCAGGCGGTGGATGGCCTCGAGCAGGCTGTCATCATGGAGATCATCGACCATCACCGCATAGGCTCCATCGAGACCACCGCGCCGGCCCTCTTCCGCAACGAACCCGTAGGTTGCACCTGCACCATCCTCTTCAGCATGTACCAAGAGGCGGGCATCGAGATTCCCTCGAACATCGCGGGCCTTATGCTCTCGGCGATCCTCTCCGACACGCTGGCATTTCGCTCACCTACCTGCACCAAGCGCGACGAGTACGCAGCTCGCGAGCTCGCCCAAACCTGCGGGGAGGACATCGACTCGTACGCCGACGCGATGTTCGACGCCGGCGCCGAACTCACGGGCCGCACTGCGGAGGAGGTCTTTCACCAGGACTTCAAGGTATTCTCCCGTGGCTCCGCGCGCTTTGGCGTGGGCCAGGGCAGCTTCATGACCGAAAACAGCCGCAAGGCCGCCGAGGCGCTCGTCGGCCCATACCTCAAGGAGGGTGCCGACGCAGACGAGCTGCCCATGGTGTTCTATATGTTCACGGATGTCAAGTCCGCGACGACCGAGATGCTCTACTTTGGCGCACACGCCGAGGACGTCGTAAGGCGTGCGTTCAACGTGACGCCCAAGGACGGCATCGCCACCCTGCCCGGCGTGGTGAGTCGCAAGAAGCAGGTCATCCCCGCCCTCATGAGCACGCTGCAGGACACGCAGGACGAGTAAACTGGGCTGGGCCCGGCCACTCGATTCGCCCGAGCGTGGGGCCGCCACCTTGATTCCGCTCACATTTCGCCCTGATCACGCGTTCTTGAGCAGGTCGTAGGTGGCGGCCCGGAGCAGTCCCGCAGCCAGAGTGCGCCTTTTCGTGACGTCGCGGCCCCAGAGTGCGCCTTTTCGTAGAGTGCGCTTTTTCTCACCTGGGCAAACGTCGACCCACCTCACGAAAAAGCGCAGTCTGCCTTGGAGCCCTCACGGAAAAGCGCATTTTGAAGTTGAGCCTCACGGAAAGGCGCACTCTGGGTCATATTACGCGGCCAGAGTGCGCTTTTTCGTGACGTCGCGGCCCCAGAGTGCGCTTTTTCGTAGAGTGCGCTTTTTCTCACCTGGGCAAACGCGGCGCCGGCTCACGGAAAAGCGCATTCTGCCCCGGAGCCCTCACCGAAAAGCGCACTCTGGGTTGAAGGCCTGCTCACGCCACGCAATACTCACCCACCCCACACGCGGCGTGAGGCACCTGACGGTCTACAGCAGTTGGTCGAGCGTCGAGCCGTATGAGGGCAAGAACTCATCCATGAAGTCATCGACCTCGGGAAGCTCAACGCGCATGTCCTCGAGCTTGCGCAGTGTCGAGGCCTCGGCGGTCGCGAACTCGGTATTGCCGGCGGCGCGCTCCTCCAGGC
>ERZ773099.2447-NODE-2447-length-12738-cov-4.953245_pt1 | contig 12738 bp, 9 predicted proteins | sample MGYA00511120_ERZ773099 | MGnify/ENA primary metagenome ERZ773099 (study PRJEB29015, sample SAMEA2738012) | human oral metagenome | biome: human oral; feature: human-associated habitat; material: dental | place: China | collected 2104 ... | reverse complement strand
ATATTATATATTATTTTTCAATACATATATATATTTTTTTACAAAAAAATCAGACTCAAGGTCTGATTTTTTCATTCATCATCAAAATTATTTATTTACAATTTCTTTAAGTGATTTTCCAGCTTTGAATACTGGTGCTTTTGATGCTGGAATTTTAATAACTTCTTTAGGGTTTCTTGGGTTTCTTCCACTTCTTGCTTTTCTTTCTCTAGCTTCGAAAGTTCCAAATCCAACTAATTGAACTTTTTCCCCTTTAACTAATGTTTCTTCAACAGTTTGAATAAAAGCGTTTAATGCTCTTTCAGCATCAACTTTTGTAATTTTTCCTTTTTCAGCCATACTAGCTAATAATTCAGATTTGTTCATTAAAATTTCCTCCTAAATACACTATTATATTTAATAATTGCCTATAAAAATGGTATCTTAACCATTGTGCAATATTATTATATATTAATTTTCAAAAAATATCAAGCAATTTAGCCGATTATTTGAAATTTTTTATTGGTAAATAGCTAACTTCTTTTTGAATCTTTTCAAATTCAGTCTTAAATTTTTCTGACATGATAGTTTTTTTCAATCCTTGCTTAATACGTGACTTACTTTCATCAGAAAATTTATCATATTCTTCAACTATTTCATTTAATTTTATTATATGGTATCCAAATTTACTCTTAACAGGTTCACTAATTTCTCCAACTTTCAATTTAGCTGCAGCATCATAAAATTCTTGTACCATAACTCCCTTAGTGAAAGTTCCCAAAAGACCTTTATTTTTCTTAGCAGATGGATCTTTTGAAACTTCAACGGCTACATCTTCAAATTTTTCTCCGGCTTCTAAACGGCTCTTAACTTTTTTAGCATCTTCTTCATTTTCAACTAAAATATGACTTGCATTAATTTGTGGACCGTCAAAGTTACTTCCCTTATATTTTTCCATAATTTCTTCATCAGTTGGTTCGAAATTTTCAGAAAACCAAGTTTGGAATTTTGTAGAATATAGATTATCTTCAATCTTATATTTTAATTCATCTTCAGTAAGTTTAGCCTTTTCAAGTTGTTCATTAAACTTGTCGCCTAATTGCTCTTTAACTTTATTAAAATTATCTTCAATTTCTTCTTTTGTTACAGTTACTTTAGCAATTTCTTCTTCAGATTTTCCCTCATCTTTATATTCTTTTTCTAATTTAGCAAATTTTTGTTTAACAACTTCAATATTAGAGAACATTTCTAAGATGTTTTGTTTTAGATTTAAAGAAGCTTTTTTGCCCTCATCAGTTGATTCATCATATTTTGCCTTTTGCTCATCTGTATAAGATGCAATTACTCTGTCATATTCTTTTTGAATTTGTTCCTCAGTAATATACTTATCCCCAATTTTTACCATAGCTCCTCTTGGCGCTTTAGCACAAGCAGTAAAAAGCATAGCTGAAAGTACTATTACACTTGCAAATTTTATTAATCTATTTTTCATACTTCTCTCCTTTTTGACTAATATTTTAATCTTTTGATATTATACATCATTTTTTTAATAATGTCAAAGTTTTTTTAACAATTTTGCTTTAAAAATAGCAAATTTTCAACAAAATCAATACTTTCTTCTAATTTTTTCTTATCATAATTATAAATCAATTCAGCATCTTCATTAAAATTAAACTCTATTTTTCTAAATAATGAATCAGAAATTCTGCCGATTAACTCTAAAATAGCTTTATTTGTTTGTTCAAATTTAAATACAACTGATTTTTCTCTTTCAATTATTTTAATAAAATTCAACTCTGTTGAAATACTTTTCAAATATGACACATTCATAACATTTAATACTGTTTTTGGAACATCTCCAAATCTGTCAGTTAACTCATCATAGATTTCATTAAAATCTTCTTTCGATGTTATTCCTGCAATTTTTCTATACATATCGATTTTTTGATTACTGTCTCCTATATAATTTGAAGGAATATATGCATCAACTGAAAGTTCTATTGTTGTTTGATTTTTAATTTGTAAATTTTCTCCCTTAACAGTTTTTATACTTTCTTCAAGCATTCTTACATACATTTCATAACCAATTGTTTCTATATGTCCGGATTGACATTCACCCAAGATATTTCCTGCCCCTCTAAGTTCTAAATCTCTCATAGCAATTTTAAAACCTGAACCAAACTCAGAAAAATCTCTTATAGCCATAAGTCTTTTTTCTGAAATTTCAGTAAGTACTTTATCTTTTTCATAAGTGAAATATGCATAAGCTCTTCTAGTTGATCGTCCTATTCTTCCCTTTAACTGATAAAGTTGAGATAATCCCATTTTATCAGCATCATATATAATCATAGTATTACAATTTTTTATATCCATACCTGTTTCAATAATTGTAGTACATAATAATATATCATATTCTCCTTCTTGAAAATCATACATAATATTTTCTAACTCTTTGTTGGATAATTTACTATGTGCCATTGCAATTCTTGCATCAGGAACAAGCTTTGACAATTCAACATACATCTTATCCATATCTTTAATTCTATTATATACAAAATAGACTTGTCCACCCCTATCTATTTCTTTATAAATAGCTTCACGAATTACAGAATCATTATATTCTAAAACAAATGTAGCGATTGTTACTCTTTCCTCAGGTGCATCATCTAAAATACTCATATCCCTAATTCCAACTAAACTTATTTGCATAGTTCTTGGAATAGGTGTTGCAGATAGTGATAAGACATCAATATTTTCTTTAATTTTTTTTAATGATTCTTTATGTTTAACCCCAAATCTTTGTTCTTCATCTATTATTAGAAGTCCTAAATCTTTAAATTCTAAATTCTTTGATAATAATTTATGTGTACCTATTAGTAAATTCACTTTCCCGTTTTTTACATTTTTTAAAATTTCTTTTTGTTTTACAGGACTTCTAAATCTGCTGAGCATTTCTATTTCAACAGGAAAATCTCCAATTCTTTCAATGGCAGTATTATAATGCTGTTGAGCAAGTATTGTAGTAGGAACTAAAAATGCAACCTGTTTATCATCCATCATAGCTTTAAAAGCTGCTCTTAAAGCTACTTCAGTCTTGCCGTAACCTACATCTCCACAAAGCAATCTATCCATAGGTTTAAATTGCTCCATATCTCTCTTGATTTCATTAATTGCCCTAAGCTGTGAATATGTTTCTTCATAAATAAAACTGTCTTCAAATTCTTTTTGCCATGTTGTATCTTCTGAAAATGCAAATCCTCTTATTTTATCCCTTTTCGCATATAGTTGAACTAAATCTATTGCAATTTCATCTAAAACTTTTTTAGCACGAGTTTTTGTTTTAACCCAATCATTAGAGCCCAATCTATTTAATTTTGGTCTATATCCGTCTTTTCCGATATATTTTTGAATTAAATTCATTTGATCTGTCGGGATATATAATTTATCATTTCCTTTATATAAAATTAAGATGTGATCCTTTACAATACCATCAACTTCTATCTGTTGAATTCCTCTATATTCTCCAATTCCATGATTTTCATGAACAACAAAATCTCCGACATTTAAGTCAGTGTAATCTAGTAAGGTATCTTTACTTTTCTTTTTTACTTTTTTAGAAGTCTTTTTTACAGTACCATAAATTTCTTTATGTGTTAAAAAAAGAACTTTTTGAATAGGATATTCAAATCCAGATTCTAAATTTAATGTAGAAATCCCTAAAATAGAGCTTTTTAATTCAAATTCTAATCCTTGAAATATATTTGAATTTATATTCTCAGCAAATAAAATTTCCTTTAGGTTATTCGCTTTTTCAAATGAACCGGCAAAAATTACAATTTTATATCCTCTCTGCAATTTATATTTCAAACTCTGAAATAGCATATCAAATTTTCTATTGAATATTTCAGACTCAATAGTTTTTAAATTTACTATACTTTTAGGATTTATTATTTTTGTTCTTTTCAAAAGTTGTGTAAAATTTATTACGCTAAATTCTTTAATTCTTCTTAAGATATTTTCAAAAGGAATTAAAATATCCTTATGAGAATCTAAAATCTCTGCGTTTTCAATAGAAAAAAGTACATTTTCATGAAATAAATTTTCTATTTCCAAATTTCTGTCATAAATTTTTAAAATATCTTCTGTGCAAACTATAGAATCTTGATCCAAATAATCTAAAAGTGTCGAATAACTACCTTTTCTTATATAAGGTGAAATTAAATCCATATTTGAAATATGATAATTTTCCTTTAAATCATTATAAATTTGATAAAATTTTTCTGTTGCTTTTTCAATATCTTTTCCAAATAATTTTAACTTTTGTAACTTCTCAATATCTTTATTCAAACCGTTTAAAATATTTTCAACATCTGCTTTTGATAATACCATTTCTTTTGCAGGTATTATTTCTACCTTCTGCAACTTTTCAACTGATCTTTGACTGTTTATGTCAAAAACACGTATAGAATCAACATCATCTCCAAATAACTCTATTCTTATTGGATTTTTAAAATTTACAGGAAATATATCAAAAATAGATCCTCTTATTGAAAATTGTCCCTTTGCTTCAACAAAATCAACTCTATCATAATGCATTTTAATTAAATTTTCTGTTAATTCTTTAAGATTTACTTCCGAATTTTCGTTAATGTAAATATAATGTGATTTAAAAAAATTTGGTGTACTTATCTTCTTTGACAAAGCACCTGCAGTTGTAATTATTATGAATTTTTCTTTAGAAATAAGTCTATTCATTATCTCTATTCTAATATTTTCAAGATTTGTTTCTAAACTATTTATATTGTGAAATCTTATCTCAAAATTAGGATAAACTACAACTTTATCCCCTACTAAATTTTTTAATTCATCACAAAGTTCGTTAGCTCTATTATCATTTTCGACCAATAAAACTAAATTTTTATTTGGCAAATCGTTGAAAATAGAATACACTAAATGGAACAAACTCTCTTTTATAAGTCCATTACAATAAATAGGAACATTATTTGATTTTAAATTTGAAATCATATCCAAATATGATTCATTATTCTTTAAAAAATCAATTAAAAAATTCATAAATAACTCCTTGTTCACAAAAAATATAGAGGAATATTATTCCTCTATACACATTCCATTAAATTTACACATTGCTTTGTCAACATCACTTTTTATTATTTCCTCAACTGCATCTGCGGAAATTTCTAATACTTTTTTCAAAATTTTCTCCTCTGAAGATGAAAATTTACTTAAAACAAAATCTTTTAAATCCATATAATCCGGACATTTTCCAACACTTACCCTTATTCTAGGAAAATTTTCTGTTTCCAAATGATAAATTATTGATCTTAAGCCATTATGTGTCCCAGCACTTCCCTTTTTTTTAATTCTAACAGTACCAAAAGGAATATCTATATCGTCTAATATAACTATAATATTTTCCGGCTTTATTTTGAAATAATTTACTGCATCTATAACTGCTTCTCCGGACAAATTCATATAAGTAAGTGGTTTTAAAAAAATACATTTTTTACCAAACATATTTATTTGACCGAAAAAAGATTTAAATTTTTCTTTATTCATATTAATACTATACTTTTCAGCTAATATATCAACAACTCCATAGCCTACATTATGTCTGGTTCCAACATAATTTTTGCCTGGGTTTCCAAGACCAACTATTAAATATACATTATCTTCCATCAAATAGCATACTCACCGGTCTGTTGTTATTTATTCTATCAATAGCCTTTGCAAAATATTGTGCAACCGATACAACTTCAATTTTTCCACCTAAATTCTTTTCTTGAGGAATAGTATCTGTTACAACACATTTTTCAACTTTTGAATTAGCAATATTTTCAATTGCTTTTCCCGAAAATACTCCATGACTTGCAGTAATATAAACTTTCTTTGCTCCCTTTGCTATTAAAGCATTTGCGGCATTTGTAATAGTTCCTGCAGTATCAATAATATCATCTACAATTATACAAGTTTTTCCTTCAATATCGCCTATAACATTCATTACTTCTGAAACATTTGGACGTGGTCTTCTCTTTTCCAAAATTGCTATAGGTAAATCTAAATAATTAGAGAAATTTCTAGCTCTTGTAACTCCCCCTAAATCTGGAGAAACTACAACCATATCATTTTTATCTTCATCCTTTAATTCTTCCTTAAAGTAATCTGCAAGTGGCTTAATAGCTGAAAGATGATCTACAGGAATATCAAAATATCCTTGAATTTGTCCCGCATGTAAATCCATAGTTATAACTCTATCAGCACCTGATTTTTCAATCAAATTAGCAACCAATTTTGCAGTTATCGGTTCTCTGGCTTTTGTCTTTCTGTCTTGTCTTGCATATCCATAATAAGGGATAACAACATTAATTCTTCCTGCTGAAGCTCTTTTAAAAGCATCAACCATAATTAACACTTCCATAAGATTGTCATTAGTAGGATTGCAAGTAGGTTGAATAATATAAACATCATAACCTCTTACAGTCTCTTCAACCGAAAGATTAATTTCACCGTCACTAAATTTTCCAATATTGATTTCTCCTAACGGCATATCAAGACATTTACAAATATCTTCTGCAAATTTTCTATTTGCAGTTCCTGAAAAAATTTTCATAGGTCCAGTATAAGCTAACATAATTCCTCCTAAAATATTACTTTTTTATTTTTAAATTCTTTTTATAAACCCAATTTTCTTTTTCAAAAATCTCACAACGTCCAATTATTAATGAACCCTCATTTTCTACGTCTGATACAACAGTTGTCCCTGCAGCAATAAAAGTATCATTTGCAATTTTCACAGGAGAAACTATATTGGAATTGCTACCTACAAAACAGCCATCTCCAATTTCAGAAATATGTTTGTTTTTTCCGTCATAATTTACTAAAATACAACCACAACCCATATTTACATCTTTACCTACAATTGCATCCCCAATATAGGATAAATGCCCTGCTTTAGTATTTTCTCCAACAGTTGAATTTTTAACTTCAACAAAATTTCCAATATGCACTGAATCTTTTAAAACACTCTTTGGTCTAAGATGTGCAAAAGGTCCCATAGTAACAGAATCGCCAACTGTACTATTTTCTATGTAAGAACTCTTAATAACAACATCATTTCCTATATCAGAATTCTCTATAAAAGTATCTCCAGTTATATATACATTTTCTCCAATAACAGTATTTCCAATAATTCTAGCTCCACTTCCAATAAATGTATCTATTCCTATACTTATTCCCTTTTCAATAACAGTGTTTTCAGGATTTTCCATTATAACACCATTTCTCATATACTCTGAATTTATTCTGTAACGCATAATTTTTTCAGCTTCAAACAATTGAAGTTTAGAATTTATGCCATATATTTCTTCAATGTCGTCAAGTTTATATGTAGAAACAAGCTCTCCGTCTTGAACTAAAACTTTAATTGCATCTGTAAGATATAACTCATTTTGAACATTATTTCTATCAATTTTTATTATAGAATTTTTTAAAGCTTTTCCATTAAAAACATAAATTCCTGAATTTATCTCTTTAACTCTCTTTTCTTCAATACTTGCATCCTTATCTTCAACAATTTTTAAGAATTTTCCGTTATTGTCTTTTATAATATGTCCATATCCTGTAGTATCATTAATAAAAGCAGTAAGAACAGTTGCTTTTGAATTCATAGCAATATGTTCTTCTAACAATTTTTGTAAAGTTTCTCCCTTTATTAAAGGAGTATCTCCACTTAAAATTAAAACATTATCATCATCACTGATTTCATCTACAGCAAGTTGAACTGCATAACCAGTGCCATAAGGAAATTCTTTACCAATTTTTTGTTCTTTATAAAAAACTTTATCTCCAAATTTTTCTTCTACTTCAACTTTATTTTTTCCTACAATAATTATAGTTTTATCACTACCCGCATCACAACTGGCATCATAAACATAATCAATCAGAGTTCTATTAACAATTTTATGTAAAACCTTTGATTTCTTACTTTTCATTCTAGTTCCTTCACCGGCAGCTAATATGATTGTAATATTCATACTTTAACTCCTAACTGTAAAAATTTTTATAACATAATATAAAATTTGTTTAAATCTTAATTTTTTAGAAATAAATTCAGTTCTATTACTATGCATAAAACTTTTAAATTATATCGTAATTCCTTTTTGATTATTCTTTTATGGTAATTACGATGAAATTAATATAGTTTTATCACAAGGCATAAAACTTTTAAATTATATCGTAATTCCTTTTTGATTATTTTTTTTGGTAATTACGATGAAATTAATATAGTTTTATCACAAGGCATAAAACTATATTAATTATAACACATATACTTAAAAAAAACAAAAGAGATATACGCAAATATATCCCTTTTAATCTAAATTTTTTTCTAATTTTTAAATTTTTTTGAAATGTTTTTTTAAAATTTTATTTCCAATTACAACACCAAGTCCTCCTAGTATAAATACAATCAAAAGGTTAATTAAACCATATGTTCCTGTTGAAAATTTTATCATTTCATTTATTGCACTTTCTGTAACACCATTTTTTCCTACCCAAGTTTTCTTAAATGATTCCAAGAAGAAATTTACCGGTATTATTTGTCCACATTCACTTCCTACTTGAATCAATCCAAAAGCTATAAATTGAGCAATTTTATTTTGATAACCCATATATGAAAGTATAACTTCTCCTATGATAAAGGCAACTGTATATGAAACAATCCATGGAAGGTAAAATCCTGCGCCAGCCATTGCAATCAAATAAACACCTGAAAAAAGCAAAAAACTTCCTTTTTTCCCAACTTTATTACACATAAATACAAAAACTGTACCTGCAAATAATCCTGCAATTCCAGGACTTATACAATGTGCATATGGTCCCAATGGGAATAATGCAAATGTTACAATCATTGAAACAACCAAATTTAAAGCTCCTAAAATAGCAACTAAAACTAAATCTTTAATTTTCATTTAATTTTCCTCCTTTTATCTTTTGAAAAATATTAGTTAATTGATTTTTTTCCTTTAAAATAAAATCTTCTGTTATTTTTCCATCTTCAAGAAATATCACTCTATCTACAACTCTTGACAACAATTCATAATCATGCGAAATTAATATTATCGCTTTATCTTTTGCTAATTTTTTTATAATATCCGAAATAATAATCATATTGTTAAAATCCAAACCGCTGGTAGGCTCATCTAAAATCAAAATATCAGAATCACTTTTTGCACAAATTCCCATAAGTAATCTTTGTTTTTCTCCCCCGGAAAGCGAAAATGGATGACAATTTCTTTTTTCATATAGATTAATAACTTTTAATATTTCTAAAACTTCATCATCAGTCATGTCTTTCTTTGATAAGAAAAATTCTGAAAACACGCTTTCTGAAAATAATTGATAATCTACATCCTGCATCAAGACAAATGGTAAACTTTTACTTGAAATTTTTCCTGAAGTTTTGTTATATATTCCAGAAATCAACTTAGAAATTGTAGATTTTCCAACGCCGTTTTTCCCTACAAGTCCAACTATTTCTCCTTTATAGACATCAAAAGAAATATCTTTGATAATATCTTTAAACTTAAGATTATTTATTTCTAATATTTTTTCTTCTCTACTACATCTATTTATATCTGTTAATTCTCTATCAAATGGATTTAAACTTCTAAGATCTTCTGCACTATAATTTAAAGCATCTTTTCTATCTAAATTTACAACGAGCTTTCCATTGTTTATATGAATCAACCTATCAAAAATTTCTTTTAAATAAAAAATTCTATGTTCAACAACGACAATGGTATATCCATTTTTCTTTAATTTTAGAAAAATTTCTTTCAACAACTCAATTCCCAAGTAATCCAAATTTGCAGAAGGCTCATCAAATATTAAAGTTTTTGCATCTAATATTGAAACGCATGCAATAGAGATCTTTTGCTTTTCGCCACCAGAAATTTCTAAAACATTTTTATTTAAAATATTAGAAATACCAAAGAAGTTTGAAATATTTTTTATTTTTTCTACAATTTCTTTAACTTCATATCCTAGATTCTCCAAAGTGAAGGCTAGTTCAGAGGTTGTATTATCAGTAAAAAATTGTCCTCTTGGATTTTGAGAAACCGAACCTATTATTTTGCATAGCTCGTAATTATCACAATCTTTTGTGTTTTTATCATCAATAAAAATATTTCCCAAAAGTTCTCCATCATAAATATGTGGAATGAGTCCATTTATACATTTGTATATAGTAGATTTACCAGAACCGGAAGCCCCTGTTATTAACACCAGCTCTCCTTTATTTATTTCAAAACTTATATCTTCTAAGGCTTTTTTATCAGAATCTTCATAAGTAAAGCTTACATTTTCAAATTTTATCAATAAATCCACCTCCCCATAAAGCAACTAGTAAAATCAACATAACAATAAGAATAAAATCTACTATATCAAACTTTTTATAGTACATTGAATTCATATTATCAGTACACATCGCACATCTTGTATATGCTGACTCCGTCATTTCATTTGCAATATTTGATGCTCTAAAAAGAGTTGGTACAATATAATATTCAAATCGTTTAATAGGTTTAGTAAATGAAACATCTATTCCTCTAAGTTTTAAAGCATTTTTTATAATTCTTTTTTCTGCAAAATAAATTGGAATAAATTTTAAAGTAATCGTACATGCAAATCTAATTTTTTTACCAAATCCCAATTTTCCTAAAACATAAATCAATTCACTTGTTCTTATATCTAAAACTATAAAACTTGCTATCATATATGTTGGACACATCTTTACATTTGAATAACTGATAAAACCTATGAAGGAGAAAAACGAATCATCAGGCAACTTTATATAAAAAACTATATACAAACACATAAGATAAAAAATTAGAAATTTTATAAATCTTTTAGTTTTTCCACTATAAATTAAAATTAAAGAACAGATGCAAAAATAAATAATATCTAATTTAAAATTATTCCACACTAAAATTAATGTTCCAAAAATTAAATTCATAAAAATTAAGACAAATAAATTTATTCTACGTTGCACTATCAAATAAATTCCCCCAATCGATTAAAAATTAATAAGAACCCCACCCTTCCTCGATGCTTTGCATCGGGTGGGTACCCGGGAACCTTGTTGTTTCACAATAACAACCCCACCCTTCCTCGATGCTTCGCATCGGGTGGGTGCCCGGGAACCTTGTTGTTTCACAATATAAAGTGCTGTAAAAACAGCACTTATATTAATAACTATAATTTTCAGCTAAATTAGAATTTTTTACCATAGTATTGTAAACTTTAGATTTTTCTAAAAGCTCAATGTGATTTCCTTGAGATTCTATTTTCCCATTTTCCATTACTATTATTTTATTTGCATTTTCTATAGACTTCATTCTATGTGAAATTACTAATACAGTTTTATTTTTAATAAGTTTATTTAAACTTTCTTGTATTTTCATTTCATTTTCGACATCAAGACTTGCACTAATTTCGTCAAGTAAAATTATTGGAGCATTCTTTAAAAATGCACGTGCAATCGAAATTCTCTGTCTTTCTCCTCCTGATAACTTACTTCCATTTTCTCCGATTAAGGTATTATATTTCTCAGGTAATTTTTCAATAAATTCTTCACAATTAGCAAGTCTTGCAGCTTCTTTAACTTGTTCATCAGTTGCATTTTTATTTCCAAATCTGATATTTTCTAAAATTGAAGTATTAAACAATGTAACTTCTTGAAAAACTATTGAAATATTTTCAAAAAGACTCTCTGTTTCAATACCCTTTATATCATTTCCATCTATAATTATCTTTCCGCTATCATAGTCATACAATCTTGACATCAATCTCAGAACTGTTGTTTTTCCACAACCTGAAGGTCCAACTAATGCGGTAACTTCACCTTGTTTTGCAACAAATGAAATATCATTAATTACTTTATTTTCTCCATATCCGAACTCAACATTTTTGAATTCTATATCAAAATTATGAAGTTCCTTAGCTTCTCCAGTTTGGATTTTGGTGCTTTTTAATTCTCTAATTCTTTGTAAATTTCCATCCAAATACATAAGTTCCGCAAAATTTGAAAGCATTCCATTTACAGCGTCAATAATCTTTGAAGCACACATTATATAACCTATTAGATAAAGAATAGACGCCTCACCCTTTAAATATAAAGCCGTTCCAAATAAAATTGTAGCTCCTAAAGTTAAATTTTGTATATTTGTTGAAATACTCAATGGAAGCACCATTTTCCCTTCAGCCTTTATATGAATTTTTTCTGAATAGTCAATATCATCATATATTTTTTTAGTAATTTTATCTACTTGTCCATAACTTTTTATCTCTTGTTGTAATTCAATAGATTCTTGGAAATCTTCTGAAATACCTCTCATAACATTATAATATTTTTTATTTCCGTTAACTTGTATTTTTTTTGTAATTAATATGAACCCAGTTGCCAAAATAATAGGAATTAAAATACAAAGAGCAAGTTTGAAATTATAAATTAATAACATTATTACTATTAATATTAAATAAAATATAAGTCCTATAGCCTTTGGAATAGCATGACTTATTGCATGTTCAATAACTGAAACATCTTTCATAATTGTTTGAGACAAATCTGAAACATCATGCTTTGAAAAAAATGAAAGCGGTAATTTTCTTAAAATCTCTGCTATTTCTATTCTAATATTTGCACTTTCTTTATATGTTTCGTTATATAAACAGTCATATTCT
>ERZ773099.2446-NODE-2446-length-12740-cov-10.208514_pt1 | contig 12740 bp, 11 predicted proteins | sample MGYA00511120_ERZ773099 | MGnify/ENA primary metagenome ERZ773099 (study PRJEB29015, sample SAMEA2738012) | human oral metagenome | biome: human oral; feature: human-associated habitat; material: dental | place: China | collected 2104 ... | reverse complement strand
CTGTTCAACCTCTCCAGCGACCTGGCGGATCTGGCAGGCTGCGACGTGGATCTGGTGGACCTCCGTGCCGCCTCCACCGTCATGCAACACCAGATCATCCAGACCGGCGTGCGCTGGTGGGCCAAGGACCACCAGGCCGACCTGTTCGAGATCTACGTCTGCAAGGAAAAATGGGATCTCGACAAATACCGAGCCGGCCTGCTTCAGGATATCCAGCAACAAGGCCGTATCTACGGAGAATGCCGGGCCACCCCGCCCTCACCCACGGAGAAGCACCATGTCGGATGATGTCCTGATCAACAAGGCGGCCACCATCGAACGCTGCGTTGCCCGTGCGCGGGAGGAGTACAACGCCAACCCCCAAGGGTTCGAGACCGACTACACCCGACAGGACGCCGCCATCCTCAACATCCAGCGCGCCTGCAACGCCGCCATCGACATGGGTCAATACCTGGTCCGCCGTGAGCGCCTGGGCATACCCCAGCGGGCCAGGGATGCCTTCGACCTTCTGGCCACACACGGCTGGATAGACACCGCACTGGCAGACTCCCTCAAGCGGATGACCGGATTCCGCAACCTCGTCGTACACGACTACCAGTCCCTGCAACTGCCCATCGCCATCCAGATCATCCAGCACCACCTGGATGACTTCCTACTGTACACCAAGGCCCTGCTTCAGCACGACAGCCGGCCTCACCCGTAACCGGCATCCATTACACCCCGTTAGGCCGAAGCGACAGATGGGAAAACTGTCCGGACCGCAGCACGGACATCCTCCTGGCGCTTGCACTGGGAGCGTGGTTAGGAAGCTCATGGGGCGATAACGATACCGAATGAGCGCCCATTTCAATACATCCGTACAACGTTCCAACGCCAGCAATCCAACTTACGCTCGACACATATCCGTAACACGTCAGGCCCATGAATAGTGATGGACGGCCTGTCATTTTGCAGTGCTACGCTGCCGTGGATTCACTCACCCGGAGAACACGCACGTGCACTTGCCCAAAAAAGCCCCGCTGAAAGCCGCCCTGCTCACCCTTGCGCTGGCAGCCAGCCACGGCGCCCACGCCGCCACCTTCCAGGACGAATGCCCCGGATTCTCGTACAGCGTTGCCGCCCAATCCTGCTTCGCGCTCAGATAGAACGTCATAATCTGAACTGCCTGCCTCCGATCCTTCGTACCCTCCGGCAAATCGTAGAACGTCACCCTGCGCCCATGCGCCTCGGCGAGCAGCGTATCGTCGCCCTGCGGACGGTAGAGCGCATGCAGCTCCCGACACACGTGCACCACATCCGCTCCGCGTGCATCATGGAGGAAGATAAAATCCCCCTTTCCAAAGAGCGGCTCCGCTGCGCTTGTTCCATTGCTCTTCCGCAGTTCCTCTGCCTCCTCCGGAGAAGCCGCCGTGAGATGATATGCCGACGTGATGGCACAAACCTTGGGATAGAGATGGGCGAAATACGCCTCCGCATACGCCGCAGCGGCATCCGTATCGCGATAAAGGAATGGATAGGGAAAATGGGCGCGCCGAATCTCCGCTGTGCAGGTGAAGTGAATTTCGTTTCCCTCATCATAGAGCGCATAGACATTCTTCTGAAACGGCTTCTCCCGCTCGACCTGCACCGACTCCGGCACAACATGTGCCCCATAGGCATGAAACGTATCATTGACGCGTGCGGCAACCTCATCTGCCGCAGCAGGATCGCTGTTTTCTGTCACCCAAAAATCACAACCCAAAAGCATGGAACACAGCAGAACGAGCACCGAAAGACAGAACCATCGCTTCATATCAGCACATCTCACATCCTGCCCGCAGCGCGTACGAACCGCTCCCAGATCTCTGCATACGCCGCTTCCACGTCACGGACATACGTGCGGGCATCGGTCAGCGGTGCGTGCGCGAGAATCGTGCGCAGATTCGTTCGTAGTGCGGCGAGGGTCTCGGGCGCGGCTGCAAGTGTCGCCGCGATCTGCACATAGTCCGCAGGGGTATCGGCGATCAGTTCCGCGAGGTTTGCATTTGTCAGAAGGCTCTCCCCGAACCGTGCACCGTGGCTCGCCCCGCGCAGGGTGATGACGGGCACGCCCATCGCCAGAGCCTCGCAGGTGGTGATGCCGCCCGTGTAGGGGAATGTGTCGAGCGCGATGTCCATATCCCCGTATTCTGCGAGATGGCCGCGACTGAACGCACGCATCTCCACGCGTTCTGTGGAAATCCCGCAGCACGCAAAACGCTTCGCCGCGAGCTCTCTGCCCTCCGCACTCGCAAAGAGTTTGCTCTTGACGAGAAGACGGGAGCGCGGCACGGCATCGAGCACCTCTTTCCAGAGGAGCAGGACCTCGTCCGTCACCTTGTTGAAATTGTTGAACGAGCCAAATGTCACAAAACTGCTCTGCTCCATCGGCGGCGGGGCAACGGGGGGAAGCCCATCGGGTAGCACATAGCAGAAATGGCTGTGCGGCAGACGGATCATCTTCTCGGTAAAGGCATCGTCCGTCGTTCCTACGGGATCGACGTGCACATCCGAGAGCATATAGTCAATGGCGGGCAGCCCCGTCGTATTGAAGTAGCCGATGCCCGTCACCTGCACGGGCGCGGGCTTGTGCGCGAGCACGGGAAGGCAGTTGTGCTGTGTGTGTCCCGCGAGGTCAACGAGAATGTCGATCTCGTCCGCACGTACCAGTGCCGCGACCTCCTCTGCGGGCATCCCCTGTATGTTGCGCCACGCATCCGCCGCCGCACGCAGCCCGTGCGAGAACGCGTCCTCCATGCAGTTCGCATAGCAGCAGACGGTAAAACGCGTGCGGTCATGGAGCGCGAGGAGCGGGCGGATCAGCGTACCCACAGGGTGCGTGCGCAGGTCAGGTGAGATGTAGCCGATGCGGATGCGATCGTGCCCGCGCATAGCGTCTGCACGAGACGCGAGCGGCGCGACATCCGCATAGAGCGCAGCGTAGCCGCGTGCGAGATCTGTATATGAGGAGCGCAGACCCTCGGGCAGATAGTTCGCGGCAAAGAGGGCGTTGCTGTACTCAATTGCCTTTTTTTCACGCGTCGTTTCGAGACGGCTCGATGCGCGGAAGGCATCGACCGCTGCCGCGCTCTCACCCGTGAGCGTCAAAGCTTCGCCGAGGAGGCTGTAGGCACTCGCGAGAAAGACCGTATGATAGGCGATGTTATCCCCTGCGGCGATGCGCCGTTCGAGCGCGGCGATCAAGGTGCGCAGATGCGCGATCTCAGTGCAGAACTTCCCCTCCGCACGGTCGATGTAGACCTCCTGGCGCGCCGCGCCCGCATGGTCGGGGCGCACCGCACGAATCAGCGCGATCTCTGCGCGTGCCTCCTCGTATCGCTCCAGCCCCGTCAGTGCCGCCGCACGGATGTAGCGCATCTCCACATCCTCGGGCAGAGCCGCGAGCAGCTCCGCCGCCGCCTCTGCCGCGCGTGCATACTCCTTTGTCTCGTACAGCGCATTCGCCCGCATCAGCAGCTCCTGCCGTTGCGCCGCTATGTTCTTCATGCGCTCACCTCCATCCGCTTTATTCGACGATGAGACACAAAATCCCTTTTAGCACGCAAGCAGAAACGCCCCCCACATTCCCCGCAAACATAGACTTTTCCGCGTGAAAATGCTATAATCAACGTGGTATTTTATGGAACGAACACAAAGAGGTGACATTTTGGATCTGGATTTTGGACAGGGGCGCATCGTCCCGGTCAACCTCGAACACGAGATGAAGAACTCCTACATCGACTACGCGATGAGCGTCATCGTCGCACGCGCCCTGCCTGACGTGCGCGACGGTCTGAAGCCCGTACACCGCCGCATCCTCTACGCGATGCAGGGCTCGGGCATGACGAGCTCCAAGCCGTACAAAAAGTCGGCGCGTATCGTCGGTGAAGTGCTCGGTAAATATCACCCGCACGGCGACACCTCCGTCTATGACGCGATCGTCCGCATGGCGCAGGACTTCTCCATGCGCTATATGCTCGCGGACGGACACGGTAACTTCGGCTCGGTCGACGGCGACTCTGCGGCGGCAATGCGCTACACCGAGGTACGCATGTCGAAGATCGCAGAGCTCATGCTGCGCGACATCGACAAGGAAACCGTCGACTTCACCGACAACTACGACGGCTCGGAGAAGGAGCCGACCGTTCTCCCCGCGAAATTCCCGCAGCTGCTCGTCAACGGCACGGCGGGCATCGCCGTCGGCATGGCGACGAACATTCCACCGCACAACATGGTTGAGGTCATCAATGGCACGCTGATGCTCATTGACAACCCCGAGACGACCATCGAGGAACTCATGGGCGTTATCAAGGGTCCCGACTTCCCAACGGCGGGGCTCATCCTCGGCACGGAGGAGATCCGCAAGGCATATACGACGGGACGCGGCGTTGTGAAGATGCGTGCACGCGCCCACATTGAAACCATGAGCAACGGGAAGCCGCGCATCATTGTCACCGAGCTCCCGTACCAGGTCAACAAGGCACGTCTCATCGAGAAGATCGCCGAGCTCGTCCGCGACAAGCAGATCGACGGCGTGACGGATCTGCGCGACGAGTCCGACCGCAGCGGTATGCGCATCGTCATTGAGCTGCGCCGCGACAGTGCCCCCAACGTCATACTGAACCAGCTCTATAAGCACACGCAGCTGCAGGACAGCTTCGGCATCATCATGCTCGCCCTCGTCGACGGGCAGCCCGTCATCATGAACATCAAGCAGATGCTCGGGCACTATATCAGCCATCAGGAAAACGTCATCACGCGACGCACGCAGTACGAGCTCGCAAAGGCGGAAGCGCGCGCCCATATCCTCGAAGGACTCACGATTGCGCTCGATCATCTGGACGCTGTCATCACGACCATCCGCGAGAGCCGCACGGCGGACATCGCCCGCACGGCACTCATGGACGGCTTCAAACTCACGGAGAAGCAGGCACAGGCGATCCTCGACCTCCGTCTCCAGCGTCTCACAGGGCTTGAGCGCGAGAAGATCGAGGAGGAGTATCAGGAAGTCCTCAAGATGATCGAGGAGCTGAAGGGCATCCTCGCCGACCGCACGAAGGTGCTCGCCATCATCAAGAACGAGCTGATCGAGGTGCGCGACAAGTACGGCGACGAACGCCGCACGGAGATCACATTCGACGCGACCGAGATGGACATCAAGGATCTCATCGCCGAGGAAGACGTGGTCGTCACGCTCACGCTGAACAACTACATCAAGCGCATTCCTCTGGACACCTACCGCCGCCAGCGGCGCGGGGGGGTCGGCGTGAAGGGCATGGGGACGAAGGAGACCGACATCGTCAGCGACCTCCTCATCACCACCACGCATCATGACATCCTCTTCTTTACCAACCGCGGGCGCGCGTTTGTTCTCAAGGCATACGAGATCCCCGAGAGCGGGCGGCAGGCGAAGGGCACCGCCATCGTCAACCTCCTCGCCGTCGAGAGCGACGAGCGCATCACCGCCGTCATCCAGATCAAGGAGTTCCGCGCCGACCGCTTCCTCTTCCTCGCGACGAAGTACGGCGTGGTGAAGAAAACACCGCTCGCCGAGTTTGCGAACATCCGCAAGAGCGGTCTGCGGGCGGTCAACCTCGACGAGGACGACGAGCTGATCGGCGTGAAGTTCACCGACGGCGACAGCCGCATCATGCTTGGCACGCGCCACGGCAAGGCAATCGCCTTCCCCGAGGACGGCGTGCGCTCCATGGGACGCGTCACGCGCGGCGTGCGCGGCATAAGTCTCAGCGACGGCGATGAGGTCGTCGCGATGGACATCCTGAAGCAGGGCTCCGAGGTGCTCACCGTCACCGAGGGCGGCTACGGCAAGCGCACCACCGCCGAGGAGTACCGCACGCAGACGCGCGGCGGCAAGGGACTCATCAACATGAAGGTCACCGACAAGACCGGCCCCGTCGTCGGCATCCGCGTCGTGCGCGAGAATCAGGAGCTCATGCTCATCACCACAGATGGGCTGGTCATCCGCACCACCGTCGATGAGATCTCCCTCATCAGCCGCAACACGCAGGGCGTCAAGCTCATGACCATCGGCGAAAATGACCGCGTCGCCTCAATGGCGACCATGAATCGGATCGTCGACAGCACTGGGGAGTGAGCGCGAGTCTTTCGCCTCTCCTGCCACAGCGGGGAAGCAAATGGAGCATGGCTTCCCTTACGATCGTTTCGCATTCCGCACGGCTTCGGTCGTGCGGATTTTCTTTTCCATCGCGCTCGGCGGGAGGATCTTGAGCACCTCGGTATACACGAGATCGACGAGGAAGAACTGCGCCGTCTTCGAGGCGATGGAGCCGGTCTCAAGCGGCGTCTCCTCCGCAATATAGGTAAGGCTGACATCGGAGGCGGCACGCAGGCTTGAGGTGTGATCCTCCGTGAGCGAGATCACCTTGATCCCGCGCGCGCGCGCGATCGCAACCGTCTCCAAGATCTCTGCCGTTTCGCCCGAGTGCGAGATGGCAAAGACGACATCATTCGGCTCAAGGAGAACGGTGACCATGCGCATGGTATGGTTGTCGCGCGGGGCAACACAGTTCATGCCGATCCGCATGAACTTGAAATACGAGTCCAGTGCGATGATGCCGGAGTAGCCGAGACCGATGAAGACGATCCGCTGTGCCGCGATGAGGAGGTCCGCACACGCGTCGATGACCTCATCGCGGATGATGTTCTGCGTCTTCTCAAGGGCGATCATGTTCGCGGAGAGGAGCTTGCGCGCCGTCTCGCGCGCCGTCTCGTTATTTCGGATATTCCCGCGATCCATGTAGCGCCCGAGCCCCGCGCCCTCCTCGGCGAGCGCCGCCTTGAAATCCGCGAGACTTGCGAATCCCATCTTGCGGACAAAGCGCGTGCAGGTTGCCTCCGCCGTACCGCTCGCGAGCGCGATTTCAGAGATGGTCATGCGCGGGATATCCGTCAGATGCGTACGGATGCAGTCAATGATCTTGCGGTCGCCCTTGGAGACGCGGAACGGCGGATCGTCGAGTCGGCTGAGTATCTTCATTGGTTCACCTCGTTCAGTTCTTATCTCTCATCATAGCAGATTTTTGTGAAAAAGAAAGGGGCTGCCCTACGAAGCTAAAACTTCGTAGGGCAGCCCTTTTGTTCGATCTTTCTCGCCATGCGTACTTTGCTTTGGAGCAACCTACATTTCTTTTCTATCGGGACGTTCCCCATGCTCCTGCAAAAAGTGATAGAGCGCACCGATCATGCCCGCATCGTTCTGCGTGGCGGCGAAAGCGATCTCGGTCGCCTCGCAGATGAGGGGAGGGAGGCGGTCACGCAGCGCCGCCTCAAGCGGAGGGCGCAGCGCCTCCTCCTGCGCCATGATGCCGCCGCCGAGCACGATGCGTTCGGGATTCGCGACACAGACGACATTCGTGATCGCATCCGCAAGCGCGTCGATAAGTTCCGCGACTTCTTCGGCGACGGCGAGATCCCCCTTTGCAAGGAGGTCGAAGACTGCATGCCCATCGATGCTGCCGGCAGGCAGCCCCTTCGTCCGACAGACGGAGGCGACGAGGCTGGTCGCGGAACAGCGCTCGTGCAGCCGCCCGCCCGGCACGCGCATGTAGGCGATCTCACCCGCGCTCATGGACGCACCGTGCACGACCTGTCCGTTGACGATGAGGCATCCGCCGATGCTCGTGCCGACGGTCATGGCAAAGAGGGAGGAGCAGCCCCGCCCCGCGCCCTTCCAAAGCTCACCGAGCGCCGCGCAGTTGACATCGTTCAGAGCGGAGGCCGGGAGGTCAAACTGCTCGCGCATCAGGGCTTTCCAGTTCGTTCCCGTGTAGTCCGGAATGGCGTCCGGCAGAGAGTAGACAATGCACCCCGCCGCCGCATCGACCATCCCCGCCGTCGAGATGGCGACACCCTCGATGACGTACGCATCGCACGCCTCACGCACGATGCGCGAAACCTTCTGAACGATACCCGCACCGCCGTGTTCCCGCGCCTCGGTCGGCACGGAGCCGTGCGTGAGGAAGTGCCCGTCTGTATCCGCGACACCGTATTTAATGGCAGTACCTCCGATATCGATGCAGATATACATTCGGTCCCTCCGTTCTATATAGGAATCGCTGATAAAATGAAGTCCGTCAGATTGGCGTAGATTTTTCGTCCTGTCAAGGAGACAAACCGGACGCATAGCCAAAGCTATGTGGAGGATTTGTCGACAAAGACAGGGCGAAAAAGATGTGCTAAGACGGCGCGGCTGAATTTATCAGTGCTTCCTTATCAGTGCTTCCATAAGATTGCATCGTGTAGAAAGATATGGTAGGATAGGCGGAGTTCGTATAACGCTGCGGAGAGCCTTGTGCCTCCGACAGCAGGAAAAGTTTATAGGAGGTTCATCATGCAGGATGAAAAGAAGGCGGCGGACGCCATCGCACGTGAGGCGAGGCGTACCGCTGCGGCAGGCGTGCTCTTTGCCGTGCTCTGGACGGCGCTCGGCTTCGGGCTTGCGGATGTGGATGTGACGATTGCGGGCTTCCCGCTCTGGGCGATCACATCGACGGTCGGCGTGCTCGTTGTGGGCGCGGTCATTGCCGTGTATCTGGCATATGCGGCAGAGGATATGTCCCTCGATGAGCGCGGAGAGGGGGCATCGCGATGAACGGCAATCTCATGGTACTGCTGCCGCTCCTCGGCTTTATGGCGGCAATGCTTGCGCTCGGGTTCTATGTGCGGCGTGCCGGCTCTGCGGGCGGTTTCCTCTCGAACTATTTCGTCGGCGGGCAGACGCTCGGCGCGTTCGTGCTCGCGATGACGATGGTCGCGACCTACAGCTCGGTCAGCTCGTTTGTCGGCGGGCCGGGTATGGCGTACGAGATCGGCTTTGGCTGGATCTACATGGCGGTCATCCAGACCATGACGATCTTCCTCGTGCTCGGCATCTTCGGCAAGAAGGTCGCACGTCTGGCGCGGCGCATCCACGCCGTCACCATTGTCGATATCATCCGTCACCGCTATCAGTCGGACGCTCTTGCGGCACTCGCGGCATTCGCCATCGTGATTTTCTTTGCCGCGTCGATGGTCGCGCAGTTCGTCGGCGGGGCGCAGCTCTTTGCCGCCGTCACGGGCTACAGCTACGAGCTTGGATTGGTACTGTTCGGTATTGTGGTCGTTGTCTATACATCGATTGGCGGATTTCGTGCCGTTGCGCTGACAGATACGTGCTGTGCGATTGTCATGATGCTCGGTATTGTCCTGCTGTTTTACTATGTGCTTGAGGCGGGCGGAGGGCTTGCGGCGATTCTCGCGAATCTGCGTGCGGCACATCCCGAGATGCTGACACCGACGGCGGCGGGACGTATGCCCATCTCCCTCTATATCTCGCAGTGGCTGCTCGTGGGGGCACTCACGATTGCCCTGCCGCAGTCGGTCGTACGCGGCATCAGCTATCGGAGCAGCGGCGATATGCACCGCGCCATGATCATCGGCACGGTCGTCATCGCCTTTATGAACATCGCCGTGAACCTCGTCGGTGTACTCGGACGTGGGGTGCTCGGTGTCGATGCAAAGGCACTCGGTGGTGTGGACAGTGTCATCCCACAGCTCATGGCACAGGTCATGCCCCCCGAACTCCTCGGATTTGCCATCATCGGCCCCTTGGCGGCGTCGATCTCCACCATCTCGGGCGTGCTCATTGTCGCTTCGTCGGCAGTGGTGAAGGATGTCTACCTCCACCATCAGCAGCAGCGCGGCAAGTACGTCGAGGAAAAGACGCTGCGCCGGCTTTCGATGGGTGTCACTGCAACCCTCGGCATCATCGTGTTCGTACTCGCGATTGCGCCGCCGTCGCTCATCTGGCTCATCAATATGTTCGCGTTCGGCGGGCTTGAGACGGCGTTTTTCTGGGTGCTCGTCTTCGGTCTCTTTACCACATGGGCGCGGCGCACGGGCGCACTTGCTGCAATGGGCGGCGGCACGCTCATCTACTGCGCAGCGATGGCGGCGGGATTCAAACCGCTCGGACTGCACCCCATCGCCGTTGGCATCACCGCCTCGCTCGTTCTCTTCCTCGCGGGGAGCTGGTGGGAGCGAAGCAGGGAGGCTTGACAGTGTGATTTGAGGTTGCTATAATAAAGACACAAAAAGAGTGACTGACGAGTGGTTCCGTCGGTCTCTCCCGAATAACTTCATTGGTTGAAGGAAGAGCCGTCGTTACCTTGCGATAGGTTCTTTTTTCTTGTCTACGTTTCTAAAGACGGAATAGGAGCATTGCCTTTCCGTCTTTTTTCTTGCCGTTCTCCGACGGGACTGCTACAATGAAAAGTATGAAAGGAGGCGAAGACATGATTTTTACACCAAATGAAATTAAGCAGAGGTTGCAGCCCATCTTTATCAGTCATCAAATCCGGCAGGCGATTCTATTTGGTTCATATGGAAAGGGAAATGCCACGCAGACCAGTGATGTGGATTTGCTCGTGGACAGTGACCTGCGTGGGCTGAGATTCGTGGGCTTCGTCGAGGAACTGCGGGAGGCTCTGGACGATAAGGAGATGGACGTATTCGACATCACTCATGTCGAGCCGAAGTCACGTATTGCCGAGGAAATCAGACAGACGGGGATTGAGATTTATGCGCGATAGAGTCATCGTTGACAAAATGCTCAGATATGCTGCTAAGGTTTGTGCGTACTGCAAAGGGCTTTCCTATGATGATTTCCGCACCAATGATATGCTCATAGAAGCCTGTGTGTTCAATCTCAGTCAGATTGGAGAGCTCACCACCAAATTGGGGGATGCGGTCAAAGCGGAAAATCCTCAAGTAGCATGGGCGCAAATTTATGGTCTCAGAAACCGCATTGTTCATGACTACGAAGGAGTAAATCTACGTCTAATTTGGGAGATTGTTTCCGATGATATGCCGGAACTGCGGATAAAATTGACTGCCATTCAAAAGACATTTGTAGAGAATGAATCCGTATAGCTGCTGTCCTCCCCCACAACAAGCGGCAGAAAGTACGCCTCTGTCCCCGCGATCGCGGCGGGGGAGAAGCGTGCGCCGACGGCAGAGGGCGTGTCAAAGAGCATGAAGCACGAGAGGGTCAGACAGCCGTCGATTGTGCCGGAGTCGACGGTATGGACGAAGCGCGGCTGACGGACGAAGTCCTGATACATTGCCGCGCGGCTCGGGCGGCAGATGATCTCGTCCGCATTGTCGGGCTGCTTCTCGTGCACCGTTTTCGCGTGGTCGCCCTGCTTTTCGACCAGACGGACGTTCTTCCCCTCGCGCCCCCAGATCTCCTTGCGGATGTATGTGCCGTCGATGAGCGCAGCGAAATCCTCCTCGAAATACGAGGGGACGAGATAGCGGCGAACAAGCGCACACTCCTCGGCGGTTAGGAACTGCTCCGTCCGTGCGAGTGCGTAGACGAGTGCCATAAAGGACTTGTTTTGCAGGAGAATCGCCTCGGGCGGATTCATCAATGCAAATTTTCCTTCGTTATATAAATCCAGAAACATCGCACCGAGCGGTTCACCGTCCGCCGTGCGCTCATCAATCAAAAGCTCCATTGGATGCAGGCGATAGAGTGCTGTCGCATATCTACTGTCTATGAGAGGGATACCCTCATCGTCAATCTCCATCTCGTAGAACGAGAGGAAGCGGATATCGCCGTGCGGAACCCCCTCCTGCATCTGCTCCATGAGGAAGCGCGTCGTTGCCAGATCCTCGGGATAGTCGTCGAAGCAGCTGAATACGAAGGGGCGGTGCGTGAGCGTTTGTCGCTTTAGATCGGCGATGGGCGCGGCAAGCTGATTGTGGATGCGCGTGAGGAAATCCCGCAGCTGCGCCCGTGCCCCCGCGTTCGGGTCACGTCGGCCATGGTACGCTGCCGCAACCCCATTGGCATAGAAGGATTCTACAATAAAACAGGGCGTATCCGCATTGATCTCGACCATGCGGATATGCCCTTTCTCGTCGAGGACAAAGTCAAAGCGCGAGAGCCACGTCGGCAGTCCGAACGCATTCGGGATGCGCAGATAGGGAAGCAGTTCGCGTGGCAGATCCATCGCACGCGCAAAGTCGTCGGGGGCGTTTTGCAGCACCTGCGCTGCCTTGCAAAAGATGCGAAACAGCCCCGCCGAGGCACGGCGTATCTCATCGTAGAAGTCCTGTGGGAACTCCTGCACCGTATGTGTGGGGTAGCGGTCAGCATAGTCACCGTATTGGATATAGGTGAAGATTGTCGGGTCAAGTGCGTCGATGTAGGTCTCTTTCTGTGTGCTGCTCACGTTACGAACCTCCCGAGGAGCGGATGCCCGCCTGTCCGAAGCCGGATCTGCGACTGACCTCGCCCGACTGGGAACTCTTTCGCTCGTTGTAGTTGCCGCGCCCCGCATAGCTGTGATTTATCCCGTGTGCATGTGTGCCCGTGCCGGATACGGTATATTTCTCGGGAAGCGGCGTGAGCGGAGCGTTTGCGCGGTAGGTCATCTGCGCGAGATCCATTGTGCCGCCCGCGTAGGAAAATCCGTGAAATGCGAAATAGTTCGGCGCGAGGGGGGCGAGGAGGCTCGCCGTCCCGAACAGCCAGACGAGGTCGCCCGCGCCGTCGTGGCGAAAGGTGACGGCAGTGCTGTCGTCATAGAGCGCGGTCTCCGTGCCGTCGCCGTTGTTGAGAAGGGTGTAGCGGCGGTCATAGGCATCCGCAAGGCGCGCCTCGCCCGCATTCCACTCGGGATGCACGGCATCGGCGA
>ERZ773099.2443-NODE-2443-length-12749-cov-16.103513_pt1 | contig 12749 bp, 8 predicted proteins | sample MGYA00511120_ERZ773099 | MGnify/ENA primary metagenome ERZ773099 (study PRJEB29015, sample SAMEA2738012) | human oral metagenome | biome: human oral; feature: human-associated habitat; material: dental | place: China | collected 2104 ... | reverse complement strand
ACTATGTTAAATCTAAAATGTCAATTAGTAATTATTTCTTACGATTTTATTTCTTATGGTTTTAGTTGTAATTTAAACAGCTTGATATATTGTAAATACTCTATAAAACTGTAAGCGTTTTTTATACAATTCATACAAGCAAATATATCATTAAGACATTTGCTTTGCTGAATTTATTCAGCTTAATACTTAATTTAAAATTAAAACAACCACATTTTAAACTAATGTGGCTGTTTTTCCTTCCTATAGCCTTACCTTTACTAAAAATATTTTTTGTAAAAACAAATCCTACTCTAACAGGGAAGGCAATATTAATACCTGATTAATGCGGTTTAGGCATTAATACCGTATTATTTTACATATTTTCCGCCGGAGTCAACTTTATATCCGTCAGGAGTACTCTCATTACTGTACATTGATCCCAGTGGACGTGAATTTTCCTTATGCATATAGTACCATTCTCCGTCACTTCTAAGCTCCCATGTCTGCATAGGAGTGTAAGGAGCCAAATAATACCATTCGTCATTTATATTATTCCAACCCTTAAGCATCCTTCCGTCTGCACCGTTTAAGTAATACCAAAAACCGTCTTGCCCGTCCTTATGCCAGCCTTTCTTAAGGTTAGTTTTTACACCTCCTATGTAATAATACCATTCATTATTACTAAGTATCCATCCTTCCCTAAATCTCGGTTTTACAGATACTGTAGAAGCTGAACCGCCTGAGCTTGCATTGCTCGGACTTGCTATAGTAGTTCCGGCTTTCTTATAACTTATCAGGTTATATGTAACATATCCGTCTGCACCTGCATCTGCCCTTGATACATATACCTGTGCCGCATTGGATGCCGTAGCATACTTATACTGTGTAGGAAGATAATTTTGTACTTGACTTATTTTATAAGTTGAACCTGAATGATGGAATTCTGTTCTGATATTTACCCATACATTATCGGTATTTACGCTGCCTTCCTCACTAAATACTACGGCGTTGGTTCCCCTTTCAAGATAATTTATTCTGTAAGGTTGTGCTATAACTTTATCACATACAATTGTATATTCAACCTGATTTAGAGCCGGAAGCATCATATCTTGTGCCACCCTGACTTGAGGACTGTTACCGTTCATTCTGAACTGACCGTTGCCGGTTCCCGATACTGATTGAGTATTTCTTACTATATAATGTTCATTAGGATTGCTTGATAACGGATCCGGCACATACTCGGTTGTGAAGAATGAATATAAATCACACCACTCAACATCACCGGTTCCCAGCTTAAAAATTTTATTGTGTTGAGATATTTGATTTCCACTTCCATCCACAAAGGTTACTTTCAAAGGAATATCCCTTAAAATCTCAAAATTAATTACGAGATTAAAAACATCACCTGAACTTGGGTTACTGCTGTTTGTAAGACATCTTATACCGCTTACACTAACACTCATATTGCCATGTCCGACAGTAGTTCCGCTTACCATAAGCATACCTGAAGAATCTTCCACAAGTTGCAAACCTGAACCCAAGGTATACGTCCCCAATGACCCCGGTGTCTCAAGCTTAAGATTTAACGAGTAGCTTACAGCTGCTCCGGACTCAAACCTGCCAAGATTAAATGTTCGTGACTGTGCTGCCTTTGTATTTATACCCGGAACAAAAACAAGTACAAGTAAAAGGCTTAGGGCTGCCAAGTAACTAAGTATTTTTTTCATAGCTGCGACTCCTTTCTTTAATCCTTAGATTATTATAAGACATAAAGGGATCTGTTCTTAATCCAAAATGTTATCCAAAGTCTTGGGCTTTGCACTCCGGTATCTATAGCTTACTTTTTCTCTTGATACAGCAATTGCGGATACTTACCAAGTTGAATTTTCACAATAACTCCCTCAAAGATGCCGTACCGACTTTTTGATATTTAAACCTGATGCTGTAGGTATTTTACAACTTACAATATAACTGAAACGGTAATTGGTTTATTACAGTTTGGGCAGTATTCATCTTCGTCAAAAAACTAAAAATATTTAATTTTATTGATAAATCAGATGAAGATAAATGCCGACATCAGTTCAAATGCCCTTGAGTCAGTACAACAGTATTATAATATTTTTAGTTGCTTTAGTTTAAAAATTATCCTTAACATACCCTAACAGTTACATAACAATAAAAAGCACATAAATTAATATGTACTTATTATCTTTATCATATCCTTACGCTTAAAACATATTTTTGCGGGATATCGTAATTATTATTTAATATTTTACAGTTATCGTACAGTATCGTTAATATTCTGCCTTATCAGCACTTTACTGATAGATTGTAGCAACTATATAATAAAGAGAACTGAGCTTTACTATACTGTTACCGATTTTAATTAAATATCAATGATATAGCACGCTATGTATAAATCTAAAAATTATCCTTATATACCAAGCGGATAAACAAAGACGACAACTGCCATATTCCAAACTATGAAGTTGTCGTCTTTTATTACATCCTTATGCTTAAAGCATATTGGGGGGGATAATTTTTTATAACAAATTTAACTTATACTCCGGCAAAGAATTTTGATATTTTGTCAATCCAAATATATTTTTATATATCTAATGCCTGTTGCTCACATCTGCTCTGTATTATGGTTTTTATGGATTTATTATATATGGGCAAATTCTAAAGACTTTGGCTAAATTTATATTTATAATTACACCAATATTAATTTGGCAACTTCCTTAGGTTTTATTAAAACCATAAACTTGAGGAAAATATTTACATATAACAACATTAAATATCTTTATAATACCTTTTTTATTCCGCCTTTGTATTAAATTAAATTAGATTATAAACATTTTTAATCTGTATATCTTGCTCACCGGGATACTGATTTACCCGGCTATAAGCAAACATACTGTCTTTTCGTTACAGTTAAGGCTCATTCATCTTAGTCAAAACAACTTAAAAATATTTAACCTTATTTATAAATCAGACGAAGATAAATAATATTCATACCAGCATTATGGCTCGTATTGACCGTCAGCACTTACTTTGTAACCGTCAGGAGTTACCTCTTTGCTGTACATAGAACCTAACGGACGTATATCAACATTATTTAAGTAGTACCACTCGCCGTCACTTCTAAGTTCCCACGTTTTTTCACTGGTTTGGGGTGTAAAGAAATACCATTTGTCTGATATCAAATTCCAACCCTTTAACATTCTTCCGTTATCAAGAGCAAGGTAATACCATTTCTTGTCATAACTGTCATAGTGCCAGCCTTTCTTTAAGGTATTCCTTGTACGTCCGCTATAGTAGTACCATGCATCTTCCTTATTATTATATATCCAGCCTGACTTAGACAATACGGCAGAGCCGCCGCCTGAACTTCCTCTACCTGAGCCGCTTGAGCTTCCGCCACCTGAACCGCTTCCTGAACCGCCGCCTGTGCCGCTTCCTGAACCACCGCCTGTGCCGCTTCCTGAACCACCGCCTGTGCCGCTTCCTGAACCGCCGCCTGTGCCGCTTCCTGAACCGCCGCCTGTGCCGCCTGAACCACCGCCTGTGCCGCTTCCTGAACCGCCGCCTGAACCGGTTACCTTCTCACAAACTAAAGTATAGACTACAGTCTTCGCTCCGTTCACTCCGGTTGGCTGTGCATATAGCATACTTACAAATACTTGAGGAGGAGTACCGTCCCTAAACTCCGATGCGGAATATGTTTGTGACCCCTTTACACGATACCTTTGACCTGCATCGCTTGAAGTAGCGATAAATTCAAGCTTTGTATCCTCCCACTTGTTATCCTGATATATCTTTCCGTTATCAGTCAACAGCAGATTTCCTGACCCATCCACATACCTTATCTCGTATGGAAGATATACATTTGCTGTAATCTTTATATTCAAATACAAGAATACTGAAGGATCATATACTTGAATAGGTGTAGAGCTGATATCAAGCAAATAATGCCCCGGCGGCTGTGCCGTACCGGTAATCTGCAAAGCATAATTTCCATCAACACCGAAATTCAAATCGCTTGCTCCTATAGCTTGGGTTGAAACAGTATTCAGTGCAGTATATCCCAGTGTTTCGTCTACATATGCTCCATATTGATATTCAAATGTAGGTTCATAATCATTGTAGATCATAGTTGCATGTGCCGGTCTTGAGTTTATAAGAAATAAGCCGGCTGCAATACCAAGTATTGTCAAACCTTTACTAATTAAACCTCTTCCTTTCCCTTTCATAAGTAAGTCCCCTTTCTGTTTAATAGTTTATTCCTGTAACTATTAAGAATATAACTTTTTCCTTAACATAACTTTTTAAGCTTTTTTCTAATTTCAATAGCTGAAATTAAATTAAGTTTTTGTTACTTCTTGCGGACATATTAGACTGAAAATCAAAAAAAGTATATTATTCAATGAATACTTTTTCGTAAAAAGACAAAATATTATTCAATGAATAAGAACATATTGCATAAAAATCATCGCATCTTTTTATGCAATATGTTTAACTTTAGAACTTTATATCTTAGGCTTGCCTAATTAATATTTTTAGTTCTTATTAATTTTATTTTCCGTGCATAATTTTTTTTATTTGTGATCTATCACTTTTTATTTTATATAAGCCTTTAAAATCTTATATCTTATCCTGTTTTAGCTTAAGCAGATATCTGCCTTGATTAAAATTTAATTATTTTACAGTTATTGAGTCAAATAAATATTAACCTACTAATATATAGAATTTATATGTTGTATTACATCCTCTGTTATATTGCACAAAAAATCCATCCTGTTTTTGTGCAATGTCTTCTTATTCATTGAATAATATTGGTAATTTTGGCAAAAGAGTATTCGTTGAATAATATATTTTTCATGCCTGAAATGCTAGAATTAACTTCCAATAAAAATATTTTATAAATTATTCCAAATCAAAGGAGGTTTGTTATGAAAAAATTATTGTTTACTTTATCATTTGCAATTGCAATATCTGCTATGGCTATAAGTTCATATGCAGAACCTCATACGGACGATCCGGGTCCGGGACATTGGAGGCAGGATGGCAAAGGTTGGAGATATGAATTTAACAATGGTTCATACTATGCGGGGTGTTGGTTTATTGCTTTCGATTCCAAATGGTATTATGCTAAAGGAGACGGCTACATAATAACAAATGACTGGCTTCAAGATTATGACTATAAATGGTATTATTTTGACGGTAGCGGCTGTATGGTCGCAAATAAGTGGATAGGTGATTATTATCTCGGTTCTGACGGTGCTATGCTCACCTCTACAACTACGCCGGACGGGTATCAGGTAGACTATAATGGAAAATGGATAGGAGCAGGGACAAATAGCAGCGATGTAAATAACGGAACTTACAACTTCGTTTTTGAAAATAACGGAGCGGATTTTTTTAGTATAAGCGGAAATACAATTTCAATAAACGCAGATATGTATGGATATTATGACGAACAGTATATCGGCCATAAGTCGCTAAGCTATACTCTTACAAGTAACACTCGCTACAAAACAAAATTCAAATTGGCTCCTGCTGTGGATTGTACAAAGCAGGAATTCATAAATTTTTATGATAAAAATGAAAGTATGAGTTTGGATCTTACGGTACAAAACGGAGCAGTTACTGAGATAAGGCTTGTCAAATTAAGATAAGTAGGACACGATATCAAACAGCTTAGATATGAGGCGAGATTGCCGTTAAACTTGATGATATTGTTATCTCTTTATGGCGTAATTTTTAACAGAAATATATTTAATTAGTGATTAAAGCATAGGGCTTCTTAGACTAAGGAATTATTGTTTTGTTATATTCAATAATAAAAGGGCTGTCGCATAAGCGGCAAATAATATTTTATACAGTATTTTCAACTATATAAAGTATATTTGTTCTTAATGCGACAGCCCCTTATTTTATATTAAAGCTGTGTTGTTTAATATCCGTAACAGTAAACATTAACTAAGTCTCATCTTAAAGTCATCATAAGAAAAACTTTTTATAAGGCTGCACTCACCCTTTTCCATAACAGTTATGTCCGGTAGCGGCATTCCGTTAAAGGTATTGGTCTTAACCATTGTATACAGTGCCATATCTTCAAATATAAGCCTATCTCCTACTTTAAGGACTTTGTCAAATGAGTATTCCCCTATCACATCACCGGCAAGACAGGTAGGTCCTGCAAGTCTGTAAGTATATTCTTTCTCATGCGGCAGGGCAGAGTCTTTAAGCGGCGGTCTGTAAGGCATCTCTATAACATCGGGCATATGGCAGGCAGCCGAGGTATCCAGTATTGCGACCGGAATGTCCGCTTCGACCACATCTATCACCCTAGCTACAAGGTAGCCGGCATTTAAGACTACCGCCTCTCCCGGCTCAAGGTATATACTTAAGTTATACTTATCCCTCATTTTAGCTATGCACTCTTTAAGAAGTTCCACATCATAGTCTTTTCTTGTGATATGATGTCCTCCGCCGAAGTTAAGCCACCTCATGTCGGGTAAATATTTTCCAAACTTTTGTTCTACCGCCTGCAAGGTAGTATGCAGATCATCCGAGTTTTGCTCGCACAGAGTATGAAAATGCAGTCCGTCAAGCATGGAGTAAAGCTCCCTACCCTCTTTACTTTCAAGCACCTTCTCAAACTCGGCTATCCTTACACCAAGTCTTGAGCCGCTGCTGCAAGGATCGTAGATTTCATGCTCCGTCTGTGTGGAACACTCAGGATTTATCCTAAGAGCTATCTCACAATTATTTTCCTTGGCAAGACTTGCGTATAAAGTAAGTTGAGAAAAGGAGTTAAATACTATATGCTTTGCTATTTTAACTATTTCCTCCATATCTTTTGCCTTATATGCAGGTGAGAAAATATGCACTTCTTTTTTGAATTCCTCATAGCCAAGTCTTGCTTCATATATACCGCTGGCAGTTGTTCCGTCAAGGTACTTGGCTATCAAAGGATAGGTATAAAAGCAGGAATACGCCTTTTGTGCCAAAAGTATCTTAGCCTTTGTTTCTTCTTTAATTGATTTTAATAAGCAAAGATTAGTTTTAAGTTTATCCAAATCAATTACAAATGCAGGAGTATTTATATCATATATACTTGCCATCTTAGTCTACCAATGTAGGATTTTCCTCTACAACCCAAGGAAGTCCCCACTTATTAAGTGCTTCCATGAAAGGATCCGGATCAAACTCTTCTATATTAAATACGCCCTTTTTATCCCAAGTTTTGGTTAAAAGCATCATTGCACCTATCATTGCCGGTACACCGGTAGTATAGGCAACAGCCTGTGAGCCTACTTCCTTGTAGCAGGACTCGTGATCGCAGACATTATATATGTAGAGATTCTTTTCCTTACCGTCTTTTTTACCTCTAAAGATACAACCTATATTGGTCTTACCCTTGGTTCTTGGACCGAGTGAAGAAGGATCCGGAAGTACAGCCTTTAAAAACTGTAGCGGAACTATTTGCTTTCCTTCAAACTCTATAGGCTCTATTGAGGTCATTCCTACATTTTCCAAGCATTTAAGATGGGTAAGGTAACTTTGTCCGAAGGTCATAAAGAATCTTATTCTCTTGATTCCCTTTATATTAAGTGCCAATGACTCAAGCTCCTCATGGTGTAAAAGGTACATATCCTTTACTCCGACCTGCGGAAAGTCATACACACGCTTGATTTCCATAGGCTCGGTCTCAACCCACTTGCCGTCTTCCCAGTAGCTTCCCTTAGCACTTACCTCTCTTATATTGATTTCAGGGTTAAAGTTTGTAGCAAAAGGATAGCCGTGATCACCGCCATTGCAGTCCAATATATCAATATAGTTGATTTCATCAAAATAATGCTTCATAGCATAGGCTGAGAACACACTTGTAACTCCCGGATCGAATCCGCTTCCCAAAAGTGCAGTAATTCCTGCCTTTTCAAATCTTTCTCTGTATGCCCACTGCCAACTGTACTCAAACTTTGCGGTATCTTCCGGCTCATAGTTTGCGGTATCAACATAATCAACCTTGGTTTTAAGGCAGGCTTCCATAATAGTAAGATCCTGATACGGAAGTGCAAGATTAAGCACCAAATCAGGCTTGTAGCTTTCTATAAGCTTAACTATCTCGTCTACATTGTCCGCATTAAGACTTGCTGTACTTATATTGGTCTTAGTTTTTCCTTCCAATTCACTCTTTAACTTATCGCACTTTGATACCGTACGGCTTGCTATACATATATCCGTAAATATTTCGGAGTTTTGGCAGCACTTATGTACCGCTACGCTTGCAACTCCACCGCAACCTATTATTAATACTCTTGACATACTTTTCTCCTTATCTTAATTAAACTGTCAGCTGTTTACAAAATGCCGGAAAGTGCATAAATATGGCATTTCTTTAATCTCATTTTCATCTTTCTTCTTATCAAATATTTATCTTTTATATCTACTTTGCATAGAAAACAGGCTAAATATCCCTAATTCGGTTTTATTCTTAATACAGTATACAAAATATTATTCACTGCATTTTACAATTACTTGATTAAACTATTTATATTGCCAATAAAAGTTCCCTTATAACCTTACATGCGGTAGCTGTTGACGCACCTGACTGGTCATATATGGGGCTTAATTCATTTACATCACAGGCAATTATATCGGTATACTCAGCAACCAATCTTATGCCCTCTAAAAGTTCAAGAAAGCTTATGCCGCCTGCCTCCGGTGTACCGGTTCCCGGGAATACCGAAGGATCGAGTACATCCAAATCTATGGTAAAGTATACCTTACTGCCTCTTATACGGCTTAAACTGCTCTCAAGTTTGCTTAAGTTAAATCTATGGAGATCTGTGTGCTCCTTAGCCCATTCAAACTCCACCTTTTCTCCGGAGCGTATACCGAACTGATGTATACGTCCGTCTCCCAAAAAGTCATGACATCTTCTTATTACACTGGCGTGTGAGAGTTTTGCACCCAGGTAATCCTCTCTAAGGTCGGTATGTGCATCAAATTGTATCAAATGCAGATCCGGATACTTCTTATAAGCCGCCCTTACCGCTCCAAGGCTTACCAAATGCTCTCCGCCTATCATCAGAGGGATTTTTTTATCATTTAATATAATATCCGCTCTTTCTTCTATAGCCGCAAGCGCCTTTTCACTGTCTCCAAAGCAAAGCTCCAAGTCACCGCTGTCAAAAACGGCTATATCGCTCAGATCCTTATCCTGATAAGGGCTGTAGGTTTCCAGACCGAAACTTTCCCCTCTTATAGCCTTGGATGCAAATCTTGTCCCCGGTCTAAAAGAGGTGGTAGAGTCAAAAGGAGCTCCGAATATAACTATATCGGCTTCTTCATAAGGCTTATCACAGGCTATAAAAGTTTCTATATTATTATTCAACATTTTTAAGTAACTCCTCTACATAGTATGGTAAGGTAAATGAACCGCTGTGCAAATTTGTTGTGTAGTATCTTGTGCTGATGCCCTTCATATTCCAACTTACTGAATCCAGATTTCTTACCGGATGGTAGACCTTTGAGGCAAAGCCGAACAGCCAGTGTCCGGTAGCATAGCTTGGTACATGAGCCTGATATACCTTGCTTATCGGAAAGCTTGATATGATACGCTGATGTATCTTTTGGGTGGTAATGGCATCTTCTTCATAGAAGGGACTTTCATGTTGGTTCATCATTATTCCGTCCTCTTTGAGCGCCTTGTAGCAGCTTCCGTAAAATTCCTTGGTAAAAAGCCCCTCGCTCGGTCCGAAAGGATCTGTGGTATCGGCTATAATTAAGTCATACTCATTTTCTACGGAGCGTAAGAATCTAAGTCCGTCATCATGTCTTATATGCACTCTCTCATCGTCAAGTCTGCAAGCTACGGAAGGTAGATACTCTCTGCAAACTTCTACGACCAAGGGATCGACTTCTACCAAGTCTATATGCTTGATATCACGGTATTTGCAAAGCTCTCTTACCACACCGCCGTCTCCGCCTCCTATTACCAATACCTTCTCAACATTCGGATGCACCGCCATAGGTACATGGGCAATCATTTCATGATAGATAAATTCATCTTTTTCCGTCAGCATCATAAATCCGTCCAGTGTTAAAAATCTTCCGAATTCCTTTGATTCAAATATATCTATTCTTTGATGATCGCTTTGACCGCTATACAACTGCCTATCTACTCTAATAGAAAATTTTACATTTTGAGTATGCCTTTCCGCAAACCATAATTCCATAATCTACCTCCTTCTAAAACATTTGTATAGGTAACTTTAATACATTTAATTTATTAATATCGGGATCTTCCGGTCCTGTGATTGAACAACCCTTTTCCTTGGCATATATAATATAGTCAAGTATTCTATCCGTAATCATCTCTCCGGGTGCAAGTATAGGGATCCCCGGCGGATAACACATAAGAAATTCCGAGCAGATCCTGCCTGATGTTTCCTGTAAATCCAGCTGCTCCTTATCCGCATAGAATGCCGCCTGTGGAGATACTGCCAGTTCCGGACTTATGTACTCATGAGGCATAAGTCCTTCTTTTCCTCTGCTATTAAGCCTTTTTATCTCAGCAAGGGAACTTGCCAGTCTTTCTATATCCTGTTTTCTGTCGCCTATTGAAAGATAGGCTAAGATATTGCCCATGTCTCCGAATTCTATCTGTATATCGTACTCATCCCTAAGTTTGTCATACACCTCTATGCCTGCCAGTCCTATATCCAAGGTATAAATAGAAAGTTTGGTTTTATCAAAGTCATATATGCTGTCATGGTTGATCATATCGGAAGAATAGGCATAATAACCTCCGATATTCGATATCTCTTTTCTGGCATACTCCGCCAGATCCATTACCTGTGCAAATATTTCCTTTCCACGCAGTGCAAGGTTTCTTCTGGATATATCAAGGCTTGATAAAAGCAAATATGATGCACTTGTGGTTTGTGTAAGATTAATGATCTGTCTTACATAGCCCTCATGCATTTCCTTACCTATTAAAAGTATAGAGCTTTGTGTAAGGCTGCCTCCGGATTTGTGCATACTTACCGCTGCCATGTCCGCACCTGCACTTATTGCATCTATAGGTAAATTCTCTCCGAAATAAAAATGTGTTCCGTGTGCTTCATCTGCAAGCACATACATATCATTGTCATGCGCCAGTTTTACTATGGATCTTATGTCCGAGCATATACCGTAGTAGGTAGGGTTATTTACAAATATTGCCACCGCATCGGGGTTTTCTTTGATTGCCTCTTCCACCTGTGAGACCTTCATGCCCAAGGCTATTCCAAGCTTTTGGTCTACATCCGGATTGACATATACCGGTACGGCACCGCAAAGTACCATGGCATTGATTACCGAACGGTGTACATTTCTCGGAAGTATTATCTTATCTCCCCTTTTACATACGGCAAGTACCATGCTTTGCACTGCCGAGGTCGTACCTCCTACCATCAGGAAGGCATGTGCCGCCCCAAATGCCTCCGCTGCCAGTTGTTCCGCTTCTTTTATCACCGATACCGGATGGCAGAGGTTATCAAGCGGTTTCATAGAGTTTACATCTATGCCTACACAGGTCTCTCCCAAAAAGTCTTTTAATTCTTTGTTGCCTCTGCCTCTTTTATGCCCCGGCACATCAAAGGGTACTACCCTTTTTTTTCTAAATTTCTCCAATGCTTCATGTATTGGTGCTCTGCTCTGATCCATAGCCGCCTCCAAGTTTTATTGTTTTATTTTATGCATAAGCTTAAGGGTTGTTACTCCCGGCTTTTGCACTAAAAAAGCAAGTGTTTTCACACTCGCTTGCGGTCATAAACATATATAAACTCACAACTAATAAAAGTTGTGATAATAATAGTATGAGAGTCTATATAGCAAACATTTTACTTTTACTACTCTTATTGACCGTTTCACAAGTTGATGTGCCTTTCGGCACTATGGTTTATAAAGTAACCAACTTATAAAATTCGAGCTTTTAACTCAATCAATAAGGCAACTAAAGTTGCCAATCGGCAGTTGACCCGGCTGTCCGTATGGCCTTAACCCTTATGGGTGGTCAAAAAATATTTGCATGGAAACTCCACTATTATTATAGTCCGATTATTGTATAAGGGTGATTTAATTCCCCTGTTTTAATCTATATATTCCATACGTGAAAAACTATAACACAATTATTATTAAAAAGCAATAAAAAATAAATATATGTCAGGAAAATGCTTTTTGATGCCTGACATTGGTTGAGTATAGTATGAACTCTTTTTGACGATTCAAGTTGATTGAGCAGTGGATGAACTCTTTTTGCAACTCAACCTTATTCAGTGATTTAATATGAACTCTTTTTGCAACTCAATCTTACCCGCAGCCCTTTCTCAAAGCTTCGACAAATTTTACACAGGCTACAGAACTCGCTTGCTCGCCAAAAAACCGGCGAGCTGACGCTCAAACAGTCCTCGCCTGTGAAATTTGTATCTCGCTTTATCAAAAGGACTAAACGCTAAAAAGATTGAGTTGCAAAAAAGTTCATCATCCACACTCTAATGATTACCTGTAGCATATTAATCATAAAAGATTTTCAATACAAGTAATGCCACGCTAAGATATATTTACTCACTGCCCCCTTATTGGGGTTATTATTTCTAAACTAAGATGAATCAATAATTCAAACTTCCCACACCTTTAAGGTGTAACGCACATTGAAAATTCAATATTTCAGCCAATAAAAAAGGCATAAACCTAAATCTTTGCTATAATGT
>ERZ773099.2441-NODE-2441-length-12757-cov-38.603055_pt1 | contig 12757 bp, 11 predicted proteins | sample MGYA00511120_ERZ773099 | MGnify/ENA primary metagenome ERZ773099 (study PRJEB29015, sample SAMEA2738012) | human oral metagenome | biome: human oral; feature: human-associated habitat; material: dental | place: China | collected 2104 ... | reverse complement strand
CTGACGGCAAGGTTGTTGGACGGGTAAAAAATGGTCAGAAAAAATTCTTCCCTGATTATTATGTCATCCCAATGGGTCTTGACAAAGACAATGATTCCCAACAAGCCTTTAACATGATTGAATACTTCAAGAGAAATGGTGTTGTCATTCAAGAATTGAAGGAAGATGTCGGTAACTATAAGAAGGGCGACCTCGTTGTCGATATGGCTCAAGCTAAGCGTGGCTATGCCAACCATATCCTCTACAAAGGATCGAACGAATCTGCCTGGGCTGCCATGTATGCTGAACTTTTGGTAAACTTCCCAGATATGAGAGGCTTTAAAGCCGAAGCAGTCTTTAAAGATAAACTCTTTGACGGCAAACTCGGTGAAGTCACTGCACTTCGGGCTACTCGCACTAGTGAAGTCAATCATAAAGCTCCATACTATGTGATTGCTAACACATCCGACAGCGCCGTTAAAGCTGTCAACCAAGCTATTCGCGAAGGCAAGAAAGTTTATCTGACAGAAGATGGTTATATCGTTGATACACCGACATTTGCAAATCTGCTGAACAATTATGCTATTTATGGAGATGCCCTTTATAAAGTTCCGACAGGGCAACCTTTGAAAGCTCTTAAAGTCTATGCTCCTCCTCATCAATATTATTGGGCTGGTGTCGATTCTCCTGCTCATACAGCCCTCGCACTGAAGAATCTGGGCTTTGATATTGTCGACACACCTGAGGAAGCCGATGTTATCGTCCTTGAAAGCAACAAGTTTGATAAGTCTATCCTCGGTCTCAAACCAACGATTGTAGTTGGCGGCTCTGCTATGCAACGCCTTGAAAAACTGGGTGTCCTAGATGGATTTGATGCTGAAAGATTCTCTGGAGGCAGCGATTTTGAAGGACTTATGAAGGCTATTATAGACGATAAAGATCCATTGACTAGTGGCTATAAGAAGAATGATCTCTTCTATTCTAATTCTGGAAACTGGATTGCTAAGGTGCCAGCTAACTTCAAGACTTTGGCTACAATTGCTGGCAGTGACTACTACATTGCAGGTTGGTGGCCAGGCAACGAAAAGCTAGCCAATAAGATCGTAGCCATTTCCGGTAGTTACAAGGAGCATCCACTCTTCGTTTACGCTGGAAATCCAACTAATCGTCTGCACACCATCCACTTCTACCGTTGGATATCCAATGCTGTCTTCGGCAGCCAATTGGCTGAACTGAAAGATCCTGTTCAAGAACCATCTGTTGAAATTGTAGAAATTGTGAATCAAAAACCTCAAGCAGGTCAAGCAACCATAACAACCTACAAACCTACACCTCAACTAGTAAGCGTAACACAGCAAGACCAACTGCCAGAAACAGGAAGCAAGGAAAACACAGCTCTATTTGCAGTCGCAAGCGTTCTTATTGCTACAAGTAGTGGCCTATTCTTACTGAAAAAGAAAGAAGAATAAAAATATCCCCCTTTTCTGATAAGTAGACCTTTGCTCGTTATGCCCTCTAAACTCAAAAATCGCATGGATAAATCTTTTTAGATGTCATCCATGCGATTTTTTATATTACCTGAGCAAAGGCTCAGAAGTATTTTGAACTAGGAAACAGTACATTTTTCCTCTAAAGTTGTAAGCAGACTAAGAAAATCAGCCTGCAATCCAAGGACAAAAAGGTTACCTTGAGGGGTGTTCCGTATAAGTATAGGCATTCTTTCGAATTAACGTTTACTAAATTGTGAAGCTTTACAAGCTTTCTTAAGACCTAGCATGGAAACTATCATTCTCAGATAGACCCAAAACAGCTTAATAGCAATCCTCCGCAGAATCGCTTTTGCATTTTTATTTGATAAATTGCAATAAAAAGCAGTGAAGAACATTTCGTTGAAAAATTCTTCACTGCTAATCTTAGTATGTCTTGTATGAACTTTTTGAGTCTATTAACAAGTTAGCTTTTTTTAATTAACACTTAAGCTTCTTGCTCTTCTTTCACCAATTTTTGGTCATAGACACGAATGAATGGGAAATAAACCAAGAAGGCTGCGACTGCACACACTAGAGCAACTAGGACTGCTCGAAGATCTGCTGTCCCTAAGAAAGCTCCTATACCCACTGGAGTTGGCCATGGAACCTGTGCAATAACTGGATTAATAAGGTTTAGTGTATTAGCCAAGTAGTAAATAGTAGCAGTAACTATTGGCGCCAAGATGAATGGAATGGCCAATGCTGGGTTATAGATAATCGGCAAACCAAAAATGAGCGGCTCATTAATATTGAATAATGCTGGCACGACTGAAGCACGTCCAATAGCTTTGAGTTGTTCTGACTTAGCAGCAAAAGCAATATAGAGACATAGACCAAGAGTTGCACCTGATCCACCAGCAATAACAAACATGTTAGAAAACTCACCAGCTACAGCAAAGTTCCCACCAGCAGCGTTTTCTGCCATATTTGCAAGAGCAATCGGATTAACAAATGCAAAGATAATATTGGCACCGTGAATACCTACAATCCAAAGAAGTTGAGTCAAGAGATAGATAATCATCAATCCAATCCATGAGTTAGTCAAATTTGCAACAAACCCAAACGGAATTGCAATGACTTTAAAAATATCTGTGCCCATAGCTACAAGTAGACCGTTAATAAAAATAACAACAAATGCAACTACAAATCCTGGAATCAAAGCAGTAAATCCACGAGAAACCCCTTCTGGAACAGCTTCAGGCATTTTAATAACCCAATTACGCTTAACACACATACGATAAATTAGTACTGTCACAATAGCCATAATGATAGCTGTGAAAATCCCTGTTGTCCCAAAACGAGTAACACCGTTCCCCATTGCCCAACCATCAGCAACTACTGCACCTTCTTTAAGGTTGGTCACAGCCTTCATCATTCCTCCATCAAAGATGATTTGTGGCACTGTCATGATGAAAGCCATCAGAGCAAGAAGAGCACCATTAAGAGGGTTCATATTAAGGTCTTCTTCTTCTGCATAAATTTTTGTCAACTCATAAGCAAGTGAAAGGACAAAATAAAGAGAGAGAGACCCCATGGTAGCGTAGTTAGCAACCATATAAAGAGAAGTGAATTTATCAAATGAAGCTGAGAAAATATCTGCTACAATTGGCCAGAATGAGAAAGCTTGTGGCAAAATACTGAATACCAAAAACATTGACCCAACAATAGTAAATGGCACAGCTGCCATACCGGCTGCGGTAATAGCACGTACAACCTTAAACTGAGCAAGTTTACCCATTGGTCCCATGACGTGATTTTCAAGAAAACCAAACAATCCATTTTGCTGATCCATAATCAGACCTCCTTAATTAAACATAATAATTATTTACCTTTTCAAACAAAGAATTCTTCAAAGCACATTGACTCTAACCAAAAGGTTACAAACTTAGTGAGCTCTTTTCCAACTGAATAAATCGTTGATAAGCCTTATCTTTTCGTTGATATAGGTCTTGAATTCTTCTAATGTCCAACAAGCTGAGAACTAAACCCATTAAAAGAACTATAAAAACAAACACACGTGCGACTTGATTATTTTCAAAAATTGGAAAAAGATTTGTAAACCAACTTGTCCAAGTTAGAACAAGTAATCCCGTTAAAATAATTGCTTGTAAACGAACAAACATTTGTGTTATTCCCAATCGTTCATTCCGTTTTCCATACAGTCGAAACTGCTCAACAGTAGCTAAAATAGAAAATGCGATGAGTATAACAGGAAAAATCATAACAAGAGAAGGTCGAATAAATTGGTTTAAAAGCCAATAAATATTGCCAAAAAAGAAGAGTGCGATTGAATAACGTAAAAGAAGATAGCGATTGAAAAAAGTATTTTTCAAAGCCGTCTCTCGACGTTGTCGTTCAATTTCTTGTCGTTCTTTTTTATCCATTTTTTCCCTCCTTGTGTAAATGTACCCATTTAGCCAACTTTCCTATAAAGAACTAACATTTCCTTCGCTACTTCTAATAGAGTCATCGTTGTCATTAAATGGTCTTGAGCATGTACCATGATAATTTCAATTTTAATTTCTACGCCACTTGCATATTCTTGTAGAAGTTTGGTTTGCGCATGATGAGCTTCAAGAATTAGTTCATTTGATTGATTTAATTGACTCTCTGCTTCATCAAAACTACCTTCCCTCATCTTGGCAAATGCTTCATGTATTTCTGATCTTGCATTCCCCGAATGAAGAATAATTTCAAATGCTGCAACTTGTAGTTCTTCTTGATTCATATGAACATCTCCTATGTTACTTTCTCGAATATATTAATAAAATCTTCAAAATTATTGCAAGTTATTAATTGGTTTTGTAAATCATCATTCTCTGTTAGAGAAACAATCTTTTTCGTCACATCTGTCAATCCCTCATTCCCATATATTGATGGTGATAAGAGGAAAACAAGCTGGACATGTGAGCTTTGATCGTCCCAAAGCAGAGGTTCTTTACAAATGGCAACCGAAACCTTTATTTCTGTCCCAAGAGCTTGAATAGGATGTGGAACTGCTATCTTTTCAGAAAAGACGACTGAGCTTAATTCTTCACGCTGTTTAATCCCGTAAAGTAAAGACTGTTTAAAATCAGTTGATTCCCCTACAGCCAATCCCTCAACCATCTTTTCAAGCAAACTCACCCTATCTTGATTAGTCCATATTAGAAAATGATCTTTACTAAAATACTGTTTCAAATTCTCATTTTTAATATTGATGATGTGTGTTCCATCTATACGACTCGAAACTTGCATCTGATCCATCGCCTGTCGAATCTGCGATATTTCCTCCCTTTTAAGAAAGACACTCACTGTAAAAACTGGAATCTGGAAATAAAGATTTGATAAATCAACAGCAGACACAATAAAGTCAATACCTTGAATCTTTTCTTGATTCAACTCGTAATAACCTATTACATCAACAACTTCAAGTCGATTCCCAAGTTCAGCTTCTAGGCGATTTCTAAGCATTTGAGCAGCACCAAATCCTGTTGCACAAATGGCAAGTACGGAAAACTTATTGTTTTCTTTACGGCGCTCCATAGCTGCTAAAAAGTGAAGACTAACATAAGCTATCTCATCATCTGATATAGTATCCTGAGAAAATATCTCCATGTTAGCAAGAATTTCCCTAGTCAGGAAGAATATATCACTATAGTTTTGTTTAACCTCATCCACCAAAGGATTATTTAGGGTAATGCGACTAGCTAAACGCACTTGCAAGGTCATGAGATGAGTCACTAATCCCTCAATGAGCTGAAAATCTGAAGAAAAATGGTATATTTCATCCAATCCTAAAGTCTGAAAAGTCTGTACCAAAGATTTTTTCATTTCCTCTTTCGAAAGCTCTATTTGACTTTTCTGAGAGGGCTGGCTCTTAGCCAACAAATGTAAAGTAATATAATCGATCTCTTGAATTGGAAATTCCTGATTTGTTACCTCACTTACCCTTGAAAGAATCCGCTTCGCAACCTTTCGCTCTGTGTCATTGTTTGTCATCTGACAATCTAGATTTTTAATTTCAAATCCAGACTTAATACGCACCATCGCTAATGCTATATGAACAACCAGATTTTGTAGGACAAAATCAGATAACCTGAGGTTAGCCTCTTGGCATTCATCTAAAACAATCCTAGCTGATTCTTCTAATGGTAAAGTTTGATCAAAAAAATTAGACGTAACGTAGCAATGTAATGTTTTAAAAATTTGATTCTCCAAGAAATAGTTCATAATGAAGCATCGTTTGTCACGCTCTTCACCAGAAACATAAACTCCCTTATTCGCTCTGCTCTCAATACTTAAATTATACTCAGATAGCATCCCACGTATTTTTTTAAAATCATGAGATAAGGTTGAACGACTAACATAAAGTTCCTCCGCTAAATCATCAAAGAGAACCGGAATTTGCTCAAACAGTAGCTTATTTAAGATAAACACCAAACGATTATCTCCTTTTGAAATGGAAGTTTTCGTATAAACTTCTCCCAGTTCATAGGTTAGTCTAAACTTTTGGTACGCTTCCTGATTCTCAAAAAATAATTGATATCCTTGTCCTTGTTTTGATATCAACTTAACTCCCTGAAGATTCATTGTTTGGTCAATTAACTTGAGAGTATTACGAACAGTTCTATCTGAACAAGATAAGTGTTCTGCAAGTTCCTTACTAGTGACAAAACGCTCCTTATGCTTTATCAAGAATTGAAGGATGTTTTTCTCCTTAGTGTTTGACACACCCATGTCCTCCTAAAAATTACATATTCACCTTCTATTATAAGATATTTTCACACCTATAGTTGTTTACATTAAGCACAAGTCCCATTATGAAACTAATATAATTTGGATTACAATTAAATATTACCTTGCATTACTATTTATATAATTAATCTATAAGAAAAACTAGATGTTTTCAACAATTAAATTAGCCATTTTTTCAATCCCCATTGGAATTGGAATATATGCTTGTGGCGGTATTTGTACAACTGGTTTGCCTACTTTAGCACCTGCTTCTTCAAACTGCTTAAAATACATTTTTGTTTGTGGACTTACAAGATACAAATCAAACTCAGCCGTTGCAATAGCTTTCCCACCTTCAGTAGCACTAATAGCATCTACCTCAATATCTTGACCTTTACCTTTTAGAAACTCAGTTGTTTTCTTCGCCATAAGTGATGAAGACATTCCTGCTGCACAAATAATCAAAGCTTTTGCCATAAGATTTTCTCCTTTTCTAATCCCATCAACATGATACCTGATTGGGTTGTTTCTTATCTATGTATTTATTATAAAACAGAGCGCTTACAATCACCATTGCTAATTTTTCCTCAACGATACGGAAAAAAATTATTTATACTTCAATTTATAAAGTAAAATGATACCCGACAATAAGAATGAAACACTATTGGCTAAAATCAAAGGTAAATCACCTATATAAATACCATGAGCAAGCCATAAAGCAATACCTATGACCTGCATAACATACATGCCTAATGCAATCGATTCAGTGTCTTTTGTCTTTACCACACGCACAACTTGTGGCAAAAAGGCGAAGGTTGTTAAAACTGCTGCAATACTTCCAATCATGTTTTTACTCCCATTGACTAAACAAACTGAGAATATTCTCAGCTTGTTAATACTATTCTACTGATGCTCCATTAGATGCAATGACTTCCTTATACCAGTTAAAGGACTTCTTCGGTGAACGTTCATACGTTCCCTTGCCATCGTCATCCTTGTCGACATAGATAAATCCATAGCGTTTGCGCATTTCACCTGTACCTGCTGATACTAGGTCAATACAGCCCCAAGGTGTGTAGCCCATGAGATCCACACCGTCTTCTACTACGGCCTTTTTCATCTCGTGGATATGGGCGCCCAGATAGTCAATCCGGTAATCATCATGAACCATACCATCTTCTTCCACTTGGTCAATAGCGCCAAAGCCATTTTCCACAATGAAAAGCGGCAGGTGATAATGATCGGTAAACCAATTGAGAGCATAGCGCAGGCCTTCTGGGTCAATCTGCCATTCCCATTCAGAAGCCTCGACGAAGTTATTTTTAACCAAGTCTTCAGTCTCTATATAGTCGAAGTAAGGATTATTCTCCCGATGGGAGTCAATAGCAAAGGACATGTAGTAGCTAAAGCCAATATAGTCAACAGTGCCCGCCAGCAAGTCTTCCTGATCCTGCTCGCTAAAGTCCACCTTAATACCCTTTCTTTCCCAGTATTTGAGAATATGCTCAGGATATTGACCAAAGACATGCACATCTGTAAAGTAATAGCGCTTCTGCATAGCTTTCATAGCCATGAGAATATCCTTCGGATTGCAAGTAGCTGGATAAATAGGGCACATGGCAATCATACAACCGATTTGGAAGTCAGGATTGATTTCGTGACCAACCTTAACTGCTCGTGCTGAAGCCACTAACTCATAGTGGGCAGCCTGATACATGATTGCTTCGCGATCATCGCCTTCCTTGTAGACAATCCCAGAGTTAGTGAAGGGAGCAAAATCTTCCTGATAATTAGCTTGATTATTGATTTCATTGAAAGTCATCCAGTATTTGACTTTATCCTTGTAGCGCTCAAAAACGACTTCCGCAAAGCGTACAAAGAAGTCAATCACCTGACGGTTTTTCCAACCACCATACTCGGTTACCAGATGATAGGGCATTTCAAAGTGAGACAAAGTGATAACAGGCTCAATACCATACTTAAGGCATTCATCAAAAAGGTCGTCATAAAATTGCAGGCCGGCTTCATTAGGCTCTATTTCATCTCCTTTAGGGAAAATCCGAGTCCAGGCAATAGAAGTCCGGAAACACTTGAAGCCCATCTCCGCAAAAAGAGCAATATCTCCCTTGTAACGATGATAAAAATCAATAGCTTCGTGATTTGGGTAGTATTTTCCTGGCAACACTCCTGCCGTAATTTCCCGAGGAACCCCGTGGCGAGCTGCGGTCATTACATCAGCAACACTGATACCCTTTCCACCTTCTTGCCAGCCGCCTTCTAGTTGGTGAGCCGCAACAGCACCACCCCACAAAAATCCATCTTTAAAAGTAGTCATTCTTTTTCCTCCTGATTTTGTTACTTTTATTATAAGCTTCAAAACAAAAAATGGAAACACACTCTTTTTCCTTATTATTACGGAAAGGAACAATACTTTAGATAATCATTAGGGTGCTAAGAAACTAATAATGATTACTTACTAATATCTGCTTACTTAACGATAATTTACATGACCTTTTAACTACTTTAAAAATAGAAATTATTTAATTTAAAGCACAGAAAAAGCATTCCGTAATATACGTACGAAACGCTTTGAATAGACGTAAATAATGTTTAACATTTACTAAATGATGAAGCTTTACGAGCTTTCTTAAGACCTGATTAGAAAGTACAAGTTTCATGCAAGGTTAAAGCTACAAAATATCAATCTTCATCAGACCTTCTTCTGGTATTATATCTCACAAAATCTAAATATCTCTCTAAAATATAAAATTTTCTTTCAAAACAAATCAACGCTAAGGATACTAATAAAATTATATATCAAAATCAATTAGAAAAGAATCAAAATTTATTCCAACATTCAATCCAAACTATGAAAAAGTGATTTTTTCCAATTCAAGCTATTGATGCAGCTGCTGAATTGTTTTATAATAGCTTGAATTCAAAAAAAGTGAGGGATCTTATGAAATTCTATTCATATGACTATGTACTGAGTCAGATTAGCCAGCAGAATTGGGTTATGGTGATTGTATCAGCCTGCTTGGTTTTGGTGACGGGATTTTTCGCCTTTAAAGCCTATAAAGATAAACGAGGAAGTAAGTTCCGTGAGTTATCCATTATTTCTATCTTGACCCTAGTAGCCACTGTTTTGATTAGCATTACTAATTTCCAAAACAATCAGTCAAATGACAATCAATTCCGTAGTTCCTTGCATTTTATTGAGGTCGTCTCAAAAGAATTAGGCGTTGAAAAGGAAGAAGTCTACGTCAACACTTCAGCTACAACAGATGGAGCTATCATTAAGGTTGGCAAACAATTCTACCGTGCTATTAGCGGAACCGACCAAGATAGCTATTTATTAGAAAAAATGGAACTGTACAAATCAGACGTTGAACTCGTGGAGGTTGAAAAATAATGAGCTTTTTTATTACAATTGCAATTAAGTTAGCTTTGGGACTCGTTTCCCTCGTTTTTGTCATCAATGTGACAGGTAAAGGGAATTTAGCACCAAGCTCCGCAACAGACCAAGTACAAAACTTTGTTCTCGGTGGCATTATCGGCGGGGTCATCTACAATAGCTCCATTACTATCCTTCAATATGCAGTCATCTTAATCATCTGGACCATTCTGATTTTGCTCTTAAAATGGCTCAACACCAACGTTTCCTATATCAAACATCTGATTGATGGGAAACCAACCATTATCATCAAAAACGGCAAACTAGATCCTGAAGCCTGCCGTTCAAAAGGGCTATCTGCATCAGACGTTGCTCTGAAATTACGTTCCCAAGGAGTCTTCCAACTGAAAGAAGTCAAAAGAGCCGTCATCGAGCAAAATGGTCAATTGATTATCGTAAGAATTGGCGATGAAAATCCAAAATATCCAATCATTACCGATGGAGTTGTGCAACTTGAAATCTTAGAAACTATCGGCAAGTCAGAAGAATGGTTGATGACCGAATTACAAAAAGAAGGCTTTGAAAATGTCTCCGATATCTTCATTGCAGAATATAATAAAGGCGAAATTAATGTCGTGACCTATTAAAAATTAGTTGTCATTTCGTAGCAGTTATTTGCTTTTTCTTCGTAAAGAGTTTATACTTGTATCTATTATCTCGCTTGAATGAGTATCAAACCGCATCCAACTTAGATAATACACTTAATTAACGGAGGAAATTTCCATGTCAATCGAAGAAAAATTCAACCAAGCTAAAGGTTCTATCAAAGAAGGCTTCGGTAAACTTACTGGCGATACAAAAACTCAAGCAGAAGGAACTGCTGAAAAAGTAGCTTCAAAAGTGAAAGAAGTCGCTGAAGACGCAAAAGGCGCTGTTGAAGGTGCTATCACAGGCGTTAAAAACATCCTTCACAAAGACGATAACTAATCGTTAACGTCCAAAAACCACCCTATTTTCTGCAGTCCTATTTGACTGCGGGAGATAGGGTGGTTTTTGTTTACCTTTGATTTAGTTTGGGTGTAGAAAAAGAACACCCAAAAAGTGCTCTTTGTAAGTATTGTAATTCTTTTGAATGAACGTTTACTAAATTGTGACGCTTTTCGGGCCTTTTTCAAGCCTTACTTGGAAAGCATGTGCTAAGCTGTGATCATGTTTATTCAAAATCTTTCCCATTTCTCTTTGCTATGATTGAGTCGGAACAATTGTAAGGTCACTGTGGTCATTTAAAAAACTATACATTGGTACTCCAAAACCCTCTTCCGATATATTCTCACATAGAGTTTTTACAAAAAATTCTATCCATTCACTAGAAGGTTCCACAGCATCATCAGTCTGAGGAGTGAACCACATTTGAGGAATAAGTTCCATTGTGTCTAAATCGCATGCAATCCCAATCATCATATTATAGAAATCAAATGAAGCATAAAAAGCACGCATATTATCGCTAACTTTATCAATTCCTAATTCAGGAGGTATTTCCGTCATCGTAATCATCATATGACCAGTTATTTCCCCATTTTCCTCTTCAAATTTTTCAAGCACTCCTTGCTCACGGAGGATATTTTCTATTTTGAAGAACATTTCTTTATCTGCTAACATTATGTTATCTCCAATAATATTTATTAGTGGTCTATTGAGCAAAACCTTACATAAAATTACAAATAGAAAAATAATTAGAATACATAATTATAAATCTATTTAACTACACTATTACAGCCAAAAAATTATTAAATATGTGAATTAGTACAGAGTATTCTATTCTTTTAGTTCTATAATAAATGTAAGATATTATACTGCCTAACAAACTATACAGTAAAATCGATCTAATAAAAATTCCAATACTAGGTTCGTTCATGCAATGCATTAATCCAAACAATATATTTGATATGATGAAACCTTTCCTGCTCATATTATAGCAATAATTCATTATTGCACCATGAAAAGTTAATTCCTCTAAAACTGGTCCTACGAAAATTGCATAAAAATTGAATAACTCTACGCCCATAATATCTTTTAAAATTTGTAATAACGCATCATTTTGGGTATCTCCAAAAATGCTTAAATACAAATGAACTATGAGTCTTAACAAAACAGCGAATGCTAAGCAATAAAATACTTTGTTCCACTCTAGTTTCTGAATACGATTAAAGACATTATGTTTTATGCCTATTTTATAAGAGAAATATAATGTAAAAAACAAGAAAAGTACAAATAGCAACCTAGCATAGACTAATGAAATATCTTTCAAAATCAAACAACAAAACGGTAAATTTGAGAGCAAAAATAACTGCCCAGTCACTTTATGTTTTTCTCTCATTTTTAACTACCTCCAACAAACCATTATTAATATTTCAATTATTGCTTAATTCATTTAATCATTTTTCTGAAACTTGAAGCGGAAATGCTGAGATTCTTTGCATATACTGATTCTGAGATTTTATCTTTCCTAAAAATCCTCCTATCTTAAGAAAGAAAAACAGATATCTTACAATATAAACCTCCCCAATAATTGAGTAAGCGCTTTTACACTTTTATTGTAACTAACTATTTTTATTTTTTCAAATAATTATATGCAATTCCTAATTTGCAAAATTAAAGTAGTCAAAAAAAGACATCCAAGAGAAAATTCTTGAATGTCTGTAAACGTTGATAGTATCGTGTTGATTAACGTTTTGAGGCAACTGACTCTGTCAGTTTGCAGCCACATTTGTAAGCGACTAAAGTCGCAACAACTGTGTCAATTGCACCAATTTAGTCTAGAAATATAAAAAAGAACACCGAGAAAGGTGCACTTTGTAAGTATAGTAATTCTTTCGAATTAACGTTTACTAAATTGTGACGCTTTATGGGCTTTCTTAAGACCTGGTTTGAAAGATTTTTCTTTGAATAAATTTCAAAAGCTTGTAATATCAATGTTTTTACAAGTTTTCAAAACTCAAAATTTCATCCAATTCCAACTAATTTCATCTGAATGGTGTGAACTTTATCCTAAAAATACACGAATTGAGCTGATAAATACTAAAAGTTCACACCATTAGTTAAATGATTTTTTGTTCATCATTTTTCTTAGATGATAGAA
>ERZ773099.2439-NODE-2439-length-12760-cov-17.684140_pt1 | contig 12760 bp, 10 predicted proteins | sample MGYA00511120_ERZ773099 | MGnify/ENA primary metagenome ERZ773099 (study PRJEB29015, sample SAMEA2738012) | human oral metagenome | biome: human oral; feature: human-associated habitat; material: dental | place: China | collected 2104 ... | reverse complement strand
TGGAGTACTTCACAACAGCGATCTTCCTCAGGCTGGGAGGCCTGTCGTTCGACGCCCTCGCTTGCGCTCAGACCTAGCCCGTGCTACCCACCAAAAACCCCGAAGAGCCAAAGAATATCCCATGGGTGTCAGTAAACTTCGTGAAGTCGAAGTTCACGAACGCAGCACCACTATTCCAGCCATCATAGACGAGCAGCGTACGCAACACCTTGCCGCTTGATTTTTCTCTTATTAAGCAGTGACCCTCCACTGCCATAGCATGACCAGATCGCTTTCCGTTTTGTGCAGAAATGATTCCTCCACAAAAAATCGGCATATTACCTTGATAAATTGAATTTATAAAAGTTTCATAACTTGGACTACTTTGAAAATTTGAAAAAAGTCTGGTCGCTCGCTTATTGCAAAAACTCACAACCGTAGGACCCATCTTATTATTATCAATAATCCCATACATAACCCCACCTGATACATAATCAACCGTTACATTACCCCTTGTCCAAAGTTCATTATAAATACTTGGTAATTTCTCAAACCTACAGCTATGACAGTAATAGTGCACAATCGCAAGCATTGCAGATACTCCGCAGCAGTATTTCTTAGTTTACATTGTAATATCTGATTTTTTCCAGCTAAAAAAGACTTCTAAATCGCTTGTGTCTAATATCTCGTAGTTATCGTTTAAATAATTAGCTATCTTAATAAAAACATCATCCCAAGAAGGTTTCTTGCCAGTGAAGGCCACCATCTCCGGCGGCAGCTCATACGTGTTTCCATCGCTGTCAAGCGCAGTTCTCAACCCCTTTTCTACGCAACAAAAAGTAAGGGGGGCAATTTCATATATGGTGTCGAGATCATAGGAACTGCCCCGTGCCACGTTCTCCTTGACCGCCTCTACCTGCAACTGATCATATGGAGAGATCGCATTCTTTGAAAGAGAAAACTCTACGAGCTGAAGGCCATCGCTCACGTCATAGATCACATAGCCGCTCGCTACTCCTTCAGAATCTTTATATCTAATGATACATCCTGAAAAATTACCATTCACATCAAAGTAGCCAATTGGTTCCGTGGCGGTTAACTTTCTGTCCGGACACAGAGACGCTGCCAATCTCTCGGCTTGCTTGTCTGCAACACTTCTGTAAAAGCAACAACGGTTTCCCTATTTTCTACTGCAATAGCAGGTATTGGAAAACACAGATAGACTAGTAGAAATAGGGGTAACGCTATCGGATATAGAAAAAACATATGCTTTATCGCTTTGTTAGTGTCCTTCACGATAAACCCCTCACTATGCAGACAAACTCCCAATACTTTATATTGTTTGATAACGCATGTTACCTCAGATATTAGAGTATATCTATTAGGTCTATGGACCTATCTATTCGGCCAATGGTATGACACAGCCTAGGTTGTGTCATCACAAGATATGGAGCCAGAGTTAAGCGCAGCGGATCTGGACTGCCACGACGAGGGACGAGAGCTGCTCGCAGTAGCGCATGGCGAGGCCGCGCCACCTCCTGACCCTCTCGAAGGCGTTCTCCACCAGATGCCTCTGCTCGTATGGGTGCGGGCCGATCGCCCTCCTCTCCCTCCTGTCGGACTTCGGCGGGACGTGCGCCCCCGTGCCGCGCCCGCTCGCCTCGGCCAGGGCCTCGTCGGTGTCGCAGGCGCGCCTCGGCGAGCAGCGCGTCGGCGTCGAACCCCCTGATCAGCTCGACAGCAGACCCGCGATCCGCCGAAGTACCAAGCGTGACAAGGAATCCGGCTGGCATATCAGGCGCACGAATATCATGTTACAGTACAATAAACTGAAAGTTAATAAACACTATCCAGAAGGCGGGCCGCAGGGGCCGGGCAAAGGGACGAGGAGTAGCATGTCGGACATCAAGGTCGTGGCCGTGGACATGGACGGCACGCTCTGCCGAAGCGACACCACGGTCAACGAGGGGCGCCTCAGGCCCATCCTCGCTCGCCTGCGGGCAGTGGGCTGCCACTTCGTAGTGGCGAGCGGCAACCAGTACTGGCAGCTGCGGGACTTCTTCCCCAGCTACGACGAGCAGCTGGCCTTTGTGGCAGAGAACGGCTCCTTTGTCAAGGATAGTCCCGAGGTCGTCTTTGTGGGACAGGCACAGCCCGAGGCAGTTAAGGCGACCATCGGTTGGATACACGGCCATGGCGAGGTCAGGGGAGTCATGTGCGGCGTCATGAGCGCCTACGTGGAGCGCGGTACCGTGACACAGGCATGGTGCGACCGCATGCGGACGTGGTACCACCGCCTGAGGTGGGTCGATGACTTTAGCGACGTGGACGACACCATCATCAAGTTCTTCGTCGAGGTACCCCGCGAGAGGACCAGTGGCTACCTTGGTCAGCTCAGCGAGGGACTTGCGGGCCTGATGGTACCCACCACCTCTGGCCACGGCTCCATCGACATCATCATTCCCGGCTGTCACAAGGCCTCGGGCATAGAGCGCCTCGCCAGGCGCTGGGATGTCTCTGCCGACCAGGTCATCGCCTTCGGCGACGGCAGTAACGACGTGGAGATGCTCCGCTACGCAGGGGTGGGCTATGCCATGGAGAACGCCTCCGGCGACGCGAAGGCCGCAGCCGATGCCATCTGCCCCTCGAACGACGACGAGGGCGTGCTGCAGGTGCTCGAGAGGCTCTTCCCCGCATAAAGGCGCGTGGCACGGCGGCGCTCGACGGACGTTGCGGGAGGCGATCGGCGATCGGGGGCGCCTGGCGGCGCCGCGGCACTGCCACGTTGCGCTGAACGTGCGGGGAGGTACGTTCACGCCCGAGTGGCAGTGCGCCGTACACTGCCACTCGGTGTCGATCGTACCGCAGCGGTACGCTCAGGGCCGAGTGGCAGTGCGATCGGTACGCTCAGGGCCGAGTGGCAGTGCAGCACACACTGCCACTCGGTGGCGAACGTGCGGGGCGGTACGTCTCACACTGCCACTCGGTGGTGAACGTGCGGGGCGGTACGTTCACGCACGGGTGGCAGTGCGCGTCGGACCGGCCCGCCAAGAGCGGCAAGGCGTCTCCTCGCGGGCGGGAGGGCTTCTCGGCCGGTCAAGCTGGCTTGTTCCGTGCCCCACCTAAGGCTTGGCGCCTGGCCTCGCCGTCCACCAGCCGTCCGCTGCGGCGGCAACGTCCTTGTATGAGATGAGCTGCCCCTGCCTCGTGCCCAGGCTGAGATCCCCACCGTACACGACCGCCTGAGACTCTATCGGCAGGCCAAGCTCATCTGCGGCGACCTGGTTCAAGACCGTGAAGAAGCGGGGCGCATACGTCGCCGAAGACTTGATCTCTATGGCATAACAGGGCCTAAGCCCACGTTGCACCACAAGGTCGACCTCGTGTTGCGCGACATCGCGCCAAAAGGAGAGGTGTGGGACACGCGCCTTGGCATAGCCGCTCTTCAGTACCTCCGAGATGATGGCTGACTCGAATATCGGCCCCCTGTGCTCGCTCACGAGCAGCTCTTGCGGGGACTGGATCCCGATGAGGCTGCACGCCAGCCCCGCGTCGAGAAAATGCAGCTTCTTGGTCTTCACCAAGCTCTTACCGCGATTCGAGAAGTATGGCTCGAGAAAGCAGATGATGTGACTGGCCTCCAAGACCGAGAGCCAACTCTTTGCCGTATTGAGCGCCACTCCGCTGTCCGAGGCCAAGCTGCTGACATTGAGCCGCTGGCCCGTACGCAGCGCGCATAGCTGTATAAATATCGAAAACTCTCTAAGCCTCCTGACGCCCAGCTCCCGGCGGACGTCCCGCTCAAGGTACGTCTGCACGTAGCTTGGGAAGAAGGTCTCAGGATCAATGTCGGCATCGTACAGCCGTGGATAGCCACCTTGAAAGAGCCACCGCTCCATGGACTGCGGAGCAATCCCTGCCTGGCTCAGCTCCTCATAAGACAGCGGGAGAAGCGTCAGGAGCGCGACGCGACCAGCCAAGGATTGGCTCACCGCATCCATAAGGAGGAAGTTCTGGGAGCCGGTCAGGATAAAGCGACCAGCCGCCCCACTCTCGTCCACAACACCCTGCAGGTACGAGAAGAGGTCAGGAACACGTTGCGCCTCGTCGAAGATCACCTGGGAGTCATAGCGTAAAAGGAAGCTTTTGGGATCCTCGTCAAAGCTTCTGCGCACATCTGGGTTCTCGAAGCTCAGGTACTCGTAGTCAGGAAACGCATCCCTCACGAGGGTGGTCTTGCCGCTCTGGCGCGGACCGGTAACGGACACGACGGGATACTTCTCCGCCAGCTCGAGCAGCCTCCCCTTGATCAGGCGCTCTATCATGGGCCTGGCATCCCCCTCTCCTAATCTACTGATTGGATTCTAACATCTCTACTGATAAAATTATTATAGCTCTACTGATAGAATTCTGCGATCCACCTATCCACGACTCCAGCAAGAGCCTGTGGCGCAAGCTGTCCGACATACGCGTTCCCTCACGCGGCGATCCGGATCCCGACCGTCCACGCGTCACTACCGCTAGATCGCCCAGCCGGCTGAGTGCTGCTGCAGCTCGGCCATGTGACGGAAGATGCCACCCTCCCTCGCGCGCAGCTCGTCGGGCGTGCCCTCCTCGGCCACCCTGCCATCCTTGAGCACCACGATCTTATCGGCGTTCTCGACCGTGCGCATGCGGTGGGCAATGACCAGGACCGTCTTGCCCGCAAGCAGGCGCGTGAGGGCCTCCTGCACCTTGGTCTCGCTCTCCACGTCGAGCGAGGCCGTCGCCTCGTCCATGAGGACGATGGGGGCGTCCTTGAGCAGCGCCCGTGCAATCGAGATGCGCTGGCGCTCCCCTCCCGAGAGCCTGCTACCGTTCTCGCCTATCATGGTCTGGTAGCCATCAGCGAGCTTGTCCACGAACTCGTCACAGTTGGCTGCCTTGGCCGCAGCAAGTACCTCCTCGTCGGTGGCGTCCTTACGGCCAAGGCGGATGTTGGCCAAGACGCTGTCGTCGAAGAGGGTCACGTCCTGAAACACCATCGCATAGTCGGCAAGAAGCCGCTCGGGATCAACGCTCGTGACGTCCACGCCACCCACGCGGATGGTCCCGAAGGAGGCGTCCCACAGGCGCGCCGCCAGGCGCGCGCAGGTCGACTTGCCCGAGCCAGACGGCCCGACCAGGGCTGTGACCTCTCCCTCCTTTGCCGTGAAACTCACGTTTTCGAGCACGGGCTCATCCTTGTAGGAGAAGCTGACGTTATCGAACACGATGTCGTGGCCGACGGGGTCGAAGCTGTCCGCACCTGTGGCGACAGGCTCGTCGTAGATCGCCTGCAGGCGACCGGCAGAGAGCTCAGAGAGGAACAGCTCGGCTATGAGGGCCAGCGCCTGGTCAAAGGGGGCGTAGATGCGGCTCACGGTGAGAAGGTACATGAAGAAGACCATGAAGTCTACCTGTCCCGCCAGCAGGAGGCTGACACCTATGACAACCGTCGTCGCCACGCCCAGGCGCATGATGACGGACGCCGCGTTCACCACAAGACCAACCCTCAGCTCGGAGGCAGCCATGCTCCTCTCCGCCGCGTCGATCTTGCCCTCAAGCTCACCAAGATGGCGCTCAACTTGGTTGGTGGCACGGATCTCACGAGCGTTGTCCAGCATCTCCTGGATGGCGTCGGACACCACCAAGGCGTCAGCGCGTGCCCTCGCCATACTTTTGGTATTGTACCTGCGCAGGCCAAAGAGCAGGCCAAACGCAACGGGCACACCCCACATGACGGCAAGCCCCAACCTCCAGTCGAAGGCGATGAGGGCAACGGCCACCACGGCGGTCGAGATGTACGACCCGTACAGGTAGCCAAGCACATGGGACCACACGTGCTCCAGGCGGTCGGCATCGCTCATGATGGTCTCGGAGAGGTCAGCCAGGTCACGACCACCGAAGAAGGAGAGCGGGAGCTTGCGCAGGCGCTCGGCCAGGCTCACGCGAAGCCTGCCCACCTCGCCGTACACGGTACCGTAGGTGTTCTTGTACTGCATCTTGTGGGCGGCAAACGACACGATCAGAAACACGATCACAGCGCCGACACCATAGCCAAGGGTCGGTGCGGGTGCGCCATCAAGCAGCATCGCCATGAGCTGCCTTGTGAGCACGAACAGAAGACCTATGCCCGCGAAGTCAACGAAGTTGACGATAACCGTCCAGAACGTACCTTTCTTGACGTTTGCGACACCCCGGTCGGTGAGGGCGAACCTGCGCTTGAAAGCCTTGCCGAACATCTAGGCCACCTCCTTCGAGATCCTCCACGAGACGGCCTTCTGGTAGTCGGCCCACATGCGTGCGTACAGCCCGCCTGCGGCCGCAAGCTCTGCGTGTGTCCCCTGCTCGACCACCCTACCCTCGTCGAGCACCACGATATTATCGGCGTTGATGACGGTAGAGAGCCTGTGCGCGATCATCACGACCGTACGCCCCTGCGCGAGACGGGCGAACGCCTTCTGGATGAGGACCTCGTTCTCTGGGTCGGCAAACGCCGTCGCCTCGTCCAAGACGACGATAGGGGCGTCCTTGAGGATGGCACGAGCGAGGGCGATGCGCTGCTGCTCGCCGCCCGACAGATACGTACCGTGCGTTCCGATGACGGTGTCTGCACCCTCGGGCAGCTTCTCGATGATGTCGCTGCATTGGGCTGCAAAGAGGGCCTCCATAGCCTCCTCGCGCGTGGCCTCAGGACGCGCGGCGCGAACGTTTTCTAGGATGGTAGTCTTGAACAGGCGGTTGTTCTGGAAGACGAACGCGACCTGGTCCATGAGGAGCCTCGGATCGACCTTGCGCACGTCGACACCGCCGACGAGCACGGATCCCACGTCAGCATCCCAGAAGCGCGGAATAAGGCTCGCGGCGGTCGTCTTGCCACCGCCCGAAGGTCCCACCAAGGCGACGGTCGAGCCTGCGGGAACCGTGAACGACACCTGGTCGAGTGCGTCTCGTATCGCGCCTTCATAGGCAAAGCCCACGTTCCTGAACTCGATGCTGTTGTCTGCGGGGACCTGGGGATCTTGCGGGACGCTGATCTGCGGAGCGGAGAGGATCTCGTCGATGCGCCCCATGGCATCTGAGGCCTGCATCATGCCACCTGCCGCGAACATGATCTTCGAGAGGGCGGTGGAGATGAGTGCCGAGAATATCGCGTAGAACGCAAAGTCGCTCACAAGGCCCGCGAGGTCACCCGAGGCGATCGCTCCGGGAACCAAAAGGATCGTCACCGGGATCAGAAAGACGAAGGCAGCCTTGATGAAGCTGAGGTTGACGCTCTGCGGGACCGCGCAGACCTCGCCCTGATACTGCTCGGCCCTCGCGCTATACTCGTCGATTGCCCTCTTGAGCGTCGTGAAGCTGTACACCGTCTGCTGGAATACCTTCACAACGGGAATGCCGCGCACGTATTCGGTGCTGGCCTTGCTCATCCTATCAAGCGCCGATTGGTATTCGTCCATGAACTTTTTGCCCTTGCCGGACATCATCTGCATGATGCAGACTACCGAGATGATCACCGTCGCGAAGCACGCAAGGCCCATACGCCAGTCGAACACAAAGAGCAGGATCACCAGCGAGACGAACATGGCGACGGTGCCCGAGATGTCAGCGAGGTTATGAGCGAAGAGCTGCTCGATGTTGAGGGTGGCCGCATCCATGCGACGGCGCAAGATGCCCGACGCATGGCTGTCGTAGTAGCCAAGAGGCGCCGCTATGAGGCGCTTCGCGCAGGCCTTGCGCATATTCGACTCGATGCGAAAGGCCGCGAGATGGGTGCACATAAGCCCAAGGAAGTAGACCACGATGCCCGCGACGGCAAAGCCGAACGCCGCCCATCCGTAACCGACGACGCTGGCCGCCTCCCCCCACCTGGGGGCGACAGCGATGAGCTCGCGGACGACGAGCCAGATGAACACGTAGGGCATCATGGTGAGCACCATCGAGATTGCCACAAGCGCACAGCCGACGGCGGTGAGCGGCCGCCTTGTTCCAGCGAAGTCCATGATGCGCGCTATCGTCGCGCGCCCCTTCTTCTCTGCCATAAGCGCTTCCCTTCCACTCGACCCAGAGCCACCACGACACGTAGGACAAACGACACGTAGGACAAACGGCGCCCTGCGGAGCTTTGTTATGAAAGGATAACTTTAGAGGGCAGACAAGGCAAGTGTGGGGGATGAGAGCGACACTGGTGAAAGACGTGAGAGACGCAGCAAGAAGACAGGGCGACAAAAACGGCAGGTCCTAGCCTGCGGGAAACGTCACCGTGAACACGGAGCCATGGGGCTGGTTCTCGCCCACCTCTATGCCCGCACCATGACGAGCAAGGATGGTTTTGACAAGGGAGAGACCTATGCCTGCCCCACCAAACTCACGCGAGCGGGACTTGTTGACGCGGAAGAAGGGCTCAAACACCAGCTCCCTCGCATCCGGCTCGATGCCCATTCCCGTGTCCGAGACGGTGACCACAATGTCTTCTCCCCGCGAGATGAGGCGGACCTCGACCCGACCACCCTCGAAGTTGTATCGGATGGCGTTCTCGACAAGGTTGTAGATGGCACGATAGAGCAGGTCGGTATTACCCCTGACCTCGAGTGGGGTCGCGTCGCACGAAAGCAACACCCCGCCCTCGCGTGCCAGCGGCCCAAGGTCCGCGACCACACGCTCGAGGACCGAGCCAAGGGACACCTGACGCACATCGGGCAGCTCACCTGTGTCCGTAAGCTCCAAGAGGTCGGCGACGATGGAGGAGAGCCTGCCGACGTAGGTCTCCACCGTACCGAGGAGCTCATCGTACTCGACCTGCGACCTCTGCCTCTTTTTGAACACGTCAATCTTCGTGCGCAATACGGCAAGCGGCGTTCTCAGCTCGTGGGCCGCACTGGCCGAGAAGCGTCTCTGCATCGCGAACGCCTCGCTCAACTGGCGGGTCATCTGATTGAACGACCTCACGAGCTCCTGGATCTCTCTCCCACCCCCCTCGACCTCGATGGGTTGCGAGAGGGTAGCCAGCTCCATCTCGCGCATCCTTGCAGAGAGTTGCTGTATGGGCTTGGTGTAGCGCCCTGCCACGAGGTATGCCGCACCACTGCCGACGATGACCACGAGGGCCAGGACGATGAGGGCGTCAGACAGTATCGTCCGCTTGATGCCGTCCGCGTCAAGCTGGATGGAAAGCCCCCCTTGCTGCGCGGGCTGCAGGGCGGCAACCTCGAGCACGACCGTAGTCGAGTGGTAGACGAGCAGGGTGAGCGCGACGCAGCAGCAGACGAGAAGGCCAACCATGAGGAGGGTGAGCCGCGCTCGCAGTGACCCTACGGCCCTCGACAGACCCTTAGGTATTGCCATGACCAGCACTCCCTCCTCTAGACAGCGGCCCCACGGCTCGGTGGGACACCCCAAATCAGAGGTCGTCCCACCAAGACAGAGGGGCCGCTTATGTCCTGCCTCTTGGTGTCGGCACCGCTCGAGCCACTCAAGCCCCAGATAGGGGCCGCACCAACACTCCCTCAGGTACGGCCCCCAGGGGCGTGGCCCAAAACAACCCTAACCACTCAGCCCCAGGCCTTAGCTTTTAGCTCTTGGCCAGCGCCTCATCGATACGCTTGACGAGATCGCTCCCATCGAGCTTGTCGCCGATGGCGCCTGTGGTCGGGTTACCGATGAGCTTGCCGTCCTGGTCGACGAGCATCGTCGTCGGGAAGGCGGTGATACCCTCGATCACCTGGCCGCCGTTCTTGGGATCCAGGGCGATGTTGTCGTACTTGACACCCTGCTTCGAGAGGATCTCCTGGGCATCCTTCTTCCCGTCGGTGGTGTAGGCGGCCTCCGCGTTGACCCCAATGACGCCGACCCCCTTGTCCTTGTACTTCTCGCTAAGCTCCTGGAGAAGCGGCATCTCACCCACACAGGCGGTGCAGCCGTTGAACCAGAACGACAGGACGGTGACCTTGTTCTTCTTGAACACGTCGTTTGTGACGGTCTCGTCGTTGGAGATGTTCGTGGCCTTGAAGGTCGGGAAGGTGTCACCGTCCTTGAGGTGCAGCTTGGACGCGGCCTCGGGCGGAACATTCGAGGTCTCGGCCATCTCCGACGACTGCTGGGAGGAGCCTCCGGTGCTTGATGCCGTCCCCTGCGTGCCCTGGGTGTTTGTCGTACTCGCCCCACAGCCCGACAAGGCGAACACAACGAGGGCCGTTGCTACAGATGCCAGTGCGTTTTTCATGATCTTCATAGCTCTTTCCTTTCTGACTTTCTGACACTTCTTCCATCGTGCATATGACTGCCGACCCGCCTCTCCCTCTGGCCTTGCCAGTCGGCGCATAGCCAATCTCATCGCCGCAGGCCTGCGCCGCCTGCTGCGCCCCCTTCCGTTCCCGCCGCCATCCTACCTCGTATCCCCACGTCCCGCGCACGACCTCGCCTTGGCACCTACGGTGGCGGGAGCCGTCGCCGCAAGCTTTGCGTCAAGAAGGGACAGCTTCGTGCTGATCGCATGGACGGGGCACGCCTTCACGCACTCCCCACAGCGTATGCACTCGAGGTGGGAGGAGTTCTTGGTTATGTCCACGTCCATCTTGCAGACGCGAGCACATTTCCCGCAGCTGATGCAGGTGTTCTTGTCAACACGGTACTGCAGGAAGGACACCTTGTTGAACAGCGAGTAGAAGGCCCCAAGGGGACAAATCCACTTGCAGAACGGCCGGTAGAACATGATGCTCAGAAGCACGACCGTCATCAGGACGCTGAGCTTCATGGCGAAGAGCTTCCCCAGCGCGGCCCTAATGCCCTCATCGGCGAGCGAGAGCGGGATGGCTCCCTCGAGTATGCCCTGGGGACACACGTACTTGCAAAAGTACGGATCCCCCATTCCTGCCGCATTGTTGATGAGGGCGGGGAGCACCCACACCATCACGATCAGGATGGCGTACTTGAGGTAACGCAGGGCCTTCAGCCTCTTGGTACTGAACTTCTTCGGAAACGGTATCTTGTGGAGAAGGTCCTGCACCCAACCAAAGGGACAAAGAAAACCGCAGACGAACCTACCCAAGAGCGTCCCTATAAGTATCAGTATCCCGGTGATGTAGTAGGAGAAACTGAACTTGGACGACCCGACGACGGCCTGGAACGCCCCGATGGGGCAGGCACCCGTGGCAGCTGGGCAAGAATAGCAGTTAAGTCCCGGGACACAGACCCTCTTTGCCGGACCGGTGTAGAGCGTCCCCGTCAGGAAGTTGGGTATGTGTGGATTGGTCAGAAAGGCGGCAATCGCCTGCACCGTCCCCCGCCTTCGCAGGAAGGATCCAACCCGTGTAAGCGCCTTTTTCATCGCACTCACCTACCCGATACCCACACACTCAAGACAAAGCCGTACCGCCTTCGCGAAGACCGTGTTCGTCTCGCCCCTCCAGGCTCCGAAGGCAACAAACGCGGTGCCAAGACACAGCAGCAGAAGGGGGGCCGCCCGTATGCGGAGGCGAGTCAGACCCAAGCTCAAATCCGTTTTCATGCGTAGCTCCTTTCTCTTGCGCCGCTTGCTCTTGTGGTAAGCAGTACACCATACGAGGTGTTAAGTCCTCGTTAAGAGCGACCGGGACTGCTATGCTTTCTCCATAAACGGGTGGACTAAAAGGGTGAGCGTCGAGGCCACATGCGCCAAGACCAGCGAAAAGGAGGTTATGCCGCCGATGAAGATCCTGGTCGTCGAAGACGAGCGCGAGCTGCTCGAGTCCATCGGGGAGGGACTCGAGCTTGATGGGTACTACGTGGATTTGTGCGACAACGGTCCCGAGGCGCTCGCGATGGCAGAGGTCGAGTCCTACGACCTCATCCTGCTCGACCTCAACCTCCCTGGCATGGACGGCCTCGATATCCTGCACTCCCTGCGCGAGGGACGCTCAAAGAGCAGGGTGCTCATCCTCTCGGCGCGCTCGGGGGTACCGGACAGGGTGGTAGGTCTCGACGCGGGCGCGGACGACTACCTGATCAAGCCCTTCGCCTTCGAGGAGCTTGAGGCGCGCATCAGGGGGCTGTTCAGGCGGGAGTACACGCAGCAGAGCAGCGAGCTGAGCTACGGGGAGCTGAGCTTCGACACCGTGTCACGCACCATGTACGCCAAGGGCGCGGCCGTGAGCCTCACAAAGAAGGAGACCGCCATCGCCGAATACCTGCTACGTCACAGCGGGAGACCTGTCAGCAGCGAGGAGCTGCTCGCCCACGCCTGGGACAGCAACGTAGATCTGTTCAGCAACGCGGTGCGGGTGCACATCCACACGTTGAGAAAGAAGCTTGGTTCCAAACTTGGCTACGACCCCATAGGCAACAGAGTCGGAGAAGGATACTACCTGCGCGATGGCACAGACGCCTGATCCATGATGTGGCGGATCCGCGGGGGCAGGGGGCGGGACGGGACGGGCCGCAGAATGCGCTTTTCCGTGAGGCGCCGGGGCCAGAATGCGCTTTTCCGTGAGGTGGCTCGACGTTTGCCCAGGTGAGAAAAAGCGCACTCTACGGAAAGGCGCATTCTGTGCCGGTACCCTCACGGAAAAGCGCATTCTGCGGTCGCGTCGTGACGGAAAAGCGCATTCTGGGAGGTTGGGGTCACGGAAAAGCGCATTCTGAACCCCACCGGTTGGCAGAGTGCGCTTTTCCGTGAGGTCAAACTCAAACCGAGATTTGCGGACCCTCGCGCAAGCCGCCCCGCAGGCTGGCGGGGGGGTGCTCGAGCGCATTTGCCCAGTTGAGGCATTCTCCATAGTGCCCC
>ERZ773099.2436-NODE-2436-length-12767-cov-10.924717_pt1 | contig 12767 bp, 11 predicted proteins | sample MGYA00511120_ERZ773099 | MGnify/ENA primary metagenome ERZ773099 (study PRJEB29015, sample SAMEA2738012) | human oral metagenome | biome: human oral; feature: human-associated habitat; material: dental | place: China | collected 2104 ... | reverse complement strand
CTTTTCCGGCTTCTTTTGCCTTTAATTCTATCTTCTGTCCGTGCTCGTCCGTACCGGTCTGGAAGAATACGTCATAACCTTCAAATCTTTTAAATCTGGCAATGGCGTCAGCCATTATTATTTCGTAAGTATTGCCTATATGCGGCTTTCCCGAAGCATAGGCAATAGCTGTAGTCATAGCAAATATTTTTTTATCCTTATGTGTAGACATAGTATCTCCTTCTTAAACTTTAGTATCTAAAAAGTAGAAAAGAGAGCGTAATATACTGCCCTCTTGTTCTATAAACATTACAGTTTCGCTAAGTTGCTTGTAATTCAGATTCATACATCACACTACTTACTTATGCGATATTACATATAGATATATGCATAATATTTAGCTTGAAAGCAAACTTTCAGCCGCCATATTATGCATATATTAACTTACCCAAACTATAAACTAATTGCTTGTAACCTTTTCATAGTCCAAATTATACTGTATATCCGTTGTTTCTGCTGTAGCTGTTCCTTGTACCTTGACAGTTATTGCGTCAAGTTCATAATTTTCCACATATGTATTAGCCAATGCTACAAGTGTCCTCTTATCGGAAGTGTCTAAAGCCGATAAGTCCAAGGTTGCCTTTTTATTATCTTCCAGAACAAAGGAGAGCATCGTAGTGTCAGCAGGTATAACTCCGAACTCTATAAGCTTTTGCAATAAAAGATTGGCATCAAGTTCACTTGCATCTATAGAGTCCATCTCCTTGTCAATTCCACCGGTACTATCATCCTTAGTATATACTGAGACTACAGTAACTACAGGCGCATTCGGATCCGGTACCTTATCTTCTCTTCCGCCTGTCTCACCTGCTACAGGCATAGGTGCGGTTTGTTCGTTCTCTACAGCAGATTTTGAACATGCTGTCGGTGCAAGAATCACTCCGACAATCATAAGCGATACAATTATTTTCTTACAAAATTTTATCATGAATTATTTCTCCTTATACTCTTATTAGTTTAAAAGTATCTTTTAATCTCCTTCAATACTAATGATTTTTCTTAGGGTAAGATTTATCAAGCCATGCCTGTATCTTAAAAAGTGCATCTGTTAAAAGTTTTACCTCATAATCCGACAAAGCATCAATCATAGAATTTAACATATTTTGATGAAATTCTCTATGTTTCATAAAGGCAAGTTTTCCTTTTTCCGACAACTCTATGTAGACAAGTCTCCTGTCCTCTATACCCCTTTCTCTATTGACATAACCTTTCCTTACCAAAGCATTGACGGCTGTAGTAAGAGAGCCTATTGTTACTGACAGCTGAGCCGCTACAGTGGACATATTCTTTTTTACTCCTATACCTATAGCATCTATGACATGCATGTCATTATTGGTAATATCAGAAAAATCAGACTCAATAATTGCCCTAGTCTCTATGTCAACTATATCATTAAATAAACTTACCAAGACTGCATCAAGCCGGCTATACTTATCCACACATACCTCTCTTCATAAACATAATCAGCCAGTCTATTGTACTCTATAAAAACTACTTTTTCAATAAAAAATGCTACAGGTATATTACAAGATTATTTATAAACAACTAACCTTTTATGTATATTTGCTCTTATTTCTTCCATATATCTCACTTAACATAGACATATGCCACACTAAATCCCCGGTAAAGTCATCGCTTTTCATCCTCCACTTCCAGTTATTACCCATGGTACTTGGAGTATTGATACGGGATTCTTCTCCCAGCCCCAAATAATCCTGCATAGGTATTATAACCGTATCGGCTATGCTTGAAAGTACCGTGCGTATTGAATCCCAATGTAAATCCTTATAAGGGGTGTTCTCGCTGCCCTGATATCTGACTACATATAATCTGTCTTCTTCCGACAAGGTATCAAGCCACGCCCTAAGCGGTGAATTATCATGAGTACCGGTATAGGCTACACAGTTTCTTATATAATTATGCGGCAGATACATATTGTCCGGATTTTTGTCATAAGCAAACTCCAACACTTTCATAGCCGGAAATCCCGACTCTTCTACAAGTTTTATTACGCTATCCGTCATAAGTCCGAGGTCTTCAGCTATTATCGGTAAACCTTCATCATATTTTTCAGGATACTTTTTTTGGAAATATTTTGTCATCTTATTAAATATATCCATGCCGGGGCCCTTGTTCCATGTTCCTTCTATGGCATTTTCGGCTCCGAACTCTATGGCATAAAATTCATCAAATGCCCTAAAATGGTCTACTCTTACATAATCATAAACTGATAAAGAGTATTCAAGTCTCTTAATCCACCATTCATAAGCATTTTTCTTATGATAAGCCCAATTATACAAAGGATTTCCCCAAAGCTGCCCCTCTTTTGCAAAATAATCCGGCGGACAGCCGGCTACAACTTCAGGCATATGCTCCTCGTCAAACAGGAAAAGTTCAGCCTTACTCCAAGCTTCGGTAGAATCAAAGGCTACATATATGGGCATATCACCTATTATTTCTATTCCCTTATCATTTGCATATTTTTTCAGTTCATACCATTGCTTATTAAATACCGTCTGTATCCAATAAAAAAACTCTATTTCTTTTTCAAGCCTTAGCTTTGCTTTTTCTACCGCCCCTTTATCAAAGCAACGAAGCTCCTCTTCCCACAGATCCCAAGACTTTCCTTCCTGCTCGTTCTTTATTGCCTGATAGAGGCAGTAGGTCTTTGTTTCTTCTAAAAGCCCTTCTATTTGTTCATTAAACTTAAGTACAGTTTCCTCATCAAGAGTTTTCTTGAATTTTGTATATGCTTTTTTCAGTAATCTTTCTCTGTTGTCATATAGTCTTCCATAGTCTATATAACTTTCATTATCAAACCACTCTATATCGTCAAGATCTTCCTTGTCCAACAGCTCTTCTTCCACAAGCTTATCAAGATCTATGTAATATAAATTCCCTGCAAAAGCGCTTAAACTTTGATAGGGTGAATCACCGTATGAGGTAGGACCAAGAGGAAGTATCTGCCAGTAACTTTGACCGGCTTTGCTCAAATGATCCACAAACTCATATGCTTCTTTTGAAAATGTCCCTATACCGTAGGGACTCGGCAAACTTGATATGGGCAAAAGTACCCCGCATGCTCTTTTCATAAATACTCCTATAACTATTTAATTTTTTTGGTACACATCAACTTTTTTATGTGCCAAATCTATATTATTTTCATCAAATTTCACTTTGATTTTTTCTTGTATATCCCACTTTGTACTTAAAAAATCGTCTGTATTGCACCAGCCTCTTGCACCTATGGTAAGTGCCGAATCCGTATAAGACTCAAGATAAGTAACTATTTTTTTATTAGGATCATTCTTTATGATCTTCTCATGATCTTCATAAACGGACTGGAGTATTTTTCTTGCCTTGACTATATCCGTATCATAACTTACATAGGTCTTTACCTCAAGCATTCTCTTATCATAGGCTGTTAAATTAACTATCACCTTGCTTGACAGGCTTGCATTAGGTATACTTACTTTTTTATTATCATAGGTTACAAGTGTGGTATGCACTATATCAATAATCTTTACAGTACCTTCAGTCTCTTCAAAAGCTATATAATCACCTACTTTAAAAGGCTTGGTAACAAGTATTATTATGCCTCCCGCAACATTGCTTAAACTTCCCTGTAAGGCAAGCCCTATGGCAAGTCCCGCTGATCCTATTACGGTTATTATAGAGGCTGAATTAATACCCAGTCTTTCCGCCACTACGAACATCACTATAGTGTAAGCAAAAAACCTGAATGCGGATATAAGAAACTTACTTATTCCTTTATCTATCTTCATTGCGGCAAAAGACTTATTCATAAGGGAAGTAACCAGCTTTATAAGTCTGTTTGCTATAAATATTATCAGTATTATTATAAGTATCTGATACAAAACCGCAAGTATGGAAGGAAAATGATTTTTAAGCACATCAAAAGCCGTAGTAGGATTAACCTTATCCAGATCCTCACTGATCTGTTCAGCAACCTCCGAGGCTATGGTCTCAAGTGCGGCAGATTCTGTGCTGACAGTCTGCATTTCTGCAGCCTGTAGTATTGTATTAAAAAAAACAAACATTATTTCACCTTAGGAGAGAAAATCAAAATACCAAGAGGAGGTATCTTGATATCTATTACTAAATTCTTTCCATCCTCATCCTCTTTTGCCTTTACCGCCCTTGCGTTTTTAATTCCCTTACCTCCGTAAGTTTCCAGATCCGAGTTAAATACCTCTTTATAACTTGCAGGGTAAGGCACTCTGATATCAAAGCTTTCATAACTGACCGGAGTGAAATTACAAACCACCAGAAGATCGTCTTCCTCATACTCGCTCTTTCTTACAAAGGCAACGATATTTTCCTCGTAGGAATAACAATTAGTCCACTCAAAACCTTCCGGCTCGGTATCTAACTTCCACAAAGATTCATTCTTCCTATAAAAAAGATTAAGATCCTTTACATATCTGTGCATAGCGGCATGAAGCGGATTTTCCAAAGCAGCCCACTCGATTTCCTTGTCTTCGTTCCACTCATTTTCCTGTGCAAATTCCTGCCCCATAAACAAAAGTTTCTTACCCGGATGTGTCATCATAAAACCGTAGGCAACCCTTAAGTTGGCAAATCTATCTTCTATATAAAATCCCGGCATCTTATTTAACAAGGTTTTCTTGCCGTGTACCACCTCATCATGGCTTAGTACCAATATAAAGTTTTCACTGTATTGATAAAGCATGGAGAAGGTAAGCTTTCCATAGTGGTATGACCTGAAATACGGATCATTTTGCATATAGGAAAGAAAATCATTCATCCAACCCATATTCCACTTAAAGTCAAATCCAAGTCCTCCGTCTGAGAGTTCTCCGCTTATTTTAGGCCATGCGGTACTTTCCTCGGCTATTAAAAGCGCATCGCTAAACCTTGTCTTAAATACCGAATTAAGATGCTTTAGAAACTCTATCGCCTCCAAATTCTCATGTCCGCCGTATTTATTTGCCACCCATTGTCCGTCTTCTCTGCCGTAATCAAGATAGAGCATAGAAGCTACCGCATCCATTCGTATACCGTCTATATGATAATACTTTGCCCAGTAAATGGCATTGGCTATAAGAAAGTTACTTACCTGCGGTCTTCCGTAATTATATACATAGGTACCCCAGTGAGGATGCATCCCCTGTCTGGGATCTGCATGCTCATACACATGAGTTCCGTCAAAAACTCCCAGACCGTGTAGGTCTTTAGGGAAATGTGCCGGTACCCAGTCTATTATAACTCCTATATTTTGTGAGTGCATATAATCCACAAAATACATAAAGTCGTGCGGAGTACCGTATCTCGAAGTAGGTGCATAGTAGCCCGTAACCTGATAACCCCAGCTGCCGTCAAACGGATGCTCCATCACCGGCATAAGTTCTATATGGGTATAATTCATTTCTTTTACATACTTTGCAAGCTTTACGGCTATCTCCTTATAGTTGTAAAACTCGCTTCCTGCTATTTCCTCACCGTTATCATCAAACTGCCTTTCTTTTCTGATCCATGAGCCCAGGTGCAATTCGTATATGTTAATAGGACAACCGTCATAATTCTTGCCGTCAGACTGCTTTAAGTCCCTGTCAAGCATCCAATCCTCATCATCCCACACATAGTTGTTAATATTGTATACCAAAGAAGCGGTATTGGGTCTTAACTCACAAAAATATCCGTAAGGGTCGGCTTTTAACATAGGTTCTCCCTTTATGGTCTTTATTTCGTATTTGTAGTTGTCAAGCTGACCTACTCCGGGTATAAATATTTCCCATATGCCGCTGTCCTTTATCTTACTCATTTGGTGTACTCTTCCGTCCCAAAAGTTGAAATCTCCAACCACTGAGATTCTAAGTGCCTCAGGAGCCCACACGGAAAAATATACTCCCTCTATACCGTCCACTGTTGCAAGGTGTGCCCCCATTTTTTCAAATATATCATAGTGCACTCCTCTCGCAAATCTATCCAAATCTTCATCACTGTATAGGCTAAACTTCATATAACTTTCTTGCCTGTCCACACTGTTATATTCATAAACTACATGATAATGGTATTTGGGAATAGTTTTTTGTTTCAGCAATACAGCAAAAAAACCGGCATCATCTTGTTTCTTCATATTAATTTCTTTAGCCGTTTTCTCCAAACAAAGCTTAACTTCCTTTGCATTTGGAAAAAAACACTGTATCAGTATTCCCTCTTCCAGTTTCTTAGCTCCGAGAATCTCATGCGGTCTTGAACTTTCAGAATATACTATTTCCTCTACCTGTGCCCAGTTCATAAGATTATAAAGTATATCTTCCATAAACTATTACCTCCAATAATATTTTCAGTTATAATTTTTTGTACACTTTTTAAATTTACATATATCAATAAGACTTTATGCTGATTTTATCATATAATTCACACTAAATATAGTATAAAATTAAATAAGATAATTGAACTTAACAAAAATATTACTTGTGCATAAGCTGTTTATAATCTAAAATAATTAGCATGTGATTTTATCCTCTGCTTTATTTTGAAGGTACAAAGCGGCATAATATACATGTCTGCTTGCAATGTATGCAAAACAAAGCAAAATCGGTTTGTTTATTTAAGAGACTCTACACTAAACCTAAATTATCAATATATAAAGGAGACATTATGGCAAACAATAACGATAATAATGAAAAGAGTAAGTTTAATTTAATGGCAGAGTTAAAAAGCTGGCTTGGTATTATAGTAACCGCCGCAATAATAGCTTTCTGTCTTAATAATTTTATTATAGCCAATTCCCATGTTCCTTCCGCCTCTATGGAAAATACCATTATGACCGGAGACAGGGTTATAGGTTTTAGACTTTCTTATCTTTTTGAAGATCCCAAAAGAGGGGATGTGATTATTTTCAGATACCCTGATGATGAAAAGACTTTCTATGTCAAAAGAATTATCGGTATTCCCGGAGATGTGATTGATATAAAAGAGGGGCACGTATATCTTAATAACTCTACCACCCCTATGGAGGAGCCTTACATCAAGGAGCCTATGATACCTGAGCCCGACATGCATTTTGAAGTTCCTGAAAACGGTTACTTTTGTATGGGGGACAACAGAAATTCTTCGGGAGATGCAAGATATTGGAAAAATACTTATGTATATAAGAATAAAATCATATCAAAGGTTATATTCAGGTACTTTCCGAATATAAGCTTAATTAAGTAGGAATGTAATATAATTATCAGGCAGGGCATTCATCTTCGTCAAAAATTTATAGGTAGATAGAGATGAATATCGGCAGTATTTTCTTAGATATGTAAGTGTAATTAATATGTAAATAATAGGGGCTGTGGCAAAATAGATATTGTGTACAAGTGTAACGGCATTTTATAAAAATACCATCATATAGCTTGTGCAAAATCTTAAAATGCAACAGCCCCTATATTTTGGGGTTTGTAACTTTATTTATCTAAGAAAGCAGCCCTATATATCTTTTTATTCTTCAAGAAGTTCGGCAACCTTATCTATATCAACAAGTACACCTCCGCCTGAACCTACGGTTCTTTCTCCACTTCTGTAACTTGGAACGGCAGCAAATTTAAGCTCAGACCATACCAGCATATTGGCACTTTCAAGTACATCCTGATACTTATTTGAGTTAAGTACTTCCCTTACGCTCTCCTCATCTGCCCCGCACATTTTGGCAAACTCGGTAAGCAAAGATTTATCTTCTATGCTTAGATCCTTTTCAAAATAAGCCTCATACACAAGAAAATTAAATTTATTTACATCCAGGTCATGATCTTTTAGAAAATACACAACTCTTGCAGCAAGATCGCTGTGCATTTTTGCAGGTTCAGGTTTCGGATGCGCCTCGCAGGCTATGTAATTCAAGTACACCTCCTCATTGCCGTTAAGGAACTTCCTAAGATCCATAAGTCCCTGATAACAATACGGGCAAGCCAAATCATAAAACACCTCTAATTCCTTCTTCATAACTCAAATCCTTTCCTTAAAAATTTCTCTTGATTTTATCAGTCTATATAAAAAGTAAATGCTTATTATTGCAACTACACATTCACAAAATAAAAGCGATAACCACACGCCGAGCATTAAAAATACCTTACTTAGTATTACTGCCGAGGGTACCAATAGAAAGAAGCCTCTGCACAGTGATATTATCTGTGCCGGTACGGCTTTTTCCATGGATATAAATACTATAGAAATAATTATATTAAAGCCTAAAAAAGGTGTAGCTGTAAAGTAAACCTTTAAGCCCTCCACAGCCATTGTCTGCAAAATGTTATCATTTTCCTTGTTAAAAATAAAGGCTATGTCAGAGGCATAAAAGTATAAAATCACATATATGACTAAAGACAGTGCAAGCATCAGAACAAGAGCATATTTAAATATCTTCTTCATACCGGATGTGTCTTTTAATCCGTAACAGTTACTGAGTAAGGGCTGTATAGCCTGTGATATCCCTGTGTAAATAGCTGTTACCACCATTGATATGTTGGCTATTATACCGTAGGCGGCAACCCCTATATTACCTGATATCCCAAGTATAAGTATATTAAAGACTATAATTACCACTCCGCTTGCAAGTTCAGTAATCAGTGACGGAAGTCCCAGTTTTAATATACCAAATATTTTAATAAAATCAAGCTTGTATTTTACCAACTTAAAATTATTCTTTCCTCTAAGCTTATGCAATGACAGTATACAAAGACCTATCACCGGTGCACAACCCGTAGCCAACGCCGCTCCGAACATTCCCATATTCAAGGGAAATACAAAGATATAGTCAAGTATTATATTGGAAAAGCTGCCTATAACCATAGCAATCATGGCAAGAGCCGGGGCATGGTCATTTCTTACAAAGCATAAAAATATCGAATTTGTGATAAAAGCAGGTGCAAAGCATAAAATCACCCTAAGATAGGTAACCGTTATATCAAATATACTCTCATCGGCTCCAAGTATTTTAACCAAATATTTGCTTGCCGTTATACTTAAGAATACAAAAAACAAACTTATTATAAATCCGCTTATTACAGCTAAGGAAAATATTTCATCAGCCTCTTTTTCATGTCCCTGTGCCTTTAATATCGAATACTTTGTAGCAGCGCCTATACCAAACATAAGTCCGCTTCCTTGTATAAAACTGAATGCCGGAATTGCTATATTAAGTGCGGTAAGCCCTAATGTACCTACTCCCCTTGCTATAAAAAAAGTATCTGCCAAAATATACACGGATATTGCCATCATACCGAATATATTATTGACACTATATCTTATGAATTTTTTTAATATGCTCTCATTCATACACTTAAGTATTGACTCCAAAAACAAAATTTTATAATTGTATTTTTATACTTTTAATTAAGAAAAGTACTGACCGAATGTTAAACAATTACAATTTGCGGTCAGTACCTTATATCTTAAAAGAATACATTAAATTCTATATTAAATAAAGTCATAAATCAAGCTGAATTTTAAAATATCATTTTGCTATTATAAGCCATATATGAAAATATCCCTCTTTATCATAAATGAAAGCAAGCTTTCATTTATATATTACACACCTATGTATAAGCCTGCTTCCGACATTTATCTTCATCTGATTTATAAATAAAATTTAAACATTTTCAATTTTTTAATGAAGATGAATGAAATATTTGAACTGTAACTACACAAACTCTATTATATTTCCACCGCATGATTTTATAAACTCATAGTCATGAGAGATGATTATAACGGTCTTGCCCTCTTTTTCCATATCTTTTATGAATTCTATGGTTTTTTTCATGTTATCCTTGCAAAGACCGCTTGTAGGCTCATCAAATATTACCAGAGGCTTTTTTGAAGCCATGCAAAGAGATATCGAAAGTCTTTGTTTTTCTCCGCCGGAAAGGCTTTGAGGGTGCTGCTGCCTCTTATCCCATAACAAAAGCTGCACTAATACATCTTCTTTTAATTTCTCATCATCAGTTACAAGAGATATCTCTTCTAAGACACTCTCTGTAAAAAGTTGATAATTCACATCCTGCATCACTAAGGAAATAAGCTTTTCCGGTTTTTTAATAAAATTATTTTCGTAATAAAAACCCTTCCTAAATCCCTTATTAAGTCCGCAAAGGCAACGGACAAAAGTACTTTTCCCAATGCCGTTTTCACCTATAATAAAATGAATACCTCTTGAAAAGTCTATGCTAAAGTTAAATACCCTATTTTTCATATAGGAGTACTTGTAGTTTCTGCAACTAAGTATCCTATCTTCTTTGCCTACATCGCTTGTTGAATTATTATTTACAGACACTTTTCTGTAACTAAAATCCTTACAGCCCTCTATAAGCTCCTGTTTACTTATCTCATTTAGAGTTCTTAAGTTATGTCTTTTTATACTTTCTTCATCTACACTCTCAAGTTCTATGAGTTTAGCATCTTCTATAGCATAGAGTTTATCCAGTATATCTTTTAAATAATACAGTCTGTGTTCTACTATAACAATGATCTTACCCAACTCTTTTAATGTTTTTATAGCCGATTTAAGCCTTTTTATGGCATCTATATCCAAAGAAGCCGAAGGCTCGTCAAATATATAAACCTTTTGTTTCATACAGGCTACAGCGGTAATAGCTACCAGTTGCTTTTCTCCGCCGGAAAGCTTAAAAATATCCCTGTCAAGAAGCTTTTTAGTACCTAAAATTTCCGTATATTCCTTTACGGTATCTACTATCTCATCCTTTGGCAGATTTCTGTTTTCCAATGCAAATACTATCTCATCCGTAGTATTTATACTGTAAAACTGACTTTTGGGATTTTGAAATACAGTAGATATAAAATCACTTCTGGCTGCTACATCCTTTTGGGAAATATCATCATCATCTACTATGATGTCGCCTTTGATATCCGCATTTACAAATTGGGGTATCACACCGTTAAGCAACTTAATAAGGCTGCTTTTTCCGCTGCCTGAAGCACCCGATATTACACTTACCGTACCCTCTGCAAAGCTTACATTTACATCTTCCAATATTTTCTTATCACCATAAGACAAATTAATATCTTTTAATTCAAGCATAGTTTCTTCCTAAATTCAAATAGTAATTAAATCAATTCTTTCACAGCCTATTTATAACTCCTAAAAATACTTTATATAATTTATTTAGGCAGATAATGGTTTTTGTCGGAGAGTTTGCAGCATAAACAATGATAATAGTTTATAAAAATATCCCGCCACACTACTCTTACAAAAGATTAGTGCTGTGTAGGTATATTTATAATTGTTTATGTTGCTACCTCCTTGACCTATAACAAATACTCAATATAAATATAGCTGTAATTAATAATATCAGCACATAGTCCTGTATCCTAAGTCTTGCATCCGACACGCTGCTTCTAGGTCTTCCAAGCACCATACCTCTTGTCATTGCAGAAATAGCCACATCATCCGCAGCCTTGGTAGAACACATAAGCAAAGGAACTATTCTGTACTCTATAAGTTTCTCCGGTTTATTCCATAGATTTATAAAATTAAGCTCATGCATTTTCATAGCATCTCTTATCATGCTGTAATCCTCTCTTATGGAATAAAAGAATCTGAATAACAGCGATACAGGTATAATTATAAATTCCGGTATTTTAACATTTCTCATGGATTTTACCATATCAGACATGCTGCTTGTATACATGGTATAATAGCCCATAATCATTCCCGGCATCATGCGTATAACTATACCTACAAAAAATAATGCTATACCGTCAAGTAACATTCCAAGTTTTCCTATTGCAAATCTTTCAATCAACCATGCACAAACTATCATGGCACTGCATTTGATGCACATTATATATCTTTTGTGCAACAACAATAATAAAAAAGGAAACATTGATATGAACAGTGATAAATATGGCAGACTGTACTGCAAATTACCGCTAATTGAAATAATTCCAATCAGCATGGTAAGATAAAATTTTGTTATAAAATCCAAGTTAAATTTATAAGCTTTCATAACACTATGCCATATTAGCCTTTTCAAAATGCTTCTTTAATATAGATATACCGAAGGTAGCTCCAAGATATCCTCCTAAAGCTCCACACAAAGTAATAGGCACAAATGACCAATACGGCATTACCGAAAACATCTTATCAATAAAATCCTGCGGATACCCTCCTGCTAACAGATGTTTAGCATAAGCATCTCTTGCGAGGAACATGGGCAAAAGATTAAAAGAAGCCAGCAATACAAATACCGTATATGCCCATCTTGCATGACTTATACTCTTATATCCGCCAAGTTTTAAAATCCATTCACCTATCAAAGCCAATACAACAGTTCCGGGTATTACGTAAAATCCATGTCCTGTTAATGCAAACACTAAAGAAACTATTATTCCAAGTATCAACATCATACCGAACTTATCTATCTTAGTGCTATAAAGCATAAATGCAGGTCCGGTAACAAAGGCACAGATAAAAGGAACAGCCGGCATAGTTACCGGAATAAAACCCAACATACCTGCACACCAGTAAAATATCACTATTAAAACAGAGAATAAGCTTGCATTAACCAAATCCTTTACTGTAAATTTCATTTTAAAAACATCTCCCTTTTTAAGTTAGTCATACCTAACGATTATACTCTTATGTTCTTTAAACTTCAATAGTTTTGCTGTCAAAATTACAATAAAAATCAGAATATCCATTATTATTTTATATATACTGACCAAAGTTTTTATATTTC
>ERZ773099.2434-NODE-2434-length-12768-cov-17.643121_pt1 | contig 12768 bp, 8 predicted proteins | sample MGYA00511120_ERZ773099 | MGnify/ENA primary metagenome ERZ773099 (study PRJEB29015, sample SAMEA2738012) | human oral metagenome | biome: human oral; feature: human-associated habitat; material: dental | place: China | collected 2104 ... | reverse complement strand
CTGGAGGAGGAGGGCTGTCCGTGCTGGAGCTCCGCGAGATCACCAAGGCCTACAGGACCGCGAACCTGGTCCAAGTCGCCCTCGACCGCGTGTCGGTGGCCTTCCGCGACAACGAGTTCGTCGCGGTCCTCGGGCAGTCCGGGTCGGGCAAGACCACCATGCTCAACGTCATCGGCGGGCTCGACCGCTTCCAGGGGGGCGACCTCGTCATCGACGGCGTCTCCACGAAGCACTACAGGGCCCGCGACTGGGACGCCTACCGCAACAACCGCATCGGCTTCGTCTTCCAGTCCTACAACCTCATCCCCCATCAGAGCGTGCTCGCCAACGTCGAGCTCGCCCTCACCCTGTCGGGCGTGTCCCGGGGCGAGCGGCGCAAGCGCGCACTCGACGCCCTCGACCGCGTGGGGCTGTCCGAGCACGTCCGCAAACTGCCCTCCCAGATGTCCGGCGGGCAGATGCAGCGCGTCGCCATCGCCCGCGCCCTCATCAACGACCCGGAGATCCTCCTGGCCGACGAGCCGACCGGAGCCCTGGACTCGAAGACGAGCGTGCAAGTCATGGACCTGCTGCGCGAGGTCGCCAAGGACCGCCTGGTGATCATGGTCACCCACAACCCGGAACTCGCCCACCAGTACGCCACCCGCATCGTGGAGCTGGCCGACGGGCGGATCGTCGCCGACTCCGAGCCGTTCATCCCCGGAACGGAGGAGGTCCGCGAGGCGAAACCGGCCAGGCGCACCTCGATGGGGTTCCTCACCGCCCTGGCGCTGTCCTTCAACAACCTCATGACCAAGAAGGGCCGCACCCTGATGACCTCCTTCGCGGGGTCGATCGGCATCATCGGCATCGCGGCCATCCTGGCGCTGGCCAACGGGGCCAACGCGTACATCCAGCGCACTGAGGAGGACGCGCTCAGCTCCTACCCCCTGACCATCCAGAAGCAGGGGTTCTCCATGGAGTCGATGATGAGCAGCGCCGTCCTGGGGGGCTCGTCCACGGAGGGCGACCCCGGGGGAGTGAGGGTCTCGTCGCGGCGGTCCCTGACCGGCATGATCCAGAACGCGAAGACCAACGACCTCAAGTCCCTGAAGGTCTACCTGGACAACAACGGCGGCGGCATCAAGGCCCACGCCTCGTCCGTCGAGTACGGCTACGGGATCACCCCCCTCATCTTCCAGCAGGACACCAGCAAGGGCCTCAACCAGGTGAGCCCGGAGCCGGCGTTCTCACCGATCGCCTCCGCCAGGGGCGGCAGCGCGAACCCCATGTCCTCCACCTCCTTGTCCACCGACGCCTTCTACCAGATGCCCACCGACCAGTCCCTGTACGCGGACGCCTACGACGTGCTCGCCGGGACGTGGCCCACCGGAGCCGACGACCTGGTCCTGGTCCTGGACGCGCAGGGGCAGATCTCCGACGTCTTCGAGTACACCCTGGGGCTCAAGGACCACAAGGACCTCCAGTCCCTCATGCGCTCGTACTACTCCGGGCAGATGGGCCGCGGCGCCGGGTCGCCCCAGTCGGGCGCCCAGTCGGGCGTAGGGGATGCCCCGTCCGCGGTGTACGACTACTCGCAGATCCTGGGCACGGCGTTCTCGCGCGTCAACGCCCCGGACCAGTACACCTACGACTCCACGTACCGGGTGTGGACCGACCACTCCGCCGACACCGACTACATGAAGGACCTGGTCTCCAAGGGCCAGCGCCTCACCATCACGGGCATCGTCAAGCCCAAGTCCTCCAGCCGCACCCCTTTGCGCCAGGGGATCGGCTACACCGCCGACCTCACCCACCGGGTCATCGACGAGGCGGGGGCTAGCCAGATCGTCAAGGACCAGATCGCCTCGCCCACCATCGACGTGTTCACCGGCAAGACCTTCAAGGAGCTCGCCGACGGCCAGAAGGACAAGGCGTCGGGCTTCGACATGTCCTCCCTGTTCAGCGTGGACGAGGGCAAACTGGGGGCGGCGTTCCAGATCGACCCATCGAAGCTTCAGATGGACATGTCCGCCCTGGACTTCTCCGGCCTGGACTTCTCGGGCCTGGACTTCTCGAAGCTCGACATGTCCGGCATGGACCTGAGCGGGCTCGACCCGTCCGCGCTGGTGCCCCCGGGCGCGCAGTCGGGGGCCCAGTCCGGCCTGCTGCCCGGCATGGACCTGGGGGAGCTCACGAAGCAGTTCCCCCAGTTGGCGGACATCGATTTCGCGGGGATCATCTCCGCTGCCCTCAAGGACGGCGCCGTGAAGGAGGGCGCGGGCGAGTACCTGGCGTCCCGCGCCTCGCAGATCGCCCAGGACTTCATCGCCTACGCGCGCGAGCAGGCGGCGAAGGCCCCCGACCGGGACGGGGACGGCATCCCCGACATCGACCTGGTGGGACTGGTCAGCGACTACATGACGTCCGCCGACGTCGTCCGGCAGCTGACCGACGCCGTCACCTCCGACCAGGTCGTCGACTCGGGCAAACTCATCGCCAACCTCACCAAGGCGCTGGGGGACGACCGGGCGATCGCCCAGATCGCGCAGGCCGTGTCCCAGCAGATCGCTGACGCGGTCTCCGCCCAGATCGCCAGTCAGCTCTCCGGACTCCTCGGCCAAGGACTGGGCGCGTCCCTCAGCCAGATGATGAGCGACACGATGGGGCAGGCCATGGGCCAGATGATGGAGGGGTTCGCCGAGCAGATCGGCGCGCGGATCTCCTCCGCGATGGACGACTTCGCCGAGGCCATGAGCTCGGCCGTGTCCATCGACCCCGGCGCCTTCGCCGACGCGTTCTCCATGAACTTCGACGAGAAGTCCCTGGCGGCCCTCATGGCCACCATGATGAGCACGAGCGTGCCGGACTACGACACGAACCTGAAGGGCCTGGGGTGGGCGGCCATCGACACGCCGACCACGATCAGCATCTACCCGAAGAGCTTCGCGGACAAGGACGAGGTGAAGAGGATCCTCGACGCCTACAGCGCCGACCAGGTCAACGCGGGAGCCCCGGACAAGGCGATCACCTACACCGACCTCATGGGCACCCTCATGAGCTCGGTCACCAGCATCATCGACGTCATCTCCTGGCTGCTCATCGCCTTCGTGTCCATCTCCCTGGTGGTCTCCTCCATCATGATCGCGATCATCACCTACATCTCCGTGCTGGAGAGGCGCAAGGAGATCGGCATCCTGCGGTCGATAGGCGCCTCCAAGGGCGACGTGTCGCGCGTGTTCAACGCCGAGACCGTGATCGAGGGGTTCCTGGCGGGCGTCATGGGGGTGGGGGTCACCTACGGCCTGTGCGCCCTCGTCAACGCCGTCGTCTCCTCGGCGTTCGACGTGCACGACATCGCGCAGCTGTCGCTCCTGGCGGCTCTGGCGCTCATCGCCGTGTCGGTGGGGCTCACCGTTTTCGCCGGCCTCGTCCCGGCCTCGAGGGCCGCCCGCCAGGATCCGGTGGAGGCCCTGCGCTCGGAGTAGGCGGGCGGCACCGGGGCGGGCGCTGCTAGGAGCCAGCGGAGGCCCCGCGCTCGGAGTATGTGCGGCGGGGCCCGTGCCGGGATCGGGCCCCCGACCGTCGTTTACCGGACAATCGTGGGTGCGGTGCGAAGTGGCGTAGCCTGGTCGCGCAACCACCCGTCCCGCCCAGCGAAGGAGCCGCCATGCCGACACCCCCACAGCTCGCCACCGACAAGAAGGCCGCCGTCCTGCTCGCCGCCGGATGCGAGGAGGTGGAGGCCCTGGCCGTCGTGGACGCCCTCTTCCGCGCCGGGATCCGCGCCGACCTCGTCTCGGTCTCGCAGTCCCTCGAGGTCGTCAGCTCCCACCGGATCCGCATCATCGCGGACGCGCTGATCGCCGATGTGGAACTGGCGGACTACGACCTGCTCTACCTGCCCGGCGGCATGCCCGGAACCCTGCACCTCAAGGCGTGCCCCGCCGTCCCCGTGGAGGTCCTGCGCCGCGCCGACGCGGGGGAGCCGGTCGCCGCGATCTGCGCCGCGCCGTCCATCCTGGCCGAACTGGGGGTCCTGGACCGCCGCCGCGCCACCGCGAACCCCGCGTTCATGGAGGCCATCGCGCAGGGCGGCGCCACCGCCGAGGAGGAACCCGTCGTCGTGGACGGCGCCATCACGACCAGCCGCGGCGCGGGGACGGCCTTCGACCTCGGCCTCGAGCTGGTGCGCCAGATGCTGGGCGATGAGGCCGCCGACGCCGTCCGGGCAGGAATCGTGCGCAGCCGCTGAGCCCATCGCCGCGCACTGGCGCCCGGCTGTCCCGCGCGGCCGCGGCCGGGCGCGGACCGGCGCTGCCGCTGAGCCCGCCCGGCGTGCACTGGCGCCCCGTCGGGGCCGCCGCGCCGGGCCCCGCACCCACCGCACCGAGGAAAGAAGGACAACCGCATGAGCAAGCGCCCGCCCCGCCGCTGGCCGGACCCCTCCGCCCCCCTGGCGGGGCCCGTCATGGACAACCACACGCACCTGCCGGTCCACCCCGGCCAGATCCCCTCCCCGCAGGGGGAGCGCCTCAGCCTGGACGACCAGCTGGAGCGCGCCCGGCGGGTGGGCGTGGAGCGCGTGGTCTCCTCGGCGTGCGAGATCCCCGACTTCGACCCGATGCTGGAGGTCGCCCGCGCCCATGAGGGGGTCCGCGTCGCCCTGGCGCTCCACCCGAACGAGGCGGCCCTGCACGCGGGCGTGGCCGAGCCCTCGCCCGACGGCCTGGTCCCACGGGTGCGCGTCCACCACGTGCCCTTGGACGAGGCGCTGTCGGAAGTGGAGTCGCGCCTGGGGGATCCCGCTGTGGTCGCGGTGGGGGAGAGCGGCCTCGACTTCTACCGCACCGCCCAGGAGGGCCGCGGCGCGCAGGCGGAGTCGTTCCGCGCGCACCTGGAGCTCGCCCGCCAGGCGGGGCTGCCCCTGCAGATCCACGACCGCGACGCCCACAGGGAGACGCTGGAGGTCCTCGCCGAGGCGGGGGCGGGCGTGCCCGCGATCGTCTTCCACTGCTACTCGGGCGACCGCGAGATGGCCCTGGCCCTGGAGGAGAACGGCTGGTACGCCTCCTTCGCGGGGCCCGTGACCTACCCGGCGAACGGCCGCCTGCGCGAAGCCCTCCTCGCCCTGCCCAGGGAGCTGGTCCTGGTGGAGACTGATGCGCCTTACCTCACGCCCGCGCCCTACCGCGGCTGCCCGAACGCGTCCTACGTCATATCCCACACGGTCCGTTTCGTCGCCGATCTGTGGGAGGTCGATGAAGAATCGGCGTGCCAGCAGCTGATGGCGAACTCAGTGCGCGTGTATGGCGAGTGGTAAGCCGTCCCGCCGGGGGGACCGGGCGCCCGGGCTCAGCCCGGCGAACGAGGCCGGTGTGGTCCAGGGCATAGGTTTCGCGGTCCTGTAACAAATTGGTTACGGTGTGGGGGACAAGCCGGGAAACGGCGCCCACCGCCAGCGGGCCGCGGGCCGCCCAGCCGGTACCTACAACGTCTGGAGCCATGTGAGGACACTCAAGCACACCCGGCGCACAGTCATCACCGCCGCCTCCGCCGCGGCGCTCGCGATCGGGGGCGGGGCCGCGGGCCTGGCCTACGCCTCCCACCGCACCGTGACCATCGAGGTGGACGGAGCCGCCCAGCGGGTCTCCGGTTTCTTCTCGACCGTCGGGGACGCCATCAGCGCCGGTGGGATCACCACGGGCGACCACGACCTCATCGCCCCCGCCCCCGAATCCTCCGTCTCCTCCGGCGACACGGTGGTGGTCCGCACCGCCACCGAGTACCGGGTGAGCGTCGACGGCGCGCCCACCACCGCGTGGTCCACGGCCTCCTCCGTGAGCGGCGTCCTCGACGCGGTCCCCTCCGCCGGCAGCGTCGCGATCGCCGCCGACCGCTCGCAGTCCCGCGCCGAGATGCCCGTCGGCGCGGACACGGTCCACGTGGCCGCCGACGGCACGACCACCGACGTCACCGCCACCGCGGCGGACGGCGCCTCGGCGATCCTCGAGAAGGCGGGCGTGAGCGCCGGCCCCCTCGACCGGGTCGCCTTCCACCGCGGCGCCGACGGCGTGACCCTGCGCGTCCAGCGCGTCACCCGCGGCAACGTCACCTCCTCCACCAGCATCGACTACGCCACGGAGGAGCGCGACGACGACACCCTGGACAAGGGCACGACGAAGACCGTGCAAGAGGGCGCCGCCGGCTCGGAGACCACTGTCGCCTACCAGGAGAGCGTCGACGGGGTGGTCACCGTCAGCGCCGTGCTCTCCACCACCCGCACCGAGCCCACCACCCGCATCGTCGCGAACGGGACGAAGGAGGCGGCCCAGCCCGCCCCCGCCGCGTCCGCCGCCCCGTCCTCCGGCTCGTCCGGATCCTCCGCCCCTTCCGACTCCGGGGCATCCGCCCCCAGCGGGGACGACGCCTCCATCTGGGCGGCCATCGCCCAATGCGAGTCCGGCGGCAATCCCACGACCAACACGGGCAACGGCTACTACGGGATGTACCAGTTCTCACTGCCGACCTGGCGCAGCGTCGGAGGGGCCGGCCTGCCCTCCGAGGCCAGCGCCGAGGAGCAGACCATGCGCGCCCGCATGCTCCAGCAGCGCGCGGGCTGGGGCCAGTGGGGATGCGCATACAAGCTGGGCCTCGTCTGAGGCGCCCCGTTTCGCTACGATGAGTAGTCCCAGGCCAGCGCAACCAGGAGAACCGTGAGCACGCATCTGAAAGTGTCCCTGCCGTCCGCCGTCTCCATGGCGGTCCACGCCATCGGGGGGCGCCTCCGCGCCTTCGCGCCGTCGCCCGTCATGGTGCTGGCCTCCGCGACGGCCGCGGGCGCCATCGTGCTCGGCACAGCGGGCGTCTCCATCGCCTCCTCGCACGTCAACGTCATGCTGGAGGTCGACGGCGTCAGCCGCCCCGTCGGGGTGTGGGGCAACAACACGGTGTCCGACGCGCTCAAAGCCGCGGGGGTCCGGGTCGCCGACTCCGACCTGGTCCAGCCCGGACAGGGCGAGGCCCTGGCCGACGGCGACACCATCATCGTGCGCTCCTCCAAACCCTATTCGGTGGCGGTGGACGGCAAGGTCCGCACGGTGTGGACCACGGCGGCCTCCGCCGACGCGATCCTCGCCGACGCCGGGGCCCTGGGCACCAAGGTGTCCCTGGCCGCGGACCGCTCCTCCTCGCGCGACTCGCTCACCCCCCTCGTCTCCCGGCAGCGCTCCGTGGTCCTCAACGCCGACGGCACCAGCAAGCAGATCGAGGCGCGCCCCGGCCAGGACGCCCGGGCGACCCTGCACGACGCGGGAATCGCGGTCCACCCCCTCGACCGGGTCGCCGTGTCCACCGACGAGGCGGGCACCCTCACCGTCGACGTCCAGCGCGTGACCCGCGGGCCGGCCACCGAGACCGCGGAGATCCCCTTCTCCGAGACCACGACGACCTCCGCCGACCTCTTCGTCGGGGAGTCCGAGGTCACCACGCAGGGCGTCAACGGCGTCACCACGTGGACCGTGTGGCAGGAGCAGAACGGCGACGAGGTCCTCACCTCGGTGCCGCTCACCGAGCACGCGACGACCCCGCCCGTCCCCCAGGTGCGCAGCGAGGGCACGAAGGAGGCGACTCCCGCGGCCCTCATCGCAGCGGGAATCGACCCGAAGGCCACCCTCGAGGAGCGCACCGAGCCCAACGGCACCACCTCGGTGCGCTACCGCGCCAAGCTCGGCTCGCTCTCCACGCCCGAGGAGATCGCCAAGATCACCCAGGAATCGGGCGGCTCGTCGGGCACCGGCGGGGCCGCTGCCGCGCCCAATGTCCCCCTCGTCTACTCGGGCGAGGATCCCCGTTCCCTGGCGCGCCCCCTCGTGGCTGCACGCGGCTGGTCCGACTCCGAGTACCAGTGCCTCGTCCAGCTGTGGAACCGCGAATCCCAGTGGAACCCGCACGCGCAGAACTCCTCCTCCGGCGCCTACGGGATCCCCCAGGCCCTGCCGGGCTCGAAGATGGCCACCGCCGGGGCCGACTGGCAGACCAACCCGGTCACCCAGATCAACTGGGGACTGGGCTACATCGCCGGGCGCTACGGCACGCCGTGCTCCGCGTGGGCCCACTCCAACGCCGTGGGCTGGTACTGATACGGCGAACGCCCACTAGACTCTTCCCCGTGACCGCCAACCGACCCTCGCTGTCATCGCGCGCCTCGTCCCCCGCGCGCCGGGGCGGGCCAGCCCGCCGCCGCACCGACCCCGCCCTGCCTGACGGCGCCCAGCCCTCGGACACCGGACTGCTGGGGCCCGTGGAAGTGCGCGCCATCAGCGGCGCCCTGGGCATCCGTCCCACCAAGGCCCTCGGCCAGAACTTCGTCCACGACGCCGGGACCGTGCGCCGCATCGTCGCGGCCGCCGGAGTGGGCGAAGGGGACGAGGTCATCGAAGTCGGCCCCGGCCTCGGCTCCCTCACCCTCGCCCTCCTCGAAGCGGGAGCGCGGGTGCGCGCGGTCGAGATCGACCCCGTCCTGGCCACCGCCCTGCCCGAAACCGTGCGCGCCCGCATGGGGGGTGCCGCCGACCGCCTCCGCGTGGTGGCGGCGGACGCGACCACCATCACCGGCCCGGCAGACCTCGGCCCCGGCTGGCCCCCGCCCGCCAAACTCGTGGCGAACCTGCCCTACAACGTCGCCGTCCCCGTCCTGCTCGCGATGCTCGACTCCTTCCCCACGCTCACCGACGTCCTCGTCATGGTGCAGGCCGAAGTCGCGGACCGCCTCGCCGCCGGCCCCGGCTCGCGCACCTACGGCGTGCCCTCCGTCAAAGCCGCGTGGTACGGCCGGGCCACGCGCACCGGGACGATCGGGCGCTCCGTGTTCTGGCCCGTCCCCGGCGTCGACTCCGCCCTGGTGCGCCTGCGCCGGTCCGCCGAGGCGCGCGGCGACGACGCCCTGCGCCGTGCCACCTTCGAGGCCACCGACGCGGCCTTCGGCCAGCGCCGCAAGACCCTGCGCGCCGCCCTGAAGGACTGGGCGGGCGGGGCGGCGGCCTCCGAGGCCCTGCTCGCCGAGGCGGGCATCGACCCCGCGCGGCGCGGCGAGACCCTCACCATCGACGAGTTCACCCGACTGGGTGCCGCCCTCATCCGCCTTCGCGCCTCGGGCGCCGTCGCCGAGCGCTCCGACCCCAGGACGGCGGGGTCCGCCAATGCGTGAAGTCACCGCCTCCGCCCCCGGGAAGGTCAACCTCGTGCTGCGCGTCGGGGCCCCCACCGCGGACGGCTACCACCCCCTCGCCACCGTCTTCGAGGCCCTCGACCTGCGGGAGACAGTCACCGTGCGCACCACGAGGACCCCGGGCACCACCGTCGAGACCGTCGCCCACCTGCCCGGAGGGGGCATCGACCGCGCCACCACCGAACTCATGCGGGCCGTGCCGGCCCGGTCCCACCTGGCGGTGCGCGCCGCGCGGGCCATGCAGCGCCTCGCGGCCGCCGGGCCGTGGGCGTCCACCGCCGCGGGCCTGGCCATCCGCGTGGACAAGAGGGTCCCCGTCGCCGGCGGGATGGCCGGGGGGTCCGCCGACGCCGCCGCCGCCCTGGTCGCCTGCAACGAGCTGTGGGGGCTCGGCCTGGGGCCGGACCGACTGGAGCGGATCGGGCGCGCCCTGGGCGCCGACGTGCCCGCCTGCCTCACCGGCGGCATCGCCCTGGGAACGGGGCGCGGCGACCACATGGCGCCGCTGGAGTGCCCGGGGACCCGCCACCACTGGGTGATCGCCCTCGCCCACGAGGGGCTCTCCACCGCCGACGTGTTCGCCGAGTTCGACCGCGCCGCCCAGGGCTCCCCCGCCCCCGCCGCCCCCACCGACGAGGAACTGGCCGACCTGACCGGGCCCGCGCGGCTCGCCGGCCCCCGCCTCGTCAACGACCTCACCGCCGCAGCGCTGTCCCTGCGCCCCGAATTGGGAGGAACGCTGAACGCCGCCCGCGCGGCAGGCGCCCTGGCCGCCATCGTCTCCGGCTCCGGGCCCACCGTCGCCGCCTTGGCCTCCAGCCCCGACCATGCCGGCGAGATCGCCGAACGGCTCGCCGCCGCCCCGGCAGTCGCCCGGGTCCTGACGGCCACCGGGCCGGCGCCGGGGGCGCGCGTCGAGCAGCAGGAGGGGTAGGCGCATGGCGCACTTGCTCGGAACGCAGTCGGTGGCCGCGATGGCGGGCAGCCGCAGACTGCTCGAGTCCGTGGACGTCGGGCTCGACGACGGCTCCCGCGTCGGGATCCTGGGGCCCAACGGCGCGGGCAAATCCACTCTGCTGCGCATCGTCGCCGGAATCCAGGAACCCGATGGCGGTGTCGTCACCCGCCGCGACGGGCTGCGCGTCGCCGTGCTCTCCCAGGCCGACGCCCTGGACCCGGCCGACACCGTCGCCGCCGCAGTGCACCCGGGCAGAGCCGAGTACGAGTGGGCCTCCGACCCGCGCGTGCGCGACATCCACGAGGGGCTTCTGGCCTCCGTGCCCCTCGCCGCCGCCGTGGGCGCGCTCTCGGGCGGCCAGCGCAGGCGCGTCGCCCTCGCCCGGGTCCTGGCGGCCGACGCCGACATCGTGTGCCTCGACGAGCCCACCAACCACCTCGACGTGGAGGGCGTCGCCTGGCTGGCCCACCACCTCAACGCCCGCTTCGCCCGGCCCGGGGCCTCCGGCGCGCTGCTGGCCGTCACCCACGACCGGTGGTTCCTCGACGCCGTGTGCGAACACATCTGGGAAGTGGTGCCCGGAGTGGACCCCGGGGGCAAGCGCCCCCAGATCCCCGGGCGCGTCGAGATCTACGACGGCTCCTACGCCGCCTACACGCTGGCCCGGGCCGAGCGCGCCCGGCAGGCGGGCGTGGCCGCCCGCAAACGCGCGAACCTGCTCACCAAAGAGCTCGCGTGGCTGCGCAGGGGGGCGCCGGCGCGCACCTCGAAACCGAAGTTCCACATCGCGGCCGCCGAAGCCCTCATCGCGGACGCGCCCCCGCCCCGCGACAGCGTCGAACTGGTGGAGATGGCCAGCGCGCGCCTCGGCAAGGACGTCATCGACCTGGAGGACGTGTCCGTGTCCTTCACCCGGCCCGACTCCAGCCGCCTCGACGTGCTCCGCGGCGTCACATGGCGGTTGGCGCCCGGCGAGCGCGTGGGCGTCGTCGGCGTCAACGGCGCGGGCAAGACCACCGTGCTCAACCTGCTGCGCGGCGAAGTGGAGCCCACGGGCGGGCGCGTCCGGCGCGGGAAGACGGTGAAGGTCGCCACCTTGTCGCAGGAGACCCGCGAACTCGACGCCGTCGCCGGGATGAGGGTCGTCGAGGCGGTCGCCGACATCGCGCAAGTGGTGGTCGCGGGGGGCAAGGAGATCACCGCCCAGCAGATGACCGAGCGCATGGGCTTCACCCGGGAACGGGCCCACACGCGGGTCAAGGAGATCTCGGGCGGGGAACGGCGCCGCCTGCAGCTCATGCGCCTGCTCATGTCGCAACCGAACGTCCTGCTGCTCGACGAGCCCACGAACGACCTCGACACCGACACACTGGCCGCCATGGAGGACCTCCTCGACTCCTTCGCGGGCACCCTGGTGGTGGTCTCCCACGACCGCTACCTGTTGGAGCGCGTCACCGACCACCAGGTCGCGCTGCTGGGCGACGGGACCCTCCGCGCCCTGCCCGGCGGCGTCGAGCAGTACCTCCAAATGCGGCGCGACGCGGTGGTAGGCCCCTCCGGGGGCCCTGCTGGCGGGGCAGGCGGCGGTGCCGGTGGGGCGGGCGAAGGCGCGGCCGATGGGGCGGGCGGCGGTGCTGGGCCGGGCGGTGCCGCAGAGCCCGGGGGCGCTGCGAGCGGGACCAGGAGCGCTGCTGGTGGAAGCCGGGGCGCTGCGGATGGGGGAGCGGCCCCGTCGGACGCGGGCACTGGCGCGCGCGGGCCTCATGCGGCTTCCGCGGCCGAGCGGCGCGCGGCGAAGAAGGAAGCGGACCGCCTCGACCGCCGGATCACGAGGCTGCGCGGACGGGCCGCGGAACTGGAGGGGGAACTCGGGGCACTGGCGGTCCAAGCTGCCTCCGACCCCGGTGCGGTCGACTCCCTGGCGCGGGCCTCCGCCGAGCACCAGCGGGTGCTGGACGAGATCGACGGACTCGAGGAAGCGTGGCTGGAGGCCGCGGAACTGCTGGAATGAGAGCCGCCGAGCGGGCGGGGCAGTCGAATACCGCAGGATCCGGGGCCCTATCGGCACGGGAATAAGGCCGTCAATACACCGAAGGGTTCCATGGGCGCGTTGGGGCAGTCCAGCCTAACCTGCGTGAATAACGTAAAGGAACAGGGGCGGAATCGAGTGTAATTAGTGAGGGCGGGGGCATGGAATTGCCCTGTTGGGCAGTCTTCTGAAGTGTTGGAACCGCAAGGGAAAACCAATGCCGATTGCCAGGGGCCGCAATTCGTTGTTCGATAGTCGCATCACGTCGGCCAACCGGTCGGCCGCCTCCACCCAGAACCGCCCCAGGGCGGCGAGAAAAGGAGAACACAATGACAACCGCAATGCCCCGTATCCTCGACTGCTCCGTGACGTCCTGCTCCTACAACAAGACGAAGTCGTGCTCCGCTGCTGCCATCACCGTCGGCTACGCGTCCACTTGCACGACCTTCATCCCGCTGTCCGTCAAGGGGGGCCTGGACAAGCCCCAGTCCTTCGTGGGCGCCTGCCAGAAGGCCGATTGCGTGCACAACAGCGCCCTCGAGTGCACCGCCGACTCCATTTCCGTGGGCGCCG
>ERZ773099.2431-NODE-2431-length-12774-cov-12.390990_pt1 | contig 12774 bp, 16 predicted proteins | sample MGYA00511120_ERZ773099 | MGnify/ENA primary metagenome ERZ773099 (study PRJEB29015, sample SAMEA2738012) | human oral metagenome | biome: human oral; feature: human-associated habitat; material: dental | place: China | collected 2104 ... | reverse complement strand
TCACATACATACTTCTGCATATCAATATCCTCCTCTAAAATTAAATCTAATTTTGTAATCAATTGTTTATAAATCGATTGTATCACATTTAATTTAATTGTAAAGTAATTTTGTGTTTTATATATAGAACATTTTCCGGTTTATTTGCTTCACCCCTGTGGCGTGATAGTTCCCTGAGCTTGCAGGAATCACAAAGCAATGATACATTAGACTCTGTAGAAAGGAGCCTCGAATTGAAGATTAAAATCATTGCCATTATATGCGCACTGAGCTTCATGGTAGCTGCACTGCTTACTGCAGCAGATATAACTATGTACCATATCCCAGGGTATTATCGCCACCAATTTGAAGAAAAAGAGGTGCTCGGCGACTTGAACCGCAATATAGATATGGACAACGTGATGTCTGCGTTTAGCGAGATGATGGAGTATCTGCGTGGAAATCGCTCTAATCTGAATATCGAGGTAACTGCCGATGGTGCTCGGCAGGAGTTTTACACTGCGCGCGAAAAGGCTCATCTTAAGGATGTGCGTGCCATCTTCCTCAAAGCTTATCTGGCGAGGCTGATAGCCGCTCTAATATTCTTTATCTCTCTCATCTGCATTTTTATTTACTGTAAAGGCAGACCATCTTACCGTTCATCAATCTGCAAGACATTCATCAATACATGCATAATTACAAATGCCGCCTTCCTGCTGGTAGTCGGAATAGCGGCGGTGAATTTCGATAAAGCATTTATGATATTTCATAAGGTGCTATTTGCAAATAATTACTGGAGGCTTAACCCGAACGAAAGCGATCTCATCAACTTGCTGCCACAGTCGTTCTTCGAGCATACGGCAATCGTGATATGCGGAATTTACTTTGTCATGGTTTTGATTGCTGTGGTTGTGACGTTGAAGTTGCGACCTCGAAGCTAATTGAATCGCTTATAGTACTTCTTATTGAACTCTTTCTGCATACTAATCAGTGGCTTGCGATTGACGTTGGCTTCGACGAGGAAACCGAAGTTATTATAAACATCCTTATATAATTCTTCTTCGTCGATATCACTTTTCTCTGGATCCAGATTTGCTGAATCGCGATTATAAACAATTTTTAGAGTAAAATCAGCATTAAAAATATACCTATTATTATCAGGCCTTAAGTAAAAATATTCTGTATTTTCTTGAGCATATGTTGAACAAATCGAAGGCACAATACCATTATTTTTATTTCTTTCATTATACACTTTCGCCAGTCCATCATAATCATATCTTATTCCTCTACTCGCTGGTGTACTTATAACCTTTATGTTCTCTAATGCCATTGCCATTTCTGGGTGTGTTCCCTTCTTATGTTCCATGTTGTGTGCATAGTAAACCGAGTATCTTCTGAGATTTTGAGCAGGGTACAAATTTGTATATGCGAACCATCCGAAAGATATGAATATTATAAGTATTGTTGCAATTTTTAGCTTCTTCATCGAAATTCACACCTTCACGTTAGTTGAATCCTTATAGTATTTCTTGTTGAACTCTTTCTGCATATTGATTAGAGGTTTTCGATTTACGTTGGCTTCGACAAGGAAACCGAAGTTGTTATAGATTTCTTTGTAAAGAGCTTCCTGATCTACAGTCTTGATGTCTATTTTATATAATCCTGTTGAGCCATTATAACCATAATTTAGTTTAAACACCTCATTAAAATAATAGTCTTCCTCCATAAAATTATAATAAACATATTTAAGCTCTTTTTCTTCTGGATCGCAACTTAAGATAACCTGTTTACTATCTGTAGAATTATTGTAAATGGCAAAACCGCCATCGTCCCTATACCGTATATTTTTCTTATTAGGTTTATAGATAACTCCAATATTCTCTATAGCCATTGCCATCTCCGGGTGTGTTCCCTCCTTACGCTCCATGTTGTGGGCATAGTAAACTGAGTATCTTCTGAGATTTTGAGCAGGATATAAATTTGTATATGCGAACCATCCGAAAGATATAAATATTATAAGTGTTGTTGCAATTTTTAGCTTTTTCTTCATCAAATCTCACACCTTGACGTTAGTTGAATCGCTTATAGTACTTCTTGTTGAACTCTTTCTGCATGTTAATTATAGGCTTGCTATTGACATTAGCTTCGATGAGGAAGCCGAAGTTTTTATGGATTTCTTTATAAAGAGCTCCCTGATCTATAGTACTGATATCTTTTTCGTATTCACCTATTGATCTATTGTATATATTTGTTAGACTAAATTTTTCATTAAAAAAACAGCTTTTATCCATTGTATTGTAATAAATATAACGAAGTTCCTTTTCTCCAGGATTGCAACTCATGATAACTTGTTCACTTTCTTTAATTGTATTGTAAACGATAAATGTTCCATCTTCTCTATATCGTATATTTTTCTTTTTAGGCTTATAGATAACATCCATATTTTCTAATGCCATTGCTATCTCTGGATGTGTTCCCTCCTTATGCTCCATGTTGTGAGCATAGTAAACGGAGTATTTTCTGAGATTGTAGTCTATATACCAGTTATTATATAAATGTACAAGTCCCATAGTTACAAATAAAGTAATTAAGCATGTTATTATTATCTTCTTCATTTTAAATTTGATGTTCTGTTTCTTTTGATAAGCTTCCGCTTGCTGCTCATGAATCACCAAGTTCGGCATAGTCAGCTGCCATAACGATCGGTGTGATATTAAATAAAATAATGCAGACTAAAATAACAATAGATGAAATCTTCTTTATCATGATACACACTTCTCCTATTTTTATTAGATATAAATTTTTTATTAATTTATCATATATGATTATATTTTAGCAAGTACTGGATATGAAACACGTTGTGATTTATAGCTGTAGTCATCACAACCCAAACGCCTAGAATAAAATAACAGAAAGTGCGAGGTTCTGGCAGTATCCGCGGTTTACGCCGATGCAGATTAACATAGACGAGAATTGTTTCAGTATTACAAGTCTCGCAGACTTTGTATAATCTGCCAAGTCAACGCAGTCTGCTGCCAGCTGCTCACTTCCGCTTACCCAGTCATCGCAGTTAAGAGTCGTGGAAATAAAGAAGCGAAGCGTGAGGTTTCGGCAAGTTCAAGGTTTGAGCTGTAACGAATTAATGAAAGCGAGAATTGTTTCAGCGCATCAATGAGTATTTTATATAGGCTATATGTATTAGTTTAATATATTCATATTACAATATATTGTATATACTTTTCATGTATTATACGGTTAACTAGGTTTTTAGTACGTTTTTAGTACCCATCAATTATTTTCTATCTTCGAAAAAGTCTTTCCAATATGGATTCTCTTTATCGAAAATTTCCCGTTCCTCTTTGGTCAACTTCCACGGATAATCAGAAAACATATTATATATTTTCTTCTTATCAAACGAGAACAACCAAACCCCGATATGTGTATCTGAGTTATCAACCCACCATATCTTATCGTTCTCATTATTCTTATAAAACTTATTTGATTGTTCCATAATCACCCTTATTCTGTTTATGCTTATAATTTCCCATTACACATTAAATATATTTCCTCAACCCCTCTTTTTTTAAGCTTATAACCCCATGAATACGTAATATCAAGAATCTCACATATCGTTTTTAATTCATATTCTTGAACATAGTACATATATAGAATCTCATATGCTTTCGGATTAGACAACTTATCTAACACGGGAATTATTTCATTTCTTTTTTCTTCGAGTTCTCGAAATGTATTTATTAGTTCATTTTCCTTATCCATGATAGAATCGGCACTGCTTTGAAATCCATAAACATTAATTCCACTCTGAACTTTATTCGGATTCAATACTGGCGAATAGATATCACATCTACTTTTTAGATACTCTATTTCATTCTTTATACGTTTTATCTTGCGGTTTGTTAATCTAATCTGTAATAACCATTTTTCTATATTTTTCATTATTCTACTCCCATTTTACAAATAGCACCACTATATAATTAGTGGTGCTAAAAGATATATTAATATCTGAACTGTAGTTTTACGAAGTTCGGGATGCGGATTCAAAAACAGTCTTAAATCATTATTTTTAAGGCTTCATCAAATCTACTTTCACAACAAGCGGTAAAGAACGAATCATATTTACTAATGAAATCTTCATTTAAAACCAAATTATATAGGTAGCTATTAACACCCGTTCTAAAAGCGTTTTTAATCGTTTGCTTAAATCCATCCATTACATCATTGAAGAATTCTACCGTGAAACAAGATTCATCACCGATAATATCAGAAATCATTCTGTACGCTATATAGTTATTTTCACAACTCTTTTTTAACATCTTCTTTTCACTGATTGTAAGATTCTTAATCTTTTTCATACATTCAATGTTGTTTGAAATATCATCGGAAATAGGGGTATTAACACACTCCGTAAACTTTTCTTCAATTTCACTAATAACATCGAAACAGATTTCATAATTTAACTTTTTACTTTCTGCGATCGTTTGATTATATAGTTCCTTCACCTCTCTATATTTTTCAGCGTACATAGCGCCAATGTAATTACTCTTAACAATATCAACACTTTCATTAAAAATTTCACTTGCCCCATTTACAGTATTCTTATGTGACAAAAATGCCTCTGTAACTCTTTCAATCATATTATTATCTACCTTTCTATAAACTTTTTAATATTACTATCATCAATACATCTTAACGGTTCTAATCTTCCAGATTTAACATTTATTTTTAAATCCTGTAATTTAGAACACATGTCATCCAAATACCTTTGTGAACGTTTACCACCCTCAGTATTTTGATATTCATATTGTTTTAATTGTTCTTCAAAATTCAAACCCATCACCCCCTTAAAAAAAAATAAGGCATAAGATAACTGTTATACAGTTTCCCATGCCTTATAGCTAACATTCCCAACAAAAATCAATCTGATGTGATATGCGGTACTTCAATATTTAATTGTTATTATACGCTTTATATTATATAATTATATCATATAACTTCAGTATTTACAACGCTTTTGAGGGTTTTGGTATTGTTAGAACACTATGTAAATATCCATCTTTATAACCCGTATCTTTGTTTATGGTGTTGATGAACAAACTTTCTATTAGTTCATCCACCATTATTTTTTTATCAAGTTCAGACGGTAAATATGTTATTTTTATCTTCATATTAAATCACCAAACACAACACTATACGCATTGTGAAATTTCAAAATTCCTCGAATACTCAATCATGTATTCAAGACCAGCATCATCGATAGCTTCGTGAATATCCATAATCAGATTGTTATACTCAGCGTATCCGTTAAACGTTGAATCAACATCGATGCCAGTTTCAAGACTTCTCAAGAACTTGTTAACTAGTGCAATCTGAAAACCCTTGGTGATTACTTGATTGTAAAATAAAAGTTTGTTTTCAAATTCCCCAGCAAGGATACGCATCCAACAACTGAACATCGGGTCACCGTTTTTAGTTTCCTTGATTTCCATCTTCTCAATGTTCACTTCATATTTACCCGTTGGAACTTCCATTTCATTATATGCTTTTATTTCCATTGTATCGCCCTTTCTAATTTGTTTAAAATCTGCTTAAATACACATAACTAAAATCAGCTAAATCCAAAGAATCATTTATTGAATCACTAATATAAAATCGATCGTTTTTATATCCAATAAACTTTTTCTTCTTAAACCCTTCATGGTGGAACATTAGAAAATCTTGATTATCATGTTTTACTGCTTTTACAAACTTATAACCACCTAGTTTCATCTCCCTGTAATTTTTTATAAGTGTAAAAGCGATGCATCCATTTTTCATAAAAAAAATCCTTTCTATACAATTAACTTCAGGTTTTATCAGGTTTTATTAGGTTTTATTAGGTTTTATTAGGTTTTAAATTTCAAAGTATGACATGATGACATGTAAATATCAATTTATAACTATAGGGAATATATTAAGTAGTAAGTTATATTAATTATGTATAAACGTGTTTTGTAACGTCATCATGTCATACTAATTAAATTGGGTTTCTGTACCTATCCAAAATTAAACTTGGAGGTATCAAAACTTGTCTAACTTTTGTTGTTCTTCTAAACTCTATTCTAGGGTCATCCTCGCTTATTCGTTTTAAAGCCTTCCCTATTGCTCTAACATCATAATTTACAACATCATATTCACATAAATCTTTTAATGCCGATGTTGTAGTCCATTTCCATTTTTCAATAGGTGCATCAAAATCAAAACGATTTCTCAATTCTTCTTCTGCTGGTAACATTTCCATAACATCTTGATTTCTTTCATTTAGTGATTCCATTTCATTTTTTGTTAATCTAAAACATTTATTGTTTTTAAAAAATGCGTTATAACATTGATACCAAAATTGTTTTAGATTATCTTCTTGAACAAAATCACCCAAATCAATATGTTTTGTGATATGCACTATCCACCACCTTCTTGACCCCGTATCATCATTTAAAAATGTGTCCTTGTTTGTAGTTCCACAAAATGATGTTGTTCTCGCCTTCTTTACTTGTTCGGCTCTATAAGGTTTTCGAATTGTATCATCCCTACTTGTTATAAAGGACTTCATATCTGACTTATTAGCCTTAAATGTTCTATCTACTTCCCCTATTTCACCAACCCATATTGAAAGCATCTGAATTAATATATCTTTATTCTTCGTTGTTAGTTCTTTATCTAAAGATGAAAACCATATAGGGTTGACAGTCATTTGTTGAAAAAATCTTGTTTTTCCTATACCCTCTTTACCTTGTAGAACCAATACCCCTTCAGCTTGAAAAGGCTTGTTCATGTTGTTGAATGGCATAGCTGCGGTTTGATAAAACCATTTTCGAATAAGTGATCTTTCTAACTCATCCGTTACCCCAAGAAGATTAAACAACTCTTTGAATCTATCTTTACCATCCCATTCACCCGATGTTAAATACTCAGTAACAGGATTATATGAATGTGTATCCGCTTCCAATAATATTAGGTCAACAACTCTCGATTTTGTAATATTCTGTTTTTTAGAAAATGTGCTGAAATCGTGTTGTAATCTTATTGGCATAACGTTCTGAACATCAACAATATCTTTATATTCTGGTGTATTAGGAATATTCTCATATTCAACGATGTTAAGTAATTCGTTATACATGATTTTTATACCTAGTGAATCAAGAAATTCACCAAACAATTCGGGTAAAGTTGCTTTTTTTAATCTAACTTCAGTTTCAATCTTATCCATCGTTTCGGGTCTCAAGATGGTATCAATTTCATCATGCCCCAAAGGTTCTTCAAGAACATACTTATTCATTGAGAATATGCATTCTTTAATTTCATTTGTAGACAACCCACTATGACCCAAGAAGAAAGCATACTTTGAAATTTGATTATTTCTGTCGCCAGAATCAAATTTCATGCTAAACTTCGATTGTTTATAAGCTTGAACAGGAAATAACCCACTTGGTAATTCATCTATATGAGCGTTTTCTATATCTCCTTTTTCAATCTTCCTTTTATTACCATTTACAACAATAGGTTCATGAACATTATTAACATGAACTTCAATGTTAATACCTAAAGCACAATACCAATTAATACGGTTTTTCTGGATTTCAAAGCCTTTAGGTTTTAGCATTATGATATGCACTCCATTTTCGGTTCGAATCAGTATATATTCATATCTGTTATCATTTAGATACTTTATTATTGATTCACTCCTAGGTTCCCCATTTATCGGGTTAACCAACTCCCCCGTTTTATGGTCATAGTCATCTATATCGACTCTCACTATCAAATCGTCAATATATGATGCCACATAATCACCCTTTGGCGGTTTATCATATAATGTTCTATCTTTTTCATAACCTGTTGGTCTTTTCCCTTTGCTTTTCCAATAACCTTTGATTAACTTCAACTTACAGTCACCCCCTTTCTTTTTTTATTTCTGTCTTGGTAATTGAATCTATACAAATCCTACATATAAACTTTTTCTTCAAAATATCTTCTACTAATCTTTCCATGAATCGTTATTTTACCTTGCTTATTTAATTCTCCATTAAGTTGCTGAATTATTTTGTATGCCATCGATTTAGAAATACTCAACGTGTTTGCGACATCCTCAGCGGTCATGAATTTACTTTCTATCGATACTTTCAAATCTAATCACCTTCTTTCATTATTAAATCTTCAACATTAACATCTAATGCTCTAGCGATTTTCCCAACCGTTTCGGGTCTCGGGTTCTGAAATCCATTTTTTATTCTAGTTATGGTCACTTGTGATATCCCACTACATTGAGATAATTCCAAACTAGAATATGATTTAATTGCCATTGCAATATCCAACTTCCTTTTGTCGATTTTCAATTTATACACCCCTTTCAGATAATTTAATTGTCGTTTATATAGACTATAGCACTTTTAATTGTCGTTTTCAATATGTATTTTAAAATATATTGAATTAAATTGTCGTTTGTGGTATTCTCCATTACAGAAAGGAGTTGCACATGGATTATAAAATTATTGGTGCTAATATAAGAAAATACCGAAAACTAAATAAATTAACTCAAACCGAATTAGGAAAGTTAATAGGTAAAACAGAAAGTTCTATAAGAAAATATGAACGGGGATATGTGATTATTCCTCTGGATGTTTTGAATAAAATAGCGGATGTATTGAATGTACCCGCTTATCGAATAATTGATGTATCGAATATATCGATGGAAGTTAATTCGTTAGAACTTATAAAGAAGTTTTTAGAATCAATTGGATATATCTATGAAGATGTTTATGATGTTGAGAAATGGCATTATGAAGATGTTTATGATGATTCAAATAACCTTATTGGCAAATCCCAAGTCGCTGATGAGGAAACATATTCAGTTAAATTGACTAAAAACGGTGTTTGTACAACATATAGTAAAGAAGAATTTGAGCAGTTCAAAATAGATATAGAACAATCAATCGATTACCTCGTTTGGAAAAAGAAGCAGAATGATAAATAAAAAAAAATCCGTCCTAGCTGGCACTAGAGCGGATTTGTATAGATGTAACACATTAAAAGGAAATGCATTACTTCCAAGACACCATAAGTATAGCATAACCTTTTAACTAATGCATCAGTTTAGAAAGGAGATGCTATTTTATTATGCCTACTTATAAGGATGAATCAAAAAACACATGGTACTGTAAATTTTATTACAAGGATTGGATGGGGAAACGAAAGCAAAAGAAAAAGGAAGGTTTTAAAACTCAAAGGGAAGCTAAAGAATTTGAGAGGGAATTTATACGAAATTCAAAAGATGATTGTACAATTTCGTTTGTTAAATTATCGGAACTATATCTAAATGACTGTGATAAAAGATTGAAGCAAACATCTATCAAGAGTAAAAAAACCATTATTAAGCGTTGGATTATCCCGTACTTTGAAGCTTTATCACTCGACCAAATAAACCCAAATAGAATTAGAGCGTGGCAGAATGAAATGATTTCATATAGAAATAAATATGGAAAATCACTATCATCAAGATATCTCCATAGTGTTAATACTCAGTTGATTTCGATATTAAATTATGCTAAACGATATTATGGTTTAAAAGAAAACCCAGCGTTGTTATGTGGTCATATTGGACGCGTTAAATCTAACACCATGCAATTTTGGACATTGGAAGAATATAAACGATTTATACAAACACAAGATGATATAACGTTTAAATTAATATTTGAATTACTCTTTTGGACTGGGATGCGATCGGGCGAACTTCTAGCCTTAACATTGAATGATTTTGATATAGAAGCGAAAACGGTTTCAATAAACAAAACATACTCACGAATCGATAAAAAAGATATAATAACATCACCAAAGACGCATAAAGGTAATAGAGTTATTTCCATCCCAGAATTTATATGTGACGAGTTATTAGAGTATGTTAATAAACTATATGATTATCAGCCAAATGAAAGATTATTCATAAATATATTTAGACGAACTTATACCAAAGTGTTTAAAAATGGATGTAGTGAATGTGGTGTTAAACGTATTAGGATACACGATTTAAGACACTCACACGCTTCATTATTGATTGAACAAGGATATTCACCATTAATTATTGCTGAACGTTTAGGGCATGAAAATATTAACACCACCCTTCAAATATATTCCCATCTATACCCAAATAAACAAGGTGAGGTGGCTGACAAATTGGAAGAATTAAATAAATAGTACGTTTTTAGTACGTTTCTTATTTCAAAAATAGCTAGAAGCCTTTTATATACTGACTTCTAGCTATTTTATGTATTATTTCAGCGCATCAAGTTTCACAGCTTTCATATAATTCGTCAAGCAAACGAGACTCTTTGCCGAGGCTCACTACATTTTATCCAGTCATCACAACCCAAGCGCCTAGAATAAAATAGCAGAAAGTGCGAGGTTATGGCAGTATCCGCGGTTTACGCCGATGCAGATTAACAAAGTCGAGAATTGTTTTATCATTACAAGTCTCGCAGACTTTATATAATCTGCCAAGTAAACGCAGTCTGCTGCCATAACCTCGCACTTTCTGTTATTATTCCTGCAACATGATTGATAGCGAATCATCCGCAAAGAACGTATTCGCATTATAAAGGAACAGCACATCAGTTATCCCCTCTGAAGCAATCAAATCATCGACATTATCAAAGTAATATCTCGGATCCACGACCACGATTTCGCGGTAATGCTGCGCCAGCATAGGAATCACACTGTTCGCATATGAGTCCTTAATCAGGAGCAGCCTCCTGTTAGACTCTGTCGGAGTCTTGACCGTGTACATCGGATGGTTGCTGCCTCCGAATACAGTGTACGCATCCTTCTTATCTAGATTCTTAAGCTGATAGAACTTAGTAGTCTTCTTCTTAGTGTCGCCATAATAGATGACCGAAGGCTTAGCCGCCTTCTTATTCTTAGGCAGATTAATCCTGATACTATCGTATCTTCCGCCTGTAAATCCGCTCTTCGAGTACATCGTTCCCGCAAAGTCGTTCTTAACAATTTTACTCTCAAACTCCATCGGCATACCTGCACCTAGTGCTGGCACAATTGCCTTATACGCGAGGTAAGCGCCGTCGCTAGTCCAGTGGTGGTCGGTTCTGTAGTAGAGCTGAACGTCCTCTTTCTTCTTATTGAAAGTCTTCCTCACATCGATCGGCTTAATTCCCGACGCCTTGATATTCTTGTAAAAATCGTCTATGCTCTTGTTCTGATCCGCCATACTGACAGTTATCGGTAGCTTGTCGGACATGATATTCCCTGCATTTGGAGCGAGGAGGAAGGTCATATTTAGCTTAGGATACTTAGCCTTTAAATTCTTGAGCGCAGTTTCAGCAGAGCTAATTGTCTTCTGATCTGGAGTCACTATATCCTCAATCAGATATCCATCACGAGCTCTATACACGCCGTTAGCCTTTAACTTTCCTTCAGTCACATCGACTGCCGACTTAACCTTGATAAAAGACCCGCGCATAAGGAACTGATCGTTCACGTAGCTCTCCATCTTGGATTCTAGCCTACCGCCGAAATAGTTCGAAACAGATATACTAGGAAACTCCTGTAGCATGCGGTTTTCAGAAGCTGAAAATGACTTGTCTGGAGCTATGAGATTTATAAGGAATACAGCCGCAAGAACAAACACAAATATGACACCGGTATACGCTGCCATCTTGTTCTCCGAACTTTGCTTCAGTTCGGCCTTTATTTCATTTCTAAAACGGTTAATCTTCTTCAAAACTTACTCCTCTACGCTAGAATCTGAAGTACAGGAACGGATTATACGAACCATATACCAGATATGCGACAGAAACGATGAGTACTGCGAACACCAGCGCAGTTCCTACCGCCGGTTTCTTCCTATATAGCTCTCTGAATTTCTCAATTGGATATGGTGTTGCCACGCAAGCACCAACAGCTAGGATGATGAAATTCGTTCTTATGTAATAGAGCGCTGTAACATTTATGAACGACACCTTGCCGAGTCCAAACATGACAGCGAGATACGAAAGAGCCTTGCTGATATCTGTGATGCTGAAGAAAACCCAGCTTACCATAACTATGACTATCGCGTATGCATGTCTAAACCAATTTGGCGCCTTCTCGAGATATTTACCATACACGTACTTCTCGAGTATTAGTAGCACTCCGAAGTATGCACCCCAGAGCACGAAGTTCCAGCTCGCACCATGCCATAGGCCCGTCAGAGACCACACTATGAGCAGGTTTAGGATGTGTCTATGCACCTTTACTCTGTTTCCTCCGAGTGGAATATACACGTACTCACGGAACCAAGTAGATAGCGACATATGCCATCTGCGCCAGAAATCAGTGATAGTCGACGCGATATATGGATAGTTGAAGTTCTCGTCAAACACGAATCCGAACATCTTACCGAGACCTATCGCCATGTCGGAATATCCGCTAAAGTCAAAGTAAATTTGCAAGGTGTACGCCGCAATTCCAATCCAGTACAGTACCACCGATACCTGACCGTGCGGCAGACTCGAAATTTCTGTATAGAGCGAACCGAGCGCGTTGGCAAGAATTACCTTCTTGCCGAGTCCAAGGATAAACCTCGATGACCCCTCTCCGAATTTAATGAGTGTGGTTTCTCGATTATCTATCTGAAGTTCAACGTCTCTATACTTAACGATAGGTCCTGCGATGAGCTGAGGGAAGAACGACAGATATAACGAGAACTTGAGCAAGCTATACTGCGGTGCAACCTTTCCCTTGTACACGTCAAAT
>ERZ773099.2430-NODE-2430-length-12775-cov-3.169733_pt1 | contig 12775 bp, 17 predicted proteins | sample MGYA00511120_ERZ773099 | MGnify/ENA primary metagenome ERZ773099 (study PRJEB29015, sample SAMEA2738012) | human oral metagenome | biome: human oral; feature: human-associated habitat; material: dental | place: China | collected 2104 ... | reverse complement strand
TGTCTTTGTGTATGACGCCTGTACATCATCAGGAGAAGCTTACAGAATCGAAAGAGAATAATTAATATAAAAAAAGAAAAACCTGAAGTATACCTCAGGTTTTTTATTTTCTATAGATTTCATTCTATAGAAAAGTTAGACAAGAACTGATCTAGAAAAATCTTTTTCTCTTTTTTATTCCAAACAGGAATATCATTGAAATCAATACTCTCAATATCAGCTCTTTCTAATATCACTACATAGTGATATTCACCACTAGTAATATAAATTTCCACCTCATCGTGGCTGGTAGGGAGGTCTCTAAGATGGAATTCTACACCTTCTTCAGCATTATCGACATAGATTCCAGTAACCATACCACTACGATCGAGTACCCACTTTTCTAGCCCAGATACCCAATGATAGAAATCAACTCTTTGCGAACTCTTAAACTTTAGAATCACTAAAGTCAAGTTTGAATGTTTCTCTCTTTCCATAAAAAAATAAATTTACGATTTTTTACTTTACTTATTGTTTTGTTTGAAAATACTATTCTCCCATCTTATATCAATCCTTGAGATGATACTTTTCACCTTTGAAAACTTTTACAAAAGTTCTAAGCTCAAAATTCCAGTATTCTTCTCCATTGATCTTCATCGCAACCATTAGAGACTTTGGAACCCTCACTGCGTAAGAAGTGTCCGCATGCCTAGATATATTGTTGCCATATTCGTCCTTACCAAGAACCTTCTTTTCAATAATAATATTGAGTTCTAGTTCGGTGCCTTGATTAAGTTCACTTATTTCAAGATACATTTTCTGATGATCAACCTTAAGCTCAAGCGAGGGAAGATTGCAGGAGAAAACGAGAGACCAGTGGTCTGGACATACCGCTCTGCGATAAAAATTGATACATTGAGGAGTCTTAAACTTCAATATAATTGAAGTTACTTTTTTTTGTTTGTGATTTTTTGTCATAAGAATGTGCTTTTTTGTTTACGATACTACTATAATTATCCTACTATAAATGTCAAGGGATAAAGAAAACTGAAATAAAAAAACTCTTGCAATTAATTCCCGCAATACTATATCTTGTGTTATTGATCTTCTAAGATGACTATATATAGTTATTTTGCGAAAGGTAAAAGCTGCTTAGAAAGTCAGATTTTTTATTTTATTTACGCTATCAGAGAATGGTAATCAAGCAAATCAGAAAGAGAAATGGAATGATGGTAGATTTTGATATAGTAAAGATTGTTAATGCTATCAAAAAGGGTATGCTCGACTCTCAATATGAGCATCCAGAAGAGGCAGAGGCAATTGCTGAGCAGGTTCATAATGCACTTTTGGAAAAGTGGGGACAGGATCAGTCTTATGTGCCAAATGTTGAGGATATTCAGGATGTAGTTGAGCAAAAATTGATGGAAGCCTGACTACATCAGGTTGCTAAGGACTATATCCTTTATAGAGAAAAAAGAACCCAAGAAAGGAAAAGAGATATCTTCAAAAAAAGGATCACATTGAAGCCTTATGAATATCCAGAATTATTGGAATATGTCGATGCGATTAGGCATTCTTATTGGATCCATACTGAGTTTAATTTTACCTCAGATGTCCAGGATTTCAAAGTCAATGTGACTGATGCTGAGAGAAATGCACTCAAAAATACTATGCTTGCCATTGCGCAGATCGAAGTAAGTGTGAAAACTTTTTGGGGAGATATTTATAAAAGACTTCCAAAACCTGAAATTGGTTCTGTTGGGTATACGTTTGCAGAATCTGAGGTTCGTCATCATGATGCTTACTCTCATTTGCTTGAGATTCTTGGATTAAATAATGATTTTAATCAGATTAAATCTGTGCCTTGTATCATTGATAGAGTGAATTACCTTGAGAGGTCAATCAAAACTTCTAGTAATGATGAAGAAAAGGAATATGCAATGGCGGTTCTGCTTTTTTCACTCTTTATAGAGCATGTTTCGTTATTTTCTCAGTTCCTTATTATTATGGCGTTTAATAAATATAGGAATCTGTTTAAGGGAATGTCAAACGCGGTTGAGGCAACATCAAAAGAGGAGCAGATTCATGGGCTATTTGGTATTGATATTATCAATATCATCAAAAAAGAACATCCGGAATGGTTTGATGAAAAGTATAATGAAAGGATAAAAAAACACTGTTTAGAAGCTCTTGAAGCAGAGAGTGCAATTGTTGATTGGATCTGTGAGCAGGGAGAGCTTGATTTTTTGCCAAAGGCAGTGATCAAAGAGTTTATAAAAAATAGACTTAACAATTCCTTAAAAAGTATCGGTCTAGAGCCGTTATTCGAAATAGATGAAAGCTTAGTTCAGCAGACAGATTGGTTTGATGATGAGGTGATTGCAACTAAGCATGTGGATTTTTTCAATAAAAGATCAATCAATTATAATAAAAGAAGCCAGAGTATCACGAGCGATGATTTGTTTTAGGTTGTTCTTTTTCGGATTTCTGTAGTGCTGTATCTGATGGAAGAAAATATAGAAGAAATCTGATTTTTTATCTTTTTTACCGTATAAAGTATTGATGAAACGATTAAATGAAAATAGTAGGAAGTTCCTTGCAAATGGATATCTCCAGGAAGGAGTAAGTCCGGAAGAGAGAATCTTGGCAATTGCAAAAAATGCTGAAGAAATCCTAAAGAAGCCTGGTTTTGCTGAGAAGTTTTATGATTATATGGCGAGAGGTTTTTATTCGTTAGCTTCTCCAGTATGGTCAAACTTTGGACTTGAAAGAGGACTGCCAATTAGCTGTTTCGGATCATATATTGCTGATGATATGTGAGATATTCTCTATGCTCAGGCTGAGGCAGGAATGATGAGTAAGTATGGAGGTGGAACTTCTGGATATTTTGGGGCTTTGAGATCGAGGGGAACTCCTATCAAAAATAATGGAGTCAGTTCAGGAGCTGTTCATTTTATGGAGCTTTTTGAGACCATTATTGATGTGGTAAGTCAGTGAAATGTGAGGAGAGGAAGTTTTGCTCCATATTTGCCAATTGAACATCCAGATATTTCAGAATTTTTGGATATTTGAAGTGAAGGAAATCCAATTCAGAAGCTCACACATTGAGTAACTGTTGGTGATCAGTGGCTTCAGGAGATGATTGATGGAGATCACGAGAAAAGGGCTATTTGGGCGAAATTACTTCAGAGAAGAGGTGAAATGGGATATCCTTACATTTTTTTCTCAGATACAGTAAATAATAATACTGTTGATGTCTACAAGGATAAAAATCTGAAAATCTATGCAAGTAATCTTTGTAGTGAGATTATGTTGCCAGCTAATGAGGATTGGTCGTTTGTTTGTTGTCTTTCTTCTATCAATTTGGCTCATTATGATGAGTGGAAGGATACTGACGCAGTTGAAACACTTGTATATTTCCTTGATGCAGTAATGACTGAATTTATTCAGAAGCTTGAGAAACTTAGAGATTCAGATCAGAGAGATGATCAGCTAGCTTTTGATTTTATGAAAAAGGCTTATGCTTTTGCAAAGTCAAATAGAGCGATTGGACTCTGAGTTCTTTGATGGCATTCTCTTTTGCAATCAAAGATGTTCTCATTTGAAGGTTTCCAGGCAAGAAAGCTGAATAAAGAGATTTTTGAACTTATCCAAAAGAGATCTTATGCTGCATCTGAAGCACTAGCTCAGGAATATGGAGAACCTGAAATGCTCAAAGGGTATGGAAGAAGAAATACTACGCTCAATGCAATTGCTCCAACGACTTCATCTGCTTTTATCTTGGGACAAGTTTCTCAAAGTATAGAGCCGTATATGTCAAATTGTTATGTGAAAGATGTTGCGAAGCTTAAAGTAACAATCAAAAATCCTTATCTTGAAAAACTTTTGGAAGAGAAGGGGCAAAATACTAGAGAAATTTGGCTTAGTATTAGAGATCATGATGGTTCAGTTCAGCATTTGGACTTTTTGACTCAGGAAGAGAAGGATGTCTTCAAGACTTTCTGTGAGATAGATCAGATGTCGATTATTTATCAGGCGGCTGATAGACAGCAGTTTACTGATCAATCTCAGTCGCTTAATGTGATGATTAGTCCAAAGACGCCAGCAAAAGAGGTAAATTATCTTTATATTCAGGCTTGGAAACTGGGAATCAAGACACTTTATTATCAGCACAGTATGAATGCTGCACAACAGTTTAGTAAAAAAATTATCAGCTGTTCTGGATGTGAAGCGTAGTCATAATAATAAAAAAGCAAGAAAAATCAGATACTATCCTTTGATAGAATTTTGTGAAATAAGACTTGATACTTTACCAAAAATCCATATATCAGAGGGTGAAATCTGAATTTTATCTTTTCTAAGTAGAGAATATAATGGCAAAAAAACTCAAACTTACTGATATCCAAAGGTATTTGGAGAGAACTTTCCGCAAGTTTAGCAACTATACAAAACACCAAAAGACTTTTGTGCTCTTTTTGTTTGTCTTAGCAGCGGTTTTGATTTTGCTTCCAATCGCAAAGATCACTCCGATTACTCAGTGACAATCTAGTTATTCTATCTGGTTGCTTGGGAAAACTTACTTTAAGTCTGCTATTGTTATTGTGCTCTCGCTTGGATTCCTCTTTGGATGGAATATGCATACCAATTTTAAGAGATTTATTATTAAATACCTTGGATTTAGAGAGACTGAACCAGTATTAAATTTTATGTTTTTGTGGATTATTGTTGCCGCATATATGGGTATTTTGGATACTCTAGGACTGGTTTCTCAAAATACTGGTACGATCGGTATTGCGTGGGGATTGAGTGTTCAGTTGATCGTTCTTGTTGTTTGATTGATTATGAGCGTTATTGAGGTTTGGAAGTCAGCAAATCAAAATTCACAAAAGACAAAAATCCTGAATATCGTGGATGATGATGCTCCAAAAAGGACTGAAAATAAGAGAGTACTTCAGCATCTTTTTGAAGATGAGGAATTATAATAACTGAAAAATCCAGCTGAGGAGCTGGTTTTTTCTTTGTTTTGATAAAATGGAAAAAGTTTTAAGATTTAGAGATCAGTATTTTATATCTTTTGGATAAGGCAATGCTAGATAAAAACTTATTTGCTGGGAAAAAGATTGCACTTCTTTGATTTTGACTTGAGGGAAAATCGACTTTGAACTTTCTATTACATAATGGCTTTGTTTTTGAGAAATTGACCGTTTTGGATGTAAAAGATCAGCCAGAACTAGAGGAACAGGGAATTGCTTTGAGGACAGGAGAGCAGTATCTTTCGCATTTGGAGGATTTTGATATTATCTTTAAGTCAGCAGGTGTGCCGTATTCAGCTGAGTTAAAGCCTTATCAAGATAAGGTTTTGACGCAAATGCAGTTTTTCTTTGATCACTATAAGGGTAAGGTAATTGCAATTACCGCTAGTAAGTGAAAATCTACGATGACAAGTCTGATTTATGAGCTTTTAAAAGATGCTGGTTTCCGTGCGAAACTTGTTTGAAATATTGGGAAGCCGGTTTTGGATGAGATTGATTTTGAGGAGGAGCGAGATTATGTTGTTTGTGAGCTTTCAAGTTATATGCTTGAGAAGCTTAAAAAGCAGAATTTTATTTCGGTTTTGTGAGCGATTTTCCCAGAGCACTTAGATTGGCATTGAGGATTTGAGCATTATACTCAGGCAAAACTCAATATCTTAAAGTGATCAGAGCAGAACTTTGTCTTGGCAAGAACGGCTCAAGAATTTCAGCTTTCTGAGGTTTATTCTAATCTCCATACTTATGGACAAGGAGGGGAATCTACATGGGCTGATGGTGTTTTTACTTATCAAGGTGAGAAGCTCTTTTCTACAGAGGATCGCTTGCTTCTTGGAGAGCATAATCTTCAAAATATTTCGCTTGGAATCGCTGTTGCAAAGTATCTTTGAATCAATAATGATTCAATCCATCAGACGATAGCTCATTTCCATGGACTTCCTCATAGATTACAGCTTGTTGGAACTTTTAAGGGGATAACTTTCTATGATGATGCCATTTCAACGACTCCTGATTCTACTTTAGAGGCGTTAAAAACTTTTGGAAATAAGGTGTGAACTCTGTTTCTCTGAGGAACAGATAGAGGATATGATTTCAAAATTCTTGTAGAAAAGATAAAGGAACTCTGAATTCAGAATTTGGTCTTTTTCCCTCCGTCTGGTGAGAAAATCCGTGAATTGCTTTCTGATTTTGATTGAAATATCTTATCGACTAGAGATATGGATGAAGCTGTAAGATTTGCTTATCAGCATACTGCTCCTTGAAAAGTGTGTCTTCTTTCTACTGCATCTCCAAGCTATAGTAATTGGAAAAATTTTGAGGAGAAGGGGGAACTTTTTCAGCAAGCGATTAAAAAATATTGAGGATAGAAAGAGAAAAAAGTCTGATTTTTGCCTACATTTGTAGAAAACAAAAGAGAAAACTGGTTTTTCTCTTTTTTTCATTTCCCATAAAGAGATTATATCATAAAAAAATATATGTCAAGCACTGATTTTTATTTTAGCTTGCATTCAAATGCGGGATTTTTAATATTTAGATGATTTTAGAGTGAAAAGAAAGAAAAATCAGATTTTTTATTTTTTTGAAAAGTATAGTTATGAGTCAGGATCTTTTCCAACAAGAAGAAAAACATGAGAGAGTACAGCAACATCCTATAGAAAAGGAAATTACCCAGTCATATATTGATTATGCGATGTCTGTTATTGTTTCTCGTGCCTTGCCTGATACAAGAGATGGATTTAAGCCGGTTTTAAGGAGAATCCTTTTTGGAATGTATCAGATGAATAATTTTTATAATCAAAAACATAAGAAATCTGCGAGAATTGTCTGAGACGTAATGTGAAAGTACCATCCACATGGAGATTCTTCAATCTATGAGGCAATGGTAAGACTCGCTCAGCCTTGGTCACTCAGATATCCGCTTGTTGATGGACAGGGAAACTTTGGATCTATTGATGGAGATGGAGCAGCGGCTATGAGGTATACTGAGGCAAGATTGACTAAGATTGCTGAGGAAATGCTTGAGGATATTGATCAGGATACTGTTGATTGGAGAGATAATTTTGACGGTTCTTTAAAAGAGCCTGTTATGCTCCCGACAAAATTTCCGAATCATCTTTGTAATGGAACGATGGGGATTGCAGTAGGTATGGCAACAAATATGGCTCCTCATAATTTGACTGAAATTCTAGATGCTTCACTCCTACTTCTCCACAAAGAAGGAAAGCCTCAGACAATTTGATTTGATCAAGATGGGAAAGAAATCATAGAAAAAACTCAGGTAAGCATTGAAGAAATTATGCAGATCGTGAAAGGACCAGATTTCCCAACTGGTGGTATGATTTTTGATAGTAATAATATTCTTGAAGTTTATAAAAAATGAAAGGGAGGAATTGTTGTTCGTGGGAAAACGCACGATGAAGTATATGAATGAGCTCATGTAATTGTGATAGATGAGATTCCATATCTTGTGAATAAAGCGAGTCTTGTTGCAAAGATTGGAGAATTGGTTGTTGATAAAAAGGTAGAGGGAATCAATGATATCCGTGATGAATCCAATAGAGATAGGATCAGAATTGCTATTTATCTAAAAAAATGAGTAGATCCAGATGCAATTTTGATGCAAATTTACAAATTCACTGACCTTCAGACTAATTTTAATCTCAACAATGTTTCACTAATTGAAGGTGGAAGTCAGCCTAGACTCTTGAATATTAAGGACCTTTTGATGGAATTTGTAGAGTTTCGTAGAAATGTTGTATATCGTAGATCAGTTTACCAGCTTAATAAAGCAAAAGACAGACTTCATATCTTGGAAGGACTCAAAAAGGCGATTGATATTATTGATGAAGTAATTGATACTATCAAGAAATCTGAGTCTAAAGCTGATGCGAGAACAAATTTGATGGAGAAGTTCTGATTTACTGAGAAGCAAGCTGAATATATCCTTCTTATGAGGCTTCAATCGTTGGTTGGACTTGAGATTCAGAAGATTTCAGAAGAAATTGATGCAAAAATCAGACTTATTGAATATTTAGAAGGTATTATCTCTGATCCTCAGAAGCTTGATGAAGTTCTGGCTCAGGAATTTGAATATATGAAGGAGAAGTATGGAGATGAGAGAAGGACTGAGCTTTCAAATGACTTGAGCGTTTACAATATCAGTGGAAGCTTGAAAGAGCTTCAAAAGGCGGCTGACAAAGTAAAAGAAGATGTGATTTGTTGGCTTGGAAATGATTATTCTCTTAGAATTTTGTATCAGACAAGAATTCAGAATATCCCAGAGGAAACTTTAGATCTCATCTATACTCATAATCAGGATCAACTTGTGATTATTACTGATAGAGGAGAGCTCGTAGTCCAGAGGATTAAAGATCTTGGAAGTTTTACTATGGCGAAACCAGCTTTAAATCTGAATGAACATTTTGGTTTGAAGTGAAAGATTGTCTTTGCAAAGACGCTACATTTCCACTATGACTATCTAGTGTTCTTGACTAACCAAAATAGTATCAAGAAGACTAAAAAAGAGTTGGTATTGAGCTTTAAAAAGTTCCCAACTACGATTATGGGACTTCAGCCAGGAGAAAAGATTCTGAAAGTATTGCCAGTGAATGATGGAGAAAATATTGGGGTGCTTTCTCAGCAAGGTTCAATGCTGCTTTTCAAATCTGATGATATTAGACCTATGGGAAAGACTGCAGGAGGAGTGAAGGCAATTGAGCTCCAGGAAGGAGATCAAGTTGCGAATATGTTCCTGCATAATGGAGAGCCATTTATCCTTATCTACTGAGATAAGAACTGAAAATTGCTTTCGCTTGAGGATTTGAAAATATGGAAGAGAGCTAAGAAGGGACAGATTGTCTCAACAAGTAATGATATTTTGGTAGGTGGTATTGGAATTGTTGAGTGAGCGATCAGGATTAGATTTGAAGACTGAAGCTTGAAAACCCTGCATTCAAATGATATTTCACTAGATGAACCAGAGACACCGCTCTACAAGATGGTGGATAAAAAGATTGATATTGTCTATCGCCCTCGAGAGGAAAAAACTGAGAATATGAAGTATAAGGAAGAAAAGAAAAAGGTTGAAAAAATGGAGAGTGGTTTGTTCGAAGTGGAAGAAATTGCCGAGACCGAGTCTGATAAGAGTTCAGAGGAATAATTTCAATAGATTATAGTTCCCATGAGATCAAGACGAAGTAATGTTTTTGTAGTTCATGATCATAGTTTTGTTTCTTTTTTGTATTAAATGACGAGAATCAATCTTGTTCCAGTCTGAGAATTAGCTGATCAGCATTTGATTGCTGAGTGGAGGGAACTTCCAAGAATTTTTGGATTGGTGAAGAAAAAGCTCGATGAGAGAAAGCCTATTATCATCTCTGAAAACTATACTATGGGAACCGGACATGTACGTTTCTTTTATAATAAATTGCTCTTTCTTCAAAAAAGGCATCAAGCTCTGGTCAAAGAAGCTCAGAAAAGAGGCTTTAAGATTATTCTTACTGAAAAGATTAGTCTGAACTCTTTCCCAAAAGAGTATTGTCATGACTTTAGCCCTTCAGAACAGGATCTCAAAATCTCTCAGCAGAGGATTCTAGAAAAATTACAAGCAAAGCCAGATTTTTACACTTTTTATGGGAAATAGTTCTTTGTATTATAAAAAAACTCCTAAATGGGAGTTTTTTGTTTTTATTTTGATTTCACAGAAATTGCTCTACGGAGATTAGTTTCAAATGATTTTTGCTATAGGCAGAAAAAGTCAGATTTTTTTGCTTTTTTTGATGATTGTTGTTATAATTAAGCAAAGTGTTTTTTACTTATATTATCTTTTGTGCATAAATGGCGATAAGAAGAATTAGAAAGCTGAAACCTCATAGGCTCACTAAACCAAAGTTTCTCTCTTTTGTAGCATATACTTTGATTCTTTTTTTGTGAGCAGTTATTGTCTCTAATATCAATCCTGATGCGAATAGTGAATACCGTAAAGACTGGGAAAAAACTCATCAGCAACCAATGCAATGGGTATTTTTGGCAGATAATGGGCAGAAATATACCTTAGGGGAGAATCCTTTTTGAGAACATGGGGCTCCTGAAACGTATGAATATATGCTCCCAGGTACTGGATCTCTCTTTTCTGGAAGTGAACAAAAGAATGAACAGAAAGCTGATTCAGGTTTTTTGACTGGTAATAATATCGCTAAGTCCTATAAAAATGGATATACAACGCTGTTGAGTACGTTAGAAGATCGTAGTCATTTTATCAATAAGGTATTTGAGTTTTTACTGAGAGGGGATATTGTTGAGCTTCCTGAATGAAGTGTAAGATATGTGGTCGCAATGTACGAATTCTGAGATGAAGCAAGACATAAAGTGCTTGATGGTGCTTCTTGTATGACACCGTGGGGATATGGCATTGATGATTGAGCATCGGTATTAGCTTATCAACAGAGATCAGATACTCCTTCGATTTGTAATATTCAGAGAAGAACCTGTAAAGATGGAAAGCTCTCTGGGCAGTTTACTCAGTCCTCTTGTAATGAGTCTAAGCAAGGTAAAATGAAAAAAACAGCTTTTTCAACCTATAATGCTGATCCAAATCCTAAAAAGGAGTTACAATGAGATATCTTAGCACAAGAAAAGCGTAAAGAATATCTTGAAGAAAACTGATATATTCAGCCTGATGCTCCTTATTATAAAAATGCCCAATTTAACCTCAATGGGAAAAGAGGACCTAATCCAGCACCAACTACACAAGCTCTTGCTCCAAATCAACCAACTAAGGATGATGTCAGAGATGTTCCGCTCTTTCCTGATGGGAAGAAATATTGTACAGCGCCTTGGTGAGAAAAAGTTAAATCTGGGCAATTTGTAAAGGCTTATAGATTTAGAAATGGATTTTCAGATATTCCTTGTCAGGTTCAGATAAGGCTTTGCGTTGATGGTGAATTAGAATGAACTTATCAAAATCCTACTTGTCAGCCTTGGGAGACTTCGTATGAGGATTTCTTAGATGGATATATGAATCAGGATCAGCCATCACCTCGTAGACTTTTGAGAATGCTCCAGACTGAGTTTATTCCGGAGCCAGAGTATGGGAATACTCTTACTCAGCCAGTAGCGTTAGAAATGAAAAAAGTACTGAATTCTGATTTTTAATCTTTTACTTCATTGATTGAACATGACCTCTACTGTTCCAAATTCTAGTGAAGATACTATTATCAGCTTCTTAGCTTTATTCAATCAAATTGATAAGCATTTTGATAAGGTGCTTTGAGAAGAAGGTTTTTCTCCGTATAATGAAAAATTGAAGAAAATTTCTGAGGGGGGATATCCGATTTCAGGATTTGTGAGGAAGCATATTTATCAGTTGAGAAATTTTTGAGAGCTAAGGAACTTTATTACCCATGGAATCAAAACTAATGGAGAGACTTATGCTGTTCCAACCGCTGCTGCAGTTGAGAGAATTTCTCACTATGTGGAGGTGATCACAGCTCCCGTCAGAGTTATTGACCTTTTTAAAAAGGAGGTCTTTACTGCGAAGACAACGGATCTAGTGAAAAGTATTATCCCACAGATGAAGGAGAAAAACTATACTGCTGTGCCCATTTATGATGCTCAGTGAAAATTTTCTGGGGTTCTTAGTGAAAAAAGGCTTTTATATTGGATTGCAGGACTTTTGATGAATGAAGACTATATGAATCTTGGGCTGTTAAAAGTTGAACATATCCTTTCAGAAAAACATGGGAATGATTATCTTTTTGTACCTAAGACGATGAATATTTATGAGGCAGATGAGCTCTTCACTAAAAAGAAAATGAATAATGAGAGATTAGATATTATCTTTATTACTGAGACGGGAAGTCCTGATGAAGATATCTTGGGATTGATCTCCTCAAGTGATGCAAATGTGATAGATCAGTATTTAATCTTTTAATGTAGTGTACTCAAAAGTTGAGAGAAAAGCTTGATTTTTGCGATGAAAACACTAGTCTAAACGGTATATTTTATCTTGTTATATAAGAAATATGAAAAGTAGTAAAACTTTTAAGATCATTACGATTGTGATTTTGGTTATTGCGTTGATTTCTCTTGTAGGAGGAGGATTTTTGGCGCTATTGGGGACAAAATAGTGATCTGAATTCAGATTCTTTACCTTTTGTAAAATAAAAATGAAAAAGCTGATCTTATCTTTGCTGTTGCTATGTTGAGTGTTTTTTGTTGGAGGCGTATTTGCCGATGAGCGCTGTGATACTTGTCCTTCTTCTTCAGAACAATCTTCTGCTGAAGGAGGAGAGAAAAAAGATAGCGTATCGAACAAGGAAAGTTCCGCTACAAAAACTAATCAAACTCTAACTAAGGAAGATGTTTGAATTAACCTCACTCCAGATTGTCTGATCAACGGTGGATGTAGTTTTTCAATCTATGATACACTAGATATTCGTAAAGATGCCAGGGGAAAATGAGAGAAAACCTCAGTAATGGTCTTTATCCAAGATATTATCCTTGCACTCACTACATTTATCGGAACTTTCGTAACATTAGGTCTCATCGCATCAGGAATCACCTATCTCATGAGTCCAGTTGATAGTGGAAACAGAGGGAAAGCAATGAAAGGAATCAAGTATTCTCTTATTGGATTAGTTGTTGTAATGGCATCTCTTGTGATTATCAGGCTCATTCAATTCCTTGCAAAAGGTGGATCGTAAGATTCTTTAGAATATATAAAAGAAAAAGAGAGAAATCAGATTTCTCTCTTTTTCTTATTCTAA
>ERZ773099.2427-NODE-2427-length-12782-cov-3.343129_pt1 | contig 12782 bp, 9 predicted proteins | sample MGYA00511120_ERZ773099 | MGnify/ENA primary metagenome ERZ773099 (study PRJEB29015, sample SAMEA2738012) | human oral metagenome | biome: human oral; feature: human-associated habitat; material: dental | place: China | collected 2104 ... | reverse complement strand
CTTGAGGTTGGCGCGCACCTGCCTGCGATCCCAGATTCCCTGAATGTGCCCCCGCGAAAGCGCCCTGTAGGAGCGGTGGTACTTGGGGGGAACGTCCATGCCGGTGGTCTCCTTGATGACGCCGGGGCCGGCAAAGCCGATATTGGAGGAACGCACGGCAAACTGGTAGGGCGAGCAGCCAAGAAAGCTGGCCAGCGGCCCGGCAAAGGAATTGGTGTCATAGAGCACCATATACAGACCGCCGGCCTCAATGTAGCGGCGCACGGCCACGGTGCACCGCGGCATCTGGATGACGCCGTGGGTGCCCTCCTGAATGCGGATACCCGCCGTGCCGTGCACATAGGCCAGGAAGGGATAGCGTTTCTTGGCCGCGCGCTGGGCGGCTTCCACAAACTTGCAGCCTTCGGCCGCGCCGACGGAACCGCCGCGGAAAGTGCCCATGAGCATGGCCACCACCATCTTGATATTGTCGATGCGCGCCTCAAAGGTCATGCAGCCGCTCTTGGCCCCGTTTTTTTGCTGGGCATCGGCAATGCGTTCGTCAAAGCCGGGAAATTCCAGCGGATTGCCCGCTTCGATTTCGCTGTTGAACTCAAAGACAGATCCGGCGTCAAAGACGTTTTTCACATACCATTCCGGCTCCATGGGAAAATGGTAGCCGCAATGGCTGCACACGCCCGCAAACTCGGCAAAGAGATCCGGCCCCCAGAGATCCAGGCAGCCGTAGGCAGCGGCATTGGGGCAGGTCAGGGTGCGGTCGATCTTGTAGCGGGGGGAAAGATAGTTCCAGCGGCTGCGCCGACCATCGTCAGACCAGGTGGAAAGGGCCGTAAGTTCCCTGGCCCTTGTGTCGGCCCTGGCGTTGGGCAGCCTGTTGGTGAGCTTGCGCCACGGCATGAGAAGACGGTTTTTGAGCACTTCCAGCTCGTTGTCCACTTCTTCCATGAAGGTCCGGATGTGCCGCTGGTGCTTGCGGTAAAAATCGTACTTGAAGCTGACCCAGGGCTTGCTGACCCAGTCCCAGGAGGCAGCGGCCAGCTTGGTCAGCAGGGGGCGGCGGTCATGGGCCGCCTGGCGTGAAAGCCGCAGAAACTTCTGCTGGCGGCGTTCGCGCAGCCTGTCCTTGGCCTGGGACGACAGGCCCCAACGGGTATGCATTTCTTCCAGATCGGCGTCGGGGTTGCGCACGCGGGCCAGAGCCAGCCCCTTGAGAACCGGCATCCTGCGGGTGGAGATGACCACTTCGTCCGTGGCCCGCAGCACTTCCTGCCGCAGACTGCGGAAAAAGTCGAAATGCCAGGGGCGCGCGCCCAGCGGCGGCTCCTGCACCACACGGTCGACATAGCCAAAGCGCAGATTGTCCTGGGCCGTGATCCTGAGATTGCGGGCGCAGCTTTCGATAAGCTCCGGCGTGGCGCGCTGCCCGGCCTTGAGCCGCCCTTCAATCGCTGCCGCGCCCTCGGGCGAAATGACGGAATAATATCCGTGAGAAAACATGAGCCTTTTGTCCGCAAGGCCGATGGCCTCGGCCCCGCCGGAGCCGCCCTCGGAAATCACGGCGATGATCGGCACCCGCAAACCCGCCATGCTGTAAATGTTGCGGGCGATCTGCTGGGCCGCTCCGGGATTGTCCTCGATGGGATAGGACCCGGGCGTGAAAATGTATGTGTGGATGGGAATGCCTTCTGTTTCGGCCACGCGCATGTACTGCTGGGCCTTGGCATTGCCCCAGGGCTTTACCGATCCCCCGTTGCGGAATTCCGCCCCGTGGCCTTTTTCCTGCCCGATGACCATCACCGACTGGGTATAGACCTTCTCGCCCCTGCGGCGGGTGATAACCGCGCGGGCAATGAGCATGCTGGGGTCAAGGCTGTGCTCGTCCTGCCCGCCCACTTCGGTGAAATTGTCGTACACGTTTTCCAGAATATCGCGCAGGCAGATGCGCTGGGGGTGACGCACAATGCGCACCCTGTCCATGGGCGTGATGCTCGCCTCAAGGCGGCGTTCCACATAGCCGAAAAGGTCTTCCACCGTTGCCAGATCCGCATAGGGATCTTCCAGGGCTCCCGCGCGGGCGCGCTCGGTGAAGGCCGCAAGCTTCTCGCCCAGCAAGTCGGCATTGTCCTTGTGCTTTCCGGCAAAGATATCAACGAGATAACTGAGTCTGTCGTGCAGATTCTGGATACGTTTTTCGATATTGTTGTCCATGGCTCGCTTGCGCTGTGGCGCGGCTTGATGGGCGTTTCACGGGCAGCCCGTTTTCAGAAACGCAGGATCCGTTCGGTCTGCGCCGCCAGAAACTGCACGTTGGATTTCAGTTCTTCTCCCGCTCCGTTGTGCCCTTCCAGCCGGAAGGAGCGTAAAAATTCCAGCCCCCGCGCGCGGGCCTCGGCCAGATCCTTGCCGGCGATGATGGCCAGGGCCAGATTGGGGTCAAATTCTGTCGGAATTTCATACGGTTCCGCCTGCGGCACATGGGTCAGCATGGTCAGCCAGGGCTGATCCTGCCACTGGAAGCGCTCGATGCGGCCCGCCCAGGGGGTGAAGCTGTTGTCGGGGTCTTCGGCGATGATGCGGTATTCGATGCCCAGGCCCTCAAAGGAGATATCGTCCTGGGTATAGCCCAGCGGCTCCCCCGATGCGTATCTGCTCCGCCAGCAGGTCGATGCCGCCCTGCCCCTTTACCTTGGCGATGCGGGCGGAAACGCCGTTTTCCACCTGGATGCGGGTATTCACCTCCATGAGAAAGGGATCCCCCTGCCGGGTCACGATCCATTCCCATGTGCCCACATTGTCATAGCCCACCTTGCGCGCCATGGTCAGGGAATAGTCCACGATGTCGCGCAGCACCTTGTCGGCGTCAAACGTGTACTGCATTTCCGCGGGCGCAAAGCCGGGCGCCACCTCAACGCGCTTCTGGCGGCCGGTGGACTGGATGGAACAGTTGCGCGTGCCAAAATGCACCGGTGCGGTTCCCGTGCGGTCGGAAACCACCTGCACTTCCAGATGGTTGAAGTCCGTGATGCGCTGCTCGATGAGCACGCCTTCATCCTTGAACTGGCGCAGGGCGTAGCTGCGGATGCGCCGGTAGACGGAGCGGAACTGATCGGGATCATAGACCTCTTCAATGCCCATGCCGCCGCCGCCCGCAGATGCCTTGACCAGCACCAGGGGGCGCTTGACGCCCTGCTGCTCCTGAAACTCGAAAACGCTCTTGGCAATGCGCTCGGCCTCCATTTCGTCATAAATGGGGCGATCCGAGCCGGGAACCGTGGGCACGCCCAGACTGCGCGCCAGACGCTTGGTGTTGATCTTGTCGCCCAATTCCCGGATGATTTTCCACGAGGGGCCGATAAAGATCATTTTTCTGTCGCGTTTGGTCACGCGCCGGGCAAAGCGGAAGTCTTCGGCAAAAAAGCCGTAGCCCGGATGCACGGCCGTGCAGCCGGCCTCATCGGCCACAGCCATCAGCTCGTTGGCATCGTGGTACGAAGAAACGCGGAAGAGGCCCTGGGCATCGCCTTCTTCGCGCGCCAGGCGCACATGATCCGAAGCCGCGTCTTCGGCTGTGTGGATGGCGGTAAAGCTCACTCCGAGCTTGCGGCAGGCCCGTATGATGCGCATGGCGATTTCGCCGCGATTGGCCACCAGAACCCTGTGGTCGCACAGGGGGGGGGTGTTCCGAGATGTGTCCAATCCTGTCTCCCTGTCATTGTGCCGGGGTTGTGGAAGCGGGCATGGCGCGATAGTATGTCCGGCACGCCTGAAGCGTATCCGCTTTTGACGGAAAAATCCATATCCACAAGCATGCGTCCCGCGCGGCATGCCGCGCCAAAGCCGCAGGACGCGGCCGCCTTTCCGCACACGCGACAAGGCGCGAGGAGAGTGTATGCAAAATTTTGACGATGTCCAGCGCGCCGCCGCCTTTTTGCGAAAACGCCTTGGCCCCGCGCTGTCTTCACAGCAGTGGGACGCGCCGCCTGTGGGCCTTGTGCTGGGGACAGGCTTTTCCGGTCTGGCGGCGAAGCTTGCGGATCAGGTGGTGGTGCCCTATGCCGAGGTGCCGGGCTTTCCCCTCTCCGGCGTGAAGGGGCATGCGGGAGCTTTTGTCTGGGGCAGTTTTTCCGCATCCTGCGGGCAGGGGGAAGGGCCGTGCCGCCCACTGCTCGTCCAGCAGGGACGCTGCCACCTGTACGAAGGCTACAGCCCGGCCCAGGTCTGCATGGGCGTGCGCGTCATGGCGGAACTGGGCGTCAGAACCCTGATGGTGACCAATGCCGCCGGAGCCCTGAACCCCCAGTTTGACGCGGGCGGCCTCATGTGCATGACAGACATCATCAACCACACGGGGCAATCGCCCCTGACCGGCAAAAACCGCGAAGAATGGGGAGAACGCTTCCCCGACATGAGCGCCCCCCTGGACGCCGGGCTGAGCGCCCTGGCTCTGGACGCCGCGCGCAGACTGGGCGTGCGGCTGGAGCGCGGCATCTACCTTGGCGTGCACGGGCCGGAACTGGAGAGCCCGGCGCAAACGCGCATGTACCGCCAGTGGGGGGCTGATGCCGTGGGCATGAGTTCCGTGCTGGAGATCATTGCCGCGCGGCATCGCGGCCTGCGCGTACTGGGACTGTCGTGCCTGACCAACAAGAATTTGCCTGACTGCATGCGCCCGGTTTCGCTGGAAGAAGTGCTGGACGTGGCCGCAAAGGCGGAAAAAAATCTGGCCCGTCTGGTGCGCGCTGTGGTGTCCAGGCTCTGAACCGGCAATGGTGCCAGCGCCTTTGCCGGGCGCTGACAAGGCCGTTGAAAAGCGTTCTGCCTCCTGCTATCTTCGGCGTCGCCCAAGGGGCGGCAGAAAAGCGTCTCTGTCAGAGAGCCGCTCCTGCCGCCCCAACACTTTCGGATATCAGGACTTTTTCATGCAGCACAACACATCTTTGCGCAATGTGGCCATCATCGCCCATGTCGACCACGGCAAAACCACTCTGGTGGACGCGCTGTTCCGGCAGGGGGGCGCGGTGCGTGCCGGTCAGCATCTGGACGAACGCGTCATGGACAGCATGGATCTGGAGCGCGAACGCGGCATCACCATTGCGGCGAAAAACTGCGCCGTCAGGTGGCGGGATACCAAGATCAACATCATCGACACTCCGGGCCACGCCGATTTCGGCGGCGAGGTGGAACGCTCGCTGTCCATGGCCACGGGAGCCATACTGCTGGTGGACGCCTCCGAAGGGCCGCTGCCCCAGACGCGCTTTGTGCTGCGCAAGACTCTGGAAGCCGGGCTGCCCGTGGTCGTGGTCATCAACAAGATCGACCGCAAGGATGCCCGCCCCGCGGAAGTGCTCAACGAAATCTATGACCTGTTCATCGATCTGGACGCCAGCGAACGTCAACTGGATTTTCCCGTGCTCTACGCCATCGGGCGCGAGGGTGTGGCCATGAACAACCCGGACGATCCCCGGGTGGATCTCGGCCCGCTGTTCACCGCCATTATGGAGCACATTCCCGGCCCGGCCCACGATCCGGAGGAGCCTTTCCAGATGCTGGTGGCCGACCTTGACTATTCGGACTATCTGGGGCGTCTGGCCGTGGGACGCGTCATGCACGGCAATATCTGCGCCAGAGACGCTCTGGCCTGTATCGGCGAGGACGGCCACCCCCGGCCCCTGCGGGCCGCAAAAATCCAGGTGTATGAAGGCCTACGCCTGGCAGAGGTGGACTCCGCCCAGCCCGGCGACATCATTGTCATGGCGGGCATCGAGGATGTCACCATCGGCGATACCGTCTGCACCCGCGACAACCCGCGCGCCCTGCCGCGCATCCGTGTGGACGAGCCCACAGTGGCCATGCGCTTTGGCATCAACACTTCGCCCCTGGCCGGGCGCGAGGGAAAAATCGTGCAGAGCAGGGCCATCCGCGACAGGCTGTTCAAGGAAGCCCTGCGCAATGTGGCCGTGCGCGTGGAAGACACGGCAGATCGCGATGCCTTTCTGGTCAAGGGGCGCGGCGAATTTCAGATGGCCATTCTGGTGGAAACCATGCGCCGCGAGGGCTTTGAACTTTCCGTGGGCAGGCCGGAAGTCATCCTGAAAAAAGATGCAGACGGGCATACGCTGGAGCCTGTGGAGCGGCTCTGCGTGGACTGTGACGAGGTTTTCATGGGCGTGGTCACGGAAAAACTGGCCCAGCGCAAGGGCCGCATGCTCAATTGCGTCAACAACGGCACGGGCCGCGTGCGGCTCGAGTTTTCCGTGCCTTCGCGCGGACTCATCGGCTATCGCGACGAATTTCTCACGGACACCAAGGGCACGGGCATCATGAATTCCTGGCTTGAGGGCTATGAGGAATGGCGCGGAGATTTTCGCTCCATTGTTTCCGACCGCGCGGGATCCGCTGTGGCCTACGCCCTGTTCAATCTGGAACCGCGGGGCACGCTTTTTGTGGAACCGGGCGACCCCGTGTACGAAGGCATGATCGTGGGCGAGCACAACCGCGACAATGACATCGACGTCAACCCCACCAAGGAAAAAAAGCTCACCAACCTGCGCGCCGCAGGCAAGGACGAAAACGTCATCCTGACGCCGGCGAAAAAAATGCTCCTTGAGCATGCCCTGCATTTTGTGCGCGAGGACGAGGTGGTGGAGGTCACGCCCCTTTCCGTGAGGCTGCGCAAGGCAGAGCTTTCGGCCCTGAAGCGCCATCAGGCAGCGGGAAAGCGCAAGACCGCCCAAGGCTGACCCGCAGCGCAGGTCGCGAAGCCTGCCCGGCAGGAGCACAGCCCGGATGCTCAGGCCGCGTCAAAAAAGCGGTAGCCAGCCTCCAACGCGCGGGCGTTGACCGGCACAAGCCCGGCATAGTGCGGGCTGACCACGCGCTGGAGAGCTTCCTGCACCACAGCCAGCGGCAACACGTCCGTGGCCTTGAGCCAGGCCCCCAGGGCCACCATGTTGGTCAGTTTGACATTGCCCTGGCGGTGGGCCACGTCATTGGCCGGAATGCACACGCTGCGCCTGCCCGCGTCCACCAGCGAGGCGTCAATGAGCGAGGTATTGACCACCTGCACGCCGTCAGCGCGCAGACGCGGCTGGAACTTGACCAGAGACGGCTCGTTGAGCACAATGACAGACATGGGTTCGCGCACCAGAGGCGAGCCTATGGGCTCGCTGTCCAGCACCACCGTGCAGTTGGCCGTACCGCCGCGCATTTCTGCGCCGTACACCGGAATGAAGCTGACTTCCAGCCCGTATTCCATGCCTGCCTGAGCCAGCAGGTTGCCGACAAACATGACCCCCTGCCCGCCGAAACCCGCGATGATCACATCCTGATAGACCCTAGCCATGCGCGGCCTCCTCTGTCCCGCTTGTGTCTCTGTACACCCCCAGCGGGAAAACGGGGATCATGGCCTCGGCAATGCGCCTGTTGGCGGCAACCGGATCCATGTGCCAGTTGGTGGGGCAGCCGGACAGAAATTCCACAAAACCGAAACCCAGACCCTGCATCTGCACCTCAAAGGCTCTGGTGAGGGCCTTTTTGGCCGCGCGCACGTGTTTGACCGAGTGCAGGGAGCAGCGGGCGGAATAGGCCACGCCGTCAAGCTGCGCCATGATCTCGGCCATGCGTACCGGGCCGCCTTCGGTGGCCATGTTCCGTCCGGCGCGGCAGGTTGTGGTTTTTTGCCCCACAAGGGTGGTGGGCGCCATCTGCCCGCCGGTCATGCCGTACACTGCATTGTTGATAAAAACAGAGGTGATTTTCTCGCCGCGGTTGGCCGCATGCAGGGATTCGGCCATGCCGATGGCCGCCATGTCGCCATCGCCCTGATAGGTAAAGACCACGGCCTCGGGCCGCGCCCGCCGCACGCCCGTGGCCACGGCGCAGGCGCGGCCGTGGGGCGCTTCCAGGCCGTCCACGTTGAAATAGTCATAGGTAAACGTGGCACAGCCCACGGCAGCCACCAGTATGGCGCGCTGCGCCACGCCCAGTTCGTGCAGAACCTCGCTCACCAGACGATGGGCAATGCCGTGGTGGCAACCGGGGCAATAGTGGGTCTGGCGCTCGTTGAGCACCGGATTCACATCAAAAACCAGTTTTTCGCCCTGGCCGGGGCAAAGGCTCGCCTCTTGCGCCTGCATGATCACTTCTCCTTGAGAGCCTGGAGCATGGGCTCGCGCAGAGCCTCACTCCCGATGAACAGCCCCGGCATGACGCCGTGCCACAGGACATTGCGCGCCCCCACTCCCGGCTGCCCGAAGAGGGCCAGGCGCACGTCTTCCACCATCTGGCCGGTGTTCTGCTCCACAACCAGAAAACGCCGTCCCGGAGCCAGCGCGCGCAAGGCTTCCTCGGGGAAGGGAAAGAGCGTCACAGGCCGGAACAGCCCGATCCTGTGCCCCTCGGCCCGCAAGCGCCTGATGGCGCTGCGGGCAATGCGGGCAACGGAACCGAAGGCCACCACCACAAGCTCGGCGTCTCCCACGCTCTCGCTGACAAAGGCGCTCTCGGCCTTCATGGCTTCGTACTTGCGCATGAGCATGCGGTTGCGCTCGGCCAGCGCCCCTTCGGCCAGATACACGCTCTTGAGCAGACGCGGCGCGCCCTCCGGCCCGCGCCTGCCATAGCCCTCCAGCCGCCAGTCGCAGGCTGTGGCCTCCAGTTGCGCGGCGTCCGGCGCGCCGGGCGGCGGCACGCGCCGCACAGGCTCCTTGATCTGCCCCACAATGGCATCACCCAGCACCATGACCGGATTGGCGTACCGGAAGGCCAGGGCAAAGGCGCGGAACATGAAGTCGTAGCACTCCTGCGCCGTGGACGGGGCCAGCACCAGATTGCGGTGGTCGCCGTGGCCGCCGCCCTTGACAGCCTGAAAATAGTCGCCCTGGGAGGGACCTATGTCGCCCAGCCCCGGCCCGCCGCGCTGCATGTTGACCAGCACGCCGGGTATGTGGCTGCCAGCCATGTAGGAAATGCCTTCCTGCATGAGCGATATGCCGCAGCCGGAAGAAGACGTCAGCGCGGGCACTCCGCAGGCCGCCGCGCCCAGCAGCATGTTGACGGCGGCCACCTCGCTCTCGGCCTGCACAAACTGTCCGCCGTGCTCCGGCAGGAGTGAGGAAAGAAGCTCGGGAATCTCGTTCTGCGGGGTGATGGGATAACCGAAATAGCAGCGCAGCCCGGCGTCCACCGCGCCATAGGCAATGGCCTCGTTGCCCTTGATGAGAATGCGGTCCTGCGCGCTCATGCCCCGGCCCCCTGTTTTTTCCCGCTTCTGAACACACGGATGGCCACATCCGGGCACATGACCGCACAGGAGGCGCAGCCCGTGCATGCGCCCTCGGCCTCCATGACCTCATAGCCCTGGCTGTTGAAGCGCCCCGAAGGCCGCAGTATGTTTGCCGGGCAGGCGTCCACACACAGGCGGCAGCCCTTGCAGCGGTCTTCCAGAAACACGACTCGTGACATCTGTGGCCTCCCACGGCCTTGCGCCGTTCCCCTTTTCAGCGGATGAGCATGGCGTCGCCGTATGAAAAAAACCGGTATCCCTGACTGACGGCGGCGGCATATGCTTCCAGCACGCGCTTGCGCCCGGCAAAAGCCGCCACCAGCATGAGCAGGGAGGATTCGGGCAGGTGGAAATTGGTCAGAAGACCGTCCGTTACCCGGAACTCCCGTCCGGGGTACAAAAAAATGTCCGTCCAGCCCGTGTAGGGCTGCACGCGCCCGCACAGGGCGGCCACGCCCTCAAGCGTCCGCAGGCTGGTGGTGCCCACCGCCACCACGGGCCGTTTTTCCCGTTTGGCCCTGTCAATGGCCAGGGCTGTGGCTTCGGGCACTTCCACATGCTCGCGGTGCATGCGGTGGGCGCGGATATCGGCGGAGCGTACCGGCGTGAACGTGCCGTAGCCCACATACAGCGTCACCTCGGCCCATTCAAAACCCTGTTCTTCCAGGGTGGCGCGCATCTGCCCGGTAAAGTGCAGCCCGGCTGTGGGCGCGGCCACCGAACCGACTTTTTCGGAGCTGGCATAGACTGTCTGGTAGCGAAAAGCGTCCTCCCCGTCGTCGGGGCGCTTGATATAGGGCGGCAGGGGAATATGCCCGGTGGCGGCAAAAGCCTCCTGAAGATCCCCGCGCCAGCTCAGGCGCACGCGCCTCTGGCCGAACGGCCCGGACTCCAGAATGGTCACTCCCAATCCCGCGCCGAAGGCAAGATGCTCGCCGTCCCTGACGCTGCCTCCGGCGCGCACCAGCCCCAGCACTTCCGCGCTCTGCCCGCCCTGCTTGTCGTTGCGGGCGCGCTCCCGGATAAGGGGCAGGGGCGTGAGCAGCAAAAATTCCACCCTGCCGCCCGTGGCCCGCGTGCCCACAAGGCGGGCCTGGAGCACACGCGAATTGTTGACCACCAGCAGCGCGCCGCGCGGCAGACAGGAGGGCAGATCGCAAAAATTCCTGTGCTCCAGCTCCAGCGACCCGAAGCGCGGCATGACCAGCATGCGCGATGTTCCCCGCTCTTCCGGCGGAAACTGGGCTATCCGCTCCTGCGGCAGGGGAAAGTTGTAGTTTTCCAGCAAAAAATCTTCATCATCCACAGCGTGACGCATATCATCTTCCGGCCATCGGGACGCGGCTTGTCAGGCCTCGCCGGAAAGGCTACTGTTTGCAGGTTGCGGACGGTAATGTCCGGTAATTGGCAAGTATACTCCCGCACTGCCCTCTTGTCACCCCTGCGGGCAGCGAAAGTCCGCGCCGGGCCGGGGGACGGCATACCGCCGTGCAGAACAGCCGCACGGCAAAAGAACGCGGGTCATGGGCGAGTCATGAGCGAACAACAAGGCGGCCTGAAAACCCCCGTGGACCAGAGCACACGCTTTGTCCGCAAACGCCTGCATCTCGGCGTCTGCGGCTCTGTGGCCTGCTACCGCGCAGCAGACCTTCTGCGCGCCTGGCTCCGCATGGGCATCCACGTTTCGGTTACCCTCACCGGCGGCGCGCGCAATTTTGTGACACCCCTGCTTTTTTCCTCTCTGGGGGCTGCCCCGGTCTACGGCGACATGTTCGCCGCAGGTGAAGAGCCTTTTGCCCATCTGGAACCGGGGCAGAACGCCCATGCCCTTGTGGTCGCTCCGGCCTCGGCCGATGCCCTGTCCCGGCTGGCCGCAGGCGCTGCCGCCGACATGCTGTGCGCACAGGCTCTGGCCTTTGACGGCCCTCTGGTGCTGGCCCCGGCCATGAACCCGCGCATGTGGTCGCACCCGGCAACCAGAGACAATGTCGACCTGCTCTTGCGGCGCGGGGCGCGCCTTGTGCCCCCGTCCTGCGGCAGCACGGCCTGCGGCGAGCAGGGCGAAGGCAGGCTGGCTCCCCTGCACGAAATCTTCCTGGCCGCCCTGCAGGCCCTTTCTCCGCAGGACATGGCCGGAAAAAAAGTTCTGGTCACCCTCGGCCCCACACGCGAGGCATGGGACGGAGTACGGTTCTGGACCAATCCCTCCAGCGGGTTGATGGGCGCGGCGCTGGCCGTCTGCGCCTGGTTGCGCGGGGCGGACGTGCAGGCCGTGTGCGGCCCCGGAATGCGCTTTGCGCTGCCGCGCGGCATGGCCCGCCACGATGTGACCAGCGCCCGTGAAATGTTTGCCGTGGCAGAATCCCTGTGGCCCCGGATGGACATGGGCATGTTTACCGCGGCGGTGGCCGACTTTTCCCCAACGCCCCACGGAAAGGAAAAATTCAAGAAATCCGCTGCCCCCCAGGGCTTTTCCATCTCCTTCACTCCCAATGCGGATATTTTGCGCACGCTCTCCGCCAATCGCGCGCCGCACCAGAAAATTCTGGCCTTTGCCGCCGAAACAACCCCGGACATGCCCTCGCTCCTGCCTCTGGCGCATGCCAAACGCGAAGCCAAACAGGCCCATGTGCTGGCGGCCAACCGCGTCAATGCCGGGGACAGCGGATTTGCCGCAGCCACCAACGCTGTGGCCGTGGTGGACGCTGCCGGGCGGGAGGAAATCTGGCCCACGCAGAGCAAGGCTGACGTGGCCTGGGATCTGTGCTCATGGCTTTTGCGTTCCTGAACAGCCTGGCCGCGCGCTGGCAACAACGCGGCCTCACCCATCTGCTCATTCCCCGGGGCTTTGACGCTTTTGCCCAAACAGCGGCCCCGGCGGAAAAGCCGCGCTTTCCCGCGCAGGAAACCCGGAAGTTCTCTTTTCAGAAGGCAAAAAACACCCGGCCTGACCCAAAAACAGCGGAACCTGTCCGCTCCGGGGCGGAAGCGCCAAAGCAGGGCCTCCCTCCGGCGGGGCACAAGCCCGAACCCCTCCTGCCTCCCCAGCACTGGCCCGCGCCCTGGCGTGATCTCTTGCGCACAACGCGCCCCGGCAGGGTGCTCTGGACCTACGCCGGGCTCGGCCTGGACCTGACGCGCGAAGATACGCCGGGGCGCGGGGAAAGGCGCGCCTTTCTGGCGCGCATGCTGCAGGATTTGGGCTATCCGCCGGGCACGCACACCTTCTGGCCCGTCTGCCTGCCCGACGCCCCCCCTGACGGCCGCCCTGATGCCGCCCTGCCCCCCTGCCCTCCCGCTCCGGAGATTTTCTGGGCCGCCGCCGCGCGGCTCAAGGCCAGGGCCGTAGTCGTCATGGGCGAGTCCGTCATCGAGGCTCTGGGCCTGCACCACAGCCTGGCCCCCTTGCAGCACATACGCCACGGCAGACATCTGGTCTGGGGCCTGTGGAGCATGGACGAACTGCTGTCCGGCCACACGCGCTACAAATCCATGCTGG
>ERZ773099.2424-NODE-2424-length-12794-cov-4.224821_pt1 | contig 12794 bp, 20 predicted proteins | sample MGYA00511120_ERZ773099 | MGnify/ENA primary metagenome ERZ773099 (study PRJEB29015, sample SAMEA2738012) | human oral metagenome | biome: human oral; feature: human-associated habitat; material: dental | place: China | collected 2104 ... | reverse complement strand
CATCTGCAAGGTCAGCATCGTCGGCATCGGCATGCGCAGCCACGTGGGCGTGGCCGCCAAGATGTTCCAGACGCTCAGCGAAGAAGGCATCAACATCCAGATGATTTCCACCAGCGAGATCAAAACCTCCGTGGTCATCGACGAAAAGTACATGGAACTGGCCGTGCGCACGCTGCACCGCGCCTTCGGCCTGGACCAAACGGCATCCTCGCCGGCCTGACGCCGTAAACGGCCGAAAGCGCCCTTTTCTCTGCTAGAATCCGCCGCTTACCTAGGAGACGTGACCGAGTGGCCGAAGGTGCTCCCCTGCTAAGGGAGTATGGGGTGTAGAGCCTCATCGAGGGTTCGAATCCCTCCGTCTCCGCCAGAACACTGTTTTTTGGTGTTTCATAAAGCCCCTTCGTGGGGCTTTTTTATTGCCTAAATGCCTGTTCCCGTGGCACATTCCGCGCTTTCTTGTTGCGGCGCGTTTTTTGGCGTTGCGTTTTGTGCCTTTTCTTTTTGGCCCATCTGTTGGCCCATTGAGTTCGATTAATGCCCAAAGTTGCTCGGGAGCTTTCGGCGCAGGCAGTGGCTCGCCTGCGCGAAATCGGGGATCACGCCGTGGGCGGCGTGCCAGGCTTGTTTTTGCGCGTGGCCGAAAACTCTCGGCACTGGTGTTTTCGCTACTCGTTGCAGGGGCAGCGCCGCCTTATGGGCCTTGGCCCTTATCCGTCCGTGTCTTTGGCCGCTGCGCGTGATCTGGCTCGCAGCGCACGCTCGCAGGTCAGCCTTGGCGTTGATCCCATACGTGACCGCGCCCAGGCTCTGGAAGCCGCCCGCGCCGCCGCGCGCAACGCGATGACATTTGACAAGGCCGCCGAAACCTACATTGCCAGCCGCGATGCTGAATGGCAAAGCAGCAAGCACCGCGCGCAGTGGATCAACACACTTGCACAGTACGCCAGCCCCGTTTTAGGCCGGCTGGATGTGGCGGCCATCGACCAGTCCCACATCCTGCGCGTACTTGACCCCATCTGGCGCACCAAAACCGAAACCGCCACCCGCGTTCGCGGGCGCATTGAGGCCGTGCTTGACTGGTGCGCCGTGCAAGGCAAGCGCAGCGGCCCAAACCCCGCCCGCTGGCGCGGCCATCTTGATCAGCTCTTGCCCAATCCCGCCCGCATTGCCCGCGTCGAACACCACGCCGCCGTCGATTGGCGCGAGGCTCCCGTCATTTACGCCCGCATCTCGCAAGTCAGCGGCGCAAGCGCCCAGGCTCTGCGCCTGCTTGTCCTGACGGCCCTACGCACTACAGAAGTGATAGCAGCAACCTGGGATGAAATCGACCTTACTGCCGCCGTCTGGACACTTGATGCCAAACGTATGAAAGTCAAAACGCAAGGCGCGCACCGTGTCCCCCTCTCGCGCCAGGCGCTGGCCCTGCTGAATGAGCTGCCGCGCATGCAGGGCGAAAAATATCTTTTCCCCGGTGCCCGCCCCGGCGGCCACATCAGCAACATGGCCATGCTGCAAACCATGCGCCGCCTGCGCATACAGGCTGTCCCGCACGGCTGGCGCTCCACGTTTAGAGACTGGGCGGCAGAAGCCACCGACTACGGCGCTGAGGTGGCCGAAAAAGCCCTTGCCCACACCATCAAAAACAAGGTTGAGGCCGCCTACCGGCGCGGCGACCTCTTTGACAAACGCCGCCAGCTCATGCAAGCGTGGGCTGATTACCTGGCTCCGCCGGCAAACTAGTCCACTGCGGCGACCCGTCCCCCGCAAAGCCTTTGTTCACGGGGCTTCAATGCTATGAATTTAATAGCTTCAAATGGGCGAATCACCCCTGCCGCGCCAGCCAGGCATCCACATCCGCCACCCGGTAGCGCGCCGCTCGCAGCCCCAGCTTCTTAGGCGCCGGAAACTGGCGCTGCTGCTGCCAGCGCCACAGTGTGCTGCGCGTTACCTTCAGGCGCTCGCAAAGCTGCTTTGTCGTGCAAAAAGCATCTGCCTCACGCATAGTCATCCCCCCGCAAGTCAATGGCTACCCCGCCGCTGCACCGCACCCGCGCCACCGCCTGCGCGCAGGCTTGCCGGTACTCCCTGTAGCTCAGCTGTGCCAGCTGAAACTCATGCACGTGCAAAAACTCGCCCAGCAGCCTGATCTCATCTCCGCGCAAAACCGGCGCGCGCCACTTTTCCGCGCTGCCTGCGCGGTTGGCAATGGCATCCAGCGCGGCATCTGTTTCCGCCAGCATTCCGGCTAGCCCTTTGACAACCCCCTGTTTCTCAATTGACGCCGCAATCGTCAGCGTGGCCGCCATCACCTGCCATTGCCTATGCGTGGCTTGGCCGCGCCGCAGCGCCTCAAACGCTGCCCGCGCCGGCGCCATCTGGTGCGCCACCTCTTGCGGCGTCAGCCGCGTGGCGCGCATCAGCGCTAGCTGCATGGTGTCCACCAGCCGCCTGTGCTGGCGCGGCTTGTTGTTGCGCTTGCGCGTTTTCATCTCTTGCCCCCTTTGCTCTCAAAGATGTAGCGGAAATACTTGCCGGCCTCACTGCAAAACGGATACGGGCACGCTTCGTTCAGACTGCGCCCGGCTTCTGCGGCCTCGCTTGCTTCGCGCGTCACCGTCTGCCGGCTGATCTGCATCCGCCGCCCCTCAATCACGCCAATCAGCAGCAGCTCTTCGCCTGTTTCTGTGCGTCTCATGCCACCGCTCCCAGCAAATCCATTTGCTCCATCCGGGCCGCGCCCCCCATCCGGCCCGCGCGGCGCCCCAGCGCCAGCGCAGGCTGCGCCGCCTGCGCCTGGCGGATGCGCTCAAACGTCTTGCGCACATCCGTCTCCGCGCTTCGCACGTAGCAAAACGCCGGGTTCATCAATGACCCTTCCGGGTAGCTGTTCAGTGTTTTCAATGGCTTCATGGCCCACTCCTTTTCATCAACAAAAACACGCTGCCCGCCGCTCACGCCACGGCCAGCTCCACGTATGGCCCGCGCCGGCGCGCCAGCCCCTCGTTTTCCATTTGCGCCACGGCTTGCGGCACCGTCAAATGCAGCCTGCGCAGCAGCTCACGCCCATGCAGCAGCTGCGCCTGGCTCATTTCGTCGGCGCTGGCATGTGTCATTTGCAGGGTTTTGAGGTACTGGCCGCGTGCCCAAAGCGCTAGCGCATCCCACTTTTGCCGGTCGATCTCCGCGTTGCAACGGCCTTCGACCCCCGCCCAAAGCTCATTCGGTGCCCCCAATCTGAGCCGGGCGGTACAGTTATTGAAACCAGTCCAAGGCAGGGCTAAAGCCCTGCGGCGCGCCTCATCCTGCGGCGCTTCGCCTCTCTTGGCGCGCTCAATGGCCTGCTGCGCCTCGCGCCCCGCGCTGGCTTGCAGCTCATGCCATCCCAGCCGGCGCGAAATCAGCCAGCGGCCTGAAGGTGTGACTACCCCCACCACCGTGTTATTGGGCAGGCGCTCGCCAAAGCGCGTCACGCGCAAGCCCCCGCGCTTGGCCGCTTGCAGCGCATAGTCCTTGCGCGCCCGGCACGGCCCGCCCAGCGCGCGCATAAAGGCGTGCCAGTCCGCCTGCTTTTCGCCGATCTTTTGCGCCGCATGCCACGCCAGCCGCGCCTTGGCATCCGTGTTCCACGGCAGCTCTTGCACTTGGTCTTCCGTCACACGGCGCACTTCGCGCCACACCGTCACGCTCGGTTGGCCTAGCGGCTGAAACTGCCGGATGCGCCATGTGCTGGCCCATGCATCCACCCTCATATGCCCCGGCACGCCGCCCATTTCCACCGTAAACAGGTCGCCCGTCGCTTCGTCGATGTGTTCTTTCAGCGCATGGTGGCCAATGCTTTTCGCGATGTATTTCGCTATGTATCCCGCCGCCCCACCGCGCGCCATCCGTTTGAAATTCGTGCGGTTCTTGGCCGCCCCTTTTTCTTGCGCGTACTGCTTGTCGTTATGCACCCAGTACTCAAAAATGGTTTCCTGCACGGCCCTGGCCTGCGCCTCATCCCGCGCCCAGATCAGCATGTGCCAGTGCGGCGTGCCATCGTGGTGCGGCTCCGCCACGCGGAAGCCGTAAATCGGTAAGCCTTTTTTTTGCAGCGCTGTCCGGCAGCGGCTCCACTGCCGCACCAGCCAGTCCTGCGCATCACGCGGGGTCGTGCGCCCGTCATAGCGCGGGTTGGGTACTGCGCGAAACACCTCATGCGCCCGCGCCTGCGCCTCATCGCCCGCGCTCATCTGCGCCAGCTCCGCCTCGCGCTCTGCGCTCTTGTCCCGCCAGTCTTTGGACAACATGGGGTGCATGGCGCTGGGCGTGGTCAGCGTCACAAACAAGCCCACATGCCCGCTAGCGTCTGCGCACTCTTCACATCCTCTGATGCGCGTCATCAGCTCCCCACCCCGATTGACCGGGTTGGCCACGCTGGCCGCCGCCAGCTCGGCCAGCGTGAATATCTGGCCCGCCTCGTTTTTGAACAGGCGCGTGGCCAGCGTGTTTGCATTGCGCCGCAGCTGCTGCTGGCGGCGGCGCAGCGCCTCATCGCTGCAATAGCCGCCCGTGCGGCGGCTCACCATCCCCATTTTGATTGCGCCCGCCTCAGTCACACGCGCCGCCGTCTCGCGCAAACGCATCCGCCACCAGCGCACATCCCGCGCCCTTTTCAGCGCGGCCAGCACCTCATCCATCGACGGATTGCGCTTGCGCAACTTCGGCGGCTTGCAGCCCAGCCCCGCGCAGTGCTTGTGCACCCACTCCACGGCTTCCTGCATTGCCCCTTTCAGGCGTTCCATCAGCTCGCGCGCCATCTCTTTCTCCGTTTCGTCCATTTCCGCCTCACGGCGCCACAGCTCCACATCGCGCCCCGTCCGGTGCATCACCTGCCAGGGCGTCAGGCCCTTGGTCTGCGCCTCAAAATCAGCGCAGCGCGCCAGCCGCTCGCGCGCCTTTTCCGCCGCGCCTTCGGTCACTCTGTGGCGCGCAAACACCCGCCCCAGCGCTTGCGTCACGCTATCGGCCTGCTCCTCTGCCATCTGGCAGATCTCCTCATCGGTCATCGCCCAGCGCAGGGCCTGACCGTGCTGCTTCGCGAAAGCCCCCAGCCGGTCAAGCGCCGCCCAGGCGTCTAAAAACGTCCAGGCCGCCCGCCTTTTCGGGTCTTTTGGCACGCCGGCCATGCGCTCCACGGCAGGCCGCCACTGGCGCGGCAGCACCTCGCACAGCAGCTCCACGGCTTCCTGCACCCGGCCCACGCTGGGCCGCTCGCCACCGTGAAACCACTGCGCAAAGTCCGCGTCGCCGCGCACCGTGAACGTGCGCCCCGTCAGCCGCGCGCGCTTTTCGCGCCGGCCATGCGCTGCCGCCTCTCGAATCAGCCGCTGCCGCTCGGCCTGCGCTTGCTCCTGCTGCGCCTGTGCCTGCGCCGCAGCAATGGCCGCCGCATCCGCCGCCGGCGCCGGCGCCGGCGTGGCAGGCGCATCCAGCTCATCAAAAGCCGCCTCCAGCGCCCAGGCGTCAAAGCCCGCGTAATCGCCGTCGCTGCCGCTCAATCCAGCCGGGTAGCCTGCTTGACCGCTCATGCCGCCCTCCCCCCGCTGGCCGCCTCAATCCCAGAAAAAAGGCTCAAAAACCGCACCGCTCACCCCCGTCCCAGCGCCATCAGCCGGCCCAGGCGGCGGCGCAGCTGGCGCACGGCCTGCGCCAGCGCCTGCCTCTCGGCGGGTGAAAACTCATCCAGCGCGCGCCGGGCGCGCTCGCTCAAAGCCTGGCCCGGCTGGCGCAGCCCGGCCAGCGCCAGCAGCACCACGCGCTCCGGCTCGCCCAGCTGCTCCCACTCGCATGCTGCGCGCGCATCCACCGACGGCCCCCCAGCGCTGGACTGGAGTTGCCTCTCAGCCCACGCCGCAAACCACGCCGGCGGCGGCCCCGTGCGCTCGCCCGCCTTTGGCTCTGGCTGGCACAGCGCGGCAAAGCCTTCCGCCAGCGCCAGCGCCTGCGCCGCGTCATCAAACGTCACGGCCTGCATGCGCGCCCCTTTCCTGCTGCGTGCCCTGCCGTGCGGGCGTGTGGGGTGTTTGCGCCGGCAGGCACAGCCCGAAAAACACCGCCGCCCGCGCCAGCAGCCGCCGCACCACATCGGCGTGCAAGCCGCCTGCGGCCCTCTTGCTGCCATCAGACATGCCCCGCTCCTTTGGCCTTGCCGGCCCGCGGCAAATCCGTGGGCAGCCCAAAGCGCAGCCGGTCGGCCTGGCTCATGTCCGCCAGCCGCTTGCACACCAGCCGCGTGCCATCGCCCAGGGCGTCAAAAGCGGCGCTCACTGCCTCATTCACGCGGGGCGCCTCGAAGAAATGGCGGCTCACCTGCCCGTCCTCGGTCACATGCTCGATAAAAAACGTTGCCATCTCGCAACTCCTTTTCAGACAAAAAAAATCCCCTGCCGCCCAAAGGCCGGCAAAAAACAAAACTCAAATGGGTGATGGGAAAACCGCGCCGCGCGGGCGGTTTTCAGGCCGCCTCAGGGCGGCTTGTCGCTGGTAAACAGCTCACCATTGACCGGCGGCAGCGTCTGCGCCACATACGCCGCGTCATCCGGCGACAGCGCCAGCACATCCCGCTGCCGCTGCCGGTTGATGTGGCGGCTCAGCGGAATCAGCACCGACTGCGAAGGCTGCGCCGGCGTGTTCAGCCGCGCCGCAATTTCCACATGCGCCACAAAGCACGCGCCGCACTCCACGTTCAGGCACTGGTAAGTGAGCCGTCGCATCGTCTCGCCCAGCTGGTGGCTGGTTCGGATGCGCAAGTCGGCCCCGCAGTCAGGGCATGGGAAGTGATGGCTCATGCGCGCCGCCCCGCAATCAGTCGGCCAACCGGCAAATCTCGGCCACCTGCCAGCCCTCGGGCGCCAGATGCGCGGCGTAGCGCTGCGCCTGGCCTGCGCTGGTAGCCTGAAAGCGCAGCCGCTGCACAAAACCGACCTCCAGCGCCTGCCGGATTTCGTCGCCGGCCAGCGTGGCCGGAACGAGCAGGGCCTCATAGCGGTAGCTGACGGCGCTCATGGCTGGGCCTCGGCGGGCTGCTTTTGCGCTACGCGTTGCATGCACATCCGCCGAATAAAGGCGGACACGCTGCGCTCGTCTTGGTCTGCCAGCTCCTGGATGGCCTTGGCGCATTCAATCGGCATGTAAACCATGACCGACACCGATCGGCCAGTAGTTCGCCGCTCTTTTCGTGCTTTTCCCTCTTCTGTCATGTTTGCCTTTCTGTTAAGCGTGATGCTTAACTATAGCACATTTCAGACGAAATTAAGCATGCTGCATATTGTTTTGCTTTACCGTAAGCTAAACAATTGCGGCATGATGAACACCATCCATGACACCTACCGCGCCCGTTTGCGCCTACTCGCGGATGAAGCTGGCAGCCAGGCAAAACTGGCTGAACTGATCAACCGTTCTCCCGCGCAAATTAGCCAGTGGTTAAGCACCAGCGCCAGCGCTAGGCAGCTCTCGCCAGCGTCTGCACGACACATCGAACAAGTGCTAGGCAAACCTGCCGGATGGATGGATCAACCGCTGGATGCATTCCGCTCTGATACAGCTGCTTCGTTGCCGGAACTGCGCCGCCGCCACCTTTATGAACTGTTTACGCAGGCGGGGGGCTATGGCCCTCTTTCCCAGCGTGTAGGCATTAGTCCGTTGCATCTAATGTCTTTTGTTGAAGGTGGGCGTGAAATGGATGGCGAAACGGCGCGCCGCATTGAAAGCGCGCTTGCTCAGCCCGCCGGCCAAATGGATACCTTCATCGCTGCCCCCACCAGCAACTGGCGTCCTTTGCCTGATAGCAGTGGGCGGCTTGTCCCCCCGCCTGCGCCGTCTGTCTCGGATGATGAGCGCGCCTTGCTTGTTGCCTGGCGCAATGCAAAACGGGCCACGCAGCAAGCCGTGCGGCTGGTGCTGCTGCCGTCCCGTGACGGGCTGGACAACGAAATCAGCCTTGCCTTGCGCCTGCTTGAGCTGGCCGCTCCGGCCATCTTGAACAACAACTGCCAGCAGCCTGCGCCGGCATAACTGCAAAAACAGCCTTGGATTCCCGCCGCGCCTGCTTTCTTTGCTATTTTTTTAGGAGTAAAAATGACTGAAACCGCCGCACAAGCCGCGCAACGCCAGCAAATGGAGCGCGCCTGCGCGCAGCTGCTGGGTCTCATCGGCGGCATCACCGCCGACGGCCATTTGCACGACATGGAAATCCAGTTTTTGCGCACTTGGCTGGCTGGTGAGCGCGTGGCCTCCGATCACTGGCTGGGCCGCGCCGTCTCGCAGCATCTTGACGCCGTGCTGACTGACGGGCATGTGACTGAAGAAGAACGCGCTTGGCTACTTGAAAAGCTGCAATCGGCCAGCGGCACGCAGTTTGCCGAAACCGGTTGCGCCAGCGCTGAAACCACGGCGGCCTTTCCCGCAGATGATGGCCCCGTGCACTTTGACGGCAAAACCTTTTGCCTGACTGGCAAATTCCTGTTCGGCTCGCGCGGTCAGTGCACGGCGGCCACCAAAGCCGCAGGCGCAGCCTGCACCGATCGCGTCACGCAAGACACTGATTACCTTGTCATTGGCGCCGCTGGCGCGACTGCCTCATGGAAACAGGCCAGCTATGGCGCAAAAATTGATGCCGCCATGAAGCTCAAAGAAAAAGGCCACCGAATCCTGATCCTGGCTGAACCCACCTGGCGCGCCGCTTTACCGGCCTTGCCTGATGCGCAGGCATAAAAAAACCGCCAGTCTATTCAAGGCTGGCGGCTTTCCCGTTTACGCGTCTTGCCACTTCTGGCTCACCTGCGTTACGGGGTCACAGTGGCGCACGGCCACTGTGACGATTTCTCCTTTTTGCGCGTCATACACGCCTACCCGCAGCGTTTGGCCTTGAAACAGGCAGTTAGTAGATGCTGCGCGTTTTGCGCCGCTCAGCGTTTTCGCTTTCGTTTCTTGCCACTTTGTGCCAGCGTATTGAGTGTAGTAGGTCATTTCATTCTCCTTAGAGTGCCCGGAGCCGCCGGGCGTCGGTGTTGATCACTGCAATCAACATGGCTGTATTATGCATGACTCACGCCCGTTAGTCAAGCTTGCGCCATGATATTTTGTATTAAAGTGTTTCGGGTTTGCTCAGCCCGCGCCGGGCGGCGGCTTCAACGAGCGCGGCGTTGATGGCCGCCGTCTTGCTGGCCGCCCCAGCGGCCATAAGCGCATCCAGCGCAGCAGCAGCGGCGGGCGTCATCAGCCCGCCGGGCAGATAGCGCCCGCCTTTTGCTATGCGCTTGCGCTCGTTGGCGCGCGTCCATTGGGCTTGTTTTTCCCTGTTAATTTTTCGCATGTTTTTTCTCCCAGGCCGCAAACATGGCGGCCTCTTTGCATAGCCGGATCATGCGCGCCGTCAGGTCATGCAACGGCACGCCGCGCGCGCATTCCCACGTGGCCCATGCCTCACACGAGGCTTCCGTGGCCACCCAGCGTCCTAGCTCACGGTCATACTCTGCCACCAGCCCGCTGTCGTGCAGCAGGCGGGTGGGACTGGCGGCATCACGCCGCCAGGCGCGATGCCAATAACGATGTTTGCCACCCATCACATTTCCTTTTTTTGTTGAGATTGACCCGGTTACGCCGGGCGGCCGCCGAAGCCGCGCGGCGCATGGGTTTTGCTGCGCTGGCAGGTCATGGCGTCAGCCAGTAACGCGGTAATCCCGCAACTCGCAAGAGGTCACTGCGCACGGGTTATCCCTGTCGGGTCGATTGAAATTCATATGCGCCAGCTGCGAGATTCCTACGGAAACCAAGCCCAGCCTTTCAAGAGTTTCTTCAGCGCCCAAAAAGACGTTACGGGCTTTCTCCCATTTCTGCCGCGCGGCTGCGCCGACGCAGTCGTATTGCCTGCGCATTTCCCTGTGTGCATCATCAAGCGCTTGCAGGTCAAGCACGCCAGCAATTTGTGCCTCGACGCGCTGGCGGGCGGCTTCCTCTTCATGCCTCACCTGTTCCAGCTCTTTTCGCAACGCGGCAATCTCTTGTTGCTTGCCCTCTAGGGCCGCTGCGACGGCGGTAGCTTTTTCCACGTTGCCGCGCCTGATTTCAATTTCCCTGCACGTTCTGCGAACTTGTTCATTCAAACGCGTCAGAGCAGCTTGGCTGTATTCAACCTCATCTGCCACTGCAAGGGCATCCGCCAGCGGTTGCACTGCCTCGGCCCATTGTTCCAGCCGTTTGCCGGAACGAGGGCCAACTTCCCAGCGCTTTTCCGCAGGGTTCCACTTTGCACTCGGGAAGTCGTCGCGGAACCGCTCCTTCAGGCTATACGGAAACTTTATCGCGAATCCGCCTGAAATCTTGACGATGCCGACAGTCGCGTGGTTCATATTATTCGGCTCTATTAGATTACTCGGCAGGAGTCAGGACATTTCCGACGAGATTCAAGGTAACACCTTCCAGCTTTTTAGCGAGGCATTTATATGTCTCAAAACATGCGTCCCAATCTGCCTCAAGGCGGGCGTATTCCTCGTCAGAGAAACCGCTATCGTATGTTTCCCTCTTATACGCGTCACACGCTTCCCCAGCGTGCCACAAACGGCCTGCGGCAAACGCAGCCTGCCCGAACAGTTCCCAGGGGGCGGAATCATCGACTTCCAGCCCCAAATCTTCCCGCGCAATCCTTTTGACTGCGTCTTTAACCCCGTAATCCCAATTCACCTGTCCGTTTACTACCTCGAACAGTGCCAGAGCATTACGGGGGATCCATCCGTTTGCAACGTCATACCCCTTTTCGGGGTTATCGTAATAAAAGCGATAAGCCATGTCTATCTCCTTAGAGTACCCGGAACCGCCTGGCGTCGGTGTTGATTGACTCAATCAACATGGCTGTATTGTGCATGACTGCCGGGCGGTAGTCAAGTCCTTTTTTATTTCCGACTTGCCTGTGCGGTCTTTGCCGTTGCCTTTTTGCCGCTCGCTATCGCATTGATAGCAGCAAAGCCCCGCGCGCAAAGGATTTGCGGCGGTTTGTGCGGTCTGCCGTCATTCGCCCACATCATCTGCGCCCAGCCCGCCGTCATCGCCGTCGGCATCGTCTGCGCCGGCGCCGCTGTTTGTGCCCAGGGTCTCCAGCTCTAGCCTCGTGGTAAATCCCTGAGCCGCGTCCAGTGTGTGCGTGCAGCTTTTGACCAGCCATTGCTGCCCGTCGATCTCGCGCTTTCCAAAGCCGCGCACTTGCGCCGCGCTTTGCGGGGCAATGTCCGGGCGGGCAAAAGCCAGGTTGATCTCTAGCGTGGCGCCGCCGCGCTCTATGCGCTGCATCTCCGCCTGCGCCGCCTCCATTGCGGCCTGCTCGCTGCCGTAGATGTCGCGCAGCTTTTTGACTTTGCCCTTTTGCCCGGCCACGGCAGCGCGCTTGCGTGCCCGTGCGTTGTCCTGCCACTCGGCTTTGACGCCCGTATAAACGCCCCGCTCGGCGCGGTGCCATCGGTGGTCGTCGCCCTGGCGGCGCTCAATCAGCACTTCGCCCAACTGCGCGCCCGTGGCCGTGGCGCGCGCGTTGATACCCTGAAAAATCAATGTGCCTTTTTTGATCGTGGCCACCGCATCCCAGCGGCGGCCCAGGCGCGTTAAAAAGTTGAGATCGCTCTCATGCGTTTGGTCGATGTGCGCCACCTGCACGCCCGCCAGCGGCGGCGCCACGCGCGCGCGCAGGCCGTGGCGCTGGGCCACGCGCTGCACGATCTGTCCAAGCGTCGTTTTGTGATAGCTCGCCTCGCGGCGCTCGCGCAGGGCGCTCCGCATGTCGGCTGACCGCGCGCGGATGGTCAGCACATCCGGCGCGCCCCGGTGCTCTACCTCATCCACCACAAACTCGCCCTTGTCCATGAGTGGGCTGCCCTGCCAGCCCAGGCGCAGCGCCAGCTTTTCGCCCGCCGGCGGAATGTTGATGCGTCCGCTTGAATCATCCAGCTCGATTTCCAGCTGATCGGCGGCATCGCCCCGTTTTTCGGTCAGCGTCAGCCGCATCAGCAAGGCCGCAATGCGCGGCGAAATGTCGCGCCCGCCGATGCTCAGCACATACGCGGGCGCGTTGTGCCCGCGCTGCGCCTCTTGCTCGCGGGCGGCGGCTTGCGCGCTCTCGCTCACACCCAGCCCCCCAGCCACCAATCCCAGCCGTCAAATTCACCCTGGCCCGTTGATGCGTTGTCATCCGCCCCGCCGGCGGGATCTACCTGTGCGGCATCCGCCGTCTGCTTGAGCGCCAGCGTAAAAGCCACCTTGCGCGGCACGCCCTCGGCCACAAAGTGCGAGCCGGTTTGTTGCAGGCTCTCAATCACGTAAGCCCCGTAAACCTGCCCCGTGCCATCTTGCAGCACGTAGGCCGCGCCAGCGTCGGCCATTTTGCGCAGCGTGTCCAGCGCGCGGCGGTCGCCAATTTCGGGCACGGCGCAGCCCGTCAGCGTAATCTTTTCCGACTGCGGCCCCAGGTACTGCACGCCCGGCAGCGCGCCCACGCGCGCATTGTCGGCGTGGCGCCACTCCAGCTGGCGCTGCATCTCCGCAAACGCCAGCGTGGGCAGGCCAAATGTAAATTGCCCCAGCTGCATCAGCATCTCAAATGTCCCCTATGCGTGAGTAGGCTCGCGCCGCCCGCTCGCGCTCGCGCCGGTCTAGCTCGCGGCTCACGGCCTGGGCAATGGCCTGGGCATCCTGCCCCGGCGCGGCGTGGATGGTGATGTTGATCGCCGGCGCGGCCTGCGCCGCTGCGGCGGGCGCCCTGGCCGCCAGCG
>ERZ773099.2422-NODE-2422-length-12802-cov-3.020632_pt1 | contig 12802 bp, 9 predicted proteins | sample MGYA00511120_ERZ773099 | MGnify/ENA primary metagenome ERZ773099 (study PRJEB29015, sample SAMEA2738012) | human oral metagenome | biome: human oral; feature: human-associated habitat; material: dental | place: China | collected 2104 ... | reverse complement strand
TCGACCTTGTGCAGCATTTCCCCCCAGGCAGAAAGGCTTTTGCCCTCCTGCCGCGGTATGGTGACTGACGCACGGATGTCGGCGGGCGCCTGCTGCTGCGCGGCGGCATGGATCATGCCGCTATCCGCATTGCCTGCCGCCGGGACGCGCGCTTCGACCTTGTGCAGCATTTCCCCCCAGGCAGAAAGGCTTTTGCCCTCCTGCCGCGTTTCATGACGGAAATTTTTTTGTTCCCTGTCTGCCAGGAGAATGTCGCCAGCCGCGGATTCCCTGTGGTTTTCAGTTCCGAATGCGGCTTCACTCCGTGCCGTCCCGGTCGCACCTCTGGGTGCCGCAGCAACTTGCCTGTGGTCTTCGGAGCTGGCGGACATGCTTCTGTCCCGACGGGCAGTGCTGTCGGCAACCGCGTTTTGGGCATGACTTTTTACGCTGTCTTGGCCGCTACGCCTTTCGGCCGCATCTCGAACCTGTACATCCCCTTTCTGGTTCACCGCTTCCTGCGCGGCCCCCAGGGTTTGCTCCAAGGTTTCCTTGGTGTTTTTCTGCACGGTTCTGGCAATCAGTATTTGGCTCAACTGGCTTTCGCGGTCGTGCAGGCTGTTGGCCTGATTTTCTTTTTCGGTTCTGGCGCGGGCCTTGGCAATCATGGGTTGCAGGGTTTCACGCAAGGCTGCGTCCAGCATTTTTTGGGTGGCCTTGCGTGAGGCAAAAAATTCCGTCAGCGGGGGCAGCACGGCAGAAAATTGCCCGTGGGGGCAGTGCAGAACATCGTGCGGCCCGAAACACGCAGCAAGGGCTTGCAGATGCGTTGCGCCCAAACCAAGCCCCTTGCCCAGAGCAAGGGCTTCAGATCGTGTTATTTCCAGACGATCTGCAGGGTCCAACTGGCCGAGAAAGTGGAGAATGGCTCCGAGGGCGTCCTGCCCCTTGCCCTGGGAAAGCAGGGATTGCACATGCTCTTCCAGCGTGCCTGTGGGATCAATTTTTTTCAGCAGGGACGATATTTCGGATTTTTCTTCTTCTGTCAGGAGGGGAGGGCTTGTGTCTTCCCGCAGGCTCTCCGTCACCTGGGCCAGGGTGGCTCCGTCAGGCTTTTCCGCAAGAGCGTCCAGGCGCTGCAGGGATTCTTCCGTGGCACCGGCCCTTGTCAGATCCTGACGCAACTGCTGCACTTCTTCCTTGGTAAAGCCCACTTCGTCCAGAGTATAGGTGATGCCGTTGTGCGTTGTGCGCGAATACGGCATCAGCTTTCGGGAAAAGGCAGCAGATTCCGGGAGAGGCATTTCGGCATCTGTGTCTTTGACGGTATTCAGGACATGGGAAAAAATGTCGCCGGGCGTATCTTCCGCCCTGGGCGCATTGATATTCAGAAAAGAGTCGAAGGCCTGTGTGAGGGTGGGCAGAATCTGCATGATATGCTCCTTGCGTCAGGGAATATACAAGGAGCATGCCAAAAAAAATATATATATTTCAGTGTGATAATTTGGGTGTGCGTGGCAGGATTTGCCGGGGCTCAGGCTTTGGGAAAAACAGCGGCGAGAGCGCCGAGGCTGCGCAGTGCATCCTGCCAGCCTTGGGGAGAATATCCTGTATTTTGCAACGTCATGTGCATGTGCCCGGAAAACAGGCGCAGCAGGGGAGGCTGTGTGCGCCAGAAGTCGGCGGGCAAGGGGCTGCCGCGCCGGATGTGCCCGGCGCAGCTGGCGCACAGGCTGTGGAGGCCGGTTACGAGCTTGCGGGACAGCAGGGGAAATTCCCTGTGCAGTCGTTGGACGCGGGAGTGCAGAAGCGGCAGGTATGCCGCCTTGTGCAAAAACAGAAAAACAGCCTGCCACAAGTCTTCCAGAGCGGCGCGGCAGGTTGGGCTTTCTTCCGGAAGCCGGGGAACAAGAGCATGCAGGCCCATGCTGTCCCGCTCTGTGCGCAGGAGGCGCAAACCGGCAATGTGTGCGGCAGGCAGGGCATTCCCGGCGGGATTGTCCAGCAGGGCCAGCACGGCACGGGCCACGGCCGCAGGCCGGAAAGCGCGCTTGCAGAAAAGATGCTCGCGAGCGCACTGCCAGCAGCCGACACAACTCATGCCTGCACGGAGCACCCACTGTCCGGGAGCCGAGGGGCCTGTTTCGCGGGCATGAACCGGCCCCATGGACAGGTTGAGCACGGGCGTTCCCAGATGATCGGCCAGGTGCATGGGGCCGGTGTCCGGGGTAATGCAGAGATCCAGGGTGCGCATCAGGCTGCCCACTTCCCGGAGGGAGAGCTTGCCGCAAAAATTGGCTGCGTTGAGGCCGCTTTTGCGGCCAACTTCTTCTCCCAACTCCCTTTCTGCTTCTCCGCCCAGAAAAAGCGGTCGGACACCGGCTTTTTGCAGATGCCGCGCAAGCCTGATCCAGAATTGGGCGTCCGGGCGCTTGGCTTTTTCGCTGGCTCCGAGCACAAGGCCAACGCGCCCTGTGCCCGTCGGGCGCGGCAAAACCCTTTGCATGGCGGCAATATCTTCCGGGGGAACCATGTCCAGAAGGTGCAGGTCAGCCCAGTGAAAGGGGTTGTTTCTGTTGTTGTGGGTCAGGGCCGCCCGGTACAGGTGCCAGTAGCCACGGATATGCCGGTTTTCGCCCGCAGCGATGGGGCCCCATTTTTGCTCCGCGCGCAGTTGCGCCATGCAGTCCGCCGCCTGCTGGTTGCTGCTCAGGTTGATGGCGGCGGCGTATTGCCCCTGGGCCAGAACATGGCAGTGCGAGGGCGGAAAAAAGACCACATCGGGCGCAAAGGGCATGAGGCCGGAAAAAAAGTGCGGTTCCGCCACAACCCAGACGGGATGGCTGCTCCACTTTTTCCGCAGCCAGCGCAGCAGCGGAAAGGTGAGGAGGAGGTCACCCAGGCGGTGCAACTGCAAAACGAGAACAGGATCAGCTGCCACTGTTTTTTCTCCGTGCCGGTTCGCATGAGCAATGGTGTTGATACCGGAGCGCTTTTTTTGCGCGGCCTGGCTGGGGGAAGGAGGCCCACAGCGGGTGCGGCTACGGGCGCACAGCGGGCGTACCGTAAATTTCGCGCATGCGGGACAGCAGGGTTTGCAGGCGGTGCTGCCATGTGTGGCACGACAGCACACGCGCACGCGCAGCTCTGGTTATGGCATGGCGTGCCGCAGGGCGGGCAAGAAAATAGCGAACCAACTCAGGCGCTTCGTCCGGTTCATGATAGCACGCCATTTCGTGCGGCTCGAACAAACCTTCCATCTGCTCCCGCCAGTCGGTCAGCACAAAGGCTCCTGCGGCGGGGATATCGAAAACCCTCTGGTTGACCGCACCCTTCATCTGCTTGCTGGTTGCATTGAAATTGACCTCGGAGTTGCCGTAAAAGGCGGGAAGATCCGTATAATAGTTCAGTGCCGAAAGATAGCGCGGCTGCACGGGCTCGCGGCGAAATTCCCTTTTCCAGCCATCGTCCCCCACAATGAGCGGATGCAAGGGCAGGAGGCGGCGAACGCAGCCGTTGCGGTACAGCCGGGTGGCCTGCCAGGTGACGGCGGTTTCGTAGGCCAGTCTGGCCTCATTGTCCGGCAGGGCACTATAGTGGTCGTAAACCTGGGGGAAATCTTGCCGGAGAAAATCCGCAACAGAGCGTTGCTCGCTTTCCATGAAACATTGCGACACGGAGCGGAAGGCCAGGAGGAGCGGGCGCGGAAAGCGGCCGTGCTTCAGCCTGCCGCCCACCTTGTGGAGCATGGAATTTCCCACAAAAGAAAGTTCTGCTCTCCAGGAGGAAGGTGCGCTGGCCGCCCGGTCGGGGCGAAAGCGTTCGGGGTCTGTGCCCAGGGGCAGGTAGAAAACATGCGCAAAGCCCGCTTCGCGCAGGCTGGGAATATTGTCGGCATCCCAGGTGAAAAGCGCAGTCCAGGGGCTTACGCAACGCGTATAGAGGTGGATGATAAGATGGGGATTGTCCACAAACCACGAGGCCAGGGGCAGTTGCAGGCGGGCAAGCAGATCCATGAGCGCGCCTTCCACGTCAACGCCCATATGGTTGAGCGTGATGCAGCAGTCCGGCTTGAAGGTGACAACGGCTTCCAGCAACTGCTGGACAAAATCCGTGCATGCAATGGAATCGTCCCTGATGATGAGCAGCTTGTGCTCCAGCCCCAGCGTGCGGCAGGCATTTTCCAGTTCGCCCATGAGAAAATATTTGCTGGTCAGCAGCAGAACGCGGGGACTGGCGCTCGCAAATCGCGGCCCGGCGGCGCGCGCCCAGAAATCATAGCGGGTACTGGCGGCCAGCTCTTTTTGCAACGCGCCGTAGTAGCCGGGGGCAAGGCGGGTATAAAAGGGGAGAGCCAGAGGAAGGAGGCGGCGACCCTGATGCTGCATCTGCCACCGGGTCAGACCCTGCAATACCGTGGCAACATCCGGGTTTGTCAGCAGGAGAACGCGCTGTCTGTCCTGTGGAGAAAGGGCGTCAAGGACTCCCGTGATGCCCTGAAGATCTGTTTCTTTTTCAACCACGGCCACCGGCCCGGCATGCTGGCGGAGCAGGGCGTTCAGGGCGTGCCCCAAACCGCAGCCAAGCAGAACCGGCAGACAGGCCTGCAACAGGGCAGGCCCATGCTCGTCAAGGACGGCTGTTTCGCGCTCGGCCCCTCCGGGCGCGAGCATGCAGAAAGCCCGCGTGCCGACACGGGCTTCAACATCGTCCGGAATTTTTTGTGCGGTGTGGGAAGGGGATGCGCTGTGCCGGGAAAAAACCGCCTTGAAATGAGGAGCGGCTTTGTTCACTTCATGAGCCCCGAGCAGCACTGTCCGCCAATGGGTTCCATGACGACCTCATCATCCCCAAGGCGAAAAGCCACCTGTTCATAACAGGCATCCACAGTATGGAAGGCCCGCCCTATGGCGATTTCAACGCCGGGATAAACCAGTCCGGGGCAGAGCAGACGGCATTCGCGCATGTAGTTTTCGTCCAGATACAGTCTGTTCCACAACTGGTCCCGGCGCTTGATGAGCAGGGCGCGCTGCGTGCGCATTTCCTGAAGCTTTTGCGCGTTCTGGTTCGCGTCCGGCGGCAGATGCCCTGCAATGGCCGCAAGATGGGTGATGGCCTGGGACTGGCGTGTGATGATCTGGTCAATTTTTTCAAGCTGGCGAAGGCTCATGGGGTCATACCCCAGATAGACCCTCGTGGGGACGCTCGCCTTGTTGCCCAGTTGCGTGCCCACATATACACAGCCGTAAGCATTGATGACGCCGCCGTAGGTCTTGTCGCGCACAATCATGTTGCCGCCCGCATAGACAGTGCTGTACAGGCAGCTTTTTTCAACCACCATGGTGCCCCTGGAGCGGGCCTCAACCTTTTCAAGAAACTGGGCCAGAAGATTGCCGCCCGCATCCAGCTTGCTGTGCTGACCGGCCCCGCCCCGCGCTCCGCCGTCAACCATCAGGTTGCCGCTCGCCCGGGCAATGCCGCCCTCAAGCATGCCCATGATGCGGACATTGTTGCCCTGAACGGAAAATCCGGCGCGGACGCTGCCGTGCACCGCCATATCGCCCACAAAAAAGATGTTTCCTGTCTGAAAACTCACGTCCTGCCGCACATTGAGCAGGTTTTTGACCGTAATTTTACCTTCGTGGTAAAACACATAGCCGTTGACACTTGCGAGCAGATAGTTGGGGTGTTTCGGGTCGATGCGGGTATTTGCCCCCACGGGCAGCACAGGATGGTCAAAAAGAAAGCGCGGGTCATGCTCGGGCGAAGAAGCCTCAACGGTCATGATTTCCGCCAGAACCTGCCCCTCAATGACATTCTGCACGTAGCCAAGGCTGTATACGTCGGCAGCGCCGTCAACATTGCCCGGTTTGAGGCTGCGGTAGTCAAAATCCGGGTCAAAATAATGCTTCAGGTAGTACTGCACACTGCAATCCGTCAGAAGAAGGTCATCGCAAGGTTATTCCGCGACATCGGGAATGTATCCCTTCAACTCTTCATCGCTGTCAAACGTGGGAAAAAAGCCTTCTATTTTTGTGGTGCGCAAAAGTTCGGCAATGTGGGGGGCGGGCATCAGCAGAACAAGGCGTCGCCCGTGAGCGCGCGCTCTGGTGCTGGCACTGATCAGCACCCCGAGGCCGGAATTGTCCATTTTTCCGGTTTTGCTCAGGTCAAGAATGACCTGACGGATGTTCGGGGCCAGAAGGAAACTTTCCAGGCTCGTGCTGAACTGCCTCACATCGGGCAACAGGACATCGCCTGTGGGGCGCAGCACAGTGGCGTGTTTGTGTGGTTCCGCTTGCAGGGTGAACATGGCCCCGACCTTTGGGGGATGATCCCCCATCAACTGTACAGAATTTCCGAATCCAGAAGCAGGGTGACAGGCCCCCAGTTGCACAGATGCACATCCATATCTGCTCCGAAGACGCCAGACGATACGCTGACGGAACTCAATTCGTCAACTGTCCTGACAAAATGGAGAAACAGATTTTCGGCCCATTCCGGCGAACCCGCAGCGGAGAAAGACGGACGCCGCCCCCGGCGGCAGTCTGCATACAGGGTGAACTGTGGGACAAGGAGCAGGCTGCCCCCGTATTCTTCAAGGGAGATCTGAAATGTGGACGAAGCGGCGTCCGGAGCCGGAAAAATGCGCAGATCGACCAGCTTGCGCGCCAGGGAAGAAAAAGCCCCCGCCTGCTGAAAATTCGGTCCGTCCTGCTGCCCGAACCCCACCAGCGCCATGATTCCCGGCCCGATGGCGGCAACCGTTTCTCCCCGGATGCTGACCGAAGCCTGTTTGACACGCTGCGCCACAATGCGCATCAGGCAGTCTCCCCGTTTTTGGCGGCATCGTCTGCGCACGCCTGACGGCGTCTTTTTTTCCTGGCCAGTTTCTGCTCTTCCTCCTCGCGCAGGGCGCGCCGCAGCACTTTGCCCACAATGGTTTTGGGCAGTTCCGTCCGAAACTCCACCAGACGCGGAATCTTGTAGCCCGCCAGCTTTTGTCGACACCAGGCGATGATGTCCGCCTTGTTCAACTGCACGTCAGCCCGGGGGACGATATAGGCCTTGAGAACTTCTCCCCGCATGTCGTCCCGTATGCCCACGGTCACGGCCTCCTGAATATCGGGATGCTCCAGAAGCACTTCATCCACTTCGCGCGGATACACGTTGTATCCGCTGACAATGACCATGTCTTTTTTGCGGTCAACGATATAAAAATATCCGTCTTCATCCATGGTCGCGAGGTCGCCGGTGTACAGCCAGCCGTTGCGCAGGGCGCTGGCGGTTTCGTCGGGTTTTTTCCAGTAGCCCTGCATGACCTGCGGCCCCCGCACGACCAGTTCGCCCAGCTTCTCTGGGGGGAGAGTGAGGGAGCCTCCTTCCATGTCAACAATGCGCGCATCGGTTCCGGGAATGGGCATGCCGATGGAATTGGCTTTTTGCCCCTGCTTGCCCAAGGGATTGCAGTGGGTGATGGGGGAGGCTTCGGTCAGTCCGTATCCTTCCAGTATGGCTGCGCCGGTCACATCATGGAACTGCCGAAAAATTTCGCGGGGCAGGGGGGCTGAGCCCGACACGCAGATCTGTATGCTGCGCAGGTCGTAATTGGCCAGATTTTTCTGCTGGAGCAGGGAAATATAGACAGAAGGCGTGCCGGGAAAAATGGTCGGCTTGTGCTTGGCAATCAGGCGCAGAACATCCTGGGGAACGTAGCGCGGCAGGGGCAGGCTTGTGGCCGCCAGAACAACAGGGAGCAAAAGCCCCAGGGTGAGCCCGTAAACATGGAAAAACGGAAGCAGCGACACAAAAACATGGCGTTCTTCCGCAGTTACCCTGATGATGCTGAGCACCTGCATGCAGTTGGTGCCCAGGTTGGCGTGCGTCAGCACAACGCCCTTGGGCAGCCCCGTGGTGCCCCCGGTGTACTGGAACATGACGGGATCATGGAGCGGGTTTGCAACAGGGGCGCTGTACGGCTCGGCATTTTTGCAGAACGTCTTCCAGCGGAAAACATGTTTGTCGTCAAAGGGGATGTTCAGGTCGGAGTTGCGCTTGCTTTTCAGCCGGTACAGCCAGTTGAGGGGAAAGGAAAGCGCGTCTTCCACGCCCGTGCAGATGAAGTTGCGCAAGGGAAGGCGGTCACGCAGGGCCGCAATCCGGGGCCAGAGAATGTCCAGCAGCACCATGTGTTCCGCCCCGGAATCCTGCATATTGGCAACGATTTCCGTTTCCATGTACAGGGGGTTGGTCATGACCACAATGGCACCGGCCTTGATGATCCCCCAGAAGGCGATCACGGTCTGGGGCAGGTTGGGCATCATCAGGGCAACGCGCTGGCCCGGCCTGACGCCGATGCGCCTGAGCGCCCCGGCAAAGCGTTCCGCCTTTTCGTGCAACTCCCTGTATGTGATGCGCGTATTCTGAAAAATGACGGCATGACGGCGGGGATACAGCCGTGCGGCATCGTCCAGCAGAGAATGGAGGGGCTTGTCCCACAGATCAACTGTGCGGGGAACAAAGGTGTCATAATGGGCAAACCAGGGGCGGTAGATTTCGCTGTCCATAGTGTCCTTGTGTTCGGTTGCTCGGGTCAGAAGGAGTATGGCCGTACCGCCCTGACGGCACTGGCCACGGCATAGGCCTTGATTCCTTCGGCGCGCCCCGTATAGCCAAGGCCTTCTTCGGTCGTGGCTTTCACGTTGACGTCAGATACCGGCAGGCCCAGCAGCCTTGCGATATTTTTTCTGATTTCTTCCCGGTGGGGCGCGATTTTGGGCGTCTGGGTCACGATGGTCAGGTCAGCGTGGCAGAGGGAAATTCCGGCGTCTCTTGCCATCTCCAGGGCGTGATCCAGCAGAACAGCGGAGGATATGCCGCAAAAGCGGGAATCAGTGTCGGGAAAATGTTGCCCGATGTCCCCCAGGCATGCGCAGCCCAAAACCGCGTCAGTCAGAGCGTGCAGAAGCACATCTCCGTCGGAGTGGGCAACGACTTGTGGCGCTCCCGGAATGGTGATGCCGCCAAGCTTCATGGGTTTTCCCGAACCGAAGCGGTGCACGTCGTACCCCATGCCGGAGCAAAATTGCGGTTGCCGGGGTTCGTCCAGCAGGAGGGAAATGTCTTCCGGGCAGGTGATTTTTGCGTTTTGTGCATCGCCGGGTACCGTACACACGGTTTGCCCCAGGTGTTCAAGCAGGCAGGCATCGTCGGTGGCCGCAAGATTTTCCGCCCGTGCCCGGGCGTGGGCCTCGCGTAGTGGTGCGCATGCAAAGCCTTGCGGGGTCTGCGCCGTTGCCAGAATGTCCCGGGGGAGGGTGGCTGCAACCCGGCCCTGCTCAACCCGCTTGACCGTATCCGTAATGGGCAGAACAGGAATGACCCCCGCAGCCCCTTCCGCAAGTTTTGCGCAGACGCGCCGAACCAGCGCGGGGGAAAGAAAGGGGCGAGCGGCATCGTGGACCAACACCCACAGGGTGTGCGGCGGCAAGGCGGCAAGGCCGCAGGCCACGGAATCCTGCCGGGACGCGCCGCCGTCAACGGCAACCCAGGGCAGCCCCAGATCGTCCCCGGTGTACAGGGCCCGCAAGCGATCTTCTTCCTCATGCCTTTGCAGGGCAGGAAAAACAAAGACCAGCCCCCCGACACAGCAACTGCGGCTCATGGCCCTGGCACTGTGCCAGTACAGGGGTGCGCCGCGCCAGAAAAGGAATTGTTTGGCCGTGCCGCAAGCCGCAGGAGCGAAGCGGCTGCCCTGACCTGCGGCAAGAATCACGGCCCACGGCTTTTCATTCGCCCGGAACAAACCGGAAGAGTCTGGCATGGCGCACCATTTTTGCAGAACGGGAGTCGAACGATAAGCCGGGTTCTGTCATATGGTTTCCCATATGTGACCGTCATTCCTCTAGGAGTGCGGTTGCCCGCACCCTCAAGCAACCTACCCGGAAGGCTGTGGCCGGGCCAGCCGCCTTCCCTATTTGGTCTTGCTCCGAACGGGGTATGCCTAGCATGCCGCGTCACCGCGGCATCTGGTGGGCTCTTACTCCACCGTTTCACCCTTACCCCCACTGGGGCGGTTTGCTTTCTGTGGCGCTGTCCGAGGGTCGCCCCCCCTGGGTGTTACCCAGCGTTCCGCCCTGCGGAGCCCGGACTTTCCTCCCCAGGCGCATGCCTGCGGCGACGGCCTGTCCGACTCCCGTTATGGTTCATTCGGCCTGCGTATCGGCCGTTGCGGTTTGCTGCGGCGCTGTGTCCGCAGGGTCGCTGAAGTGCTCGCACCAGAAGATGAGCCGCTGACAGTTGGGGCAGCTCAAAATTTGCTGACCGCGCTGCAACTCGATGAAGGATTGCGGCGGAATGGCAATATGGCATCCGGAGCAGATGCCTTCTTTCACCGCCACAATGACCGGATGCTCCAGGCGGTGGCGGATAAACTCATACCGCATGAATACCGGCTGCGGAATGGTTTTGCTGGCATCTGTGCGCGTTATGTTCAGACCGGCCAGGGTATCCCGCGATTTTTGCAGTTTTTCCTCAAGCCCGTCGCGCTTTGCTTCAATTTCTGCCTTGACGGCGGTATACTCGGTGTCAATGGTTGCAAGTTCGTCATTTTGGCGTTGCAACTCTTCAAAGATGGTCATTTTTTCTTCTTCGCGCGACCGGTTGACATTTTCCATGCTGTCCATCTCGCGCATCATCGCATGATATTCGCGCGCGTTTTCTACCTGCATCAGCTTGTTTTTGCTTTTTTTCATGCGTGCGGAATCATCTTCGATTTCCAGGGAAAGCCGTTTCTGCTGGTCTTGCAGGTGGGAAATTTTTTCCAGAATATAGTTGCGCCGACTTTCCAGCCCTGCAAACCGCTGTTCCAGCGCTTTGAGTTCGTTGGGCGCGTGTTCCAGTTCCTGTTTGGCGATATGGATATCGTCGTCAATTTTTTGCAGTTCGACGAGTTGCTTGATCTGGTCAAAATATACGGCACTGCTCATAACGAGAAACCCTCCTCAGGAAGTCACGGTAGCACAACAGGGCGAAACGGTGAAACGGAAGGAACAAAAAACACATCAATGCCCGCAAGCTCTTCTTGCAGCAGCAGGCTCATGCGGCGCATCATCTCTTCTTCCAGACTGTGGTGCCCCACATCGCACAGGCAGATGTCTGTTGCCAGGGCCGTATGGTATTTGACATCTCCCGTGATGAAAAGCTGCGCTCCCGCCCGCTGCGCGGCTTCAAGCAGAGACGAGCCCGAACCCGCGCAATAGGCCACGCGGCTGATAGCTTCGGGAGTTTTGCCGCTGACGGTGAGCGCGGAGAAGGGCGCATGCCTGCCAAGGGTGGAGAGTATCTGCGCAAGGGTTTGCGGCTGCGGGAGGTTGCCTGCCAGCCCGTAGCCGAGGTGCGCAAAAGCACTGCCTTCTCCCACGGGCTCCAGAACCGAAACCTCGTTCAGGCCCAATTCTCTGCCTGGCCAGCCAGCCGGGCCTTGCGGATTGACATCCAGCGACGTATGGGCCGCGTAGAGGGGCACATCGGCCTGAAAAAGGAGACGCAATGCCTCGTGATACGCATCAAGCCTGTTGGGGAGTGTTGGCTTCAGGCAGAGCGGATGGTGGCTCAGGATGCACTGGGCGCCCTGGTCGAGCGCGGCACGAATACTGTCGGGAGTCGGGTCAAGGCATACGGCCAGCGCACGGACGCTGGTGCGCACCGACGCCACCTGCAGGCCGCTCAAATCCCACGGCGCTGCGGCCTTCAAGGGGGCAATGCCTTCTATGGCGTTGATGATCCGGGCTAATGTCATGAATTTTTCTGCATCAGGTCTGTCAGGATGAGATTTTTGTCAGGCCCGGCGTGTTCCGGCAGCCATGCCAACGGCCGGATGCGAAATGGCGGCCAAACACGTTTTGATAGTTTGAAAAATGGGGAGTGTCAAGAGTATCTGTGCCCTGAACGAAAACGGGCGCATGTGTTTTTGGGCAAAAAACGTTTTGGCACCCACAGATTCACTTCCCCCGCAAAAAGCGCACGGCATTCACGAACAGCAAGGTTCCCGGAGGTGATACTTCGCCCCGCGTCCAGGCGGGGTGGTTGGTGACATGGTGGAACGCTTCGGGGTGAGGCATCAGCCCCAGCACCTTCCCGGAAGGATCCGTGAGGCCCGCGATGGCCAGGGGAGAACCATTGGGATTTTGGGGATAGTCCTGCGTGGGAAGGCCGGTTTCCGGCATGGCGTATTGCAGGGCGATGAGATTTTCTGCTTCGAGGCGTTGCAGGCATGCGGTGTCGGCGGCCACAAGCTTGCCTTCGCCGTGGCGCACGGGCATGGCAAGCAGGGGAAGCCCTTTGGTAAAAACACAGGGGCTGTTTTTGTTGGGCAACAGATGCACCCACCTGTCTTCAAAGCGGGCGGAATCATTGAGGCCCAGCGAAAGGCTGCGCTCAAAGAGTTTGCCGTCAAAGCCGGGCAGAATGCCCAGCTTGACGAGAAGCTGAAAGCCGTTGCAGATGCCAAGTATCAGCTTGCCATCATCCAGAAAATCGCACAGACTTTGCCGCAGGGGAATGCCTGCGGCATCTTTGAGGTGCCGCCAGCGCATGGCCGCCGCGTGCGCAGCTCCAAGATCATCGCCGTCCAGAAAGCCGCCGGGAAAAACAAGCAGGTGGTAGTCGGCAAGGCGTGTCTTTGTGGCGACAATATCTGAAAAATGCACGATATCCACCCTGTCGGCCCCGGCAAGCCGGGCCGTGTGCGCGGTTTCCAGGTGGGAATTGGTGCCATAGCCGGTGATGACCAGTACATTGACTGTGCCCATGCAAAAAGCCT